>Ga0207045_1267_pt1 | contig 9192 bp, 5 predicted proteins | sample Alteio_BWMinCont_69_FD_153299 | JGI IMG/M metagenome (GOLD analysis project Ga0207045, IMG submission 153299) | Enriched cells from forest soil in Barre Woods Harvard Forest LTER site, Petersham, Massachusetts, United States -... | ecosystem: Environmental > Terrestrial > Soil > Temperate forest >... | reverse complement strand
GTGGCCGTGACTGTGATCGTGTGGCTGCCGAAGTCGCTGTCGGTTGGCGTTCCCGAGATCACGCCGGTATGGGCATTGATGGTGAGGCCGGTCGGCAGCGAGGCCGAGAAGGTCAGGATGTCGCCGGCGGCAGGAGAGGTGAAGTGGCCCGCGACATTGAGCGCGAAAGCCTGGCCCTCATAGGCACTCTGGTTTGGGATGACTGTGGCGGTTGGTCCGCTGTCACCGACAGCCAGATGAAAGCTCTCGCTGATCGCCTTGCCATGGGAGTCGGTTGCCGTGACTGTGATCGTGTTATTGCCAAAGTCGCTGTCGGTCGGGGTACCCGAGATCATGCCAGTATGGGCATTGATGGTGAGGCCAGACGGCAGCGAGGCCGAGAAGGTGAGCGCATCGCCGGCAGCAGGGGCAGCGAAATGGCTGGCGATGTTGAGGAAGAAGGCCTGCCCCTCATAAGCACTCTGGTCGGCAATGGCGGTGGCGGTCGGCCCGTTGTCGCCACCCGTCGGCTGAAAACCCAAGCTGTCTGTCTGATCGTGCACGGTGGTCGGCGTCACCGTGATCGGTTTGCTGTCAAGGTGGCCACCCATCGGGGTGATGGAGATGCTGCCGGCGTGGTCCTCGATGTTGAGTCCTGCCGGCACCGGGGCCGAGTGAGTCAACGTATCGCTGGCGGCGGGAACCTTGAAGTGGCTGGCAATGTTGAGTGAGAGGGCCTGACTCTCATGGGCGCTCTGGTCGGCGCTGTCGGGGTCGGTCGGCCCGCTGTCGCGAACAGCCAGATGAAAACTCTGGGTGGCCGGTCGATTTGAAACCGCCTCTCCGCCAGGATTAAAACCCGATCCGGACTGAGTGAGGGTCTGAACGGTAGGGCTGTATTTTGCATCCGCACCATGGTGAAGGTTCGGATTCGTTAGATCGTAGCCGCTTTCATCCCCTTCGCCATGAGCCACAGGGTCGATAACACCCGGCGTTTTCCGGACGGCTTTGTCCGAGCGATCCAGCGCCAGGGTCAAAAGATCGTTGTCAGTCATGAACCACCAAAAACCGCAGTCCGGGAACGTGTAAGAGCAAATCTAACGACAATAGATTAAATTCGTTGCCACCGATCCTGTGTTGTCCGGGGCCTCGGCGTTAACATCTTGGAAACGCTTTGCGTGCGCGTTCGCGCCGCCGGATTTACCTTAACGTGACGCTAAGCGACTCCAGTGAATAGTGAGCGAGGTTTTAATGATTTACTGGCGTATTTGCTTTGTCCCTCACAAGCTTCATTTTGGCTTTTAGGCCTCAAATAACTCGGCTGCCTCAAAGCCGACGTTCGGAGCGCACCGAGCGAAAGAACCGTGACAAATCCATCTCGTCCAACGCAGGCTTCCTCCATGAGCCAACCGTTCCTTGGGCAGTTTATTTTGCTTCTTTTGTCATCAATCTGTTAGCCTTATCGCTGCCGCTTTCGATCATGCAGGTGTATGATCGGGTCATTCCAAACCGATCGTTATCGACGCTTGCATGGTTATTCTTCGGCCTTGCGGTGGCACTGTTTATTGACTTCATTTTGAAGGCCTTGAGGTCAGCCCTCTTATCCTGGCAGGCTGCGCGCTTTGCCCGAAATGTAGAAAACGAGGCAGTTGTTCGCTTTCTTCGCGCGCCAAACGGAGCTTTTGAGCGCGAGCCTGCCGCTGTGCATGTGAACCGCTACGCTGCCGCAGCTGCACTTGCTGACTATCACAGCGGTCAAGCGCGTTTAGTATTGATCGATCTTCCATTCATTGGGATCGCCCTGATGGTGATGACAATCGTTGGCGGTCCAATGGTTTTCGTGCCGGCGAGCCTGTTCCTTGGATTCGCCGCACTTGCTATCGGTCGCGCTCGCAAATTTCGTAGAATACTCGATTCACGCACTGAGCAGGACAATCGAAAATACGATTTTATCGCGGAGGTGTTAGCGGGAATCCACACCGTCAAGGCTATGGCGATGGAGCCGCAGATGCAGCGGCGCTTTGAACGGCTGCAAGAAGCGGTGGCCAGAACAACCATGTCCTCGATCCTGACTGGCCAGGCTAACCAGTCCGCTGCTCTTCTTTTTGGTAGCGTGTCGCAACTGATCGTGGTCGCGATCGGAGGCGCCCAAGTCATTAGCGACCAGCTCAGCATGGGTGCTCTCGCTTGTTGCACGTTGCTGTCGGGTCAAATTCTGCAGCCTCTTCTGCGCGCGATTTCTCTCTGGACCGAGCAAGAGACTGTTGCTCATCGTCGAGCCGAGGTTAAATCACTCCTCGATTTGCCTGAGGTTTGTCTTTCCGCTGAGGCTGATTCCGCGATCGACGGCAGTATCAGATTTGAAGAAGTAACTTATAAATACCCGGACGATTCCAGTCACCCCCTGTGTGCGAGCAATATTTCGATCGAGGCCGGCGCCATCATCGGTGTCGAGGGAAAGGAAGGTTCGGGACGGACTACGCTGCTGAATTTGATCATGGGAGAGATCGCACCCGCGACCGGCTGCATCACGATCGCCGGCATCTCGACATTGGCTCCCCAATTCGCGACGACACGTCGACAAATTGCTTATGTCGGCGCTTCGCCTGTCATATTTTCAGGCACTATCATGGAAAACCTGACGATGTTTGGTCCAGAGAAGCGGGATTTTGCGCGCAAGATGACGCAGCTCTTGGGACTCGAAACGACCATTAATCTTCTGCCGGATGGATATGAGACGAAGCTTGGTGAGGGCATCGCCGAGGACCTTCCGACGTCGATTGCTCAACAGATGAACATTGTGCGGGCGCTTACCAACCGTCCGCGCATCCTTGCGCTCGACGAAGCCAATGTACCCTTGGATGCCATTGCCGAGCCCGCGATGATCAGGGCGCTCAACTTTCTCCGTGGGAGCCTGACCATAATTATTGTAACGCACCGCCCATCTTTACTGGCTTTATGTGATCATAAATTGATTGTTCAGGACGGCCACGTCGATTGGCTTTTCCCGCCCCTCGACGACTTACGAAAGCTCGCGACGTGACGACATCAGCCAAATTGGAGTCAGACCCGGGAGACGAAATGCCCCTTGTGTCGGGGATAATCGAAAACCAGGTGCACGCAAATCTAGCGCGCCTTGCGGCAGAGTTTGGCGGCGGACCTTCCGAGTCATCGGCCACGGCTGAAGACGCGCGGATCTCCACGATCAACGACATAGTTCGCCCCGAGACACCCGCAGAAGCGTGCCTTGCTCCCGCGCTCGCATTGTTTGGTTGGGCGGGAGAAGGGCGGCTAATTCGGGAAGCGCTACCGCACTTTGATCGTATCGAGAATATCGAGACGTTACGTCGGGTGCTTTACTTATTGGGCTATGGCACGAACGGAAGATTCGTGACGCTGTCAGGCATAAAGCCTCAGGCCATGCCTTGCTTGTTTACACGTAACGGCACAGACGTCACGCTGATCGTGGAGCGTGAGTCGGACGGTGCGCTACTTGCCTTCGATGGCGAATCCGCGGCCTGGAAAAAACTTGAGCTGGCTGGTCAGTTCGGCTGGGCATTTACCATCTTGGAACAGTCAGCCGACATCGAAGGTCTCGAACAAAGCGCGTCCTGGCTGTTGGCTGCTATCAAGCAGTTCAAACCTACAATAGTCGCGACGCTCGGATTCAGTCTGCTCGGTAATGTTGCCGCGCTCGCGCTGCCGATTTTTGTTATCGCCGTGTACGATTTAGGAATCGGCACAAAGTCGACAAATACGATCGTGATGTTTGCTATAGGCGCCGGTATCGTAATCGCCACGAATCTGGCGCTGCGCAGCGTGCGCGCGCGAGCGATGGCTTATTTTGGTGCCCGGATAGATGCGCTAATCGGCATGAAGGCATTCGAGGTCATCCTCAATATGCCGGTTTCAATGGTCGAAGCTGCACCCGTCGATACCCAAATCTCTCGGCTGAGACAGTTCGAAAGTATGCGTGATTTCTTCACCGGAACCTTAGCGTCGTCGGTCGTCGATATTCCTTTCATATTTATTTTCCTTATTGCGATTGCGCTGTGGGGAGGAAACCTCGTGTGGGTCCCGATATCTCTTATCGGGGTTTATGTTTTGCTCTCAGCGATAACAATTCCAATCACGCGCAAATATGCCCGTGCTATCAGCTTCGCAAAGCAACGCCGCAATATTTTACTTCGTGAGATATTCACCAAGCGTCGTGCTATTCGGGCGCTGAGCGCTGAGGGTGTTTGGATTGCGCGGCATCGCGACCTGGTCGACCTGGTAGCGCACCAGAGCCATCTATCGCACAGGTTCAACAACATAGTTCAAAATATAGGCGAGCTTCTGGTCAGCATTGCTGGGGTCGCGACACTGGGTCTCGGCGCCCTGAGCGTAAGCAAAGGCTCGATGACATCAGGCGCGCTGATTGGTACCATGGCCCTCGTATGGCGGGTGCTGTCCCCTCTCCAGTCAACGTACCTTTCGTTACCCCGTATCGCACAGGCGCTGCAGACGTTTGGACAAATTGACAGGCTAATGAAGATTCGGAGCGAACGGGGGGCCCGGGCATCACAATCCTTTTTCCGTCGATTCAGGGGAAAGGTGTCCGTGCAGCGGCTCGCTTTTCGATATCCGCAAAGGGCGGAGGCCGTGCTGCGTGGTGTGCAGTTCGAGGTCAGGCCGGGCGAGACCATCGCCGTCACCGGAGCGAGCGGCGCTGGCAAGACGACACTGCTGAGACTCATAGCTGGTCTTTATCCACCAACCCTTGGCTCGGTACTCGCGGACGATATGGATTTGCGGCAAATTGACCCGACCGAATGGCGTTCTCAGATAGCCGTCCTGCCGGAGACGGCAAATTTCTTTTACGGCACCCTGGCACAAAACATTCGTCTGTCTCGACCAGACGCCAGTGATGAGGATGTGTTGCGAGCTCTGAAGGAAATGGGACTAGATGGTGAAGATCAGCTGATGCGCGAGGGAATCGATCGTCGGCTCACTGCGGCGGATTTTGACAACTTCCCCGATGCCTTGAAACAAAGGCTGGCGCTGGCGCGTTGCTTCGTAAAGAACGCTCCCCTCTATCTGCTAGACAACCCAGCGGCGTCTCTCGACAGCACCTCGGAACTGCACTTGCTAAGGAAGCTTGGCGTGCTGAAGGGGCATGCAACGATCATATTTACGACTTTCCGGCCAAGTCATATGCGATTGGCCGACCGCTTGATCCTATTGAAGGACGGACAGGTAGCCCAGGATGGACCGCCCGATAAGGTCTTAGAGCGCATGTCAACGGCTGCCTAATATATTATTAATGCGAGCTGCCTATTATCAGTGTGAACATTTCTTTTGAGGCGAATTGCTTTGCTGCCGATACTCACGAGGCGGATTGAAATCACGCGACGTCTGACTCAACCACTTGCGTTGGAAGACGGTCGCGCGCCACGCGTTCTAGTGGCTACCCTCGTAACGATTTGCGGCTTTGTCATTGCTACCATCGCTTGGGCATCGGTGACACGGGTGCGCGAAGTCACTATCGCTCAGGGTCAAATATTACCTCGCGGTCAGGTTCAGGCGGTTCAGCATCTCGAAGGCGGGATCGTCGCTGAGATTTTTGTCAGGGAAGGATCAAGGGTAAAGGCCGAAGAGCCAATCGTTCGACTGCGCCCGGAAACTTCGGTCGGTGAACGAAACCAGTATGAGGCCAGGCGCGCCGCGTTGAAACTTCAACTCATCCGTCTTGAGGCACAGAGCCGCAACGAAACTCCCGAATTTGGAGAGTTAGCCAAGAAATTTCCGGATTTGGCAATGGAGCAGGAAAAGCTCTATGTCAGCGCGGTAATTCAAAGGCGGCAGGAACGTGCAACGCTCGCAGCCAAGGTTGCACAGAAGCAAGGGGAAATAGTTACGCTAGCTACTGGCGTGGAATCCGCAAAAGCGCAGGTAGACGTCCAGCTAGAGCTGGTCGAAATGCAGGAAAACCTCAAAAATCTAGGAACTGGATCAAGAAAGAGCTGGCTCGAAGCCAAATCTACGCTCCAGCGCAGCGAAGGTGACCGGCTAAACCTCCAGGGCAAGCTCGACACCGCGAAGGAAGCCTTGATGGAGGCGCAGAGCAGTTTGGCAGAGGCAGATGCCAAGGCACAACAGAAGTTGAGTGAGGACAGGGTCAAGGCGGGGTCCGACCTTGCAGAAACGGAACAACAGTTGGTTAAGCTCCAGGACCGCTCCGAGCGCTTGTTGGTCCGTGCGCCGGCGGATGGAATTGTCCAAGAACTCGCTCCGAAATCGATCGGGGAGGTCGTTCGACCGGGTGACCTCATCGCGCGCATAGTTCCGACCGAGTCAGAATTGGTTGCTGAGGTACACATCGATCCAAAAGATTCCGGCCACATACGACTGGATGCGGATGCCGAGATACGTCTGCTGACATATGACAGCACGATCTTCGGGCCGGTTCGGGGAAAGGTCGAATACGTCTCGGCTACGACGTTTTCGCCTCCACCAAGTCAACAAAATCAACCTGGCCAAAATGCGCCGTCCGAGCCTTACTACAAGGCTACAATTCGTCTCTTACAGGATCATGTGCGATCCGGTGCTACCGATTACCCAATTGCGCCGGGAATGGTTCTGCAGGCCCATATTCAGACGGGCTCAAAATCGATCATTCGATATATGTTTAAACCCGTTTTCAATTCTCTCGATGTTGCCTTTACCGAACGATGAAGCAGGCGATCTTTCGCGGAACGAATGGCCGATTCTTCGCCTGGCTGGCAGCTAGTCTGCCCGAGGGTTCGCGGATCTGGCTGCGCGTTCGCGACCGGAACACCGTCCACTGAGTGAAACCGGGGGCCTGCGGCGCGTGCGCCTATTCGGTGTTATGGAAGACCAGTTTCGAATCCCTGAAATCACGACGGGGTTTTCTTGCCGGGTCGCACATCCCCGCAGAAAAGATCGGAGCCCCCTCAAAGACCATTAGCTGGCCATGGTTCCAGCTCACACGAGCTCTTCGGGAAGACAAGCTTGGCCCGGCTCGCCGGCGTAAATCCAAACTCGGACGCTATGCGGATCATCGTTTCGACCTGGCGGTTGAGGATCGCAGACGCTTTACCCGATGGACCGCGACCACTGCCTAATCCTTACGAACCTGGAGTATGCGAAGGACCCGAACACCAGCTCCCTCCAGAAGAGGACATTTGCACGCAACTACCGGCAGTCCATAACCAAGATCGACTCGTTTAGCCCTCGACCGCACTCTCCGGCTTATGCGGGATGAAATCAGCGCGGGAACCCCTAATGATGCTCTTATCACCGCGCTGACGAGCACTGACGTAGTGATCGTAGCTGATGCGGTAAACCTCGTTTCGCACTCGGCGCAAACCGCTTACGTGACGGCGGCACTCTTGATGGCTCGCTCTGGGCATCGCGTGCACCTACTGGCTCCAGACGTTCCTCTTGCCGGTGCTCAGCCTCCTCTCTCGGCGGATAGATAAGGAGGACCACGAAAGGAACCTTGAGGACTTTGGCTTTAGTGGGAAGGACCCGTCGAGACCGGGTGGCGAAAACCCGAACCTCAACCCCCCCCGGAGACTAGTCTTCTCGACGAAGCGAGGTCCGTGTGCAGGGCGAGCATATCATCGGTGAGGACGAACGCCCATCGTCTGTCAGGCGCGGCGAACTGTCGGAGCGGTAGGCACTTTCGCGCCGCATTAGGGTCCTCTTCAGCCAGGCGGCGAAGGCCGGAGCGATCGGGAAGCCCCGGAAAGCTGCGATCGCGTCGGCACTTGGGTTTATGGTGCAAACCCAGGACCCGGTCATTGGTCTGCTGACTTTTATTGGCGACAGGAAGATCCTGCTCGTGCTCGACAATTGCGATCACGTGATCGGCGTTGCGGCAGCACTGGCCGAACGCGTCGTCAGCGAGACACCGCAGGCGCACATCCTGGCGACCAGCCGCGAAGCGCTCCGGGTCGAAGGTGAACATGTCCACCTATTGTACTCACTTGATTGTCCCCCCGAGGATGCGGGCCTGACTGCTATGGAAGCACTAAGGTATCCCGCTGCCCAGCTTTTCATGGAGCGGGCCGCGGCGAGCGGCTATGGCGCCGCGCTCAGCGATATCGATGCGCCGATCGTCGCCCGGAGCTGCCGCCGGCTCGACGGGATCGCACTTGCCATTGAGCTCGCCGCCAGTCGCGTTGGCTCCCTTGGGATTCGTGGAGTTGCGGAGCTGCTCGACAACCGCTTCGGCTTGCTCTGGGAGGGTCGCCGCACCGCGCTGCCGCGGCACGAGACCCTGAACGCGATGCTCGATTGGAGTCACAGCCTGCTTTCAGAGCGCGAGAAGGTGGTCCTGTGCCGGCTGTCAGTGTTTGTCGGGGGCTTCACGCTTCAGGCCGCCGGCTCCGTTGCGTCGGAGACAGACGCAGACGAGGCAGAGGTTATCGATGCGGTCGCGAGCCTTGTTGCAAAATCCCTGACATCTGCAACCGTCATCAACGAATCGACCTACTATCGGCTGCTCGATACCACGCGCACCTACGCCGCTATCAAACTTGCAGGGCGCGGCGAAGCGGCTCGCATCGCCCGGCGCCATGCGATCTTTTATGCCAGGTTTCTTGAAACTGACGAGATCATCCAGTCATTGTTCGGCGAACATGATCTTTCGGGATACGCCCCACATATCGGCAACGTGCGGGCGGCGCTTGGATGGGCGCTGTCAGACCATGGCGATGTCGCGGTCGGCATCGAACTCGCCACTTGGGCGGCACCCTTGTTCATCAGACTGTCGCTGTTTGAGGAATGCAGGGGTTGGTGTAAACGGGCGCTGGCCGTGCTCGACGACGCCAGCCGAGGCACCAGACAGGAGATGATTCTTCAGGAAGCCCGAGCGCTGTCGTCGATGCTCACCAGGGGTCACAGCGATCAGATTCGCGCCGCAATCGAACGTGGACTTGCGCTGGCGGACGCGTTCCAGGACCGTGCACGCCAACTGCGCCCTCTCGCTAGTCTGAACCTTTTCTTCATCGGCTTGGCGACCTCCGCGACGCCATGGCGGTCGCGGAACACGGCGGCGTCATCGCGCAGGCTGCCAAGCTACCGACAGGCACCGTCTGGGCGGAGTGGAGGGTAGGCATTACTCACCACTTTCTGGGCAACCAAGCTGCGGCACAGCTCCATCTCGAGCACGGCATGGCGCTCGCGGTCGAGCTTGATACCTTC
>Ga0207045_1266_pt1 | contig 9217 bp, 9 predicted proteins | sample Alteio_BWMinCont_69_FD_153299 | JGI IMG/M metagenome (GOLD analysis project Ga0207045, IMG submission 153299) | Enriched cells from forest soil in Barre Woods Harvard Forest LTER site, Petersham, Massachusetts, United States -... | ecosystem: Environmental > Terrestrial > Soil > Temperate forest >... | reverse complement strand
GCCGGAGTCGCCAAAATTCAGCCAACCTTCCCCATCTCTGACTAATTCTCCGCCGCCGACCGCTTTCCCACTATCTAACTGATTTCAAATATGTTCTCAGTCTTCGCCGACTGTGCCTGCGCCCGCTCCGCAATCTGCCGAGCCACGGCATAGAACTGCGCCGCCTTCGCCGAATCCGGCCCGGCCAGCGCAATCGGCAAACCCGTATCTCCACCCTGGCGAATATCCGGATCAAGTTCGATAGAACCGAGAAACGGCAGGGCGAACTGCTTGGCCGTGCGCTCCGCTCCGCCCTTCGAGAAGATGTCGATCTCCTGGTGGCAATGCGGACAGGTGAAGTGGCTCATGTTCTCGACAATGCCCAGCACCTCGACCTTTACCTGGTGGAACATCTCCAGAGCCTTGCGCGCATCCTGCAGAGACACATCAGACGGCGTCGAAACCACCACCGCGCCGGTCAGCGGCACTGTTTGCACGAGCGAAATAACAACATCGCCCGTCCCCGGCGGCAAATCCACAATCAGAAAGTCCAGCTCGCCCCACTCCACCTGTTGCAGAAACTGGCGGATGATCTGGTGCAGCATCGGCCCGCGCATCACCATCGGCTTATCGCCGGGAGAAATGAATCCGACCGAGATTACCTTCACTCCGTGGGCAAGGTTCGGCTCGATCTGGTTGTTCGGAAGCACCCGCGGCTGCTGGCTGGTGCCCAGCATCAGCGGCACATTCGGCCCGTAGATATCGGCATCGATCAGTCCGACACGAAAGCCCAGCTTGGCCAGCGCGACAGCGGTGTTCACCGCCAGCGTCGTCTTACCCACGCCACCCTTGCCCGATCCGATGGCGACAATATTAGCCACTCCGGGCAGCGGAGTGGGACCTTGAGGAACCTGCGAATGAGCCATGCTGCAAAACTCCTTATCTTGATCTTGGTGAAAATTCTTTAATTTCTTCCCGGACGCACCAGCCCCGGAACAGCCGCCTCAGCAGGCCTGGTCGCGCGGCGGCGTTCAAGTTCCTTCTGGCGCAGCTCGCGCCGGCGTCCGGCATCTTCATAATGCCGCTGCTCGTCTTCGGTCTCCGGCTTCAGTTGCGGCACCGGCACGCGGCGTCCTTGCGAATCGATCGCTACAAATGTCAGATAGGCCGACGCGACATGGCGGTGCATGCCGGCAATCGTGTTTTCCACCCACACCTTCACGCCTACTTCCATCGAAGTATTGAAAGCCCGGTTGACCGACGACTTGAGAATAAGCAGATCGCCGACATGGACAGGCGCGATAAAGTCGATATGATCCATCGACGCCGTAACCACGTGGGTGCGTGCGTGCCGGTAGGCGGCCATCGCTCCTACCAGATCGATAAAGTGCATCAGCCGCCCGCCCAGAAGGTTCCCCAACGTATTGGTGTCGTTGGGCAAAATCAATTCGGTCATCTCCGACTGCGACTCGGCAACACTGCGCACCGGAAGTGAATGGCCGATAAAATCCATGCGTGAGCTCTCTTTCTCGCTGTTGCCCGCCGCGCAATTCATTCGTTGCGGCGCGGTTACAGCCATACTTCCAGTGTCGGCAATCGCGGAGTTTTACGCAATGGGCGCCCTTCGGTGACAATCGGAGACATGGACAAGATCGCGATGCTCAGCGAAATCCTCACGCAGAACCCCAAAGACGCCTTTGCCCGCTACGGACTGGCCATGGAATACGCCGGACGCGGCGCGACTGATGAAGCCCTCGCCGAATTCGACCGCCTTCTTCAGGAGCATCCCGACTACACCGCCGGCTATTTCATGGCCGCTCAAACTCTGGCTAAAGCCGGCCGCAACGGCGAAGCCAAAGGCAGACTGACCGACGGAATCGCCTCCGCCCGCCGCACCGGCAATGGCCACGCACAAAGCGAAATGCAGGCCATGCTCGATGAACTTGAGTTGGCGGATTGAAATGAAAGAGCTTGCGGTTAGCAAATCCATTTGCTGCAGAAAAACGTTTGATAGCTCATCAAAATGACTCCTTTCTCCTGACTATCAATCTCTGTGGAATCGAGCATAATGACAGGGCAATGAGAATTGCTCTATTTCCGCTGGATGTGGTGCTCTTCCCCGGCGCCCCGCTCCCGCTTCATATCTTCGAAGAGCGTTACAAGGAAATGATCGGGGAGTGCCTCGACGCCAGCACCAGCTTCGGCGTCGTGCGCGCCCAGCGGGAGGGCCTCGCCGTCATCGGCTGCACGGCGCGCATCGTGCGCGTCATCCATAGATATGATGACGGCCGGCTCGATATCCTCTGCCAGGGCGAAGCACGATTCGAGATCGAGATGCTCGAGAATTCACGCTCTTTTCTTGAAGCCGAAGTCGACTTCTTCGAAGATGAAGGTCTGCAGGCAACGCGACAGCTGCGCGAAGAATGCGCCGCCCTTCACTTTGAAACCCTCGAATTGGCGGGCATCGAAATGGAGACTGCACACCTGCGCCTCGACAACCCCATTTCCTTCACGCTGGCCTCCGCGCTTCCCGCCGACCTCGGATTCAAGCAGCAGCTCCTCAACTGCCGCTCTGACGCCGAGCGGACCGAGCGCCTGCGTGACTTCTACGAGGCCATTCTGCCCAAGCTGCGCATGGGCGCGCGCGCAACCAATGCTGCCGGCCAGAATGGCCATGTCATGTAACTTCGCTGTTGCAGAAACGCTTTCCATCCCTCCGCTTCCGGTCGATTAGAATCGCGGCGGCGCGAAGGATCGTCTACTCTGAATAGAGGAAAGCAGAACGAGAACCTTGCATCGAACGCCCAGCTGCATTGGAGGATGGGATGACCACTCGGCACTTGCCGCAAACACTCGGAGAACTTGCAGCGAGCAAGGAATTCGCCGCCTCCCGCATCGGCGCGCGCACCGTCAAAGACGAGCTGCGCGAAAACCTCATTCTGCGCCTCAAGGCGCGGGAAACCATCTTTCCCGGCATCATCGGCTATGAGGACACCGTCGTTCCCCAGATCGTCAACGCGGTTCTCTCGAAGCAGAACTTCATCCTGCTCGGACTGCGCGGCCAGGCCAAGAGCCGCATTTTGCGCGCGCTGACAGCATTACTCGACGAGTACACGCCCTACGTCGCCGGCAGCGAAATCCGCGACAATCCTTACCACCCCCTGAGCAAGTACAGCCGCGACCTGATCGCTCGGCTGGGCGATGCCACACCCATCGCCTACCTCACCCGCAATGACCGCTACGTTGAAAAACTGGCAACGCCAGACGTCACCGTCGCCGACCTCATCGGCGATCTCGATCCCATCAAAGCCGCGCGTGGCGGCGAAGATCTTTCGAGCGAGCTGACCATGCACTACGGGCTGCTCCCCCGCGCCAATCGCGGCATCTTCGCTATCAACGAGCTGCCCGATCTCGCCGGCAAGATCCAGGTCGCGCTCTTCAACATCATGCAAGAGGGCGACGTCCAGATTAAGGGCTACCCCGTGCGTCTGGAGCTCGACGTGGCACTCGTCTTCAGTGCCAATCCCGAGGACTATACCGCCCGCGGCAAAATCGTGACGCCGCTCAAGGACCGCATCGGCTCGGAGATCCGCACCCACTACGCCGAAACCCTCGACGAGGGCCTCGCCATCACTGCCCAGGAAGCCTGGGTCAAGCGCAACGGATCGGAGCTCGAGGTTCCGCAGTATCTGCGCGAAATCATCGAACAGGTGGCATTCTCCGCCCGTGAAGACAAACGCGTCGACAAGCGCAGCGGCGTCAGCCAGCGCCTGCCTATCGCGACCATGGAGTTGGTGGTATCGAATGCCGAACGCCGCGCCCTGCTCCACGGAGAAAAACTCGCACTGCCGCGCGTAGGCGACCTCTACGCGGCTCTGCCCGGCATCACCGGCAAACTCGAGCTCGAATACGAAGGCGAGATGCGCGGAGCCGACGTCGTCGTGAAGGAGGTCGTTCGCACCGCGATCGGCAAGATCTTCGACAAGTATTTCGCGACCACCAACACCCAGCAGATCGAGCAGTGGTTCAACCTCGGCGGCACAACCAAGATCGAAGACAGCCAGCCCGCCAAGGCCATCTACGACGAGCTGCACCAGATTCAGGGCCTCGTCGAAAAGCTCTCGCCGCTGGGCGTCAAAGCCTCCGACGCTCCAGAACGGCTCGTCGCTGCGGCAGAGTTCCTGCTCGAAGGCATGTGCTCTCACCGCCGTCTCAGCCGGAGCGAAGAACGCACCTTCGTCGCGCAGAAAAAGGCCCAGCCTCCGCGTCAGGAACGGGTGAATGTCGAGAACGAGTATGAAGAATGGCAGACGCGGCGCACCCGCCGTGGCGGCCTGAATTAAGCGGGAACGGGCAGCAAACTGGGCGCGGGCTGTGAGGCGATCATGAAGCGGGTTCGGTACACCAAATACACGGGCGATCTGGCATCGGAGATGAGCATGGAAGACCTGCTCCAGGCGCTCTCCGATTATCTGCTCGACTCCGGCTTCCAGGACCCGTTCACGCGTTTTCAGGAGCTTGATCACACCCTCGACGACCTGAAGGAAGCCATCCGCCAGGCGCTCGAATCAGGCGAATTTCTCGACCAGCACACGCAGGAAGCCATCGACGCCATGGCCGCCGACGGCAAGCTCGATGAGCTGATCGAGCAATTGCTCGACCGCATGGAACAGGAGAACTTCATTTCAAGCGAGCTCTCGCAAAATCCTGGGCGCGTCTCGCAGACCGCCGGACAGATGAGCGATGCCCAGCAGCAGGTGCGCTTCGAAGTCACCGACAAGAGCCTCGATTTTCTCGGCTACAAAACGCTGCGCGACCTGCTCGGGTCGCTGGGCAAATCGAGCTACGGACGCCACGACACGCGCAACTGGGCGACGGGCATTGAGACCAGCGGCGCCTCGCGGCCCTATGAGTTCGGCGACACCCTGAACCTCGATTCGACAGCCACCCTGACGTCGGCCATCCAGCGCGAGGGCCTCACCCTTCCGCTGAATATCGAGTACCGCGACCTGCAGGTACACCAGTGTGAATATCAAAGCTCCTGCGCGACCGTCGTCATGCTCGACTGCTCGCACTCCATGATTTTGTACGGTGAGGACCGCTTCACCCCGGCGAAGAAAGTCGCCATGGCGCTCTCCCATCTCATCCGTACGCAATACCCCGGAGACTCGCTCTCGCTGGTTCTTTTCCACGACTCCGCCGAAGAGCTGCCCGTCTCGCAACTGGCACGGGTGAAGGTCGGGCCGTTCTACACCAACACCCGCGAAGGATTGCGTGTCGCGCAACGCATCCTCAAAGCACAGCGCAAGGACATGAAGCAGATCGTCATGATCACCGACGGCAAGCCCTCAGCCCTGACGCTGAGCGATGGCCGTATTTACAAGAACGCCTTCGGCCTCGACCCACTGGTGGTAAGCGAGACCCTCGAAGAAGTCGCGCGCTGCAAGCGCTCCAACGTCATGATCAACACCTTCATGCTCGCCTCCGACCCTGGCCTCATGCAGTTCGTTCACAAGGTAACGCAGATGTGCCGCGGCAAGGCCTACTTCACCACTCCCGACACGCTCGGCGAATATCTGCTGATGGACTACATGCAGCGAAAGATGAAGACCATCCACTAGGCCGTCTAGGACACTCCCGGCCGATCCAGCCTCTGCCGCAGGTTGCCTGCCAGCTCCACCACCAGCTTCAGCTTCGCTGCCAGTTGCGGAGAAATCTCCGGCTCGGCCAGCGCCAGCTCCGACTGCAGCAGCAATCCGGCTACGGTATCGCGCAGATTGCGCTCCATGGTCGTAGCAGCCGCGCGCGCCGCCAGCGCCTGCTCCTGCTCACGGCGCTTGAGCGCCGCCCGCACCTCGCGTATCAGCCGCCCCGAGCCGGAGATGGCAAAGTTGATCTCCAGCGGAATCGCCAGGCCGGAATAGCGCAACAGCATATCCGCTCCATCCGGGTCAGACTCAATCAACGAGCTATCGACGACGATCAGGGCATATTCGCAGTTCCGTAAAGCTACCAGTCCGGCCTTACGATTGGCCGCGATCTCAACCGTAAATCCAAATTGTTTGGAGAGCGCCGCCGCGCAGTTCTCAGCACCGGCAATCGCCGTAATCATCAGCACACTTTCAGGCACGATCGTCTCCTTGTTGGGGGCATCAAAGTTCCGATAAACCAGGTCGTCTTCTGCCTGGCTACGCCGCATGTTGCCTATATTCCCGCCGCCGATTCTCCTATGCCGTACTCCTTGAGCTTGCGGTAGAGCGTCGTCTTGCCGATTCCCAGCAATTTGGCGGTCGTCAGCTTGTCGCCCTTGAGCTGGCGCAGCGTGTCGATAATCGCCTGCCGCTCGAGCTCAGCCAGCGACGTCACCGGACTCGACTGCTCCGTCTTCGGCGCTCCCACCGCCGCTGCGGGAATGGTTCGATGGTTATGCAGATGAAAGTCCTGCAACTGCGTCGGCAGGTCGCCCATGTGCAGAACCGGCCCCGAACAGAGCGCGCTGGCGCGCTCGATCGAATTCTCGAGCTCGCGCACATTTCCCGGCCACGCATAATCCATCATGGTGCGCAGTGCATCATCGCTGATGACATACTTTTTGCCGCTGCCGCTATGCAGGCGCTCCAGGAAATGCGCCGCCAGCAGCGGAATATCCTCGCGGCGGTCGCGCAAGGGCGGAATGCGCAGGCTGACCACATTAAGCCGGTAATAAAGGTCCTTGCGGAAGCGCCCCTGCTCGACCATCGTGGCCAGCTCGCGATTCGTCGCCGCCAGAATGCGCACGTTGATCGGCACGCGATGCGTCGCACCCACCGGCCGGATTTCTTTCTCCTGCAGCGCTCGCAGCAGCTTGGCCTGCAGATCGAGAGGCAGCTCGCCGATCTCATCGAGAAAGACCGTGCCGCCATCCGCCGAAGCCAGAAGCCCATCCTTCGACCGGTTCGCGCCGGTGAATGCGCCTTTGACATACCCAAAGAGCTCACTCTCCACCAGCGTCGGGACCAGCGAGCCGCAATCCACAGGCAGAAAGGGCCGGGCCGCATTCGGCCCATTCGCATGGATCGACCGTGCTACCAGTTCTTTTCCCGTCCCGCTCTCGCCCAGGATCAGCACCGGATGGTTGGTCTGCGCGACCTTCGAGAGAATCCGGTAAAGCTTCTCCATCTCCGGGCTGGTGCCGATGATATTGCCCAATCCCTGCTGTGCGCGCAGCCTCTCACGCAACCGGCGCCCCTCGAGATCCAGCGTGCGGCGTTCCGCGGCGCGATCGAGAACCACCGCCAGCTCATCCAGCATAAAGGGCTTGGTCAGATAATCCGTCGCGCCGGTGCGCATCGCCTCGACCGCGGAGGTGACCGTGGCATAAGCCGTCATCACGATCACCGCAATCTCCGGATGCAGCATCTTCACTTCTTCCAGAAGGTCTAACCCAACTCCACCCGGAGACTTCAAATCGAGAAGCAGAATATCGACGCCGTTGCCGCGCAGCAGATTCCTCGCCGCCGTCAGGCTCTCGATTCCGTGCGGCGAAAATCCGCGGCTGGCGGCAATCTCGCAACAGGCCGAGCGAACCGCAGCATCTTCATCCACCACAAGGACGCGCATTCGTCCCGCATCCCCCGCACTCAGGGCATAGTTAGGCATAAGTCGAGTATTTGAGACTGTTGTCTGCATTCTAAGCACCTATGAATTGGACTCAGCTACCAATCCGCATCCCTGCGCCATTCCATACGTTCCGTAAGTAACTGGCACTTCCACCTCGATGCGCGCCCCGCGCCCCGTACACGCGACCGCCCATACCGCGCCGCCTGCAGACTCGGCCAGCCTGCGCACAATGCTCAGGCCCCATCCCCTATCTTTTGGCCCCCGATTTTCAGTTTTCGAATGCTTCGCGCCAGCCCGGCCGTCCAGCTGTTTGTGGGTAGTAAATCCCCTGGCGAAGACCTGTTCGCGCATCTGCTCCGGAATTCCCGGCCCGTTGTCCTGCACCGCAATGACCACACTGCGCGGCAGGAAATCCCTCCCCGGCTCGCCATCGACAAAGCTCAGGCCATCGCCGTACTGCGCAGTAATTCGAATCTTCCCCACACCACCCATGGCCTCGGAAGCGTTGCACACCAGGTTGATCAGGATGCGGGTAAGATCCTCGCCGGTGAGAAGAGTGCAACCGGCGCACGGCAGGCACTCAATCGCCAGCGAGACCCCGGGACCGGCCATGGCGGCAAGCAGCGGCTGCAAGGCCTGCACCTCACGTCCCAGATCATCGGAAGTTTCGGCCGACCGAGCCGGTAACCACTCCGATTCCGGCTCCATCCCCAAACTCTCCCGCGACGCCTGCTCCAACCTCTCCATCAACCGCATGCTCGCCGCGGAGACCGAGCGCAGCTCCGGCGCATAATACCGGTACTTCGGCGAAAGTACTCCCGGAACCGCCAACATTTCGCTGTACAGCTCAAGCGACGCCAGGACGTTGCGCAGGTCATGCGTCAGCCCGTCAAAATTCCTGTCAATATTCCCGGACCGGCGATCGGAAGCCGGCGAGTTCGCCCGCAATCGCGATGACGGTTTTTTCCCTCGCCGATGAATCGTTACTGTGTTGCGGAGAGAAGTTCTCGATAAGCCTTGCATGGGGGAGGCTCTCCTAAAATAAGGTTGAATTGACACTGCCGGAGAGCGCTGTCCAGGGGAACCACCACTTTCCTGCCCTCTTCTAGTACACGTGGCGTGCCAAATTGGAAGCCTCGACCTAAGTTATTCCAATAAAAGGCCTAACCCCCGATTCGCGTTTCACTCGCCGCAGGTAACATCGTCCCGGTTTGGAACTCATTTTTCCCGCCCGCCAGCCTAAAAGCCTGATATCAGGGAGGAAAGCTGCAGATTCCCAATTTGGATCCGCACTCCACGCCGTTCCAAATTGGGAGCGCACTTTTGACACCGTTCCAAACCCGTACAATGGCAGGGATGCCAACCGCAGAAAAGTTCTTTCGTTCCCAGGGTCGGGGTCAATCGGACATGCGCCCCGTCCGGCTCACGCCCGGTTACGTGGCCACCGCCGAAGGCTCTGTCCTCATCGAGATCGGCAACACCCGCGTGCTCTGCAATGCCACCGTCGAGCAGGGAGTTCCCGCCTGGCTCCGCAATAGCGGACGCGGCTGGGTCACCGCCGAGTACGGCATGCTGCCCCGCGCCACTCTCACCCGCAGCCCGCGCGAATCCGAACGCGGCAAAATCGGTGGCCGCACCC
>Ga0207045_1265_pt1 | contig 9247 bp, 10 predicted proteins | sample Alteio_BWMinCont_69_FD_153299 | JGI IMG/M metagenome (GOLD analysis project Ga0207045, IMG submission 153299) | Enriched cells from forest soil in Barre Woods Harvard Forest LTER site, Petersham, Massachusetts, United States -... | ecosystem: Environmental > Terrestrial > Soil > Temperate forest >... | reverse complement strand
GTATAGCCAAGGTCAAAAAGATAAGCAGCTAATGCTTCTCCATAGATACCAGTAGCTTCCATGCAAACATGTAAATCTGTTACCTCTTTTTTCTTCAGCCATTCAAGCAATTCTGAAAATCCTTTGATTTTATTATCAAATTTCTTAGTCTTAACTTTATCCGTTAATAGCAAAGCAACATCAAACGTAGATTTGCTGATGTCTATCCCTAATACATTAGTTTTTAACATGATAGTCTCCTTTTGTTAACCGCCACTAGATAAGCTTTATTCCAGATCAACCTTGTTTATACAGGCTCATCGTTAAAAACGAGGCCTAAGATACCGTCCGATCTCATAGAACAAAAGCGGGGACAAGTTGCAGAATCTCAAATACTGGATCTATGTCCAAAGTGGGTAACCGGCCTGCTTGCCCCCTCATCCAAGTGCCCCCGGATGTGATTTAACCACCTTTCAGCAGTTAAGTCCAAGATAAGATACAAGTGGGTAAAGTTCCTTTCTAGAAAACACACTGGGTACTTTGTTTTGTTAGAGATTAATATTGGCAGAGTTAAAGCCTTAGAATTTATGATATAGCAATTTCAGTGCGACAGCCCCCTCCAATTGGAGGGGGCCGACGGCCAACATAACCTAAAGTATTTACGTCGCACTAGAAAGCCGTCGGGGGGCGGTTAATCACACTTTAATTGTAATATAGTAAACGATATCTTCTCCAAAACCACCTCAATATGCTTATAGATTTCATGGTTTCCAAATCTTAATATTGTTATACCTAAGGACTGTAAATAATTATCTCGTTCAATATCTCGTGTTCTCCCTTCATCTGTATAATGTTGTGCACCATCTATCTCAATTGCTAACCTAATGGATTTTGCATAAAAGTCGATAATGAATGAGCCTATTGTTTTTTGCCGATAAAATTGGACTTCATAAATTTGTTTACACCTGATTTTTTGCCACACTATTCGTTCATGTGGTGTCATATCGCGTCGCAATTGTCGAGCAAACGGTTTTAATGCCTTGAAATAATTTGACATGATCTTTTTCTTATTGTTACCGCCCCCCCGACGGCTTTCTGGTGCGACGTAAATACTTTAGGTTATGTTGGCCGTCGGCCCCCTCCAATTGGAGGGGGCTGTCGCACTGAAATTGCTATATCATAAATTTTAACGCTTTTATTTTTGTCTATGCTAGGGCCTAACGAAAAAATAAAACTAACAAAATTCATAAAAAATGGCCGTTAGCTAATATGGATACAGCCTTGATTTTACCCACTCAAATCTTCATAGAGCCAATTAAAAATTAGCTAACCCTAAAATTTAATCTTGAATAGGCACTAGTCCGACCCATTCATTCTGATCAGCTTCTAAAACTAAAACTTCAATTCCTGCTCGTTTTAATTGCCATGCGGCAGTTAACCCTGCTATTCCTGCTCCAACGACGATTACTTGCGCGCATGATTCATTTTTCTTAAAGACTTGCATGAAAAGTGCCATCCGATATCACTGTTAAATGTCCATAAGACGTATGAGTACTCGATTTATTTTTAACAACAATTTCTATATCTTGTTCAAGCAACATTAAAAATTTAATCAATCGAGAAATTGAAAAGCCTGTTAAACGACCATGGTACAAAGCAGACACTTTTGGTTGATCAATTTCTAAAAATAAAGCTATTTTTTTTTGAGTTAAGTGTCTTTTTTTCGCAATATCTATAATCTTTGAAGCCAGTTGCGCTTTAGCAAGTCTCTCTTGAACATTGGGCAAACCGATATCTTCAAAAAACATTACCACTGCTGCTTTCATATTCCACTTTATTTGTCATATTAAACCTCTGCTTGTGCCCCCTGTATGCCAATATTAGCATATTTTTGATCTGATTACCAAAAATTTAAGCCAAACAGCCAATTTTTCGTTGTATTATTCATACGAAAACGCCATAGTTGGTGATTAAGAGAACACAATTGCAATTGTTCTAGCAATCCGATATTTATCTTATTTTTGAGATTTAGAGAATAATTCCATTGTTTTTGAAAATGTTAGATGACGGATAATGCGTAGGGGCGGACACGACAGTCCGCCCCTTTTGATTTACAAAGACCCAATTTTCTTAGTGAAACAACGTTTCTAGTTGAATACCGCGTTCTTCCATAATGGAGCGAAGCAGTTTTAGAGCCTCAACTTGAATTTGTCGGACACGTTCTCGTGTTAGACCGACTTCAACTCCGACTTCTTCCAGTGTGGCTTCTTCAAACCCACGTAGTCCAAATCGACGCAATAAAATAGACCTTTGTTTTTCATTCAACATACTAAGACAGGTTTCCAGTTGACATTGCATGTTTGAGTTTTCTAAAATTTCAGCAGGTCCTTCATTGTTGTGATCAGCTAAGGCTTCTAGCAATGGCTTATCGGTATCTTCACCCATGGGTGTGTCTACCGAAAGTGTGCGCTCATTCAGTCTTAACAATCGATTGACATCTTCGGGCGCTTTAGATAAGGCTTTCGCAATGTCTTCAAAGGTCGGTTCGTGATCGAGCTGCTGCATAATTTCACGCGCTTTTCGCAAATACACATTCAGCTCTTTAATAATGTGAATGGGCAAACGAATGGTGCGTGTTTGGTTCATAATAGCGCGTTCGATATTCTGACGTATCCACCAGGTGGCATAAGTCGAAAATCTAAATCCGCGCTCAGGATCAAATTTTTCAACGGCACGGATCAGACCTAAATTGCCTTCCTCTACCAAATCTAACAAAGCCAAACCGCGATTTAAATAGCGACGTGCGATTTTAACGACCAAGCGAAGATTACATTTAACCATGTGGTTTCGTGCGTGTTCTTCGCCCAGACGTGCGCGGCGGGAGTAAAATACTTCCTCCTCGGCAGTAAGCAAAGGTGAAGCACCAATTTCGATAAGATAAAGTTGGGTAGGGTCTGAGTCTTGTTTACGCGCAGCTTTTGAAGCGGCCTTTGCTTCGGCTATCTCCCAGTCTGTTTCGGGTTCAACGTTAACAATATCGGCTTCAATGGCATCAATCTCGGGTTCATCTTCTAAAGGGTCTTCTAAAACGATTTCGTTTCTTTCTTCTAATACAACAACATCTTCTATTTCTACGTCATCTGGCTTCCATTCCTTTAGCATCGCATTTCTCCCTGTTCGATAGCATCCGTGCACGATTCGAGATAATTCAATAGTATAGTTCTTTTATGCTAAATTCAAATAGCATCGGAAGCTTATAATAGTTTGTATATAAACTAACTATTATTTAAATAGAAATTTACGGTGATAGAGTTTAAATACTGTTGTAATATAAGAAAAAGCGGTTAATGTGGTTTATAGGGAGCCATGGCATGATGCAAGACGACATGACGCGATCGGAGCTGATTCAAATTGTGTCTAGCAAACTGGATCTCAGCATAGCGGCTCAGTTTTCTGAAAAAGAGACAGAAATGATCATCAAAGATGTCTTTAATCAGATGGCGGAGGCTCTAGGCACTGCTTGTCGTATAGAGATTCGCGGGTTTGGTAGTTTTTCGGTACGATATAAGGCTGCACGCACGGCAAGAAATCCTAAAACCGGTGAAATTGTTTTTAAACCCGGGAAGTATTCATTGCATTTTAAGCCAGGTAAAGATATGCGGGAACGCGTCAATCAGTGTCTGCAAAACCTGGTGTAACACTATGGGATCAGGGAGTCAGTATGAAAGTAAATCAGCGGTGGGTATTGTTCGGGATTTTAATCCTAGGCCTTTCATTTACGCCTGTGCATGCAGATTTTGGGGTAGTCGATAATACAAAATCGACAATGCGCTATGGGAATGCAGAAACAGAAAGCTTTCATCGCGCTATAACAGGCGGAACAACATTAACACCTACGGAAGAAGCCCAATTAGCCGATTCCCTGCCCCTGTGTGAGGCGGAAAGTTATTACGGCAGAGTTAGGCTTAATTTTGGTACATTATCTTTAGATGCGCTTAAAAATCGTTCTTCAGGCAGAGATAGCACTGGCGCCATTGTTAAAAAAAAGCAGAGCGTTAACCAAACCGGCCTGGAAGTTGCTTTAGGCTATAGCTGGTCTTCCAGCTTTAGAGGAGATATTGAATATTTGGTGAATAAAAATCTTGTTTATACTGCCAATCCTGTTTTATCGGGATCCGGTTTAACACCGCGTCAATTAAATGTGCAAATTAAAAATAATACGCTACTGGCTAATCTCTACTATGAATTTTTGGGGCTTAATCGATTCAAACCCTATTTAACTGCGGGCATTGGTCCAGGCTATAATAGCGTTCAGTCAACAATAACACCGGCGCCATATGATACTGGTGGCTCTGCTAGTTTGCGCAAGTTGAGTTTTGCCTGGGCTGCAGGCCTTGGTTTACGTGTTTCTATGTTTACGCGTTGGAGCCTGGATGTCAGCTATCGTTATATTCGCTTGGGCAGTGGTGTTTCTATTAAACCAACCAGTCAATTTAAATTAATAGGGGATACCAGTCTAAATGCGGTTAGCTTGGGCTTAATGTATTATTTTTAAGATGTCGATTTATATTTTTTTTTGGGGTTTTGCGCTTGTGTGAGGTGGTTTTTTTGCTGAGCTTCCGCCTGATCTGTATCCGATTTCCCGGACTTCTTTCTCTATGCAGTAAGAGAAAATAAATCCAACTTTATTTAAGGCTATTCCATCAAAGAATGTACAGAAGCCTTGGAAGTGACAAATAGCGTAGTTATGGTTTAATCGGTATTTTACTGTGCTGAAACGAGCATCCGATGACTGTTAGCGCAACGACAATTGTTGAAAAAATCATGACGGTAAAACCATAGTTTATTTCATTTATAAGGGGCGTTAATAGCAGCGGTGTTAAACTAGCAAGAGAATATGCTGTATTATAACAAATGCCTATACCGGTTGCTCGCATATTGAGCGGAAATAATGTAGATAGAACCACAAAATTATTAGTTGCATAAATGGCAATAAAGAGCTGATAGCCTAATAGAAAAAAGGCTAATGCAAATGGTGTGTTTAATTTTAGTAATTTCAAGGACACTGCTAAAAAAAGTAGAAAAGAGAAAGTGACTATTTTAAGCGCTTTTGCTCTATTAATGCGATCGAATAAATGACCAAATAGGGGCGACCAAAAAACAGTGAGTAGTATACTGAATGTCATCCATGAAAATATGGCCTTAGTTGTGTAATTAAAATATTGTTTTAAGTAAAACGGTAAGTATAGGCTGAAAATAATCAAATAAGAAAAGAAAAGGGTGCTAGACATGCCATAGAGCAAATCTTTCCAACGATGTTTAAACAAAGCGATAGTAAGCTGTTTAGCTGAGCCGTGCAGAATTGCGCTTTGCTGCCCTTTTAGAAAATCCGGTGTTTCTACGATGCGGGTTCTCATAATAAATACAAGTAACGCTAAAGTGCCGCCTAATAGGAAAGGAAGTCGCCAAACCCAAGCAATAATTTCATCATGTAAATATTGATCTGTAATGATCGCGACTATAAAAGAAGCGAGTAAAGTGCCGACAGCGGTGCTAGACATCATAATGCCAAAGTATTTTCCTGAGGAACCCGTTTTTGTGTTTTCTTTGATAATCGTCGCCATGCTGGGCATTTCTGCGCCAAAAGAAAGCCCTTGTAGTATTCGCGCAATGATTAATAATATGGATGAGAGTAACCCGACGGTTTCATAGGTTGGCAGCAAGCCAATCATCATCGTTGAAATGGCCATGACGAGCATCACGATGAGCAGTGTCTTTTTTCTACCATAGATATCTGCTACTAAGCCAAATAAATACCCACCGATAGGACGTGCAATGTATCCAATAGACAAAATAGAAAATGTTTTTAAATAAGCCATCTCTACAGTACTGGTAGGGAAAAAAATTTCTGAAAGATAGATTGCCATCATGCCATAAATAATAAAGTCATAGTATTCTAAAGCAGCTCCAAGACAGCTTAGGAAAATAACTTTATTTTTTTTTGTTTGGTTTTTTAGGTTGTTAAACGTGTAGGTATTAATATTATTCATTAGTCCTCCAAATGCATGACCCAAGTAAATTCACTTGGCATTTCGCTTACAATAATCTCGGATTTTGCATTGTAAACGATAGGGTAATTGGTCAGCCCATGGCCAAATTGATCATTTTTAAACACAGGGACTTCGGTGTCTTTCGCAAAGCGTTCAATGGCGACGCGGATTGTTTCAGCGATAGCAGAAGATTCTGAGGGTTCTAAGGCATTTGACATTATGAATTGCCCCAAAATAATACCGCGTACTTCCTTTAAGAGACCGGCTTGCTTTAAGTGATTTAAAGTCCTGTCTATTCTATAGCCTTTTTCACCGACTTCTTCTAGAAATAAAATCTTGCCTGCTGTTTGAATTTGCCACGATGTGCCTATACTGGTTTGAATAATACTTAAGCTACCACCGGTTATGCGGCCAGTGATTTTTTTGGTATTGCAAGCTGCTTTGTTTAAAGGCGTCAATGGCGCTAAGGTTAATGTTTTTTTACTGTTAGACACGATAGTTGCGATCCGCTCGAAGTTTTGAGGATCTTGATTGGGATTTAAGATACTCGCTAAGCCAGCACCGTGAATAGTTCGCCAACCCCATTGTTGCGATAGAAAGAGATGTAGCGCTGTGATATCACTAGAACCAATAAAAAATTTTTCAGTTTTTGGTTTTGGACATTGGCTTAAATAATCGATTAATCGTGCGCTGCCATAACCGCCCCGTAGTGTCCAAATAACCGTACTGTTGGATTTATCATAAAGGGCGTTTTTCAATTGCTGAAATCGGTTTTCATCGCTATTGGCATGAAAAATAATGTTTTTCTCTATCAAATTGTCTGGTACATTAATATTTAAATGCGTTGTTGTTTTAAGCTGTTCTATCACTGCGGGTTCAGCTGCAGAAGCAGGGGCGATTAATTGGATTTTTCGGTCGTGAAAAGCCTTTTGAAAATCTGCGTTGTTTACAATGGTGTTAAAAGTGGGTTTTGTTTGAAGCATGTTTGTACATCCTGCACAGTGTAATAAAATAACCGCAATATAAGCACTTTTCTTAAACATTAAACCGAAAATGCATAATATCACCTTCTTGGACAATATACTCTTTTCCTTCGAGCCGCCATTTGCCAGCGTCTTTAGCCCCTTGTTCGCCCTTGTACGTAATAAAATCTTCATAGCGAATCACTTCCGCTCGAATAAAACCTTTTTCAAAGTCTGTATGGATCACGCCTGCGGCTTGTGGCGCTGTTGCACCCACCGGAATAGTCCAAGCGCGTACTTCTTTTACGCCTGCAGTAAAATAGGTTTGTAAATGTAGTAAACCATGGCCTGTGCGAATCACCCGATCAAGACCGGGTTCACTGAGTCCCAGATCACTTAGAAATTCCATTTTTTCATCAGGTTCTAACGATGAGATTTCTGCTTCAATGGCAGCGCAAATGGATACGACAACGGCACCTTCGGCCTCTGCAATTTTTTCAACGGTTGTTAAATACGGATTATTTTCAAATCCTTTTTCATCAACATTGGCAATATACATCATGGGTTTAGCAGTCAGTAATTGTAGCGATTTAATGAGCGCTTTATTGGCATCATCGGTCTTAAATGTACGCGCAGGTGCGCCATTGTTCATATGTTCTTTGAGTTTTTCTATCCATTCCTTTTCAAGAACAGCAGGCTTTTGTCCGCTTTTTGCGTTTTTAACCGCTTTTTGATAGGCACGTTCGAGGGTTTCTAAATCGGCGAGCAAGAGTTCTGTATTGATGACTTCGATGTCAGAGCTCGGATTAATTTCGCCTGCAACATGAATAATATCGGTGTTATCAAAGCAGCGTACAATATGCGCAATGGCGTCTGTTTCGCGAATATTTGCTAAAAATTGATTCCCTAATCCTTCGCCTTTAGAAGCCCCTTTTACGAGTCCTGCGATATCTACAAATTCCATCGTGGTTGGCAAAATACGTTCTGGTTTTACGATAGCCGCCAGCGCATCTAAGCGAAGATCTGGCACAGGCACGCGCCCAATATTTGGATCAATCGTACAAAAGGGGTAATTCTGGGCTGCAATACCCGCACGTGTGAGTGCGTTAAAGAGTGTTGATTTCCCTACGTTGGGAAGTCCTACAATGCCACAATTAAATCCCATTGTTTAAATCCTAAGGTGTAAGCCATTTTTGTAAAGCGGGTATCGCTGCTTGAATCGCCGTTCGTATAAGCTGTTTGTCTTCTTTTGACGGGTTGCTTAAGACATAATCGGCCACCTCATCTTTATTACCGGGATGCCCGATGCCCAATCGTACCCGGTGAAAGGCCCGGCTATTCAAATGATGAATAATATCGCGTAGCCCATTATGTCCTGCATGCCCACCGTCTGTTTTAAAGCGAAATTCACCCGCTGGAAAATCGAGTTCATCGTGTGCAACCAAAATGGCTTCGGGGGGTATTTGATAGTACTTGGCAAAGGATCCTACCGCCTGTCCACTATGATTCATATAGGTGTTTGGGATTAAAATATGGATATCCCTTCCACCGAAAGTCCATTTTGTATGTTGTGCATGAAATTTTGATTCCAATTTTAACGAGAGACGAAATTGTTGGCAAAGGGCTTCTGCAAACCATTCGCCTGCATTGTGACGAGTGTCTTTGTAAGTTGGGCCCGGATTTCCGAGCCCAACAATTAACTGTATGCCTGAGTTTGATGGCGACACAACTACTTGCCTTTGCCCTTCTCTTTATCTTTGTCTGTTCCTGTTGTCGTTGCGGCTGTACCCGCATCAGCAGCAGAGGCTTTTGCTTCTTTCCCTTTGGGTACAACTTCAGTTTCTGTTGCTTCAGGTGCGGGTGTTTCTTCTTCTTCTTTCATTTGACGTGGTAAGTGGATAGCCACGACAGTATGATCATGATCAGCGGTGTGACCATGCGAAAATGCAACCAACTCTGTACCCTTCGGCAATTTTAACTGAGATAAGTGTATGGATTGATCTAAATCAAGCTTAGAAATATCCACCACGATTTCTTCTGGCAACTCGCTTGCTAAGCAGCGTAATTCCACATCGATCATCGGGTGATTGACAATACCGCCAGCTAAAACACCGGGTGCTGTTTCTGCACCGATAAAGCGAAGCGGAATATGCATATTAATATGATCTGTTGCACTTACCCGTAAAAAGTCCATATGAAAAATGGCTTTTTTAAAGTGATGACGTTGTAAGTCCTTTAAAACAGCTTTGTGTTTTT
>Ga0207045_1169_pt2 | contig 9292 bp, 10 predicted proteins | sample Alteio_BWMinCont_69_FD_153299 | JGI IMG/M metagenome (GOLD analysis project Ga0207045, IMG submission 153299) | Enriched cells from forest soil in Barre Woods Harvard Forest LTER site, Petersham, Massachusetts, United States -... | ecosystem: Environmental > Terrestrial > Soil > Temperate forest >... | reverse complement strand
AGCCTTGCGATGTCCAGAGGGCCTTGAGGCCATTCAGCCAGTTTGCTGCTAAGTCTCCTGCGCCATAGCTACTGTCGATGGTGTTGGCAATTTGGTTGAACCCCGTGAAGAGATCGGAGAAGAAGTTAGACCAATAGCCAATCACAAATGCTGCAACGGCATACTTGAGAAACGTCGCAGCTAGCGATCGGATGTCTCCACCTTTGACGTATGCCTCGTAAATTCCGAGAACCAGGCAGACCGTCATCAGGATGTAAGCCACGCTCTGCACTGCCGTCAGCAGGCTTCCACTGATCCCGTTGACAACGGAGGTCATCATGGATTGGAACTCGAAGATTCCTGGATTCATCGGTAACTCCGGCTACTGTGGTGGCGTCAGGATGTGACCCATTCTTTGATTTAGGTTCTGCATTTGAATGGTGGAGTCCTTGAGCTCTCCGCTTCGGTTCGATACATTTGCGCTGTTCACACGCAACAGTTCAGCCATCCCCATCTGGGTATAGGCGTTTGCCTGGACAACCCACGCCGACGCCTCGGCATCAAGGATCGGTGCTGTTCCGGGGGCTGAGGCGGCGATCTGATCGTTCAGCTTCTGTGCGACTTCCATCTCGCGCTCGGCAAACGCATCGAGTTCGATTGCCTTCTTGATCGCGTCCTGTGCTTGCGCATCCCCCATGTCTACCTGGTATGCAACGTTCTGTGGCATTGCCGTCTGTGCCGGAAGCGGGGCAAAGACATTTTGGTATGCACTGTTGATCGAGGCGATGTTATTGGGATTGCCGGAGAGCATTTGCTGTTCGAGCTGCTGGGGGTTCGGCAGCGTAGCACTTGAGATATTCAGCGTACCCAGCTGACGGAAGCTGGTAAAAGAGGTTGTGAAACCAGTCGCCATTTGCTTCGCGCTGTTGATAGCCGATATTGGATAAAGTACGTTCTGCTGGAACTGTCGCTCCTGCTGTTCGACTTGATTGATCGTTTTGAGCGGTGAAGCCACGGCGCTGCTCAGAGTACTGTTGATTTCCTTGAGCCCCGCAAGAATGGCCGCGATGTCAACGCCAAATTGTGAGCGCGCGGGCCGCACAGCGACAGTGCTCACGATCAATATTCCGGCCCCGCCAAGGGCGATCCGGCGCACGATAGGCTTACGAACAAACAACCGCCACGTTTTCATTGGCCGCCTCCAAGATGATTGCCAATTTGTTGATTCAGGTTCTGCGTGTTCGAAGTCGACTGCTTGAGAATGGACCCACGATGGCCAAGCTGTATCGCCGCTTCACGCAGCTGATAGGCTAAAAGCTTGTGTTGCATGGCAATGCTTGCTAACTCAGCCGTCCTCGCCTCAGCCGCAACCATGGCTGCCGTACCTGGCGCCGTTGTTTGGGCCTCATCCTCGATCCTCTGCGCTGTCTGGAGCATCTTCGTGGTGGCCTGATCGGCAGCCATTGATTGCACCGTCGCGTCTTTTGCGACGGCATCCTCAATATCCATCATCTGCAGATTGAGCTGGGGCGCGGCCCCAGAGGTCGGCTGCACACCATAGGTCGACGTGTAGCTCTGACCGAAACTTCCGATCTGCCCGATCTGCCCGCTAAGAAAGGCAGACTCCAGAGATTTAGGCGTCTGCAGGTTCGCGCTATTTACGGGCAGTGTGTACACCTGATTCATCCAGCCTCGATAGCTGGCTTTGATCGTTGAGATATAGTTCTTCGCCTGGGTGATCAATGTGACGGGCCACAGTACCTGTTGCTCGGTCTTTAGGATCGAGCTGCGAATCTGGTTGATGTCTGTGAGTGCTCCGCCGATCGGGCCGGTGATCGTGCTCAGAATCGCGGAAAAAATACCCCCGAACTGCGCATACGCTCCAGTCGGGAAAAGGAGGAGCGCCATCACAAGCATGCTCGCGCCTAACGACATCGCTTTCGCTTTCATACCGTCGCTCCTTCGAGGGCAACCGACGCGGTCGTCACGGTTTGCATAGCACTCCCACTTGGAGTCGAGCTTCGCTTGCCAGTCTCCACGGGACTAAGGACACCCAGTCGGCTCACTTCGCCGGAACGTTCCTCCGGAAGTTCTGGTAGTTCGGAAAGGCCATGGGGGAACCTGGTGGCGAGTTCCTCGTAGCGTTCGACCAGGCTCAAGTGAGGATTTGTCACAAGCCACCACTGCCGGTACCAGCGCTCACGCGGATAGGTGGTGAGGAGCCAGTATTCGAGCGGTGTCGGGACGATGTAAAGGCTATGCGTCGTTTCCGCTTTCTCGCCGATAACGATTAGGAATTCACTCTTCTTACCTTTTTCGGTCATGCCCAAACCCTTCACTCGATTAAGAGTTGTCTCGTTCAAGTGCAGGAATTGTCGCAAAACGTCGAAATTGCCCTTCTGTCGCCCAATCATCTTTACAGCTGTGGTCGCAAGGATCGCGCCGCCGAATTCATTCGGCTTGTCCGGTGTCCCGGTGAAATCTTCAACTGCCTGTGAAATTCCCCACACGCATGCATTCCGTTTCCTGGCTGTCCTGAAGAGCTGCACAACTACCGGCGCGAGACTTGGGGATTGCAACAGAGCCCAGCACTCATCGAGAACGGTGATGCACCGCTTGTTGGCTCTGCCCTGAGCACGCTTCGTGGTGGTGTAGGCGATCAACAAGCTCATGGCGACTTCAAGCTTCGGATCGTCTTTGAGTTGTTCAACATTGAAGTAGAGCCAGGGGGTCGACATATCTATGGTTGTCGGCCGATCGAAGAGACGGGCGTACATTCCGTTGTTAACCCACGCCCGCATTTTTGCCGCAGCGATTCGCGCGGCCTCGTTGACGCGTGGATTCTTGTCTTCGTCGTAATAGTTCTGCAATTCGTCATAGAGGTCGCTGTAGAGCGGAATCGGATTATCAATGCGCATCTGCGCTCTGGCGTAGGTCTTGCGAATGGCGTTCATGATGAGGTTGTCGAGGAGATCCGTGTCGCCTTCGCCGCTATCACCGATCATGAAGCGGGTCAGGTTCTTCAGAAAAGCCAGGTGATCGTTCGATGGCTCCTCCTGGCCGGACTCAAGATCAAATGGATTGATCGTCTGCTCACTGTCGAGCGACATGGTTATCATCTGGCCGCCCATGAACGTCACTGGATGGTAGTAGCTGTCACCCCGTTCAATGATCGACACCTGAACATCCTGTCGCGCACACGTAAGCAGCATCTTGCCTACGTGCACACTCTTGCCCGTGCCAGAGGTTGCAGCGACGATCGCGTTTGCATTCTCGAGGTTCGGATCAAACGGCGAAAATGGGAGCAGTTGCCGGTAGGGTGTTTCGAAAAGCATCAGAGGCGATTTGGTAGTTCCAGCCCACGGCAACTCGACGGGTAGGAGATCGGCCGCATGGGGCGTCAACAAATCGTGATCGCGACGGTCCTCGTCGGCAAGCCCGGGTAGGGTCGAAAAGAACAACCGGCGTGTTGCCAACGACTCCGAAAACCCGCGAGCACCATTCATGCGGGCGAGCACATGCAATACCTGCTGTCGGCGATTGGCTAGCTCTCTCTCCGCCGTTTCATACTGTTGTGAAGACCACGCTGGAGCAGAGGTGTGTATACCAATAACCACACTCGCGCGTGCTGTCTTGACCGACGACGCAATGATTTCCTGCTGGATTTGTATAAGCTCCTGCGTAGCGATCTGCGCGGTAACGTCCACACGGAGATTGCCTTTGGAGTCCTTCTGTGCCGCCTGCATCTTTCGGAACTTCTTCTTGTATTTGTCGAGCACAACCCGCTGGTCGGGGATCGTTACCTGGGTCGAGATCACAACCGGGAAGCCAATCGTCATCAGCTCCCGCAGAATGCCGGGATAGGTTCCATCGGGCGGTGTCTTCAGGCTGATGAAGGTCCACAGCATCCCATCAATGTTGAGATAGGTTTCTGTTTGCCCTAAGATGTTCCCCGGTGCAAGCCTCTCGCGAGCTGAGATTTCGCGCGTCTCGGCGATATTCTCCTTCAGCGGAGTGAGATCTGGGTCCATCGGGTTGAATGCACGCTTGATCTCCAGAAATATTTCTTCGTGGGTCATTCGCTCCGGCCCGAGTCCTCCGCTTTTCATCGCCGCCTCAATACCAGCGATGATCGACTCGAATTCGGCAAGTGTGTCCAGGTGCTCCTTCTTTGTCTTCTGGATTGCCTTTCCCACAGACAGCGTGAAAGTCCCACCAGCTTGCCTCCGCTCCTCCTTGCTCTGAGGTCCGCCGCTGGCGATCATCGCCCGCTTATGCTTCACCGGATCCCAGATCAAATACACACCCGAGATCCGCGACAGGTAAGCGCCTAGCCTTTCTTTCTCTTCCCATGTCGCAAGTCTTCGATCGTCGAGAACTTTTACCTCTGGTGTCTCGGATCGCGAAGCGTCGCGATACCGATCCAGCAACCCATTCAGACTCTCTACCACCTCGTAACGAAATTGCACACGCATGCTCTGCTCCGGCATTGCGCGGAGCAATGATTCAACGACACCTTTCGCCTCATTCCGTCCTTCGTCATCGGCGAAATAGGTCACAGATCCTTGCACTCGAAAGCCAGCCACGTAGCAACCATCGGTGCGAACCATGACGTCGTCGAGAAAGTCGCGAATCTTCAGCAGTTCGCAGACGGCAGGGTCTTGTAGGGAGCGCTCTTGCTGGGCAGTCGTTCTGGGCATTTATTCGTTCTCCTTGAGGAAGCGGTTGGTAAGTTTCGTGTCGCGTGCCAGAGCACAGTAACTACGCGGTTGCCCGTAATAGATCACCAGGTCGAGCAGATACCCGCGAGGTTTCCCATACTTGAACAACATCAGACCGGGCACCCCGAGCACGAGGACCATGAGCATCAGGAACCAGTTCATCGGCAGGAAGAACATGTAGCTGTCAGAGAAGAGGAATTGCCCGACCAACATGGCGATCGCGCACGCCATCGCAAGAAACAGCATGTCCTCGAGTTCAAGACCAAGCAGAGTGACCTTGGCGTGCAGATTGCGCGAAACCGGACTCATTCTCAGTGCCATTACGCCACCCCGCTTGTACCGGCCGCGATGAAGTGTTCCATCAACCTCATCAACCCAGAAACACAGAGGCATGCTCCGCCGGCGATAAAATGCCGAATCCAGTCGTCACCGATGTTGAGCCTTTCGAAAAAGCCGCCTACTCCCAGCACAGCCCGTACGATCTCGATCCCCCCGTAGACGGGCAGAATCACGTTGCCTACCCAGTTGGCCAAGCTGAGGATTGCCGACCAATATTGCGTGGTGCCCGATCCCTGGCTAGCGAAAACTTCGGCCAGCCGCAGGAGCCCGGAGACAGAAAGTGCCGCCAATGTGCCGCCAATATACGGATCGATGTGGTATCCACGGGAGTATTTGTAGATCCCCATCGCCAAAATCAGCGCGGCAAAGATCGGCATAACAGCATTGCCGACCCAGCTTGTGAGGTTGAGGAGACCACCGTCAAAGGATCCGCTATTCATGCTTCGCCTCGCGGGCTTATATATGCTTCAGTTTCTGGTCTCTGTCAAAAGAGCGGCAGATGGTTGGCTCGGGTGGAGAATGCGCACCAAAGCGCTCGCACCTTTGCTGCTCCATCGCCACAGATACTGGGCTACTTTGAACAGCGCAAAGCACTCGGCGCTTAGACAAATCACTGACACCAGGACGGCGAAGAGCACTCGTCCTACCGGGAAATGAACCGCGATAGACAGAAGGAATAGCAAAGCCAGACAACTGATAGTAAAAAAGCAGCTTTGTAGAAGCAGTTCCCGCGTTCTCATGGCCAGTTCTCCATTTCCGGACAGAACCCAAAGCAAGGCTTACGAAAGTGTGGTTTTTTGATATGCCAGTCTGGGATGAAATCAGAGGTAAGGTCCGACATGTCGGCGTTCACGTCAAAACACGAGGTCACCAGGGGTACGAGCGCCTCTTCGGCACAATATCCTGTGCCGCCGATTCCAGCCGCAACCAGTAGACAAGCCGCTATCTGCTTCATAGATTGACTCCTGCGAAATGAGTAACTAACGCCCAGATTCCAGTCACGCTCAAAAAGGCAAGGCCGCTCGCAACCAGACCTCCCCAGGGCCGATGGCGAACATAGTTCAAAATCGCACCGGACAGTGCGAGGCCACCAACGATCGGACTGATTCGATTCGCTGCGTAACCAAATGCCTGCATGAGCATGTCGGTCACACCATATTGATCACCGCTCTGCATCCAGCTACCTGTCGCCAGGTTGTAAATGCCTTGGACTCCCAGAAGAAACAGGGCAGCGATGATCGACGCGAGTGGACTGTATCCCTGACTGAGATCAAGGATCGCCTTAAAAACGAGGGACGCGGCGACGACTGGGACCACGTGGGCTACCAGGAAGTTATTTACGAAGTCATTGGTGACCTTTTCGACGCCCTGGGTATATGGGGCTCCGGTAGCACCGGCAATCGTGAGTTGGGACGCTCCCGGAACGCCTTCGTTGATTAACCAGAGACTTACTCCGGGAAGACTGATCAACAAACAGCCCCAAAAGAGCCATTTGAGAAAGCCACCACCGGCCTCAAAGTTCATCCCACCTTCGGAACGCAGTCTCATCCCAGCCATGACAAACGCACCGAGCGATGCCGGAATGGCCAGATCCATCAGGAGACCGAGAATCGCTCTGAAGACCAGTGGTGTCTGCATAGGTACCTCAACCCACCGCCTGACCTTGCGAGATGAAGTATTCAATCAGCCGCAGGATGCCCGATACGCAGATCAGACCTCCAGCAGTCATTGCAGATGGCAACCAGCTGCGGCCGCTGCGCCACTGCAACACAGTAGCGACGACAGCGATGCCGGCGCCTACCGGGCAGATCACGTTGCACACCCAATTCACGAGATTCAGGAATGCGCCTTCAGGCTGTGACGCGGTCTGCCCTTGGACTGCCTGGCCGGTGGCGGGTGCGGTTCCGAGGTTTTGAGCAACACTGACAGCGGGTGCTACCAGCGCGGCTCCGATGAAGGTAACGAGTATGAGCGCCTGCAGATGTTTCTGCGCGACGCGCACAGCTCGCATAAACGACTTGATCATGGACTTCCTCCTTGACGGGGTGCCGTCGAGTTGGAAAGTCGCATGACTTTGCATTTCGCTCAATTGAGTGGAACTCTGATTCGCATCCAATCGAGATAGATCTGGATGATTCAAAGGCAACTGGGTTCCGCGCGAATCGACTAGTCGGATCGGGATGTTCCCATTCGGAATTCGACCCAACCATTTACAACCCCTACCTATCCTGTACCTCTTCTCTTCCTGCTCCCTCTTACCTCTGTTTTGTCGCTTCGGACCTTCGGCGCGCCGTTACAAAAGTCAAGTACACGCATTTTCTCTTTTCGCCCTTTTCATAACAAAGGCCCATCTGGTCGGTAACAGCTCACTCTCCATTACAAAAGTGAAGTACACACTTTTTCTCTTATAACCCTTTCCTAATGCCGCCAGTCTTTAGCCCCCGGCTCACTTTCTGTTACAAAAGTGAGGTACTCGTTTTTTCTCTTGTCACCGTTCTATTCATGCGTCTTGCCTGTCCTTCGACTTAGTTCTACGGGCCAAGACGATCGGCGAAGACCCACCGTTGAAAGGGCAAGAAAATGCGGCCCACTAAACAGGCCGCATCGATTTGATCCGACTAACTAGCGTTAGTTTTCTACGGTTGTGCCGGGGTGCTCGAATCGAGCGCGGTGTTGTCGAGATGAGGGATGTGAACCGTCTTCTCTGCGGCCGCCGCATTCGCCTGCTGAGACTTTTCGAAGATGACGTAGATCTCGGTCCCGGCGGGTACGCTAACGACGATGTGCTGCATCGTCATCATACGCATGATCTGTTCATCACCGGCGTTCCCGATATTGTCAGCTACGCGCATTCGTAATAGATCGTTTTCGCTAACTGCTCCATTTGCGCTCGGAGCACCGACGATCATCGCAGCGGTCTCGCCGATACCTGCGAGCGAGCGAACCAGAATGCTCCTGCCTGCCTGCTTCCCGGTAACAGTCCCTTTGACGGCCTGCAGGCTCATATCTGCCGCTACGGCGTCGATCGCAACGTTCTCTCCTCCTGGAAATTCAATTGACGAGAACGAGATGTTTACGAGGCCCGATGGGTCCGCTTGCGAGATTTTGCCAACGATACGGCTTCCCGCCGGAATTAGCACCGCTCCGTCTCGCTCGTAGTTGTACTCGACCACCGCCGTCACAGGTGCATGTACCGCGGTCGTCGCCATGGACTCCAGCCGCGCAGCGACGTGGTATCCGGACGCTAAGCCCAGATTACTGACGCGTTGTTGTTCGCTTTGCGTTCCAGATCTCAACCCGCCGCTGCTCTGGTTGTGGGCTGTGAAGACAAGCGAAGGTTTGCTCAGTGCGTCCTCCTCTCTCTTGAGAACTTGCTGTTCACTTTGGCCACCAGGATACGGAGGGGGTGCCCACTTCGACTGCCCGTTTGGTGTTGTATCGGGCTCTTCAAACTTTCCCACTTGGTTGAGCTGTTGCTTGTTGCCATTAGGAGCGCTCTGTTTGTTGGGGTCTTGCGTTTGAGTGATCTTGGGCGCCTTCGTCTTCTCGATGTCGGCTGCGTCGACTGTCCCTCCTTTCTTCACTTCATCCGGAGACGGTTTGACTTTGTCGCTCGGGATCAAGTCACCTGGAGCAGTTGTTCCAGAGACTCGTCCGAGGTTCGGCTTGGCAGCTTCGGCTGCTGTCTTCTTTTTGGTCGTCCCTTTTGAGGAGAGGAAGGCCAGCATCCCTATGCCAAAGATGATGATCGCGCCGAGAACCATCAGCATCAGAGGCATGTTTCCGCCGCCTGAGCCGCGCGCTTTATCGAGCACAAACGGGCGCTTAGTGACTGACCCTGGCGAGCTGACCGTTTCGGCCTCTGACTCCGCAATGGGTACTACCTTCTCCGCTGGTTCTTCAATCTGTGCATGCTCTGGTCTTGCCATGGGTCACCTCTTAGGAGTGGAGTAGTTGGGAAAGCGAACTGAAGTGGAACATTTATCTTCCTGGCGCTACAAATGGAATCGGCATCAAAAGCGGCGTATCGACGGCGCTTGCAGTTGCTAGTTGCAGCAGCAGCCGGTCTTTGCTCTGCTTGAACCCGGGACGGGCGAACTGCACGGCACCGTCTGCGCGTTCACCTGGAGCTAGACGGCGCACATTTAGTCGGTAGTCCGTGATCGGGACCTGTTCGGCGAGAATCTCGCGCTTCTTCTTTTTGTCACTACCGAGATTCGGACTGTTCAACTCGACCTGCGGCGGCAATACTT
>Ga0207045_1261_pt1 | contig 9314 bp, 9 predicted proteins | sample Alteio_BWMinCont_69_FD_153299 | JGI IMG/M metagenome (GOLD analysis project Ga0207045, IMG submission 153299) | Enriched cells from forest soil in Barre Woods Harvard Forest LTER site, Petersham, Massachusetts, United States -... | ecosystem: Environmental > Terrestrial > Soil > Temperate forest >... | reverse complement strand
CCGCCAATTGGGGAGAATTCAAACCGAAGACCCGAGTTCCTAAACCGAACCCAGAGGTATCGCTTCAAGCATTTTCACGTTGTCGGTTGCGTTGAAAACAGAGTCGGCGTCAATCATGATTAGGTGCGTGAATCCCTGAGGAAGTCGAGGGTTGTTCTACCGTCAGGGAGAGTAGCGCTGGGTGCGGTGGCTTCCGAAAGTTCGCAATGTTTTGCACAGTCCAGATGGTTTGGGTGACGGGTTCACTGTAATCCCTTCATCCTAAACTGTTTGTTTTTGTTCATTTCACAAGTGCCTGGCATGCAAAGTGCTCGCAACCCTTAGCGATACTTGCGGGTTTGGAGATCCCGATAAGGCATCGGATGGGGGGGAGCCGTGCGAAAAGTTCAACTGGTGGTCCTCGTTGGTTTGGCAGCCTTGCTCTGCTGCACTCTGCCTGTTCTTGCGGACGACATCCCAGCCACTATCGGCTCTCAACACTTCACGAATGGAAAAATCATTACCTCCGCTACTTTTTTCGGGGCCACCTCCAGTCAACCTGCCCCGTTCACTGGTCCATGTGGTAGCAATGCCACCACCAACTGCAATACCAGCTGGGTATTCAGCAGCTACGTGATCCCTGCGGGAGATACGCTCACTGGCGCTACCTTTACGCTCGGAATCTATAATCTCGATTCCTCCCTTAACCCGAACCCTTTCGCTTCTTTTACTCTCAACGGGACGGACGATCTAACGTTGCTCATGAATTTGGCCGCAGACGGACTGGACAGCGGAGCAGGCTCGAAGCACAACGAGTATGATGTCCTCACGATTGCCATCCCGGACACATTTCTGACTGACCTAAGCGGCGGCACTGCTACCTTTGCGCTCACGACCCAGGGCCCGGGATTCGGAATTCTGGGAAATACCAAATTCCTCGGTGTGGGGCTGGAATCCTCCACTCTAGACATCACCGCGACACCACAAAGTGGAGGCACCGTCCCCGAGCCGGCTACCTTCAGTTTGCTCGGAATCGGCCTGCTGGGCCTGGCGGCGGCAGTTTTCAGGAAGTAGCTCTCACAAAACCCGGAGCGGCAATTGGCACGCGGCGGTCAGTTGCCGCGCCATTTTATTTCCTGCTTCCGGGATGGTGCCCATTCCATGAAGTAGTAAACACCTTTATCCTCGGCAATTCGGAACCCCAACCGCGTGTAAAGACGGAGAGCGGGATTATTCCTTTCCACGTGAATTTGGACGCGCCTCCCCAACGTGGAAGCTTGCGAGAGTATCTCGTTCAACAACCGGCTGCCGATTCCGCTCCCCCGATGTTCGGGCAGCAGAGCGATGTCAATCAGCAGGATTGCGTACTCGGTGCGGTGAACATATAGTCGGCCGACGGCGTTTCCCTCGCGGAGAATCACATCATAGGAAGCATCGGGGTAATACCGGCGGTAGTGCACGGACTGCGCCTGGAACTGCATCCGAAGGAAGGCTTCCTTCTGGGTTTCATCCCAGGGCACAAGGTTCATTTCCTCGGCGCGGGTGCTGGCGTAGAGACGAAACAGAAAATCCGCGTCCTTAGGCGCTTCCGGGCGCAAGCTAATAGGTATCCCCGTGTTCATGGTCCAGTCGGCTTTTTCCACCCACCCTTGAGCGCTTACCAGGAATCCGCAGGGCGAAGAAACGCTTAGTTCTGACTCGGGAAAATCCCCTGGAGCGCGATGCAAAAGTTCAGCGTCAGGAAAGGCGCCATGTTCAGGTGCGCCTGGCTTCCACCCACCACGCTCAAGGCTCCGCCATTCATCGCCGCTCCGGGCGAGCTGCTGTAAGGCGTGTTGCCATTGTTGTCCTGGGCCCAGAAATTTCCGGCGGGACTCGCTCGCGTGCCAAGGGCGGAGTCGCAAAAAGCCGGGTGTACGTGGCCGGGCAATTCCGAAATGCTTAAGGTATGGACCTGCTCGCCTGCATTTTGTCCGAGCACTTGACCATTGCCCATGTGGAGGGGAATCCGCCCTTGCAAGTTCGGGAGGCCAAAGTTAGTCCTGCCGTCTCCGCCGTAAGTCGTACCCAGGAGTGAAAAAAGCGCCTGGTTCTGATTGATCGGCATTAATTGGCCGTCGCAAAGCGCCCAACCCTTCGGCGGGAAGCCGAAGCTGAAGATCTTAATTTCGGACAAGAATGGCTCACTCATGTCTTATCATCTCCTTCCCAAGTTGCGCGACTCTGGCTGCTCCGCAACAAGGCTTTACGTCCGGGGGGGAAAGACTCCCTGCAGGGCGATACAAAAATTGAGCACCAGGTACGGCTGCAGATTGTTGTGCGGCTGGCTGCCGCCGGTCGGACTTACGGCATCAGAGGCCATTACCATATTCGAGGACGATGCGTATTCGTTGTTGCCACCGGCGTCGGTGGCCCAGAAGTTTTTAGGGGGGGCGTACTGATCGCCCATGCCCGAGTTGCAGTTTGCCGTATGGGCATGCGCGGGGATTTCGGAAAGAAGCAATGCAACACTGTCAGTGCCCCCGCTCTCCCCCAGATCGTGGAGTGAAAGACCCGGCCCCTGCCCAGGGTGCATGGGAGTCGACCCTTGCATATTGGGTAGAGCAAAGTTTGATATGCCGTTGCCACCGTAGGTCGTCCCCAGGAGTGAAAAGAGCGCGGTATTTTGGGCGAGGGGTAAAATCTGGCCGTTGCAAAAAGCCCAGCCCTTCGGGGGAAAATTAAAGGGGAAAATACGAATTTCAGCCACAAAAGGGTTAGACATTTCATCCGCCTCCGCTTGTTTGGCCCGGAATTGTTCCTACGTCTGGCTCGGAAAAATTCCAAACAAGGAAATAATGAAATCAACGCACAAATAAGGAGAAAGGTTGTTGTGCGGCTGGCTCCCGCCCGCGGATCCGATTGCTCCCGGCACGCCGTGGCCGTTGCCGACGGACATCATGGACCCGTCACTTTCGTTGTAAGCCGCCGTATTTCCGAAGGGATCGGTGGCCCAATAGTTCCTTACCGGAGTTCCTGAATTACCGGCTACGGAACATAGAGGGACGTGGGAGTGGGAGGGTATCTGTTGCACGGTCAGAGTTACCACCTCGACTCCGCCGTTCTCGGCTAACGTAAAACCTTGCCCCATGTGCATCGGCAACCGTCCCCTTAGGTCCGGGAGCGCAAACGTGCTCTGCCCGTCACCTCCGTAGGTTGTGCCGAGCAAATTGAACAGGGCTTCGAATTCCGAGATCGCAAGGAGTTGCCCCTCACAGAGCATCCAACCTGCGGGGGCGAAATTCCCCGCAAACATTCTGATTTCACCTATGTATGGCTGAGACATAGAGTGCCGCCTTCTCCCGCTTATCGAGCGGATCGGGTCAGATCAACCGAACACTGCCTCGTATCGAATGGGAAGATGGTTATCGGAGCCCCCGACGCGCGACAAAAATATCGGGCAGCGCCGGAACTCGCCCCGCGCAAACTCGTGCAAACCAGGGCCCAGAGGCTCGCGCCCTTGCAACTCGAGCAAGAGCGAAAAAGATTGGCGCTTCCGTTTTCCACGCAGCGATGGATTCCTCGCCTCGGCCCGAGCGATATTTTCATGCCGTGTGACAGCGGTGAGTTTCAGAGCAACCGTCGGAGAAAAAAGGCCGCTTTCGTCCGCTGGTTTGAGAAATTCGAAGGTCTTGCCAATGCTGGAATCAAATGATTCCGCCGTCGCAGTCTCAAGTCCGCGCTTTGCGGGCATTGCGAACGTACCGAGCCGCGCCGCGTGCATCACTCCAGCCGCAACTAGACCCCGCCAACTCAAGCCTAGTAAGGACCGTCGACTCAAAGAGGACCCTGTGTCGGCCATGTTATCTCCCAGAATGAGCCCGCAATTTGAAAAAAAACTGTCCTAGATATGCCCCAGATCCTGCTATACCCCAAGGAGGCAACAGAATGCATAGCAATCCGCAGTCCAGCAACAGAGGGTTTTCCTCAAATAGAACATGATTCTTCAACTTCTTCATTCTACTGATATTAGAGAGCTATTCCCTTCAACTGGATTCCGGCTGCCGCTGCGCTCGTTCTTCGAAATGCGCAAAGTCCTGCACACAAAGGGAAGCACGAAGGGAACATTGCACCAGCCTCGCCGTCGCACCTCGCTCAGCCGCCGCGATGAGATCCTGTTCCTTATGTGAAGATTGCTTCGTATTGCATTCCCGATCCGTCTGGACCGACCGGGACGATGAAGATTTCGAGGGTTCCCAGTTCCTGGAATTCCATACGATACATTCGCTGGGACAAAACCGGAGCCTGGGGCCCGCGGAAGAGTAGCGCGAAGGGCTCGCGCTTCGACTCTTCTCGGCCAAGGGGGCCGAGCTTACGACATTCAATCAGTTCCATTTCCAGGCTTATAGGACCTTGATGTACCTGGCATTTTTGACGGACACATTTTGCAAAATCCTGGTGAGTGAGGCCAGCCAACATAGGGCGGGACCCTCCTTCGCAGTGAATCTGCGCGATTATAACTGTTTCGCGCCGCGATGGGCCACGTTAAACGAGTAAAGTAAGGTTGCTGCCTTTTCCCTTGTATCTCGGCTGCACCTCCACGGGATCGGGCAGGTGGAGCTTCCTCACGGATTGAACCTGTCGGGCATTCGGGCGCTCCTGGGCACATGATGTTCGGCTATCCGGCTTGTGCTGCAGTTTTGCCAAAGGTAATCCATCCGCGTTGAAGGGGCGAGTCGTTGGCACGAAATACTATGGGCCTTATCACGAGCCGATTCTCGTCAATCAGCGTGCGCAGCGTTGTTCGCGCCTCACAGTGGACGTTGTGATATACTTGTATAGCGAGGTAGTTATGCTGGCCATTCGACTTCCGCAGTCCATCGAAAAGCGCCTGGAGAAGCTTGCCCGGCGTACTGGGCGCACCAAGACCTACTATGTCCGGGAAGCCATCCTAGAGCACCTGGAAGAGATCGAGGACTTGTATCTGGCTGAAGGCGCCATGGAACGCATCCGCAGCGGTGAAGAGCGGACCATCCCCTTGAAGCAAGTCATGAAGCGACATGGCTTACAACGTTGAGCTGTCTGAGTCAGCGGAGCGGGAACTCGGCAAACTCGACACGTCGCAGGCCAAGCGCATCCTGAAGTTCCTGAATCAACGAGTCGCCAAACTAGACGATCCGCGCAGCATCGGAGAGGCGTTGCACGGCTCGCGGCTTGGAGAGTTCTGGAAATACCGTGTAGGCGATTATCGGCTCATCTGCAAGATCGAAGACGACCGCTTGATCGTTCTTGTCCTTCGCGTCGGCCATCGCAAGGAAATCTATCGCTAGTAAGCAGCCTGAGCGACCCTCTTAATCAGTTTTCAGGAATCGAGAGGAGGTATTTCCGAAGCCTCGCACCTGGCAGCGTGAGCTTGTTTCCAGCGATCGGGAGCGCCCGGCGTGATTCGAACACGCGACCTCTTGCTTCGGAGAACACGGGATTGCTCTGACCCGTTATGAAAATTTTAGACTTTATTATATTTCTCATCCAGATACAACGACCAGGAGTTGAGGGGCTTTGAATAGTTTTGACTGGATATGAACCAAGAATTATCACGTTCTTATCACCCCCCCCCGAAATTGGCACAAGAAATCTGTCAACGGATTCCCCATCCTACGAAGACTTGAACAATTGGCAGATGCACGCCTCGAAAAAACTCAAACCGATTAATTTCATTCGGGCCAAGAGATACTAAAGTAGTAAAAATATAGTAGTTTTTGAGCAGGCTGATTCCTTTGTCTTTGCAGGACGAGCTTGCGCCAAAATGTCCAATAGATTTGGTATTTCCCCTCAAGATGAGAAAGAGCTTCGGGCACGGGATAAGACGTGCGTATATTGTCGCAAGGTGATGAGAACCTACGCTGAAATAAAGGCGGCAAAGGGAACCCTAGGCGCCGGGCCGGGCTTTCCTTTGCGCTAGGGACTCTTCGTCCAGCTTTTTGTCAGCATTACTTTTCCAAATCGTTCCGCACCGGTCTTTCGATTGACCCATATTAGGGCATAGTGCTATATACCGTCCCATGGGGTGTGGTTCAACTTGGCTGCTCTTCAATACGCCATTCGTCTCTTGGTGTATTCCCTACCCTACTGAGAGGACCAGCATGTCTACCTTCCGCAAGCTCGCAATTTTTCTTATGTTCGTTTCCTGGGCGCCCGCGCTCCTCGCCCAAGGCGGAGCCACTGGCGCCATCAGTGGCACCGTGCAGGATCAATCCGGCGGTTTGATTGCCGGCGCTCAAGTCTCCGTCGTGAGCGAAGCGACAGGCCAAGTCGTCCGGGATCTAACAACGGACTCTTCGGGCTCCTTCACTGCTACTCTTCTCCCGGTAGGTTCTTACTCCGTTGAGGTGAGTGCACGCGGCTTTGCTACGACGAAGTTTACTGGCGTCCTGGTGCGCGTGACGGAAACCACCCGGATGACGGCAGCACTAAAAGTAACCCAAGCGACCGAGACAGTGACCGTTTCGGCCGAAGTCACCACGATCAATACGACGAATGCAGCAACGGGGCAAGCCCTCGATTCTACAACGGTTTCCACGCTGCCTCTCCCGACTCAAAATTTCCAGCAGTTGCTCGCGCTTTCGACGGGCGCGTCTTCAGATATCAACAATGGCGGGGACTTGGGCCGCGGCTCCGCGAGGATCGTGGTGAATGGCCAGCGAGAGACCAATAATAATTACTCAATCGAAGGAGTCTCTTCCGCCGATTTCGCCAGTGGAGAGTTGACCTTCACCCCGATTCCGAATGCCAACGCCATTGAGGAATTCAAGGTCTCCACAAGCCTCTACGACGCCACGCTTGGCCGTAATGGAGGCGGCAACATCGACGCCGTCTTGAAAAGCGGAACAAACAAGTATCATGCCGATGCCTGGGAGTTTTTTCGCAACACGGTGCTCGATGCGAACGACTTCTTTCTCAACGGCGCCGCCACTGGAGTCAGGCAAGGACGGCCCGTCATCAAACAGAACATCTTCGGCGGAGACTTCGGCGGTCCCGTCACACCCGACGCAAAACTCGGTTACTTCTACGTGAACTACCAGGGCTCCCGCCAGCGCGCAGGCGGCTCCCCGGGAACGCTCACCAATGCCACGATTCCTTACGTTCCCTTGGCTGCTCGTCAATCAGCCTCGGCGCTGGCTGCCGCCTGCGGTGTACCCAGCGTCGACCCGGTGGCCTTCAATATATTACAGGCAAAAAGTGACCAGTTCGGCGGCGGCGCGGGGGGCTATCTCTACCCGTTGCCTACCAATGTGCCCGCAAACACCGCCTGCCTGACTCCGGTTTCCTTTATCGTGAATACAGTCGGAAAATTCACAGAGAATCAGTTCCTGATCAACTGGGACCGCCATTTCCGCGGCGATAAGGATAGCCTGGCGTTTCGCTTCTTCTGGTCCGACTCTGAGAGGTTCCAGCCTTTCGGCGCTGATTCCTTCCAGGTTCAAACCGGCGGCCCGGCGGCCGTGAACAATCTGAATTTCCCGCTCACGATTCCGCTCCGCGGACGTTTCGGTAGCGTTACGGAGACCCACGTCTTCAACAATCGTCTGGCGAACGAGTTCCGCTTCGGCGTCAACATCATTCGTGCCGACCTGCTGGGCCAAAACCCGATTACCGCCGCGCAAGCGGGCATTGTCCAGCCCGGCGGTGGTTTGGGAATCGACCGCTTCCAGTTTGGGAGTTTTGCGCTTGGCCCGTTTCCTGGCAGCGGCCAATTCGAGCTCTCGGATTCCTTCATCGTGGAAGACACGGTGAGTTGGACACGCGGGGCGCACACATTCCGCTTCGGCGGCGAACTGGACCACACCAGCATGCGCCGAACCCTTAACGTGATCGGCAATCCTCTGGTCTTCTTCACACCCCCTTCCAACATCGCCCTGACAGACTTTCAGAATTTCCTAGTGGGCTCCCCTACCTTTGCTTTGGGCAGTGGGGGCGCAGCCAACCATGACTACCGCCTCCCCGCTTATGCCGTGTTCGCCCAGGATGACTACAAAGTCACCGGGCGCTTGACGCTAAATTTCGGCTTCCGCGTTGAATTCGTCGGCGCGCCCTATGATACGCTCTGCCAGATCGCCAATATAGACACAACCTTGGCGTCAACCGGGCAGCCTTTCGTGTATGGCTCCTGCGTCAGCAGGTTCAAGATCCCCGGTTTCACCGGGAACCTTGATCGTACGGTCCTGCGTAACAATTACGCCACTGTCCCGGAGCCGCGTATCGGCTTCGCTTACGACATCTTCGGCAATCACAAGACAGTGGTCCGTGGCGGCTACGGCATTTACGCCAATCGTGAGGACATAGGCGCCGTAGACAACCTGTCCTTTGATCCCCCCTTCTTGCCTGTCGCCGTCCCGGTCGGGGCGGCACCTGGAAGTTTGTCCTGCCTCTTTTTTCAAGGCCAGAATTGTAGCAACCCAGCGTTGATCCCAGGCCCGGGCGTGGTGAGCCCAGCGTTTGTGCCCGTCCCCTCCTTCTTCCAGGGTTTCACAGTAAACGGCACGGGATGCGGTGCGGGGGGACTACCGAGCACGCCGACCAGGGACTCGACACAAACACCGTGCTTCTCGGGCAACGTCCCCGCGTTCAGTGGTCTGGCGGTGCCGCCCCACTGGATCGCGGCAACGACCCAGCAGTGGAATCTGTCCGTGGAGCGCGACCTCGGGAAAAACTGGTTCGTCTCGGCAGGCTACGTGGGAACCAAGGGCACGCATCTGCGCGTCACCTACAATCCCAACCAGGCCAACCTGGCCAGCCCTCAGAACCCTATTAAGATAACCGCCCAGGACGGACAGACATTCACGATTACGCAAAATACGGTCGCCAACGCCCCGGCAAGAGCGCCTTTCCAACCCCTTGTGCCTTCTGGGTTCGAGGATTTCTCCCCCCTTGCCAACTCCATCTACCATTCCATGCAGCTCACTGTTGCGCATCACTTCGCCGGAGGCCTTTATCTGCAGAGCGCCTACACCTATTCCAGATCGATCGACAACGCCTCAACGGTCAGTGTGGCATTTGTCAGCATTTTCAACGATCAGAACAATCCGCGCGGCTCCCGCGGCCTCTCGGATTTCGATCACCGGCATCGCTCCATCACCAGTTTCGTATATGACCTGCCTTTTTACAAAAACGCAGGCGGAATCAAGGGACGGGCGTTGGGTGGCTGGCAGACCACCGGCGTGCTCACGGTGCAATCGGGTGCGCCTTTCTCGGTTCTAGATTCCTCCGGAGGGAGCGTCTTTGCCTCGGACGGCGGTTCGCCATTCACGCCCGGTTTCGCCGCCGGATTCAGTTGCCACAACGCGGTCACACCTGGG
>Ga0207045_1199_pt2 | contig 9392 bp, 7 predicted proteins | sample Alteio_BWMinCont_69_FD_153299 | JGI IMG/M metagenome (GOLD analysis project Ga0207045, IMG submission 153299) | Enriched cells from forest soil in Barre Woods Harvard Forest LTER site, Petersham, Massachusetts, United States -... | ecosystem: Environmental > Terrestrial > Soil > Temperate forest >... | reverse complement strand
GACTGGAAGTCTATTGCGACACCAACCGTCAGTGACACAGACGCAGCCACAGGATGTGCATCCATGACGCGTAGACACTGGAGTCTCGTGCCTGCAAGTACGATCCTCTGCCTTTTGTGCAGCGGTTGCGGACGTGCACCCTCGATTGACATCCTCGGATCCTTCTTTCCCGTCTGGATGATCTGCCTCACGATTGCGATTGCGGTCACATTTGTGGTGCGGTATGTCTTGCTCCGCTACCGGATGGAGTCAGAGATTGGGCCGCTCGCGCTCTTCTACCCGTGCGTCGTCCTTCTTGTCACCTGCCTGCTGTGGCTGATCTTCTTTCGATAGGAAAACCAATGGAACAGGCGACTGAAAATCTCGATCGTAAGCGGCTCGGACGATGGATTGGCGCCGGCGTCGTCGCTCTCTCAATCCTGCTGCTGCTGATCGTCATCCTGCAAACCGATCTGCATCCACGAACAGACGATGCATCCGTGCGGGCGAACTTGATCGAAATTGTGCCGGAAGTGAGCGGACGGCTGGTGCAGCTCCCAGTCAAAGACAATGACTTCGTGAAAAAGGGTGACTTGTTATTCGCGATCGACCCCCGCCCTTATGAATATGCACTGAAGCAGGCGCTCTCAGATCAGGAAGCACTGGAACAACAGATTATCGATGAGAAACGCAGAATCGCAGCCGAACACAGTGCTGTCGAAGCCGCCCAGGCCGGTGTTCACAACACGAGAACCGGAATCAAGACCGCTGGAAGCAGCGTCGATGTCGCCAAGGCTAATGTCTCACGCGCGAAGGCTGCGGCGGTTGCCGCAGAAGCCCAACTAAGGTTCGCAACCAATGACCTGAATCGAATTGAACCACTGCTGCAAAAGCAATATGTAACGGTAGAGCAGGTAGATCAGTCGCGCACTGCGGTACGCGTCGCCCAGGGAAACTATGATGAGTCCGAGGCGGCGTTGACCCAGGCTCAGGCGGAAGAGACACAGGCCGTACTGCGTCAACAGGAAGCCGATGCCCTTGCTGCCGAATCACAGGCAAAGCTGGGGCAGGCGATTCATACCGTAGATACCGTCGACACGCTGATGTCCGAGCGGCCTGCGAAAGCGGCCAAAGTGGACAGTGCGCGTCTCGACCTGGAGCGTTGCCGGGTGGTTGCTCCTTTCGACGCCTACGTAACGAATATGAACATATCGGTGGGCGAGTATGCGCATCCGGGCGGCCCGTTGTTCACGCTGATCGACAACCGGACCTGGTGGGTCATCGCGAACTATCGCGAATCGAAAATCAAGAACATCCGAATCGGATCGAAGGTTGATGTGTATCTCCTGGGCCATCCCGACCGGCGATTTAACGGGGTGGTGGAAAGTATCGGGTACGGCGTCTTTCCGGAGGACGGGAAGGTTGCTGAAGGCCTGCCCGATATCGAAAGAACTCTCAATTGGGTCCATCTTTCTTCGAGATTTCAAGTGCGCATCCGTGTGCAGGATCCCGACCCGGTACTGTTCAGAATCGGCGCAACAGCGGTGACGGTTGTGAGATAGCCGCGATGAACAGCATCCCGTGGGTCAACCGGATCTGGCAGGACCTGCAACCAATGCCGGGCCGCCTCAACAGCTCACTGCGAATCGTTCTGGCTACGGCCATCACGCTCATTCTTTATATGGTCTGGCGGATGCCGTTCGCATCCGTCGGCCTGTTTTTCATATTCATTGTCGGTCGCGACAGTCCGTCGGTCTCATTCCGCTCTGGCCTATTGGCGATGGTCACCCTCGTCGCCTCAGTTATTGCAGAGATCGGGGTTGTCATTGTTACGGATAATGACCCTATGGCCCGCGTGCTCAGTGTGGCCATCGTGGGATTCATCGCGGCGATGCTTGCCGTCTCTACTACCCTCCCCGCTTTTCCTCCAATATGGGGCTTCATCTTCTGCACTTTGATCGCGTTGTGGGAAACCCATGTTCCAGAGGACACCGCGGTGAAGAACTCGCTGTGGCTGCTCGCGGCGACCGCGCTGCCCGTGGCCGTTTCAATAGCCGTCGAGTATGTCTTTGGCATTCGGCATCCGGTGGATGAGCTGCAAGCGGCGCGGCGCACACGCTATCTGGCGCTCGAGGCGATGTACAGGTTGTATTCCCAGGAAGCTGACGCAGCCAAGCTGCTGGAAGCCAGACTCCGCGTCATCCGCCTGGCCGCGGCAGGCCAGCAGGAGATGCAGCGTCTTTACAACACGATTGTCGACCGCGATCTTGATCCGGGTCCCCTTCCAGTGGGCGCAAGGGTGCGGATTTCGATGCTCGCACAGCTCATGGATGTGTCAGCTGCGTTCGCAACCCAACACTCAGAAGAGCCGGCACCAGAGAAACGTCAACGTTGCGCCCGGATTGCCGATGTCTGTCGCGATTTCAGCGATAATTTCAGTCCGAATGAAGAGGGCGTACTGCCGATTCGCGCATACGAGAGCACGATCCTGCTGGATCGTGTGGAACGAATCCTTCAGGACATTCTCGCTATGCCGTCTCAACGCGGCATCCCCCCTGATCGGCGCATGATTGCGCTGCCTTCGAATAAGGTGCCGTACTTCATCCCCGGCGCTCTAACGAACAAGAATAATGTCGCATTCGCGCTCAAGCTCAGCCTGTGCGCCACAGCCTGTTACATTCTCTATTTCGCAGTGGATTGGCCGGGAATTTCGACGGCGGTAACTACGGTTTTCATCACCGGACTAAGCACAACCGGGGCGATCAAGCAAAAGTACATCTACCGCATTATGGGCGCGATCATTGGAGGACTGATTTTAGGCCTCGGCGCAACTGCGTTTCTGTTTCCATACATGGATTCGATCACCTCGCTGGTGGTTCTTATGGGCGCGGTAGCACTTCTGTCGGCGTGGATTGCGGGGGGAAGAAGGTTCAACTATGTGGGGCTGCAGATTGCTTTCTCTTTTTACCTGGTGGCCCTGGAGGGTTTCAGCGCGCCGACGCAACTGGCACCCGCGCGTGACCGGCTAGCCGGAATCCTGCTGGCATTGATCGTCATGTGGGTTGTCTTCGATCGCCTGTGGCCGGTACGAACGGTCACTATTATGCGTCGCACCCTCGCCTCTGTTTTACAGAACGATATCGGTCTCCTTCGCCTTGACCACGAAACCATCGATCATGAGGAACGCCTCAGGCGTGCCGACACGCTACGCGATCGAATAGGGAAAACTGTTGCTTCGTTACGCACGATGAATGACGAAGTCGGCTATGAACTCGGGGTCGATCGACAACGACATGTTCGGGCGAGCGAAGCAATTGTGAAAGCGGCTTTTACTACCGTAGCGATTTTCTGGAATGAGTTAGCAGTCGTTCATGGTGAACTGCAGTGGAATTTTATTCAGGACCCGGTACTTGTTGAGATGCGAAAGCAGATGGCCGATAGGATGGAGGTCATGGCCGAATCTGTGGTCGAAAAGAAGCAGTATACGATCACAGATCTGAAGGCAGCGGTCGGCCCAGAGCTGCTTGAAATGCCGCGCTACGGAGAATATGCGCGCAATGCACTGTCGCGCTTTCATGAGCTTCAGCTCACTATCTCCGAGCTTTGTCGTGATGTATAAGCAGCTGTGCCGGCGATAAGTCATAGCTGTCGACGCAGGCAAATGCGCGCACTGAGAGCGAGCAAAGATTGATATACTTTTGTCAGTTCGGTGCCAGTTTTGAAGCTTCGGCACTAGAGCGGGAGTAGTTCAGTGGCAGAACGTCAGCTTCCCAAGCTGAATGTCGCCGGTTCGATCCCGGTCTCCCGCTCCAAAAGAATCAGCAGTTTACATATACCGGTTTCAGTCTGTGCTCCGTTTGTGCTCCGATTACATCACCAAAAGGCTTTTCTCTAGCTCGTTGACTGCAGGCAGCCTACTTTCGACAGGCGACTGGGTGTACACGTTTTGGCTCACGTCGAGGCTATGGCCGAGCTGATCGGCGATCAGCTTTCCGCTTACCCCTAGTTCGTTCATGAGTGTTGCGTGCGTCCTGCGCATAACGAGAAAATTGGCCCAACCCAAGCCGACACTTTCCAGTTTCGGCTTGAGGTTGCGATTCCAGCAATTGTCCTTAGACATCGGCGTCATCCGTTCGGACGGAAACACCCAGGCATCGTCTCGGGTCACGATCGAAACTGACCGCCAAACCTCAATTTCCCGCAGAAGCCCTTCCGGTAAAGCGGCCTGGCGGATCGATTGATCCGTCTTCGGCGAATCAATTGCCCCGCGATAGACGCGCTGTCGAATGTCGACGTAAGTTGAGGTAAGGCGACCCCAGGTGAGGGCGAAAATCTCCCCAGGCCGCATCCCGGCCATAATCGCCAGTTTCGCTATCAGCCGTTCCCTTTGCCCTAGAACAGCAAAACAGATTTGCACCTCCTTCATAGTCATGACACGGCGCACAGGCTTTGGCGCCTCTTTGGGTGTGAACAGCAAAAGTGCCGGATTCCGCATGACAAGGCCTTCAGCCAAAGCCATATCGAAAATCTGCTTCAGATCCCAACGGAGATGATCGACCGTGGAGAACGAAAGACCGGACCGCGTCTTTTCGTCCAGCAGATCCTGCAACACATCGCGCCGGAAAGACGATAATTCCAGCGATCCCAGACCATCGACGAGATGTATAGACACTCTGTTCATGTTATTCACCCGCGTCGAAGCCTTCCATTTGCGGCTGTAATAGCGGAAATAAACCTCGGCCACAAACTCACCAAAGCGCCAGGCCCGGTCCTCTTCTCGCTTGGCGTTAGCCTCGGAAACAATCCTGTCCACAACCGCCCGCGCTTCCGATTTGGTCATATTCTTGACCAGACCAATTACGCGACTCTTACGGCTATGATCGACCCACCACATCGCGACCCAGCGGCCACGCTGCTTTTTGACCGATCCCTTTTGGTACCGACTCTTGCGCATAGATTCTCCTCATGCGCGTTTACCGGCACCCCGTGCTGGCAATGTCGATATGGTAGCATCGGCGGTCACACGCTCATTATTCTCAATCCACAGCCTTAGAGTCTCTCTGCGTATGAGCTTTCGGCGACCAAGGGACACAGCAGGTATTGGAGGGCAACCTTGTACTCGCCCAGACACTGCTTTGCAAACATGCGCCTTCGAGCAATGAAGCAACGTCGCCGCATCAGCCAGGGTCAGTAGATCGAAAGTCTCCAATGACGTTGGCATAGTCAGTCGCACCACGCGGCGGCACGTTCAGGGTCTACAAACAGTTGATGCGTTGTAGGAACATTCAAGAGCTCCATCTCTCACCTCGTCCGGACGTATGCAATGCAAACTGCATGGATTTCCTGGGTTCCATGTTGAATGATTCAATCATTCCTCGCCCCTGCCTTTGAACGGTGTTGGATTGAAGATTTTCGGTCGATTGAGCCGCGCCTCTCTTGCCCGGTTCTCTTCCGCCTCGCGATCCAGTCTTGCCATGGCTTCTTCTCTTCGTAGCTGCCATTCGGGTTTCGTATTCTGCCCCGCGACCTGATTCACCACTGGCGTGACGACGTGCTGTGATCGTCTTTCTGCTATTGGTGTGGCGAGGTTCTTGCTCTTCGTCCCGATTTGGCCCGGCTCGCTTGTCAACCTCATTGCCATCGCTACGAACTGCCTGTATGTCCCTTGGTAGCCGACATCCTGCAGCGTCCGCCATAGTTCTTTCCATGGCAGGCCAATTTCAGAGACAGCTTTCAACTCCGCCGCAAGCCTCTTGAGTCCTCGGGCCTTGAGTGGAAGCAGATCCTTTCTCTCCCGGAACCGTTTGACCAGCGCCCTTACTTCAATCGGGCTGTGATTTATTGACGAGTACATTTCAATAAAAGTTTGCCATCAGACTCGCATTCGCGCAACACGAACCCCTCTTTTCTCTCCGCCGGCCCTCACCTTCCCTCACTTGGTAGCACTTCGCAGCACAAAAGCCTCACTTGGCCTCGCTTTCAAAAGCAGTGAGGGTGTATGAGGGTTTGTCTGTCAAAGTGCGGCTGCGCTTTCCCAGGGGGCGGAGACGGGGAGGAGTGTTAGGTTCGAGGCGTCTTTCAGGAAAAAACAGTAGTGGAACATAAAGCGCAGACGCACTTTGGGAGTTTTGCTCTTCCATCTGATTTGTTTTGTGCAAGATATCCTGCCGCACCTATGTACCTTTAAAAGGCCATTGTGCCGCACATTCAAATCGCACATTTTTCAGTGCAGTATGGCTTTTTAGTCGGTTTTTCGTCCTTCACGCCGGGGCGTCACTAGCGCGGGGAATTTTCGCCAAATCAGGGCGTCGGTTTGGCGTTGGACAGTGTTACGCCGTCCGGACAGACGCAGAGGTCACACGTCACGAAGTCCTTGAAATATGTCCAGAATTTACCTCGCTTTTCTTCCACGCTGTGGAATAATTGCAAGGTATGATTCATCGCGTCGCGACACCTCGGCTCACTCAACTCTTGGGACAATTTCCCGCCGTTGCTTTGCTTGGACCGCGACAAGTTGGAAAAACGACCTTGGCACTCAGCCTCACCAACGGGGCGAAGAATTCACCGCTGTACCTTGATCTGGAGCTTCCCTCAGATCGCGCAAAGCTCGCCGACCCGGAGCTCTACCTTTCCGATTATGAATGTCGGCTCGTGATCCTGGACGAGATCCACCGACTTCCAGGAATTTTTCAGACGCTGCGAGGATTGATCGATCGGAGAAAGCGAAAAGGAAAACGCACCAGCCAGTTCCTTTTACTCGGATCGGCATCCATTGATCTCTTGCAGCAATCTGCGGAGACGCTTGCGGGCAGAATCGCTTATATGGAGCTCACTCCATTTCTGGAGAGTGAAGTAGTTGGTTCGTCCCCAAATGCCGGCCAGGCTCTTTGGGTGCGTGGCGGCTTTCCAGACAGCTTTCTCGCAGCGACCGAAACTCAGAGCTTCGAATGGCGTGCTGCTTTCATCCAGACCTACTTGGAACGCGACGTTCCCTCGTTAGGTCCACGCGTTCCCGCCGAGACGCTTCACCGTTTTTGGCAGATGCTCGGACACAATCAGGGCCAGATGCTGAACGCGGCGCAGCTTGCGGCGGGCCTGGGAATCAGCGGCCAGACGCTCGGCAGATATCTCGACATCATGGTTGACCTCCTGCTTGTGCGCCGTCTGCAGCCCTGGGCCTCCAATGTTGGTAAGCGTCTTGTCCGCTCCCCAAAGGTCTACGTGCGGGATAGCGGACTTCTGCATACGCTGCTAGGGATACGCGATCAGGAGACCTTATTGGGGCATCCCGTGGTCGGATCGAGCTGGGAGGGAATGCTCATGGAGAACATCTTGAGTGCGGTACCGGCCAACACCCAGGCGTGGTTTTACCGCACCTCCGTCGGGGCCGAGATTGACCTGGTTTTGGAGACCGCGCCAAATGAGCGATGGGCAATCGAGATGAAGCGTTCGCTTAGCGATCCGAAGCCCAGCAAAGGCTTCTATATTGGCTGCGCCGACGTGAAAGCCAACCATCAGATCGTCGTTTACCCAGGCCAGGAAAGCTATAAGCACGACCCAAAGACAGAGATCATGCCCCTAGCCGCGCTACTCAAACAGTTGTCACGGTAGGCGACCCGACGAACCTCATGCCGAATCCGTCGCGGACTCTCCCGCTATACGGCCGCAATCTTCTCACCAACGCGCTACGCGCCATCTCATAGCCGCCGATTGGGCGCAATATTCTCGGGTCAATCTCTGCGCACACTCAAATACAAGCTGCTGCATACGATGTCTGCGTCGAAACTCCTCCAAATCAGCCTGGGACGGTGCGACTGCAGGGAAAAGCGAAGTGGCGATCGACAGTCTGCGCAAATGTATTTGGCCTTTGGTGGAGAGCCGAGTCTCTCCTGGCCACGATGAGTTGCGCTGCGCTCTTCCCGATATATGGTCCGCCGTGCGACTGCAAGGGAGCGGAGCCGGTTTTACATCCAGTTGGAATCGCCTCTTGGGTTCACGTTTCGAGTGGGCTAGTTAAGTCGTTTGATCATAAACACCGTTTTGTCGTCGATCATGTCCGCTTCGCCGTTTTGACGCAGCCGCTCATCTTGCTTTACTGCATGATTCAGCAACGCATTGCAGATATCCTTCGCCGGCTCACGGTAGTGTTCCTGCATGACCGCCTCCAGTAGCTCGCGCCCATATTTGTCGCTGCCGTCGTAAACCCCATCCGTATAGAGAACAAGAATATCTCCCGGACTCAGCAGTGTGATCTCACCGAGATCCGAAGCGCCTACCTCTGTCTGCCGCAAGTTCACGGAGTAGTACTTATAATCCGGATGATCTGCTGGGATCTGCAAGCCGAGCGGAAGAAACTGCGCCATACGGCTTTCGTTGATGTTCATGAACTTGCGATACTCCGCCGAGAACACCAGCGGTGGAGGATGTCCGAAATTCGCAAAGCGAAAATGACCGCCTGGACGAACTTCGCCGTATATCATGGTTGCGTTTTCGCGTGCGTCTCCCTTCTCAAGGATTCCTAATTCATTGCGGGCGGTCACCGATAGCGCCAGCCGCAGGTTGATGTTTTCGAGCAGCATCGGTGTTGCTCTGCCATATCGATCCAGCTCGGCGGGTTCTGTCGCAATAAGGGGGTGAGTTAGGATGAGCGGAGAGTAGACGAAGGAGCAAAAAGGTTGAGGAAGACATTGAATCCAACGGTAGCCCGGGTGCTGAAACGACTGCACTATCCGCTGGATGTGATCCTGACCTGCGTGCGCTGGTATGTTGCTTATCCGCTGAGCCTACGTCATCTAGAGGAAATGATGTCCGAGCGTGGGATCGAGGTGGATCATTCGACGGTACACCGCTGGACCATGAAGCTGTTGCCGGTGTTCGAGAAAGCATTTCGCCGCCACAAACGCATGGTGGTCAAGAGTTGGCGTATGGACGAGACTTATATCAAGGTGAAAGGGCAATGGAAGTATCTGTATCGCGCCCTGGACAAGGACGGCAACACCGTTGATTTCCTGCTTCGCGCCCGGCGCGACACGCTTGCAGCACGGCGTTATTTCGAAAAATCGATAGCTCACCATGGCGTGCCCGAGACGGTGACGATCGACCAGAGCGGGTCCAATCTGGCCGCCCTTAAAGCCATCAACGCCGAGCGTGAAACACCGATCAAGATCCGTCAGAGGAAGTATCTGAACAACATCGTCGAACAGGACCACCGGGTGATCAAGCGCCGAACTAGACCCATGCTGGGATTCAAGAAGTTCGCTTGTGCCCGCATCTTATTAAACGGTATCGAACTCATGCACATGATCTACAAGGGTCAAATGAAAAACTACGGACTCGAGAGCACTCCCGCCCAGCTGTTTTACTCTCTCGCTGCATAACTCTGCCTCACCACATCGGCCATTCTTCGCCCTGCC
>Ga0207045_1256_pt1 | contig 9479 bp, 9 predicted proteins | sample Alteio_BWMinCont_69_FD_153299 | JGI IMG/M metagenome (GOLD analysis project Ga0207045, IMG submission 153299) | Enriched cells from forest soil in Barre Woods Harvard Forest LTER site, Petersham, Massachusetts, United States -... | ecosystem: Environmental > Terrestrial > Soil > Temperate forest >... | reverse complement strand
CCAACCCAGGGCCGGCGCCACATGCTCCAAAATAGCCGACAGCACATGCACATTGTAGTCAACGCCCAGGGTATTGGGGATGGTGAGGAGCAGCGTGTCAGCTTCCTGTATCGCTTCGTCCTGCGCCAGTTCTTTGATCAGCTGATCTGGTTCGGCGGCATAGCTCTTTCCGAAGACCGCTCTTTTTTCAGGCTCGATATAACCAAAACTATCCGCTGATTTGCCTTGCTGTCCAAAGTAATACCTGTCTTGCTCGGTTACCAAAGCAAAAATGGAGCGGCTTACTGAAACCCTGGGTTCGCGCTGATGTCCGGCTTTTTTCCAGGCCTCTTTATACGCCCTGATTTGCTCTGCCTGCTGGATATGAAAAGGTTTGCCGCTTTCATCAAATTTCAAGGTAGAACTTTGCAGGTTCATCCCATTTTCGGCCGCCCAAACCGCGGTTGCATCAGAGGCAGCTCCCCACCAAATCCGTTCCTGCAATCCTTCCGAGTGCGGCTCCAGGCGCAATAAGCCCGGCGGGTTAGGGAACATCGGGTTAGGGTTTGGCTCCGCGAATCCTTTACCTTTTAATTTGTCCAAAAACTCCAAAGCTTTGCGGCGGCCCATTTCGGCATCGGTTTCTCCCTCTTCAGGTTCATAACCGAAATAGCGCCAGCCTTCGATCACTTGCTCAGGTGAACCCCGGCTAATGCCTAATTGCAAACGCCCGCCCGAGATGAGGTCGGCGGCGCCGGCATCTTCCAACATATACAGCGGGTTTTCATAGCGCATATCGATGACGCCGGTGCCAATTTCTATTTTGCTGGTTTTAGCGCCGATGGCCGAGAGCAGCGGAAAGGGCGAGGCCAGCTGCCGCGCAAAGTGATGGACGCGGAAATAGGCGCCATCCACACCAATTTCTTCTGCGGCAACAGCCAGGTCAATAGATTGCAGCAAAGTATCGCCCGCAGTACGGGTTTGATAGGAGGGGTGGTTGGACCAGTGCCCGAATGATAAAAATCCTATTTTCTTCATATAGAAAACAAATGTAAGCATCCGGGCGGTCCGCACGGGTCACGGCTCAGTAAATCTTACGTTCCCCGCCTGTCCAGGTTTGCAACCTGGACACATAACAATTTAGGCGTCCCGCTTAAATTAAAATCAACGTACTTAAAATTTGTAATGCAAAACTAAACAAGCCTTTGAAGCGGGCTACCTATCAGCGGGGCACGAGTGCTTCCACCTTTTTTGCCCCACGCCGACACTCGCGCCTGAATTCGGGGCACCGCTTTTTTCTTCGGTTAAATTTGCCCGTTATAATTGGGGGTCAAATTCCACAATCCATTCAATACCATATTTATCCCGGAACATGCCGCCGTAGGTACCCCAGGGACTGTCGCCGATGGGGCCTTCAACAGTTCCACCTGCCGATAGTCCGTTAAATATTTTATCAGCCTCTTCCTTACTTTCGGCACTCACCACTATTTTCGACCGGTTTTCGTTCTCGTTTACCCGTCCCATAAATTCGGGTACATCGTTGGCTATTAATACATTGTGTTTTCCAATAGGTAAGGCAATGCGCATGATCTTGTTGGCTTCATCTTCCGCTATGGGAAATTCATCGCTTGCCAGGTCCTTAAAACGGATGATCTTGCCAAACTCGCCGCCAAAAACTGATTTGTAAAAAGTGAATGCTTCTTCGGCATTTCCGTTAAAGCTGATCCAGGGATTAATTATTCTCATAATTTTATTTTTGAATGATTGATTTTCATACTTATGCTTCCCCGCCTGTCCAATATAATTACGCCCCCGGTTTAACGATGGTAAAGTTTAAGGCCTGCAAAAAGCATAATAAAGACTAAAAGGCCAAATATGATAAACGCGAATATTGTCACCAGCCAGCGTGGCAGTTTGGATTCGTCAAACGATTTTTTTTTCATTTTTGGTAGCTAATTATAAATGTTAATCTGTTTTTTACCTGTCAATTATTTGTTAAAACGCATTCTCTGAATTATTATTAGTGAAGCACGAAATATAATAAATCCGTTGGAATGATGTACGTTATTTTGAGTATTTCCCGTCCCCGCAGGCTCTGTCGCAGACGACCCTGCGCTGCATGGTGGTGGTAGAACGATCAATCCCTGCAATCCCAGGTTAGCGGTTATATTTCTCCGTCATACGAACATCGTACGCATGGTCGTCGTTGACAGGCCCTGCTGGGACAAAGATTCTTCTTAAGCGTTAACCTCAAGCTTATATCCTTTGCTGCGTATAACAACAATGTTGATATTGGGATCAGGTTCCAGTTTTTTTCTAAGTTTTGATATAAACATATCCAGGCTACGCCCCACAATAACCCCTTCATCCTCCCATATCTCTTTTTGCAGGCGGCTTCTCGCTATAGTTTGGTTAGGAGACAACGCGAAAATGAGCAGCAGGCGTGTTTCAGTTCCGGTCAGGTCTACGGTCATTTTATTTATTATTAGCTGCCGTTCCTCTGCATCAAACAACACCGAACCAAATGTGAATATCCTGGTGCGCTGACCGCCGGGTAAGGCCCTCCCCGGCTTAACAGATCTCAACAAAATAAAACCAACAAATGCTAAAAGTGGCAGGCCGCCCAAAAGGTATCCACTCTTTGCGGTACTTATGCCCGCCGGTTTAAATTTAATGTTGATCATGTAACATGCCCTGGGTTGCGCTCTCCCTATGCATGCTACAATATCATCTTTTGTATTTTGGGATATAGCGTATCCATAGGCTATACTGGAGTTGCCGCAGTTGAGTACGTTAACAACATAATCACGTGCGAGCGGGTCTTTGGCCAACAAACGCCGGGTAGTATTCACCAGGGAATCCGGTTGAAAAGTGAACTCATTCTCAAACGTGATCTGGTATTCATTTTCGGCGATCTTTTTTACAGGCAGCACTCTTGATGTACTGTCGCCAGACTGTAAGAGTAGTTCATGCCCGATCTTGCGGAGCAAAACCTCCCTTCTGGCGATAGCAAAGTCGTCACTCCCGGTCATACCGAAAGCCACGCAGATTACCGATACTGACAAGAGTAGTATCAACCCGAATAAGTACTTGCGTTTCCCGGAGAGGAGATTTCGGCTATCCAACATACTGTTTACGATTTATTTACAAAGTTTACATTTTTATTTACAATCCAAATTTCTCAGGCCGAAAAATATCAAAGTAGATTCGCTGAATCAATTTTGATAGGATATGAAAAATAAAAAAAAATGTTTTGTACAGCCTGATCATCATGCTGGCAGGAGTCATCTATTTTCCCGTACAGGCTCAACAAAAAAATGGCGCTATCAAGTCTGAAACCAAAGACGTATCCACTTCCCATGGACCTAACACCTCTGTTCGTACTGTCAAGCAAGATAGAAAGGGCAATATGTGGCTTGTTTCAATCGAAGGGATTATCCGTTACGATGGAAAATCTTTTACTAACCTCACAAGTAAAATAGGTTCGCACAGAATCTGGGATGTTCTGGAAGATCGACGCGGAAATATTTGGTTCGCTACTATCGATTCAGGTGTTTATTATTACAATGGGAAGTCCCTTCAACATTATACAACCGGCGAGGGGCTTGCCAGTAACTCCGTTTTTGAAATTTATGAAGATAAAGCGGGCATTATTTGGTTCGGCACCGGAGGTGGAGCAAGCCGTTACGATGGGAAATCTTTTCGAAATTTTAAAATGAATGTACCACCCCCAGTTATTCAAACTGATTCTATCTACGTATCAGGTTACCACAAACAGCTTCAGCACCCAGAACTTTATTGGATGGTAAATGAGACCAATAATCGTGTTCATACTATCATTGAAGACAAAACAGGGAAATTCTGGTTTGGAACATGGGGCTTTGCCAGCGTTTACGATGGAAAGACATTTACCACTATAACCAATAAAGACGGAAAACCTTTTACAAAGGTTCGTTCGATAATAGAAGATAAAAAAGGCAATATTTGGCTCGGTGGAGGTGGTGGCCTTTGGCGTTATGACGGCACCACGTTTACCCAGTTCACCAGGAATTCTGTTGGCTATGTCTACAAAGACCGGAAAGGAAATATTTGGACCAGTTCAGAAAGGGATAATGGCGAAGTTTGGGCGCTTTCGCGTTATGATGAGAAATCCTTGTCTAATAAAAAGCCAGCGGTAACCGAAATCATGTCAGGGGGAAACGGTCTTTTTGAGATTGTAGAAGCCCGTGACGGAAGTATCTGGATTGGCGCATCTGATGGGGTGTATCGTTATGATGGAAAGACCGTTAAAAGACTTTAAGTGTAAAAAAGGTCGGAATGTGTAAGTAATAAAGAAAAAAATGAAGAACTACTCACAGATTTACGCTTTGTTCCTGGTGCTTGTTTTTTGCACGTCCTGCAAAGGACAAAACAAAACAGAGGCCGCAAAAGAAAATATCACGCCGGAAACAAAAAATATAGTTACTCCCTCCGGACCTAATGGAATCGTTCGAAATATCATACAAGATAGAAAGGGCAACATTTGGATGGCTGCATTTGACGGTATTTATCGGTATGATGCCCGCCTGCCGGACGGGCAAGGAAAATCATTTACCAATATCACCAATAAAGTAAGTTCGGCCCGCTTTTTTTCTGTTTTTGAAGATAGCAAAGGCAACTTGTGGTTCGGCTCTATTGGCTCAGGTGTTTATTGTTACGATGGGAAATCCCTTCGAAATTTTACAACAAAAGAAGGGCTCGCCGGCAATGACGTTAGTTGTATTTATGAAGATAAAGCCGGTAATATTTGCTTTGGCACTGGAAGTGGAGCAAGCCGTTACGATGGGAAATCCTTTCGAAATTTTACAACGAACGAAGGTCCCCCGGCTACCCAGGCTGATTCTGTCCACGTATCAGTTTACAAACACCAACTTCCGGCAGTTTCATGGATGCATAATGATGTTAATGCTATTATTGAAGACAAAACAGGCAGGTTTTGGTTTGGCACAAGGGGCAATACTTTCGTTTATGATGGAAAGACATTTACCACTATAACTAATAAAGACGGAAAACCTTTTACGAATGTTCGTTCGATAATCGAAGATAAAAAAGGCAATATCTGGCTTGGCGGATATGATGGTCTTTGGTGCTATAATGGCAGTACATTTACCAATTTAACACGCGACTTTGTTGGTTATATAATGGAGGATAAGGAAGGCAACATTTGGACCAGCTCGCAACGTAATAATGGCCTGGATGGCGGGTTTTCGGCCTATGACGGAAAGCCCATATTAAAGCGGACCTGGGTAATTTCCCGTTACGACGGAAAATCATTGTTGGATAAAAAGCCAACCGTAACCGAAATAATGCCAGATAAAGGAATGCTCTGTGGGATTTTAGAAGCTAATGATGGGAGTATCTGGTTTGGAACTTCAATTGGGGTGTTTCGTTATGATGGAAAGACCATTACCAGTTTCAACGGTAAAGAGGTTAGGAAATAAATTTATAGCCAATAATTAAAACGACTGGATATTCTTCCCGCCGTATTATTTAGCAGGGTCTGTCAAAGACGACCCTGCGCAGCATGGTGATGATAGAATGATCAATCCGGCATCCTAACTTAACGTTAATCCTTTTCATACGAACATCGCACGCAGGGTCGTCTTCGACTTTAAGTTAACCCACAAAATTTGGTTAGGCGGATATAGTAGTCGATTTCACCAAACGTTCCTACGGAACGCATTTGTTGGCGACTATATTTTCTACCAACCAGACGTCCCGATGGGACGAAAAAACAAAAAATGCGTGCTGTAGGGATGCCTGGTTGGTAGAAATCGAGTCAAAAATCGTTTTTACGTTCCATAGGAACGTTTGGTGATCGCCGATTTTATATTAACGGTGCGTTATTTGCTGCTTATTTTTGTGGGTTAACTTAAATCTTCGACAGACCCTGCTGGGACAAAAAGGGAAAAAATAGAGACATCACAGGCACTAAGCACCAATAAATTCTTCATGATCGGCAGCTTAACAGCAAATGAAAACCTGTTACGAAAATGGGTTGCGAATAAACCGGTGATTTGAGGTGCTGGGGAGATGACCTGGAGATGCTAAAAAGAAAAAATCTCCGTTAGTCCGGATTTATCGAATAAAGGGCTTGATACTTTATACCAGGCTCTTTAGTTGTTTAATTGGCCTTGGCCGCCTTCACTATACCAACTTCGAGCAGCAAATCAGATAGAGTGAAAATAATCTTTCAAAAAACTACAGTTGTAGTTGTATAATTACAAAATTAGTTTTATAATTGTATATGAAACGACTGAGCGAAAAGGAAGAAACCATAATGCAAGCGGTTTGGACATTAAAAAAAGCCTTTGTTAAGGAGGTGCGCGACGAACTGCCCGACCCTAAACCCCATATTAATACCGTAGCCACCATGATGCGCCGGTTGGCAGACAAGGGTTTTTTAAAATTTGAAGATTTTGGAAGTACCTACCGGTATGCGGCGGCGATATCGAAAATGGAGTACACTAGGAAATTTGTAAGGCCCCTTTTGGCGGGGCTGTTTGGTAATTCTATGAAAAATGTGGTGTCGTTTTTTGCGGAAGAGGACGAAGTGTCGTTAGATGAACTAAAAGAGATCGTTAAAATGATAGAAGATAAGAACAAATAAATTTCAGTACTATGGAACCATTAATTATCTACCTGCTAAAAGCCAATGTGGTTATATCCATATTGTTCCTGTTTTATTTATTGATGCTTAAAAACGATAAATCATTTTGGCAAAACAGGTTTTACCTGCTATTCAGTTTAATGTTATCGCTGTTTTTGCCTTTGTTGCCGGTAATGGGTCTTTCGAATTTAGATGGTATTCAACGTCAAATAACGAGTGCTAACCCATTGAATAACCTGTACACAACTATTGGCAATTCGCAAATGGTTAACGCGCATGTGGGTACGCACGTTAATACTGTTCATGTTGCCGTTGATCAAGGCTTTGCACTTCCATCTCTAATGCAAACCCTGGTTGGTATTTACTTACTGGTAAGCTTCGTATTGCTGATGCGATTGGCTATAAAATTGCTTAAACTTGGCATCCTGATCAAAAAAACCGATAAACAATTGGCAGGAGGTATTTACTATTGTGATTTTGACGGGACTGCCCCGTTTTCCTTCTTCAATTACCTGGTTATCAACAAACAACTTTTTAATGATGGTGAATTGCGGCAAATTATTTCGCATGAAAAGGTCCACATACAACAATGGCATAGTATAGATATACTTTGTGCGGAACTGGCACATACCGTACTATGGGTTAACCCGCTAATGGTATACTTAAAACGGTGCATCAAGCTTAACCACGAATATATTGCAGATGCCGAAGTAATAAACAGCGGCGTTGATAAAAAGGACTACCAGTTTAGTATCCTGCACCGTTCGTTTAAACTCCACGCCAACCAATTAACCAATCTATATGGTTCTTCAAGAATTAAAACCCGTATCAAAATGATGAATTTAAAAAAATCGCCAAACTCGAATGCGTACAAGTATGCATTTGTATTGTTACTGGTTGCGGCCAGTTACTTGTTGATTAACCCATCAAGCGCAAGCACGCTGCAAAATAGCGTGAGCGGAAAAAGTACGAAGTTTGATGCCGGCCCCTTAAAAGCTTTTGAAGGTTTATATGAGGTGCCTGATAAAAGCGCCTTTATCAAATTTACGGAAGTAAACAATGCCTTAGTGGTTAAACAATTATGGGACGGCAGAGAATTTTCACTAAAACAAAAAAGCGAGCTTGAATTTACCATGGCGGGTGGCGCGCCATTTAAGTTTACAAAAGACAAAGATGGGAATGTGATAAAGGTATTGGCCTTTGACCACGATATTTGGCTGAGGGCAAACAATAGTGACTTAAAGGAAGCGACACTTAATACACGGCAGCTAAAGGCCCTGGAGGGGATTTACCAATGTGAGGCGAATAAGGCGGCGTACGTACAGGTCATTGCAAAACAAAACACATTGATCGCTAAACAACTTTGGGATGGCAAAGAAATAGCTATGTCGGCCAGATCGGATGTTTCGTTTGTTGTTAACGTACCCTACTTCAGAATCGTTAAATTCACGAAAAAATGGTGAGGGGATCGCAACAAAATTCAGCGGCTCAAATAAAAAGGAATGGAACAAAGTTGATAGCTATCACCCTGCCGATCAAATAAAATTACCTGTACAGGACCTGAAAAAATTTGAGGGCTATTATGAGTTTAAGGGCAGAAAAGGGCAATTTTTACAAATAACCGCTAATAGCAATGGCTTAGTTTTAAAGCAATTATGGGATAACAGGGAAGTTAATTTTACCGCCACAAGCTCCCTGGTGTTTACGGCAAAAGAAAACCCGGAGTTTACCCTCGGGTTTACCGCTGATAATGCCGGCCGCATTACCCAGGTTTTGGCCTTTGGACAAGATGTTTGGGTCAGAAATGATAACTATCACGCACCTGTCGAAATAAAAATAGCTGCCCAGGACCTAAAAAAAATTTGAGGGCAAGTATGAGTTCAGAAACCAAAAAGGGCAATTTTTACAAATTAGCGCTACCGACAATGGCTTAGTTTTAAAGCAATTATGGGATAACCAGCAAATTGATTTTGCAGCCACCAGCCCGTTAGAATTTATGGCAAAAAACCAACATGGGTTTACGCTACAGTTTACGAGTGACAATGCCGGTCACATTACACAGATTTTGGCCTTCGGACAAGATGTTTGGGATAAGGTCAATTAAATTTAACATTGTTTACGCAAACACCAGGGATTCTTAAACCAATCGAACCATGAAAAAAATAACCTTGTTCCTTTTAACGCTTTCCTTCGCCTGCGTGGCGCAGGAAAGGCCGCAGGCCGCTACCGTTGTAATGACGCCGGAGCTCACAAAGGTGGTAATAGATACTTTGTCCAAAGCATTGATCGCTAGCTATGTTTTTACGGATAAAGCCCAGGTGATGAGCAAGTACCTTCATGGGCAATTGGCAAAGGGCGCCTACAGTAATATCAAAGACCCGCAGCAATTTGCTGAGCAAATTTCGGACGACTTGCAAACCGCCTGCCCCGACCTGCATATGGGTTTTCGTTTCAATCCCCAACTGGCGCAAATGGGGCCGCCCCCCATGCGTGGCCCTGATCCGCGCCAGGATTCGCTTCGGAATGCCGACATGGCGAACCGTAATTTTATGTTCACGGCTGCTGAAATTTTGCCCGGCAATGTTGGCTATGTAAAATTTAACGCTTTTGTGGACCCTACTCCCTCCGCTGTACAAACCGTTACAGCGGCCTTTCGCTTTGTACAGCATACCAAAGCACTAATTATCGACCTGCGCGAAAACCATGGCGGCAGCCCGGAGATGGTTAAACAGGTGTTGAGTTATTTCTTCCCGGAAAGGACGCGGGTAAATGATATCATTGTTCCCAACAAGCGCGATACTGCTAAGGGCTGGACAGACCCTACAGCTACCGATGGCGTTTTGTTGCGGAT
>Ga0207045_1251_pt1 | contig 9621 bp, 7 predicted proteins | sample Alteio_BWMinCont_69_FD_153299 | JGI IMG/M metagenome (GOLD analysis project Ga0207045, IMG submission 153299) | Enriched cells from forest soil in Barre Woods Harvard Forest LTER site, Petersham, Massachusetts, United States -... | ecosystem: Environmental > Terrestrial > Soil > Temperate forest >... | reverse complement strand
GGTATCCGAACTCCCACGACGTCAAGCTACTGAACAGCCCGGATGGAAAGCTCCATGCGGAAACGCAGTTTTCGTGGGATACCTTCGGTGTTCACATTGAGAGCCACATACATGAGTTTGTACCGAACAGCAGGATCGGCTGGTTCGGCGATGGCACCGGCATGAACGCCTATCACACCTTCCTTCTGTTGCAGACCGACGAAGGGTGCCACATCGTCACCGAAGAAGTAGTGAAAGGACCGGGCGCAATTGAATTCAGGCAGAAGCAGCCAAGCGCCATGCACGAAGGGCATGATCTCTGGCTGAGCACGCTCAAGCAGCGCTCTGAACAGTAATTCGAGGTGGACGAACTTTCAATCGTTCGATTTGTCTTTTCCCCGAAAGGAGATATTTATGGCTCGTATTTTTATTACTGGATCATCCGATGGTTTAGGTCTTATGGCCGCACAGCTTTTGGTTGAACAGGGCCACCGCGTGGTATTGCATGCTCGAAGCCAACAACGGGCGGATGAGGCTCAAAACAAGCTCCCCGCAGCAGAATCGGTAGTCGTTGGAGACCTCACCAGCATTGCCCAGACAAGACACGTTGCCGATCAAGTCAATAAACTCGGGACCTTCGATGCCGTCATTCATAACGCTGGCATCGGCCACCGCGAACCAAAGCGAATTGTCACTGAAGATGGCCTATCGCATCTTTTCGCTGTCAATACGATTGCGCCGTACATCCTGACGGCGCTGATCACTCGACCAAAACGACTTGTGTATCTGAGTTCGATGCTGCATCAGGACGGAGATCCGAGTCTAAAAGACCTGACGTGGGCCGACCGACCCTGGTTGGGACAGCAGGCTTACTCCGATACGAAGCTTCCTGACGTGCTATTGGCATTCGCTATTGCCAGACGGTGGCCAAGCGTGCTTTCAAATGCTCTGGAGCCAGATTGGGTACCAACCAAAATGGGCGGTTCAAGCGCTACAGACGATCTGGACCAGGCGCACCGCACTCAGGTGTGGCTTGCAGTAAGCGATGACCCTGCCGCTGCGGTGTCCGGAGAGTACTTCTATCACATGGAGAAACGGCATCAGCTTCCTGCTACACGTGACGTCGGTATCCAGGATCGCCTGCTGGACTTCTGTTCCCGCGTCACAGGCGTGGAACTTCCATCCTGACGAACCAGAATGCTTCTTGCCACTCGACACCGCACTCTCTGATCCGTAACCGAGTGCTTACTCTACTTTTCTACGGCAACGGGTTTGAATGCATCGGCGAGGCTTCTGATCTGGAGAGCGGCCCGTAGCGCCGTTAAAGACGCCTCGCTTGTCACATGAATTGTCATCTCCACTCCAGGCACCAGGTCAATATAGTTGTCGCTGTAAGTCGCATCCAGCTCGCCAAACGACACGTGGACGCTGCGCGCAAGTACGGAAGACTTTAGCGTTACGTCGAAGCCCGTGGCAGTCTTTACGACATCGGCATTAATGTGCGGCTCCGGAAGCACAATCTACTTCGTCGGCATACTATTCACACCCGTGGCTTCGTTGCTAGTCATAGCATTTGGCAACCGCAAGCCCCTCAGCGAAACCGAGAGGCCTGCGATGAGGTCCGCGATTCTTGCGCTTGCGATGATATAAGTCGCTTTTTTCGTGAAAATTTACCGTTGGAGGCTCATCATTGGACGCGTGATCGAGCGTCACAGTACGGGCCGGCTGCTCAGGGGCATCCGCGAACTCCTCCTCATCGCCATCCCGATCATTTTCTCCGGAAGTACACACCAGATGTTGGGCGAGTTGAGGCTTGACGCTGACTTTACCAGCAAGGTGCTCTATAAGCAGCCAACCCTTTGGGGATCTTATCGGCGGTACATCCTGGGCGGTGTTTGTCTGATTGTGGTGGAGACCCTGTTGATTTTGGCGCTGGCTTTGCAGGGGGCACGCAGGCGAAAGGTTGAGACCGAGCTTGAAGCCATCAATGACCGACTTCACCTGGCTTTAGAAGCAGGAACGTCTGTGGGATGGGAGTGGGACGTTAAGAACGGCCGAGATCGCTGGTTCGGCGATTTGCAAACCGTGTTCGGGATTCCGTCAGACGACCGTTCCGTAGATGTAGAGGGCTTTCGCCGCTGGATACACCCGGAGGACCAGGAGCTTGTCTTGATAGGTCTTGCGGACGCAAGACAAAATCGGAAGCAATACGTCTCGGAATTCCGTGTCGTTCGAACAGACGGAACTGTCCGCTGGATTGCGGTCAGGGGAAAATTCTACTACGCAGTCAACGGTGAAGCCGATCGGATGCTCGGCATGGCTGCAGATATTACGGACCGCAAGATAGCTGAGGAGGCCCTGGTCAATTTAAGCGGTCGCTTGATTGACGCCCAAGAGGAGGAGCGCAAGCGGATTGCCCGTGAGATTCACGACGACTATCAGCAACAGCTGGCTGTGCTCGCCATCGACTTGGAAGAATTGGCAAAGGACGTCGAGATTTCCCCTATCCAACTGAGCAACCGGCTTCTCGAACTTTGGGATCGTGTCGGCGAGCTCGGCGCTGACCTGCACTCTTTGTCACACCGCTTACACTCTTCCACGCTCGAGAGTCTGGGACTCGTCGCAGGGGTAAGAGCTTTCTGCGAGGAGTTTTCGGAACAGCATGGAATGCAGGTCGACTTTGTGCACGAGAATGTTCCGCGTGGTCTTCCGGGAAATGCTGCCCTTTGTCTTTTTCGCATCGCACAGGAGGGGGTCCGGAACGTCAAAAAGCACAGCGGCGCGAACTGGGCCGAAGTTCGATTGGAATTATTGGAAGAGAAACTACACCTCTCTGTTTCCGATCACGGGAAAGGATTTGACTCGAGCGAACATTCAATACGAGGGGGAATCGGTCTCCGAAGCATGGAGGAACGTCTGCGACTCCTTGGAGGGCAATTAGAAATTCACTCCCAGTCAACTAAGGGGACTAGAATTGATGCCTGGATCCCATTCACTGTCGAGAGCGAGCGCGGGAGTTAGAGTGCAAGAATCACCATCGGAGGAGGAATAAAATGCGGGACCTAGGCCCTTTCACAATGCGTCCCCGCATTCTCATCGCCGACGACCACAGCATCGTGGCGGAAGGGGTGCGTTCATTGCTCGAGAAGAACTATGAAGTGATTGGAGTTGTGCAGGACGGCCGACAATTGCTCGTTGACGCTGCAAAGCTGAAGCCAGACGTCATCGTTCTCGACATCGGCATGCCTCTGCTGAACGGTCTGGATGCAGCTGAGCGACTCAAACTGTCTCTGCCAAATGCAAAGCTTGTTTTCTTGACGATGAAAGATGATCCGAACCTTGCGGCCGCGGTTCTCAACTTGGGGGCGGTGGCCTATGTTCTCAAGCATGCTGCGGCTTCGGAACTACTTCAGGCAATTTCTGAAGTGCTTCAAGGTAAGTCCTACGTGACGCCTAAACTACGCCCGGAAAACTGGGCAGTCCGCGCGAGCCGCGCTCGGCAATTCTCAAAAGAATTGACCCCTCGCCAGCAAGAGGTGCTTCAGTTACTTGCCGAAGGCCGTCCCATGAAGGAGATAGCGGACATTCTCAAGGTGAGCGAGAAAACCGTAATGTTCCACAAATACCACGTGATGGAATCGTTCAACTTGAAAAACAACGCGGAGCTTGTATTGTTCGCACTCAAGCGTCATCTGATTCCTCCTGATCTCCGCTAGATAGTCTGTCACTTTCCGACCGCCGCTTCGTTTCTCCTTCTGCGCGCTAACGACTTCGCGCCAGACTTGCCCTTGTCCTGAACACTACCCACGTGAATCAGAAAAATTGCCGGGAGGAGTTGGCTGCTTGCTAACTAGGAGTTTTCCTAGTTGGCAACTGCACCGTCCTACTTAAAAATCGGCGCAAAGGACCCCGACCATGCCGAATAATTGTGCTCGCATTTTAATCGCCGACGACCATACTCTCGTGGCTGAGATGTGCAAGAAGCTGCTCGAGAGAGAATTTGAAGTAGTGGGTATTGTGAGCAACGGGCGTGCCATGGTGCGGGCGGCCACGGAATTGAAGCCAGACGTGATTGTCGTTGACATAACTATGCCCCTTCTCAACGGCTTGGATGCCGGCCAGCAGGTGAAAGAACTGTTGCCTGCGGTCAAGCTGGTATTTCTTACCATGAACAGCGACGTCAACCTTGCTGCCGAGGCTTTTCGTCGCGGGGCTTCGGCCTACTTACTAAAAACCTGTTCTGCATCGGAGTTGATGACTGCCGTGCACGAGGTTATGAGCGCCAGATCGTATATGGCTCAGACTCTCTGCAAGGGTGATGTCAACTACCGGCGAAGAAACAAAAGGAAGCTGGTGGATGAGGATGAACGGCTGACCGCGAGACAGCGTGAAGTCCTGCAGTTGTTCGCAGAGGGTAAGGTGATGAAGGAAATCGGCGACATCCTGAATATGACACCCAGAACGGTGGCTTTTCACAAATACAGGATGATGGAGACTCTTGGCGCCAAGACCGGCGCGGAGCTCGTACGCTATGCGGTTAGACACCACATCGTAGCTGCATAGAAGCGGCGACTACTCTATCTCCTGCTCTCTGAGAACGAACAATGACTGCTCCCTACGACCGCGCAGACTGTCACTTCTGACAGTGTTGTACCTGTGATCGAAGGCATAACTTTACTGCCTGAAGCAGCTGTTTGGCGACTGCGTCGTGAGTTTGTCGAACTTGGTGTAATGAAAGAAGTTCATGTTGTTGTATGGCTCACCGCCTTCACCCAGGTGTCGTTCAACGAGGAGTATGCCGATGCAGACCACGTACGAATCTCAGGTGTATGGACCAAGCGCTATGCGTTCAAAACAACGCGAGCCCGCGAGTTTACTGACGGGCGGCGCGTTTTGGGGCTTGGCTGGCGTCGGGATATTCCTGTGCGTAATGATCGTTGGGTGCGCAAGAAAAGCAGCTCCAGCACATCCGAATCCTCCCGACGTTGAAGTCACGACTGTCATCCAGCAGGATGTTCCCAACTACATAGAATGGGTTTCTCAGCTGAACGGTCCGGTTAACGCCGACATCACCCCTAAAGTGCAGGGTTACCTCCTGACGCAGAATTACCAGAATGGCTTCTTCGTCAAAAAGGGCCAGCTTCTGTTTACGATAGACCCGCGGCCATTCGTGGCTGCCCTCGATCAGGCCAAGGCGCAGGTCGCCGTGGCCCAGGCCAATCTCGGCGAGGCGGAGAACAACGTCGCCCGCGACACACCGCTGGTTGCGCAGAACGCGATCCCGAAAAAGCAGCTTGATACCGACCAGTCGACCCTGGCCGCGAACCAGGCGCAGCTTGATGCCGCGAAAGCGCAGACGGCGCAGGCGGAATTGAATCTTGAATGGACCAAGGTCTATTCGCCCATCGATGGCATTGCGGGCATCGCGAATTCCCAGATCGGCGACCTGGTGGGAACATCCACCAAGATGACCACGATTTCCCAGGTCAATCCGATCTGGGCGTACTTCAGCATCAACGAGAGCGCCTACCTCGCCCGCGCGGATGAAATTAACAGAGCAATCCTCGGAGGGAACAGGCGCGGGGCGCCTCGCGACATCGAATTCATCCAGGCCAACGGAGAAACCTACCCAGAGAGAGGCGACATCATTTTCGTCAATCGCCAGATCGCTTCCCAGACTGGCACCATCCAGATCGCCGCCGCTTTCCCCAATAAGGATGCTACGCTTCGCCCCGGCGGCTTTGGCCGGGTGCGGATTCGGACCGGCGTGACCCAGAACGCTCTGCTGATTCCGCAACCCGCCGTGATCGAAGTGCAGTCGCAATACCAGGTCATCGTGCTCAACCCTGAAAATAGGGCAGTGATTCGACCCATCAAGGTAGGAGATCGGGTCGGGCCGAATTGGATAGTCACCGACGGATTAAAGGCTGGCGAGAAGGTCGTGGTCGAAGGCATTCAAAGAGTACAAATGTTTGCCGCGGCCGCGCCGCCGGAGATGGTGAAGGAAGGTATTCCGGTTGTCCCCAAGGCTTACACGCCGGCTCCTGCGCCGCTCGGGGTCAACTAACCATGTCGAAATTCTTTATCAATCGCCCCCTCGTCGCGATAGTCATCGCAATTTTGATGGTGCTGGCCGGCGGGGTCGCGGTGCTCGAACTGCCAACAGCACAGTTCCCTAATATTGCCGATCCGATGATCCAGGTGCAGGCCACCTACCCCGGCGCCGACGCCCAGACAATTGCGGAGTCCGTTGCAACACCGATAGAACAGCAGATGTCGGGCGTCAGCGGCATGAACTACATGTACTCGTTGAGCGCAAGCTCTGGCGGAAAGATGACGCTGTATGTTGACTTCGCGCTGGGCACCGATATCAACACCGACCAGATTCTGGCGCAGATGCGGCAGGGCCAGGCCGCCTCGCAATTGCCCTCCGAGGTAACCCAGCAAGGTGTAATCGTTCAGCCGGGGACGACGGCGCCCTTCATGCTGCTTGATCTCTACTCTCCCAACGGCGCATACGACAGCATTTTCCTGGCCAATTACGCCACCATCAATTTGCAATACGCGCTCACCCGAATCTCGGGCGTTGGGCAGGTTCAAATATTCGGCGCCGGTCCCTATGCCATGCGCATCTGGATAAATCCCGACAAGCTGGCAAGCCTGGGCGTGACCGTCTCCGACATCACGAACGCGGTCAAGGCTCAAAATAAGGTCAATCCTGCTGGCCAGATTGGAGGCGAGCCCGTTCCTCCCGGCCAGCAATTCACCTACAACGTGCGAGCTCCGGGGCGCCTGCCCACAGCCGAGGAGTTTGGTGAGATCGTCGTCCGCGCTCAATCCGATGGGTCAATCCTGCGGCTGAAAGACGTAGCGCAAGTGCAACTGGGATCGCAATACTATTCTTACGTTGCGCGGTTGGGAGTGTCAGGAGAGAATAAACCCTCTCAACCCGCTGCGCTCATCGCGCTCTACCTCACTCCTGGCAGCAATGCCCTGACAACACGAGCCGCCGTCCTCAAAATGATGAACGAGGCGAAAGGCAGGTTCCCCCAGGGGCTGAACTACATTACCGCGCTCGATACGACGCTCGCTGTCAGTGCCGGCATCCACGAAATCTACAAGACGCTGATCGAAGCCCTAGGCCTCGTCATTATCGTCGTCTACATCTTTCTCCAGGGGTTCAGGGCCACCCTGATTCCTCTACTCGCTGTTCCCGTCTCTCTGATCGCGACCTTCATTGTCTTCCCTATGCTGGGGTTCTCCATCAATACCCTGTCGCTTTTGGGTATGGTCCTGGCGATTGGGCTGGTCGTCGACGATGCCATCGTCGTCGTGGAGGCGGTCGAACACAATATCGAGAATGGGCTGAGTCCTCACGACGCGACCATCAAAGCGATGGAGGAAGTCTCGGGACCCGTCATTGCGATCGCGCTCATCCTGGCTGCAGTGTTCGTTCCCACGGCCTTTATTCCTGGTATTACGGGCCAGCTTTATAAGCAGTTCGCAATCACTATCGCGATTTCGGTGCTCTTCTCGGCATTCAACGCGCTTACCCTCAGCCCCGCGCTTTCCGCTATGCTGCTGCGTCCCAAGAAGGAGTCGCGAGGACCTCTCGGTGCCTTCTTTCGGGGGTTCAATAAGGTCTTCGGCCGCGCCACCGACGGCTACGTGAACATTTGCAGGCACCTGATCCACAAAGTCGCACTGGCGTTTCTCCTTCTGGCCGTGCTGACCGTAGGTGCGGGTTACTTCGGTAAACAGCTCCCGGGAAGCTTTCTCCCCGATGAAGATCAGGGATACCTCTATGCCGGGTTGCAACTGCCTAATGCCTCGTCTCTGCAACTCACGTCGGAAGCTGCGCGCGAAGTCGAGAAAATCATGATGGACACACCTGGCGTGCAATACGTCAGCACCGTCAACGGATACAGCTTGTTGAGCGGCGTCGCCGCCACCTACAGCTCATTCTTCTTTATCTCGCTGAAGCCCTGGGAGGAACGCAAGACTCCGGAGGAGAGCTACGAAGGAATCAAAGCTCACCTTCAGCAGGCCCTTTCAAGAGTCCCATCGGGAATTGCATTCTCATTCCCGCCGCCAGCGATCCCGGGCGTGGGCACCTCAGGAGGCGCTACTTTCATTCTTGAAGACCGGTCGGGCGGCAGCATTGACTTTCTCGCGAAACAGACCCAGGTGTATATGGCCGCAGCGCGCAAACGTCCGGAACTGGCGGGGCTCTTTACCACAGCCCTGTTCGGCGTTCCCCAGGTCGGTGTAAAGGTGGACAACGCCAAGGCGATGACCCAGCAGATCCAGCTTTCGGACCTGTACCAAACTGTCCAGACGTTCATGGGCGGCTCACTGATTAACTTCTTCAACCGCTTCGGCCTGCAGTGGCAGGTATATGTTATGGCCGACGGCGACTACCGAACCAGGGCAGAAAATCTCGGCAAGTTCTATGTCAGGAATGCATCGGGCGACATGGTCCCGCTCAGTACGCTGACCACTACCGATGCGCGCAGCGGGGCCGAGTTCGTCATGCGCTACAACCTCTTCAACTGCGTGCAGATTAATGCCGCGGCCGCGCCTGGATACAGTTCCGCTCAGGTCATGGCTGCCCTGGAAGATGTCTTCCACCAGACGATGCCTGGACAGATGGGCTTCGACTATTCCGGTATGTCCTACCAGGAACAAAAGGCGGCGCAAGGCGTCTCGCCTGCAATCATTTTTGGTATGGCCTTGTTTGTCGTATTCCTCATCATGGCCGCGCAATACGAAAGCTGGACGCTGCCCTTCAGCGTATTGCTGGGACTACCGATTGCCATCTTCGGCGCGTTCTTAACGCTCTACCTGCGCCGCTTTGACAACGATGTCTACGCCCAGATCGGTCTCGTCATGCTGATCGGGCTCTCGTCGAAGAACGCCATTCTCATCGTGGAATTTGCCAAGTTGGAGTATGACAAAGGCAAGCCGCTCATCGACGCGACCCTGACCGGCGCGAGGCTGAGACTGCGGCCCATCCTGATGACTGCATTTGCTTTCATTCTTGGTTGTGTGCCGTTATGGCGGGCCGCTGGAGCCGGCGCCATTTCGCGCCAGGTGCTGGGAACGACGGTCATAGGCGGCATGCTGGCATCCACGGTCATCGCGATTTTCTTTGTTCCGGTTTCCTTTGATGTTGTGGAGCGCTTCGGCAACCTGTTCAAGAAAAAGGAAGAAAAGCCGCAGCCGTCACCGGCGCTCAGCATCGAGCCGAAAGGAGGGCACGATTAATGCGGACGAAGATGCGGACCATAACATCATCGATTGCACTCGCGCTGTTGCTCTTTCTGTGCGGCTGCAAGGTGGGACCCAACTATCAACGTCCTGCACTCGATGTCCCCGGACAATACCGCGGAACCGCCCCCAACTTGCCGCAACAGCCCCCCCGGCGCACCCTTCGGGGAAATGAAGTGGCCGGACGTCTATCAGGACGCAACTCTTCAGGCCCTTCTCAAGGAAGGGCTCACCAACAACTACGACATTCGCATCGCCGCCAGCCGCATTGTGCAGGCGCAGGCGTCCCTGGGAATTACCCGCGCGAATCAGTTCCCCACAGTGAACGGCACCGGCAGTATCCAGAATCAGCAGGCAATACCGCTTTTCCCC
>Ga0207045_1249_pt1 | contig 9624 bp, 7 predicted proteins | sample Alteio_BWMinCont_69_FD_153299 | JGI IMG/M metagenome (GOLD analysis project Ga0207045, IMG submission 153299) | Enriched cells from forest soil in Barre Woods Harvard Forest LTER site, Petersham, Massachusetts, United States -... | ecosystem: Environmental > Terrestrial > Soil > Temperate forest >... | reverse complement strand
TAATCCATTTACATTTTTCGTCCGTGCCGGCGATGCCGACTACGCGGCAGCCGTGGATTTTGCCGAGTTGGCCGACGATGCTGCCGGTGGCGCCAGCGGCGGCGGAAACTACCAGGGTTTCACCGGATTGGGGTTTGCCGACTTCAAGGAGGCCGAAGTAAGCAGTGAGGCCGTTGATGCCGAGAAGATTCAGGAAATTGGTGTCGGATAGGAAGGGCATGGAGGGAAGTTTCTGGAAGGAGCGCTTTTCCTCGCCGGTGAGGACGACGTATTCCTGGAGGCCGGTGAGCCCGGAGACTTTGTCTCCTTTTTTGAAATTGGGATGGCGGGATTCGATGATTTCGGCGAGGCCAAACGCGCGCATGACTTCGCCGATCTGGACGGGAGGCATGTATTGGGGGAAGTCAGCCATCCAGACGCGCATGGTGGGGTCGATGGAGAGATATTTTACTTTGGCGAGAGCTTGGCCTTCGGAGATGGAGGGGATGGGGGATTCGGTTAATTGGAGGACGTCGGGAGTGATTAGGCCGGTGGGGCGATGGGCTAGGAACCACTGACGATTGGTGGTTGGCATGAAGAGAGAGTAGAGGAGGAGTGGGATGGAAGTCAAAAGAGGAGGAATAGGGAAAGGGAAAAAGATTCTACCGAGAGTTCGCTCAGGCGCTGAGGGCGCTCAGAAGAGAGGGGGAAGACTTCACCACCGGGGAACACGGAGGAAGAGCACAGAGGGCAGGGAGAAGAGGGAGGACTTGCCAGAGAGCTACGAGGGGCGGGGTGGGTTGCCAGGGTCCCTCCGCTCCATGGCCGGTGCGCCGTGGACGGCGCGGAAGAAAAAGCCGGCCACTCCGGTCGGAATGACAGCTTGGGTGAGCTGTTCAGGGAGTTCTTAGGAGGCGCATCAGGTCGGCGGCGGATTTGGTGGCTTTTTTGATTTGGGTGATGCTGCGAGTGGCGTTGTGGGTGGAGTCGAGTTGATCGAAGAGGATGTCGGCGTTGGCGTTGATGACGCAGAGGAGATTGTTGACGGCGTGAGAGATGGCGTCGACCTTGGAGACGGGGCGACCATCAACGGGGGCTTGTTCGAATGGGAATAGCATCGGGCTTACCTTTCGGGATGAATTGCGAAGCGTTTCGGTATTGATGGCCGTGACCAGGGCGTGCTGCAAAGAGGCGACGTTGACATCGGCCAAAACGAGCGAGGAGGCAGAACCCGCGGCAAGGGCGGCTTGCTGGAATTGGGGATCCACGATGGGGAGCAGGGCGACGACCGGGACAGAATCCAGCTGGTCATGGAGCTTCCGGGCGGCCAGAAACTCCTGAGCGGATGGATGGCTGAGATCGAGGAGAACGGCGTGCCATGGTTCGGCATGGAGGCGGCGAAGCGCATCGGTGAGGGAATGGGCGCGACAAATCTGAAAAGAGGAAGAGGGTGCCTCCACGATGGATTGCGAGATCTTGAGCCAGAAGGGCAGTTCGCCCAGAAAGAGAACTTGAGAACCAGCGTTGGACATCGGTCTTTCTAAACACTCCTCATTCTTGGTCTAAAGCCAGTGCGTGGCGTTAGTAATTGCCAGAAAACTTCTCGGAAACTTCAGCGGTTTCCCCCAAAACCATGGCGGACGCAAAAAACGCGAAAGTCGAACTGCTTGCAGTCTGTTGCGCCGGGGTTCGAGCCCCGGCCTCCTAAAGAGAAGGCGGCCATCCGCCGCGGCGGAGGGCCGCTACAACTGCTAACCGCTTTGAATTTGCGCGCCGAAAGCACATGGAAAACTTCGAAATTCACATGGCCCTCATCGAACTCACCCAGAAAAACGCCGGCGTCAAGGAACTCCGCGAAGTCGTCAAGCGCTACCCCGGCACCGAGGAAGAACGCCGCGCCCGCGCCAAACTAAAAGAACTAGGCGTAGCCGTAACCGCCTCCACCGCCCGCTAACTCTTGAGTGTGGCAGCGAAGCTGCCGCTTGTACGCAAGCAGCCAGGCCACCAAATTCTCCCGCCAGATTCTCCGCTCTTTACTCTCTCCAGTTACGCTCGAGGCCGCCCCGCTCTTTGTCCGACCCAGGCGGAAAGGGTGGGCTCTAACAACCTAAAGGCAAATCGTTCCGTTCTCTGTCTTCTCCGACTCGATCTTCCCGACCGGAGTGGCGGTCTTCTCTTCCGCGCCGTCCGAGGCGCGCCGGCCAAGGAGCGGAGGGACCATGGCAACAGTACTCCCCATAATACTTATCTTACTCCTCACTTCATTTTTCCTCTCCGTCGTGTTATCTTCGTCCTTGCGTCGTCCCGTTCTCTCCGTTTTCTTTGCCAAGGAGCGATCCACATGTCCGTCAACAAAGTCATCCTCGTCGGCCGTCTCGGCCGCGACCCGGAAACCCGTTTCACCTCCGGTGGCCAGGCCGTTGCCAATTTCTCTCTCGCCACCGACGAATCCTACAAAGACCGCAACGGCGAACGCCAGAAACGCACGGAGTGGCACAAGATCGTCGTCTGGGGCAAGCAAGCCGAAATCGCCCAGCAATATCTCAAAAAAGGTTCTCAGATTTTTGTGGAAGGCCGCATCCAGTCCCGTGAATGGCAGGACAAAGAAGGCCAGAAGCGCACCAGCTTTGAGATCGTCGCAACCAATTTCCGCATGCTCGGCGGCCGAGGCGACGCCATGGCCGCAGGCGCCAGCGCCGGCGGAGGCGCCCCTGCAGCCCGCTCCACCGACGACTTCGATCACCCTGCCGCCCCTTCTGAAGATTTCGGCCCCACCTCCGGCCCCGAAATCTCCGACGAAGACATCCCATTTTAAGGTAGGGCCGGCCTCCTTTCCGCAGGCAGGATTTACGACGCCCTCTTTCTTCTTGTCATCCCGACCGGAGTGCGCCTTTTCGATCCTGTGTGCCTTTTAGCGGGACAGCCGGCATTTTTCTTGCGCTTCACCGTTTGCCTGCCCTGAGCGTAGCCGAAGGGGCGCGCCTTTTCTGTCCCGGGTGCTTCACAGGGACGGAGAGACCGCGGCGACTAGTATCTTCATCGCAACTCGACCGAATCGACCGCCGCGTCTTTTCGTCTCCTGTTGTCTGTCTTCTGGCCCCTGTTATTCATCCCCCCAAAACAAAAAAGCGGAGAAGCGCCCCAGCGCCCCTCCGCTCTCCTCATAGTGATCACCGATTGTTGATTCTTGCTGATAACCGATTACTGAAAACTCCCTAGTCCATCGTAAGCACCACGCGAAACTCCGCCTTCCCCGACGTCATCCGCTCATACGCTTCCTTCACCTTGGTCATCGGAAACTTCTCCACCAAGGGCCGCACGCCCGAGTACGCCGAAAACTCCAGCGTCTCTTCGGAATCCTTCGCCGTCCCAGAAGGCCAGCCTTGAATTCCCCGGCGTGCCATCAGCAGCTGCAACACGGAAACTTCCAGCGGCTCAAACGGCGCTCCCACCACCAGCAATTTCCCCCCGACACCCAATCCCCCGATCATCTCAGACATCGCCTTCGCATTCGGCGCCGTCGCCAGGATCACCTTCGCGCCTCCCATCTTCTGCAGCACCTCCGCCGCATTCGTCGCCTTCGTATCAATATAGGCATGCGCTCCCAGCTTCGTCGCCAGTGCCGCATTCTCCGGGCCCCGCCCGATTCCCACCGTGCGGTACCCGGCCTTCGCCGCATACTGGATCCCCAGATGCCCCAGCCCTCCGATGCCCTGCACGCCGACCAGATCTCCCATTCGCGCCCCGCTGTTCCGCAGCGCATTGAACGTCGTAATCCCCGCGCACATCAGCGGCCCCGCTTCCGCCCAATCAATCTCTGCTGGCAAAAGCGCCACCGCCTCATGCCGCGCAATCATGTACTGCGCATACCCGCCGTCCCGCGTCACACCGGTAATCGGTTCGTTCACGCAGGTCACAAAATCTCCCCGTCGGCAATTGGGACAAGTAAAGTCATGCCCGCCATGCCATCCCACTCCCACGCGGTCGCCCTTCTTCCATTCCGTCACTCCCACGCCGACTTCATCCACCAGGCCCACCGCTTCATGCCCCGGCACGCGCGGAAATTGCAAGCCGGGCCAAAGACCATCCTTCACCAAATGATCGCTAAAGCAGACCCCGCACGCCTTCACCTTAATCCGCACCTCGCCCGCCGCCGGCACCGGCATCTCACGTTCCACTAGCTCAAATTCCCCGCCCGCCTTGCCCACCTGCGCCACAAGATACTTAGCCATATCCGTCTCCCCCTCAATTCAATTTCATTCCGCGCGGACAAACCCGCAGATTCGATGCACGGCACCGCCACAGGTTAGAACCCCTTTTGAGTGCGGAAGCAGAGCTACTGCTTTCCCGCATTCCGCCATAGCACCCAAAGTACCCGCCAATCTCGAATCCCATCACCGGCTATTGTGGCCAGTTTTCAGATCGGCCACGCCCAATTTTTCCTACCTTGGAGTGCGGCAGCCTGCACGTCGCAGGCAGGCTGCCGCTTTTACAGACTAAGCCCGACCGATAAACCCACCTCCGCGCGCCGGGCGCAATGCTTCTCCCTTTTCCTCTGCGCCTCTCTGCCTACTCTGCGTCTCTGCGTCGTCCCTCTTTCTCTTCCCTACTTCGGTGGCTCCAGCGCCACCTGCCCAAAGTCAAAGCAATCCTCCATCCCGTCTGACGCCGCATCTCTCGCATTGATCGGTTTCAACCCAAACGTCACCTCGCAAAACTTCACCAAACTGACATGCGAATGAAACTTGCTCGATACTCCCTGCTTCGAATACGGACTGATCACCAGGCAACCCACCCGCGTTCCATAACTGAATTGCGTCCCCGTATAACTCGGCCCGGTCGTCGGGCCGCCTCCGGTCCACTTGTCTCGCAGTGGCGGATCCACATGGTCGTACCATCCGCCCCAATCGTCCCACGTGATAAAAATCGCCAGCTTCGCCCACAATCCACTGTTGCCCAGCGCGGCGACCCGCGCCGCTGTCCACGCGCTCCCTAACTTCACCGTGGCCTGCCCCGCATTCGCTCCATACGGCGGATGCTCGGAAAGCTCCTGCGGCGAACTCGGCGCATAGACCCAGGAAACATTTGGCAAAGTGCCCGCCGCGGCATCCGTATCCAGCCGAGTCCACGGCAAAATATTCTTGCTCCCCTTCAACGCCACGATCTTTTCGAAATAGCTGAACCCCGGGTCGCCGTACGTCGCCCAACTCAGTCCCGCCTTTTCTAGATTCTCCGGCAGCGATGGAATCGCAAATGGTTCCTGTGGCTGATACGTCCGCGTCTTGCTTGCGTTGTCAATGATCGGCGAGTCCGCCGCAATCAGCATCAAATGGTTCGGCTCCGACTGGCTCGCCACCTCCGTGTAGTAGTTGTCACACAAAGTAAACTGTCGCGCATAGGAAAAGTACGCCGGTATATCCGTCTCTTTATACTGCAGCTTCACAGCCTTCGTCGACCGCTCCAACCACGCCGTGTGATCGTGCCGCGGGTCGCCTCCTGCCGGGGGATCCTGCGCCACCGGCAAAATACTTCCATTCACTCCGGGGAACGTCCCGAAATAATTGTCAAAGCTGTGATTCTCCTTGACGATGATCACCACGTGCTCAACCGGATTCTGCGGTTTCATGGTCTCCTCTTCCGCGGTCCTCGTGCCCTGTCGAGGGTCTCACACCTCTCTTACGATTTCGTGAACATGCCTCTCCCCTTCACACTCCACTGGTGTACACTCGCTCTTGCTGCAACTCCATTACGTGGCACGCAGCGCCAGGCGCGCCCCTTGAGGTTAGCTTGCTTCCCTTCGGCAAGTTTTCCAAGCTCCTCATCGCCTTCGCCCTCCTCGTAGCGGCGCTCCTCGTCCTTGATCTGGTCGCCGTTCGCAACCCCGCAACGCGTCAGCTGTTCTCCAACTCCCTCGATTTCTTTATGGTCTTGCTCGCGGCCCTTGCCTCCTCCTACCTCGCTCGCCGCTCACAAGGCTATGCTCGCCAGCTCTGGACACTGCTTGGCATCGCGTTATTCCTCGAAGCTCTTGCCCAGGCGATCACCACCTACTACCAGAGCTTCGTTCCCGGCTCCTCGCAGATGCCCGTGCCCTCGGACATCCTCTTCTTCGTCTGGGCCGCTCCGGTCTTCATGATGTTCCTCCCTGTCGCCGACGAAAAATCCCGCGGCTGGGATTGGCTCCCCATCCTCGACTTCGCGCAAATCACCATCTTCGCCATCACCGCCTATCTCTACTTTTTCTATACTCCTTCGCGCTGGCTCGCCAATTCCTCGGACCTCCCCCGTCAGATCCTTATCCTCTATATCATTCGTGATGCGGCCATCTCTCTCGGCTTCTTTTTCCGCTCCCGCAAGTCCGCCTCCCCGGGCCTACGCTCGTTTTCTCTTGGACTCTTCTTCGTGTTTCTGCTCGCCGTCCTCTCCGATGCCGATTTTCTTCTCACCCTGAAAACCTCTCTCGGCGCTGCCAGCTGGGGAGATCTTTTCTTCCTCTTTCCGTATCTGGCCGTCATCTATCTCGCAGTCGTTTGGCAGCGCCGCGGCGGGGATTCCATCGCCAAACCGGTCTCCCGTTTTGGCGATCTCGCCGTCACCAACGGCCTTCCCGTGGTGCTCCCCCTGCTCGTCCTCTTCATGGGCCGTGCTATCGCGATTGATCAATATTCCCTTGCCTGGATCGCCGTCAGCGCCTCCTTCCTCTGCTCCGCCGTTCGTCTCATCCTCACCAATCGCAAGCAGACCCGCGTCTCCCAGGAACTTCTCGAAACCGAGCGGGCCCTCGCCCACTCCGAGCATCTGCTTTCTTCGGCGTTTCGCTCCAGCCCAGACGGCTTCGCCATCAACGTTTTCCCCGACGGGCCCTACCTCGACGTCAACGAAGGCTTCACCCGCCTCACTGGCTACTCGCGCAAAGAAGTCCTCAACAAGACTCCTCGCGAGCTAAACCTCTGGACCGAACCTGCGCGCCGGGCGGAAGTCCTCTCCCACCTCAGCGAATCTAAAGAGATCCGCAATATCGAGTTCGCCTTTCAGACCAAATCCGGCCTGCTTCGCACCGGGCAGTTGTCCGGCACGCTTCTCGATCTCGACGGCCGCCGCTGCGCCCTGGTGGTCGTCCGTGACATCACCGAGCAGCGGACCGCCGTTGACGCCCTCCGCGAAAGTGAAGAGCGTTTCCGCTCCTTTGTCGAAAATCTCCACGTTGGCATAGTCTCCAGCAGTCCCATTGGCGAAATCCTCTATGCCAATCCCGCCGCTCTCAATCTGTTCGGCCTCCGCATCGAGCAGGTGACCGGCAAAATGCTCATCGATCTCCACCTCGAGCCTCTTCGCGAGGACGGCTCCGTTCTTCCCGATTCCGAAGGATTGATCCCCACGGTCGTCGCTTCCCGCCACCCCATCCACAATCGTGTCGTCGGCTGGCGCCACCTCTACTCCAGCAAAACCATTTGGACCCTTCTCGACGCCGTCCCCCAGTTCAACTCCTCCGGTGAAGTCACTGACATCCTCGTCTCCCTCACCGACCTCTCCGAGCAGCGCCGCGCCACCGATGCCCTTCGCGAAGGCGAAGAGCGTTTCCGCACTCTCGTCCGCGACCTTCACGCCGGGGTCATCCTCGTCGGGCCCGATGGCACGATTGAATTCGCAAATCAGGCCGCGCTCAATATGTTCAACCTCCTGACTGAGCAAGTCATCGGCCGCACAGCCGACGGACTGGGTGTCGTTCCCCTTGACGAGCGGGGCCGCGATATCCCCTACTCCGATCGCCCGGTCCCAACCGTCCTCCGCACCAAGCGTCCCCTTCGCCAGGCCACCTTGGGCTACCGGATTCCAGGCACCTCCGAAATCCTCTGGATCTTCGGCAACGCCATCCCACAATTCAATCCCGATGGCTCCATCCTCCGCGTCATCGCCACCTTCACCGACATCACCGATCTCAAAAACGCCGAGCGCTCCATCCACCAGCTCTCCACTGAACTTCTCAAGCTCCAGGACGAAGAGCGCCGTCGCATCGGCCGCGAACTCCACGACGGCATGGCCCAAACCGTTCTCGCCGTAAATCTCAGCCTCGCCCAGCTCCGCCAATCCGCACAGCCGCTCAACGAAGCCGCTCACCGCGCGCTCGAAAAGGCTCGCGAACTCCTTCAGCAGATGTCCCGCGAGATCCGCACCCTCTCCTACCTCCTGCATCCTCCGCTGCTCGACGACCTCGGTCTCGTCTCCGCCCTTAAGGAATACGTCAACGGGTTCAGCGAACGCAGCGGCATCGATACTTCCCTCGAACTCCTCACCAGTTTTCGCCGCCTTCCGCAAATCGCCGAAACTGCGTTCTTCCGCATCACTCAGGAAAGCCTCGCCAACATTCAGCGCCATTCTGGCAGCAAGCGTGCCCGGGTCGTGCTCCGCGAAGATCCGGAGTGCGTCACGCTCGAAATCACCGACTTCGGCAGCGGCATGGTCGTTCCTTCCAACGGAGCGCCCCATCGCGGTCAGCCGTGCCTCGGCGTGGGCATCCCCGGCATGCGCGAACGCATGGCCCAGCTCGGTGGCTCCCGCGAAATAGACTCCCGCGCTACCGGCACCACCGTACGCGCCAAAATTCTTTTTTCCGCTCCTGTTCTCAAGGATTCCACCTATGACGCCGCTCTCCATCCTGATCGCGGATGATCACGCCGTCGTTCGGGCCGGTCTCCGCACGCTTCTCGAGTCGCACAGCCGTTGGCAGGTCTGCGCCGAAGCCGCCGACGGCCGCGACGCGGTCGAAAAAGCCGCCAAGCACAAGCCGCACATCGCCATCCTCGACATCGGCATGCCTCTCCTGAACGGCGTCGAAGCCACCCGCCAGATCCGTAAAGCCTCCCCCGCCACGGAAATTCTCATCCTCACGATGCATGAGTCTGACGACCTCGTCCAGCAAGTCGTCGAAGCCGGAGCGCGCGGCTACATCCTAAAAGACGAAGCCGACCGCGCTCTCCTCGACGCTGTCCAGGCCCTCAGCCTGCACAAGCCCTATTTCTCTGTCCGTGTCTCCGAAGCCGCCGGCGCCACCGATGCCTCCGACTCCGCCAGAACCTCCCGCTCCCGCCTCACTCCCCGCGAACGGGAAATCCTTCAACTCCTCGCCGAAGGCAAAAGCAACAAGCAAGTCGCCAACCTCCTCGCCATCAGCGTCAACACCGCCGAAGCCCACCGCGCCAACATCATGCTCAAACTCGACTTCCACTCCCTTGCGGAACTAATCATGTACGCCATCCGCAACAACATCATCCGAACTTGAGTGCCGCCCCGGCCTTCAACCCAGAGCAAAGCCGAAGGGCTGTTCCTCCTCGGATCGCTGCTATCTCCTCTACTCCCTAGTAACTTTTCACTACGCAATCTCCCCAATTCCTTTCCCCCTCGATCCCGCTCATTATGAATACGCTTTAACAATATCGCCCCCTGGAGCCGCAATGCCGCGCATCGATCCAATCCGCGTCCTGGTAGCCGATGATTCACCCACAGCTCTCCGCTCCGTCTGCGACTATCTGGATTTCGCCGGTGGCCTCGAAGTCGTCTGCACAGCCAGCGACGGTCTCAACGCCGTCCAGCTCGTCAGAAAGCACCGGCCCGATCTCGCGCTTCTCGACTTCCGTATGCCGCGCC
>Ga0207045_1248_pt1 | contig 9761 bp, 10 predicted proteins | sample Alteio_BWMinCont_69_FD_153299 | JGI IMG/M metagenome (GOLD analysis project Ga0207045, IMG submission 153299) | Enriched cells from forest soil in Barre Woods Harvard Forest LTER site, Petersham, Massachusetts, United States -... | ecosystem: Environmental > Terrestrial > Soil > Temperate forest >... | reverse complement strand
ATACACGCTCTATCTCGTTCACCTGCCGCTGGTGGTCTTCCTTACCGCATGGCTGGTCCCGGCGCGTATGCCTCCGTCCATTCATTCTTTTCTGTTGGGATTCGCAATCTTTGCTACGGTCTTCTGTTACGCGCAGCTTGTCTGGTTTCTCTTCGAGAAGCGCACCGATTCGTTGCGTTCCTGGCTGAAACCCTTGCTTTTGAAGTCTCGGCAAAACGTTTCAGCCGAGGGAGTTCAGCCTGAAACCGTCACTCCCGCTTAGTGGGCACATTCAGCGTGCCCACTGCGATAAACAGCCCGCGCGCCTTTGCGAGCACAACGCCGTTTTCATTCGCAAGCTGCGCTTCGCAGTGATGCTTCCTGCCATGTGCGCTCAGGTGCCGGGCCGTCAGCAGCAGAGGAGACTTCAGCGGAACCGGCTTCAGATATTCCACTTCCATCTGCCGCGTCATGGCCACAATTCCAAATTGCCGATTCGCCTTACTCATGGCCTCATCAAGCAGCGTCGCTATCACTCCGCCATGCACATGTCCCGGAGGCCCCTCAAATCGCCGCGGCACTTTTACGTTGCAGACAATCTGACGGTCTTCATCGATAAAGAACTTCAGCCGCAGTCCGGCCTTGTTCGCCTGTCCGCAGCCAAAGCAGTGATGAACGACTGCGCCATGCGGCAGCGGATCGAGCTTCTTCGCTATCACGCCGCGCCGAGCGCCCCCACGAAGACCTCGCGGTCCACGTTGCCGCCCGTCAGCACCACGCCTACGCGCTTGGCCTGTACCTGGTTTCGTTCCTGCAACACCGCCGCCACAGCCGCAGCCCCTGCGCCTTCCGCGATATTGTGCGTGTCTTCATAAATCACCCGCATCGCCGCAGCGATCTCTTCCTCACTCACTTCGACGATGTGGTCCACATGCTTCAGCATCACTGCTAGCGCCTCTTCAACCGGAAGCCGGCATGCCAGTCCATCTGCGATTTTGGTGCCCGCCTCATGTGCAATCACTTTTCCCGCGGTGAACGACAGCGCATATGCGGGCGATGCTTTCGCCACTACGCCCACAATCCTGGTCTTCAATCCCAGCGCCTCGCGCGCGGCCGTGACCCCACAGATCGATGACCCCATTCCCACCGGCACATAGACCGCATCCAGCTCCGGAGCCGCAGTCAACATCTCCAGCGCATACGTTCCCGTACCTACGACCAGCAACCGGTCGAAAGACGCAACTTTGTGGCCCCCCCGCTCCTTTGCCAATTCTGTCGCGTATTCGTTAGCCGCCTGGAAATCCTCTCCATGCTCGACCAGCTCCGCACCCAGCGCTCGCATCGCGCGATTCTTTTCGCGACTGTTGCCATGCGGAACGACGATCGTCGCCGTCCATCCACGCCGCTTCGCCGCCAGCGCAACGCCCTGCCCGTGATTGCCGCGTGTCGCCGCGACCACCCCCGTCATCTCCGGATACGAGTGCGCCAGCCAGTCGATGTAAACCATCGCACCGCGCAGCTTGAACGCCCCCACCGGCGAGTGGTTCTCGTGCTTAACCCAGATCTCGGCTCCGGCGCGCGCATTCAAGAGTGGCCAGCTAAACGTCGGAGTCGCCGGCATTACTGTGCGCACCAACTCCATCGCTTTTCGCAGCTCATCGATTCCCGGAAGTTCCATTCACCCAATGTACCCCGTCTGTAGCGTCTCGTTCGCCGGAACGTGTGCCGGTGACGCCGGAAATTCCGGACGTCGCGCCTGTGCAATCTGAATGATGTGCAGAATAAGCAAGAGCGGCACAGCAAAGGTTGGAATCAGGCTCATCGGCAGCTGCCCCATGATCTTCGTCGTCACGCCATGGGCCAGAATTCCAGATGAAAGCACACCCGACCCTACCGCGATCACCAGATCAGCCATCCCCGCTATTTGCCACGTTATAAACGCGCCCTTGGAGATAGTCCGCCGCTTCACCGCTCCTGCGATCCACGGCGCTGTTATTCCAATCGCTATATCACCGAGCCCCGCAGGCAGCGCAAACGACGCAGGCAACAAGCCAAAAGCCATCAGGATCAGAAAGACCACTCCACCCACTCTCCAGGTCTGCACCGCCGTCAGCACCACCGGATCGATCCCCAGGAGGAAGTCGCGGAATTGGACCGAACTGTTAAACCAGATAAGAAACAACAGGATCGGCACCAGGGCCGCCAGTCCCAGCGGCAGCGGAGTCTTCGTCGAAAACGGCGCTCCCTGACTGAAGACGCCAGCCGAAGAGGCAATCGTCACTTCTGCCAGCCATACGGCTAGAATTCCCAACAGCGAAGCGCCCCGGCGCCATGGACTTGGTTCATACATACTCTCTCCTTTTATTCGGGCACAGCAGACATCTTTGCGATTTCTAAGGAGAGCGCCAGCAGTTGACTCCACCGCTCGTTCCCCAGTCGGCGCTTCATATCCGATTGCGCCGTTTCCCACAAGGCATTCACCCTCCCGAGCTCCGCTTCTCCCGCCGCCGATAAACTCAGCCAGCGTTCGCGGTGATCCCCACCCGGAGTCACCTTGATCCAACCGTGTTTTCGCAGCAGCTGCACGGTCCGCGTAACTGCCGTTGGATCAAGCGCCAACAACTCGCCCAGCTCACCCTGCATGATCGGCGCAGCGAAAGACAGGGCTTGAAGAATCGAGAACTGAGTCGACCTCAGCCCTTCCGGACGCAAAGCATCGTCATAGATCTGGGTCATCACCCGGGCCGCGCGCCGCACATTGGCGCACATGCAGGGAAGAGGAATGCCTTTCTTCATATCAAAGTAGATGTATATGCAATTATTGCGATGCGGAATTTTTTATGCCATCACTTGGCATCCCGCTACTTTGCCGTCGCCGCGATCTGCGCATTTTGGTCAAAGTGGGGAAGAGAGCCCCATCATCGCCGCTTTTTCCGTACCAGCCGCAGCCCCGACCAGTCCGCGTCAACAGCGCACATCTTGAATCCAGTGAATCCAAAACGAAGCCCGCGAGCAAGCACATCTTTCTGCGTAAAATCCGATCGCAATCGGCCACTCTGTTTTGGATGGATAACCCACATCGCAGCCGCCAACGGCAACTGCGCCGCCAGGGCTTCAAAGGTCGCATCGAGATCCCGCGCTGTCCTGACCACTGCCAGAGCTATCCCGGTCTGTGAACGAACCTGTTCTTCATATTCCATCTCCAGACGTCTTCCCAGACCGATCACATCGCCCAGAATCGCAACCTCTGTCTCCGCCTTGATGCCGAACTTCAGCGCTAGCGCTGACCCGCGCAGCACCGCCTCACCGCGTGCCCGGGGCCGAACAGGTCTTAGCGGATGCGAAGCAATTGCACCTTCGACTCCTGCCTTTACCTCATCCCATGAGCAATACATTGCATCCGGAATCTCCGCTCGCACGCGGTCGACCTTCTCTTCAATCCCTCCGGCAAAAACCAGGGGCAAGTTTCGCACGGATCGCGTATTACGCAGATAGATCGCGATCTCCCGCCCGTAAGCCGGCTTTGTATCCAGATCGATCACTAATGCCAGCGGAGCCGCAGCCGTCAGCTTGCCCACTATTCCTGAACCCCTGCTCACCTTCGGATCAACGCAAAACCCATTCTTTTCGAGCGCCCGTTTTCTTGCCGCCAGCATATTGGCATTCAGACACAGAAGAGCAACTTGAGGCTTCGCGGGCATGGAGTGAAGATAAGCGAAGTCGCAAAACTTGGTCGATGGCCATGTGCAACTGCCAGTTCATCCGCTATGACCCGTCCTGCGGGAATTTTGGTGACGCGCGGTCTAACCCATGCCAAACTTGTAATCACCTTCACACAGGAAGACAGCGTTAAGCTGCTAAGTTTTAGTGCTATATGTCCATGCGGTTCCTTATGGCCGGATATGCAGTTTCTCTGGTCCTGCTGCTTCTTGGTTGCCGGGTCATAAGCCGTAGTGTCCAGGGACTCCGCGGGATACGTTCACTTACGGGGGCAGCTCTCGCGGGACTAATCTGTGTCATTCTCATTGCCTGTCGACCCTTTGCTCCCACATTTCTCTTCGTCATCGTCGCCAACCTCGGCATCCTTGCCTCGTTCCTGTTGATGTATCGCGCGACCGCGGAAATCCTCTGCGTGCGGCCGGCCCTTCTTACTTTCAGCATCTGCGTTTGCGTAGCTACGCTGCCCGGTTTTCTCTACTACACCTATGTCGGACATCAGATTGTCCCACGCGTCCTGCTCAGCAGCGGTGCGATTGCGATAATCGCCGCCTGCAACGCGGTCTTGCTCTTTCGCCACCGCGACCCTCTTCTGCGATATCAGATCTTGGCTCAGGCATGGCTTCTGACAGTCCTTTCCTCTATGCACGCCGTCCGTTGCGTACTTACCTGGTTGTACCCACCGCAGGACGATTTCTTTTTACAGCTCGATCTCATCCAGGCCACATTCATTTATCTGAATTACATCCTGGCCATGGCCAATCTTTGCGGACTCCTTTGGCTTTCGCTCTGCGCGCATCGAAAAGATCTGCACACCATGGCGCGCACCGACGGTCTAACCGGCCTGCTCAATCGCCGAGCCTTTGAAGAGTCCCTGCAGCGCGACATGCTTCGGGTCAGCCGCACCGGCCTGACCCTGGGCATGCTTCTCATCGATATCGACCACTTCAAATCCGTCAACGATCTCCACGGACATCTTGCCGGTGACGAAGTAATCCGCAAGGTCGGCTCAACGCTGCAGCAGGGAGTCAGGCCCGCCGATGTTCTCGCCCGCTTTGGAGGCGAGGAATTCGTAATCCTGATGCGGGATGTAGGTTTGCGCGAGGTCGAGGCAACTGCCGAGCGCCTGCGCCTTGGAATTGCCTCCCTCCCGGGATTAGCCGGCGCTATGGCCGTCACCGTCAGCATCGGTGTAACCGTCAGCCAGCTTGAAGACACCGCCGATTCTTTTCTAAGCAGGTGCGACGACGCCTTGTATCTCGCTAAACGCTCCGGCCGTAACATCGTAGTCAGCCATCACAAGCCGCCGCTCAATGGCCACCTTCCGTCACCCGGCTCGCCCTCTTCCTTCATAGCTGAAGATGCACCCTCCCTACGCTCATAACGGCCCCCCGCAGGTCGGCTATACTTAGAGAAGGTATGGGCTCCACAAAAACGTTCTACATAGAGACCTTCGGCTGTCAGATGAACGTTCATGACTCGGAAAAAGTCATCGGGACGCTGGAGAAGCAGGGCTATACCAAAGTCGAGACCGAAGAAGCCGCCGACCTCATTCTCTACAACACCTGTTCCATTCGCGATAAAGCTGAACAAAAGGTCTTCAACCGGCTAAATGACTACAAGAAACTCCACCGTCAGGGCAAGCGCTTCGGCGTCCTGGGCTGCGTAGCCCAGCAGGAAGGGCAAAAGATCTTCGAGCGCGCCCCCTATGTCTCGCTCGTCTCCGGATCGGCCTCCTATCGCAAGCTTCCCGAGATGCTCGTCCAGCTTGAGCAGGGACAAAACCGCATCACCGGCCTCGACGACCGCCAGACAGAAGAAACCTTCGAGACAGAGTTCACCGCCCGCTCCAATCCTCATCGCGGATACATCACCATCATCGAAGGCTGCGACAAGTTCTGCGCCTACTGCGTCGTCCCCTATACCCGCGGCAAGGAACGAAGCCGGACATCAACCTCCGTGATCGCTGAAGCCCGCCGCATGGCCGACGCCGGCTATACCGAGATTCAGCTTCTCGGCCAGAACGTCAACTCCTATCGCGACACGGAAGGGAAGCGCAGCTTCGCCGAACTGCTTGCCGCCATCGGAGAGATCGCCGGCATTCGCCGCGTCCGCTTCACCACTTCGCACCCTCGCGATTTCACCCGCGATATTGTCGAAGCCATCGACGCCGTTCCTGCGCTCTGCGATCACGTTCATCTGCCGATACAAAGCGGCTCCTCGCGCGTCTTACATCTCATGCAGCGCGAGTACACCTGCGAGCAGTACCTCGAGCGCATCTCCTGGATTAAGTCCGCCCGCCGCCCCATCAGCATGACTACGGACATCATTGCCGGCTTTCCCGGAGAAACCCCCGCCGACTTCGAGCAGACCATCGATCTACTCACCGAAGTCCAATACGATGCCGTTTTCGCCTTCAAATACTCTCCGCGGCCCAACACCCCCGCAATCACCATGGCGGATTCGATTCCCGAGGAAGAAAAATCCAGCCGGCTCCAAGTCCTCCTCGATCGCCAGCGGGAAATTCAAAGGGCCAACTACAGCAAGCACATCGGGGAGACTGTCGAAGTCATGGTTGAGGGTTACAATTCTGCCCGCAACCAGATCATCGGTCGCACTTCGCAAAATAAGACACTCAATTTCACCACTTCACAGCCCATCCTGCCCGCTACAGGCAGCTACTTGCCCGTTCGAGTAACGAGTAGCTTTCCTAACAGCCTGGTCGGAGAGGCGATATAGAGGTTCAAATGGAAATCGAGATGAAGATCCGTGGCCTTATGGTGGACCCATCCACCAATATGCCCATCGTGCTGCTCAAGGATCCGTCGAGCGAAGCGTTGCTTCCCATCTGGGTCGGTCTCTATGAGGCGAATGCCATCGCTCTCGAAGTCGAAAAATCACAGACTCCGCGTCCGCTCACCCATGATCTTCTGAAAAATATCGTCCAAAGCTTGAACGCTCAGGTGCAGCGTGTTGTTCTCACTGAGCTTAAAGACGACACCTTCTACGCCGTCATCTGGATGGAGCAGAATGGAGAGATCATCGCTCTCGATTCTCGTCCCTCCGATGCGTTGGCGCTCGCCCTGCGCACCGATTGCCCCATCTTCGTCGATGAGGATGTTCTGCGCGCTGCCAAGGTTCTTCCCAATCCCGCCGAACAGGCATCCTCGCAGGATGTGCGCAAATGGCTCGAAGGTCTGAACGACGAAGACCTCGGCCGTTACAAGATGTAGATTTGGGATCGGCCTGGTTAGAGAGTATGCCCGCAACCGATCGAGATAGGTAAGCTAGGGCTTTTGGGAAGGCGAAAGACCATTCGTAGACGGCGTACCGTTCTGCCGTCCGCTTCCCGGTCATTTCGCCTGCTGTTTTGATTCGCGGAGTCGTATGGTCGACCCGCAATCTCTTCTTCGCGTAGGTCGCTGATGCTGCCCAACAGCGCCCGGACAAAGTTCTTAGATTTTGCCCTTTATATATTCCTCGCCGATATTTCCTTTCGCCTTGTCCACGCCTTGTCGGACGCTCTGCAGCTTTGGTCTTGTTTCAACGGTCCTTTGACTTCTAATTTTCTCGAGTCCTACGCTTTAACCGTGCCTGGTATGCCTCCACCCCCGACACCCATCCCGTCGCCGTCATGGTGATCGTGATGATGTTGTCCGCCGCCCATGCCTTGGCCCTCACCCATGTTTGGTGTACCAATGCCTGGCATGCCCATACCCATACCTTGACCCTCACCCATGCCTGGCATGCCACCACCCATAGCACCCATGCCCATACCTTGACCCTCGCCGCCATGGTGATCATGATGATGGCCCATGCCACCGCCGCCGCCCAATGGGTCGCCTCCCATGCCAGAAATGGCGCTTTGGAGATCGGCGTCACCCGCGCCTTGCGAGCTTGGTTGTTGTGGCATTCCTTCCATTTGGGACATTGACTCTTTCATTGCATGCGGTGCTTGTTGTTGCATTCCTCCCATTTGTTGCAGTTGTTCTTCTTGTTGGTCCTGTATTTGGCTGTAGCTCCCACCTAAGCTGGATATGCTTCCCATAATTCATTTTCCTTTTTCGCAGCGCGGGCTGCGGTCCGTATTGACTGCGTCTATTTATCGAGCCTCATTTACCAAGAGTTGCGTGAAAAGAGTTGTCACCCGAACTCGTCTCGACGCCAATCCTCATGACTGCATGAGCCGAAATCCTTTGTGGAGTCTTCAGTTTTAAGATTTTCCAGGCAAGGATTGGGAAACCATCGCGGGCTGATCAAGCCGCAATATTCTCGGTCGCCGAAACAGCTACACGCTTCGCAATCGCCCGATTGGCGCAGGAGTGCGCCTGCTCGAGCTTCTTCGCTAGAGCTGAAGCAGGCACGACGGCTCGAATCCCTGAACGATGAAGACTCCGGCAGCTACAAGGTGCAGCGCCAGCCCGCGAACTCAGAACAGCTCAGGCCAACCTTCGCTGAATTGAATGAATCTGAATTTCGATCAGGCCTTCTGCCACTGCGGATCAATGAACAATCCATCCAGCCAGCCCAGGCGCGATTCCTGCCACGTGATGTTGTAAAAGGAAACCAGGTCAAACCCCAGCTCTTTGAGGAATCGATACATCTCTTCGAAGCGGGGCATGCCGACATACAGGTCAAGAAAATTCAGCTCCACATAAATCATGTGAATTCTATGACGCTGCAACATTCCAAGACCGCCCTTGAGCACCTCATAGTCGAAGCCTTGCGTATCTGACTTGAGAATATCGATACGCGTGATGCCTGCCGCTTCGCAGTAAGTATCGATCGACCTCACATCTACTTCGGTGCGGCTCTTAACACTTCCCCAGCGGAATTCCTTCCCGGGCGGAAGCAGGGAGCTCACCGTATCCTGGGAATTCTCGATCAGAACTTTTCTTTCACAATTCGCGCCTAACGCGATATTGCTCAGGTGAATATTCGGAGCGCCGTTAATCTGCGCCTTCAACAGCTCGAAGGTGGAAGGGCTCGGCTCGAACGCATGAACATTGGAAGATGGAAAATATTCGCGGAATGCCGCAACGGATTGACCGCGGTTGGCTCCAACATCAAAGAGGACCGGCGCCTTTGAATCAACCAGGCGCTGCATATCCTTGAATGGATCGTGACCTATTTGTTCGGGGCGGATGCGGCGCACTTCATAGCCAAGATGAAGCAATGCTTTTTTGATATGCAGTTTCACTGTCATCGAAAAAGGGGGACCTTCCAGTCAAAATAGGTTTCGCGAGCTCGCATCAGGGGCAATGCGGGTAAATACGAAGCGCCACTGTGATGTTGTTTTTCAGACGATGAAGATTTCAGCTCTTGGTGAAGCTAAGATTATCACGGAAGCCACCTTGCTACGCCTGTATCGGGCCACAGCTCGATTTGAACAACTGCATTTCCATCGGCTACGCAACGCTTCATGCCTCATGTTTGAGAGAATGTTATATATAACCTGAGAGCACCAATGCTGCGACAATCATCACAGGCCCAATTTGTAAGAGGCCACAAATTGTCAGAAGCCTGAACCCCTGATCTAACGAAACCCTCGCTCCTCAGCCAATACTTTTTCGGAGAGACTCTGCATCATGAGCCGTACCGGACGGGCCGCCAAGGGATTCGTCACCAGCATCTTCCAATTCCTCACGCAGATTCTCGTGCAGGCGCTGCTTGCTCCCATCGTTCTCAAGATGGCCGGCAGGGAAACGCTCGGCGCCTACTCCGCGGTGATGCAGGTGCTCGGTTTTATCGCACTCACTGACTTCATGGGATCGTGGGCACTCGAACGTTTTCTCGGTCAGGCAAGCGGTCTCGATGACGGCGGCGAACGCTTCCGCTGCATCTTCACTACCGTACGCACGATGTTTCTTGTCTGCGTCTCGGCCTACTCCTTGCTCGTGCTCATCTTCAGCTTCTTCGTTGCGCGGCTCTTCCACCTCTCTCCGGCCGTGGGCCATCAGGCGCAGTATGCCCTCTGGGTTATCGCTGTCTGGGTTATTGTGCGCATGCCCTTCGCCGCATACCAGAACGCCTCTATCGCCACGCAGGACATGGCCGTGGTCAAC
>Ga0207045_1246_pt1 | contig 9809 bp, 20 predicted proteins | sample Alteio_BWMinCont_69_FD_153299 | JGI IMG/M metagenome (GOLD analysis project Ga0207045, IMG submission 153299) | Enriched cells from forest soil in Barre Woods Harvard Forest LTER site, Petersham, Massachusetts, United States -... | ecosystem: Environmental > Terrestrial > Soil > Temperate forest >... | reverse complement strand
CGTTGATAAAAGAGCGCGTGATCAGTACGAAATTCCGGAACATAAACGTTTGATCGAAGTTGAAGATCCAACGGAAAAGACGGTAGACGCGCTGATGAAATTAGATTTAGCTGCGGGCGTTGATGTCCAGATAGCAGTAAGTTAGGGGTAGAAAAATGATTGGTGTCGTTGCGACTAAATGTGGAATGACGAGGATTTTCGATGCGGAAAGTGGGGCATCGATTCCCGTGACGGTGGCTTCTGTGCAACCCAATCGCGTTGTACAGGTGAAAACGCTCGAGAATGATGGCTATATTGCCATTCAAGTGACTGGTGGTGAAGAAGTTAAGCCTAGTCGTGTCACGAAAGCTGAAGCGGGACACTTTGCAAAAGCAAACGTAGTTGCGGGTAAAGATTTAATGGAATTTCGAGCTTCAGCAGAAGAATGCAAGCACTATACAGTTGGCAGCGAAATTGCAGCGGATTTCTTTAAAGCCGGTCAAAAAATTGATGTGACAGGCTTGACCAGAGGGCGTGGTTTTACAGGCTGTATTGTTCGACATAATTTTAGTTCACAGCGGGCATCGCATGGTAACTCGTTGTCTCATAACGCACCGGGTTCTATTGGTCAAAATCAAACACCCGGCAGAGTATTTAAAGGTAAAAAGATGGCTGGGCAGTATGGTAATACACAACGTACAATTCAAAATCTAGAGGTTGTTCGAGTTGATTTAGACCGGCACGTGATTCTCATTAAGGGAGCCGTTCCAGGGGCACCGGGTGGAAAATTAATTATTTATCCGGCAGTAAAACATAATCCTCAATCAACAGTTGCGGCCTAAGGAGAGATCGATGGAAATCGCATTTGCCGTGCCTAGTAGTGAGGCACCTAAAAAAGGTTTAGAAGTATCAGCGATAACGTTTGGTAGAGATTTTAATGAAGCGCTGGTTCATCAAGTGGTTACAGCATACTTAGCGGGTGCGCGTTCAGGAACGCGTGCACAAAAAACGCGGGCAGAAGTGCGCGGGGGCGGCGCTAAGCCGTGGCGTCAAAAAGGAACGGGTAGAGCACGCGCAGGAACCATTCGAAGTCCATTGTGGCGGGGCGGCGGTCGAATATTTGCTGCAAAGCCGCAAGATCATAGTCAAAAGATTAATAAGAAAATGTATCGTGGTGCGATGCAAGCTATTTTGTCAGAGCTTGTACGACAAGATCGATTATTGGTCGTTGATGCCATTGAAATTTCGCAGCCAAAAACGCGTGATTTGTTGGCTAAATTAAAAGCTTTAGGCTTAAAAGAAGTGCTTATTGTAACAGGACAATGGGATCCGAATCTGTATCTGTCTGCACGTAATGTGCCAAAGATTGATGTGCAGCAAGCGCCAAACGTTGATCCTGTGAGTTTAATTAAATTTGATAAGGTTATAATGACTGTCGATGCGGTCCGTAAATTTGAAGAGGTATTCAAGTGAATGAGAAGCGCTTATATTCGATTATTGTAAGTCCGCATACGACTGAAAAAGCGGTTCGTGTTGGCGATCAAGTTGCATTTCGTGTTCTGAACGACGCGACTAAAACAGAATTGAAAGAAGCTGTGCAAAGGCTTTTTTCGGTTACAGTGGTTTCCGTTCGAATCGTGAATGTGATGGGTAAAACCAAACAATTTAGACAAAGGCAAGGTGAAAGATCCGATTGGAAAAAGGCTTACGTTCGCTTAGCCGCTGGCCAAGTGATTAATTTAGATGCGTTCCAATAAATAATGGGATATTGAACATGGTAGCAATTGTAGTAAAAACTAAACCGACTTCTCCAGGGCGTCGATTTGTCGTAAAAATCGTTAATCCTGAGTTACATAAGGGGAAACCTTATGGGCCCTTGGTCGCTGCAAAACAGCAAACAGGCGGCAGGAACTGTTACGGACGAATTACGGCTTGGCAGCGAGGTGGCGGGCACGCCCAGCGTTATCGTATTATCGATTGGCGTCGTAAAAAAGAAGGCATTCCTGGAAAAATTGAACGTTTGGAATATGATCCAAACCGTAGCGCGAATATCGCATTGGTACTTTATGCCGATGGAGAGCGTTGCTATATGGTTGCGCCTAAGGGGCTATCTGCAGGCGCAGAAGTTTTATCGGGTGGAGACGCACCGATTGCAGTCGGCAACTGTTTGCCGCTTCGAAATATTCCCGTAGGTTCGGTGGTGCATTGTGTAGAAATGAAACCTGGCAAGGGTGCGCAGTTGGCACGTAGCGCGGGTACTTCCGTTCAATTGCTGGCAAGAGAAGGTGCTTATGCGACACTGCGTTTAAAGTCCGGCGAAGTGCGACGGGTTTTGGTAGAATGTCGAGCAACCATTGGTGAAGTCGGAAATAGTGAACATAATTTACGTAAGCTTGGAAAAGCAGGCGCCAGTCGATGGCGTAATAAGCGTCCGAGAGTGCGAGGGGTTGCGATGAACCCGGTTGATCATCCGTTAGGCGGAGGAGAAGGGAAAACATCGGGTGGTCGTCCACCGTGTACACCTTGGGGTATTCCAGAGGGTAAAAAGACACGACGTAATAAGCGCACGAATAAACTGATTATTCGTCGGCGTAAAGCAACGAAGTAAAAGGAGAAGGGTTTCATGCCACGTTCTTTGAGAAAAGGGCCATTTGTAGATGCTCACTTGTTAGCAAAAGTAGAGCAAGCGATAGCTACGCGCGATAGAAAGCCGATTAAAACTTGGTCCAGGCGTTCTATGATTTTGCCGGACATGGTGGGTTTAACGATTGCTGTACATAATGGTCGGCAACACGTACCCGTTTTAGTGAATGAAAATATGGTTGGACATAAATTGGGTGAATTTGCTGCAACACGACTTTTTCGAGGCCATTCGGGTGATAAAACCGCGAAAACTGTGAAAAAGCCTGGTAAAGACGGTGGTGGTAAAGACAGCAAAGGTAAAGGTAAGTAAGGGTTAAAGGGGATAGTCATGCTTGAAGTGAGCGCCAAATTAAGTGACGCACGACTTTCGCCGCAAAAGGCGCGATTGGTGGCCGATCTCATTAGAGGGTTGCCAGTGGCGAGGGCGTTGAATATTTTGAGTTTTAGTCCGAAAAAGGCTGCGCAAATTTTGAAGAAATTATTGGTATCTGCGATCGCAAATGCGGAGCATAATAACGCACTAGATGTAGATGGGCTTTCGGTGACGCGCATTTTTGTGAATGAAGCGCCGAGGCTAAAACGATCGACGCAACGGGCTAAAGGGCGAGGAAATCGAATTGTGAAGAGAAACTGCCACATTACAGTGGTAGTTGCATAGCAAGCGGCAAGAAACAAGAGTTTTAAAATCGGGAAAAAAGATAATGGGACAAAAAGTACATCCAATTGGTATTCGCTTAGGGTATATCCGCGAAAGTTCTTCTAAGTGGTTTCCGGAAACTGGGAAAAGCGGTGGTTCATTTGCAGCAATATTAGCAAGTGATCTTGCCATTCGCGCTTATAAATTTCCAGAAGCAGCGGGCGTAAGTCAGGTTCTCATCGAGAGAACTGGACGTAATGTGCGTATTACCTTAAAAGTCGCAAAACCCGGGGTAATCATTGGCAAAAAGGGTGAGGATATTGAAAAATTCCGAGCGGATATTAGCGCCAAAATTGGATTGCCGGCGGATCGTATTCACATCAATATTGAAGAGATCCGAAAGCCCGATATGGATGCAACGTTGGTTGCGAGAAGTATTGCGCAACAGCTAGAACGAAGAATTATGTTTAGACGTGCGATGAAACGTGCGGTTACGAGCGCGCTACGACAAGGTGCTAAAGGCATTAAAGTCTATGTATCTGGCCGCTTAGGCGGTGCAGAAATTGCACGTAGCGAAGTTTATCGTGAGGGTCGTTTGCCATTACATACGTTTAGAGCGGATATCGATTATGGGACTGCCATTGCAAAGACCACTTACGGTGTCATTGGTGTAAAAGTGTGGATTTTCAAAGGCGAAATTTTGACTGGAAGACCACAACAATCTGCACAAGAAGTTGCCTAAGCCTAGAGGATTATTATCATGTTACAGCCTAAGCGAACCAAATTTCGCAAACAATTTAAAGGGCACAACCGTGGGGTTGCAACCCGAGGTAATAAAGTGAGTTTTGGCGAATTTGGCTTAAAAGCAATGGATCATGCGCGTATTACGGCGCGTCAGATTGAAGCTGCCAGACGTGCGATTAGCCGATATATTAAACGCGGTGGGAAAATATGGATACGGATTTTTCCAGACAAGCCTATTACGCAAAAGCCTTTAGAAGTTCGTCAGGGCAGCGGTAAAGGAAACGTAGAATATTGGGTGGCTTTGGTGCAACCGGGCAGAGTCCTATTTGAAATAGAAGGCGTTACACCGGCGTTGGCTGCAGAAGCCTTTAGGTTAGCCGCTTCCAAGCTTCCCGTTTCGACGGAGCTTGTTCAACGGGAGATTATGTAATCATGAAAGCAGCAGAATTAATTGGAAAATCCACGAGCGAATTAAAAGCAGCGTTAACCACGTTACAGCGAAAGCAATTTAAATTGCGATTGGTCAAGGCTGGCGGAGAATTAACAAAGACACATGAAATTAGAGAAACACGTCGCAGTATTGCGAGAGTAATGACGATGATAGCAAAAGAAGGTAAAAAGACATGAGTGAGCGATTAAGCCAAGGTCGCACAGTCCAAGGGACGGTGGTGAGTGACAGTACAAAAAGGCGTAATACCATTACTGTCCGTGTGGAACGTAAGGTGAAGCATCCTTTGTATGGTAAAATTATGACGCGTTCCACTAAATTTCATGCCCATGATCCAGAAAATCGCTGTGTCATTGGGGATTCGGTCATTATTAGAGAATGCAAGCCAATTTCCAAAACAAAAAGTTGGGAGTTTCTAGAACGGCTTGAAAAAATAGAGCGAGAAGTGTTATGATTTCCGACTTTGACGGAGGCGCGCAATGATTCAAGTGCAGTCCATGCTCGATGTCGCTGATAACAGCGGTGCGCGTAGTGTTATGTGTATTAAGGTTCTGGGTGGTTCAAAACGCCGCTATGCAGGTATTGGCGACGTGATCGTTGTCACTGTTAAAGAGGCGATCCCACGTGGAAAGGTGAAAAAAGGTGAAGTCTTAAAGGCAGTTATCGTTCGAACTTGCAAAGGGGTTCGTAGGCCAGATGGCTCATTAATTCGTTTTGATAAAAATTCGGCAGTGTTATTGAATAATCAATTACAACCCATTGGTACGCGTATTTTTGGTCCTGTGACACGCGAATTACGGGGTGAGCGGTTTATGAAGATTATTTCGTTAGCCCTTGAAGTGTTATAGGTGAGGGTAAGTAAGTATGCGTAAAATTAAAAAAGGCGATGCAGTAGTGATCGTTGCTGGCCGTGATCGAGGGCGCCAGGGCACTGTGTTATCCGTACTAAAGTCCAAAACGCGATATGCAGATGCGTTTCGTCTTTTGGTTGAAGGCATTAACTTAATTAAAAAACATACTAAGCCGCGGGAAGATAAACCGGGCGGTATTATCGAAAAAGAAGCCTCTATCGCGATTTCAAATGTTGCTATATTTAATGCAGCAACAGGTAAAGCGGATCGGGTTGGATTTAAAGTATTAGAAGATGGTCGCAAAGTAAGAGTATACAAGTCGACGGGAGAAGTGGTTGATCATGCGTAACACCCCCAATAAGTTGAAAGATTTTTATAATAAAACCATCGTTACCAAGCTAATGAAAGAGCTAGGCTGCAAAAACGTGATGGAAGTACCTCGTATTACCAAAATAACCTTGAATATGGGTGTGGGTGAAGCGGTTGCTGATAAAAAAATGGTTGATAATGCCGCCGCAGATATGGCTAAAATTGCAGGCCAAAAACCTGTCATTACCAAATCTCGTAAATCGATTGCTGGCTTCAAGGTTCGTGAAGGTTGGCCGGTAGGTTGTAAGGTAACATTGCGTCGCGATCGCATGTATGAATTTTTAGAGCGTTTGCTTTATATTGCAATTCCACGTATTCGCGATTTTCGAGGACTCAATCGACGTTCTTTTGATGGTCGTGGTAGTTATTCGATGGGCGTTCAAGAACAAATTGTTTTTCCCGAAATTCAGTACGATAAAATCGATGCATTGCGTGGATTGGATATTACCATTACAACAACCGCAAAAACCAATGAAGCGGGTCTTGCATTGTTGTTAGCATTTCAGTTTCCTTTTAAGGAGTAGTGATCTCATGGCGAGATTGTGTAAGCGAGAAAAAGATAAGCGTCAGCGTAAATTGGTAATTAAATATAAATCCATTAGGGATGAGTTACGAGGTCAAATTCGTGATAAGGATCTAAGTTTTGAAGAGAAATTAATTGCACAAGCAAAAATGCAGCGTTTGCCTAGAGATTCGAATCGAGTTCGATTAAGAAACCGTTGCCTGGTAACGGGTCGTTCACGGGGTGTTTATCGTAAATTTGGTTTGGGTCGCAATAAGTTGCGAGAGTATGCGATGAGCGGGCTAATTCCCGGTCTACGCAAGGCAAGTTGGTAGGAGAGTACTAGAAATGAGTTTACAAGATCCCATCGCCGACATGTTAACCCAGATCCGAAATGGGCAAATGGCTAAAAAAGAAAGCGTTATTTTTCCGGCTTCTAAACTAAAGATTGCCATTCTTCGGATCTTAGAAGAAGAGGGTTACATCTTGTCTTTTAAGAAAATGGGTGACTTAAAGCCAACCCTGATGGTCTATTTAAAATATTTTAATTTGAAGCCTGTGATAGAGAAGATAAGACGAATCAGTCGTCCTGGGTTGCGAATTTATAAGCCTAAGGGTGAATTGCCTAAAGTAATGGGTGGGTTGGGTATAGCAATTCTATCGACTTCTCAGGGGGTCATGACCGATAAAAAAGCACGTCAGTGTGGGCAGGGCGGCGAAGTCCTGTGTGTTGTTAGCTAGGAGTAATCAATGTCCAGAATTGCTAAAAAACCATTAACCATCGCAAAAGGTGTTGCGTTTAATCAAGACGGCCGAGTCGTGCATATTAAGGGCGAAAAAGGTGCTTTTAAACTATCGCTCGATGCAGCTGTTACTATTGAAGTAGAGGGAAATCTTATTTCGGTGCGGCCAACTGCAGGTGTACATCCGATGGTTGGAACCACCTGTAAGTTACTCAGCAATATGATGGAAGGCGTTAGTAAAGGATTTGAGCGAAAATTACAGTTAGTTGGAGTAGGATACCGTGCAAAAATTGAAGGCGATATATTAGAACTTAGCTTAGGATTTTCAAATCCCGTGCGATTTCCAATACCTGCAGGTATTAGCATTAAGGCGCCCACCAATACTGAAATTATCGTAAGTGGTATTGATAAGCAACTTGTGGGTGAAACAGCTGCAAAAATTCGGAAGTTCCGTCCGCCAGAATGCTATAAAGGCAAGGGTGTACGGTATTTGGGTGAAAAAGTAGTAATCAAGGAAACTAAAAAGAAATAGGGTGATATGATGAGTACTCGTAACGAACAGAAAACACGTGAACGCAGAGTAAACCGATCTCGAGGCAAAGTATTCGACTTGCGTACCGTGTATTTAAGTGTGCATCGTACGGCGCAGCATATTTATGCGCAGGTTTTTGCGCCTAGAGGATCGGCTGTTTTGGCTTCGGCTTCTAGCCTAGAATCCGAGCTCCGTACTCAAAAAATAGGCCCAGGAAAATTGAAAATGGCTGAGGCCGTTGGAAAATTAGTGGCAGAACGTGCAAAGATCAAGGGTATTACAAAAATAGCTTTTGATCGTTCTGGTTATAAATATCATGGTCGTGTTAAAGCTTTGGCAGAAGCGGCTCGAGCTAATGGCTTAATTTGTTAAGGGTTTAAAAACATGGCAACTGCAGCAAGTTCAGATTTAAATGCAAAAACCGATGGCTTCCAAGAAAAATTGGTCGCTGTTTGTCGAAGTTCAACCACGGCTAAGGGTGGCAGAAGTTTTAGCTTTTCTGCATTAACCGTTGTGGGCGATGGTAAAGGTCGTATTGGCGTTGGTCGTAGTAAATCACGTGAGGTGCCTGTCGCCATTCAAAAAGCGATGGAAAATGCCAGACGTAATTTAGTGCGTATCGAACTCAATGGATCAACGCTTTTTCATCCGATAGAGTCTCGGCATGGTGCGTCAAGAGTCGTTATGTTACCGGCCTCTGAAGGAACCGGCATTATTGCGAGTAGCTGTATGCGTGCGATATTCGAGGTATTGGGTGTGCACAACGTTTTAGCGAAATGTATTGGATCAAGCAATCCTGTTAATGTTGTTCGCGCAACCTTAAGCGGTTTACAAAAAATGTCTTCTCCAGAGCACGTGGCTGCAAAACGCGGTAAAAATGTCAGCGAAGTGATTGGAACCCGCGCTAAGAAGGGAGATGATAGTGAGTAAAGCACAAAACAAAAAGAAAACCCTGAAGATTACCTTAATTAAAAGTGGTTCAGGACGGTTACCCGTTCATCGAGCAACATTGGTTGGATTAGGTTTGCGTCGACAGCGTCAAACTGTTGAATTGGAAGATACCGCTTGCATACGTGGAATGATTAATCGGGTTTCTTACCTTTTATCTGTGGAGCCATCTGAATGAGATTAAATACATTAAAACCGGCACCAGGATCAAAACAGAAGCCCAAACGCTTAGGTCGTGGTATAGGATCTGGATTAGGAAAAACCTCCGGAAAAGGACATAAAGGACAAAAGGCTCGCGCGGGTGGGTATCATAAGGTTGGGTTCGAAGGCGGACAAATGCCATTGCAACGTCGTTTGCCCAAATTTGGTTTTACATCGCGCACAAAACGGTTTATGGCAGAAATTCGATTAGACGATTTGAATAAAATAACAGCCGATGTTATTAATTTGGAAGCTTTGTATGAAGCTAATCTCGTTTCAATGCCGATTAAAAATGCTAAAATTATTTTAGCGGGTAAAATTGCACGCCCTATTACGGTGCAGGGTTTGTTAGTGACCAAAGGCGCAAAAGAGGCGATAGAAGCTTCTGGGGGCAAAATCGAATAACCCATGCAAAGATCAGCGCTTCCATCCGGTAATCTTCGATCCTTGTCCGAATTAAAAAAACGAATATTCTTTTTAATTGGTGCACTGTTGGTCTATAGAATAGGTGCCCAGATTCCGGTGCCGGGTCTTGACCCTGTTCGTTTGGCTGAATTGTTTTCGGGTAGCCGTGGGATTTTAGAGTTATTCAACTTATTTTCGGGTGGCGCTTTGGCGCGTCTTAGTTTATTTGCTTTAGGGATTATGCCCTATATTTCCGCCTCGATTATTATTCAGTTATTAACCGTCGTTTGGCCAACCTTGGAGCAGCTAAAAAAGGAAGGACAAACGGGACGCAAAAAAATTTCACAGTATACGCGCTATTCAACACTCGCTTTAGCAACGATACAAGCCATCGGTATGGCACGATATCTGGCCAATTCGGGAATCGCCTTAGATCCGAATATGACTTATTATTTTATTGTTACCCTAACACTGGTTAGCGGCACAATGTTCTTAATGTGGCTCGGAGAGCAAATTACGGAACGGGGTGTAGGCAATGGTATTTCACTGATTATATTTGCGGGTATTGTCTCAGGCCTACCCAGTGCGGTTATTGGCACTTTAGAGAAGGTGAGCCAGGGTGAGATGCAAGCCATAGGCCTGGTGCTCTTATGTGTGATGTTAATGGCAGTTATTGCTTTTGTCGTTTTTGTTGAGCGCGGACAGCGTCGTATTACCGTTAATTACGCGCAACGACAACAAGGTCGAAAAATGTATGCAGCGCAAAAGAGCCATTTGCCCTTAAAGCTTAATATGGCAGGGGTAATT
>Ga0207045_1245_pt1 | contig 9831 bp, 9 predicted proteins | sample Alteio_BWMinCont_69_FD_153299 | JGI IMG/M metagenome (GOLD analysis project Ga0207045, IMG submission 153299) | Enriched cells from forest soil in Barre Woods Harvard Forest LTER site, Petersham, Massachusetts, United States -... | ecosystem: Environmental > Terrestrial > Soil > Temperate forest >... | reverse complement strand
AGGCCGGCGCGAATGCAGTCATAGGCGAGATCGAGGCGAAGGCCGGCGTCTGCGGGCGGGAGGCCGGTCGTTAGGAATCGGCTCCAGATATCGAGCGGATCAAGTGCGCGGATCGCGGCGAGCGCGGCGTCTGCTTCAGACGAACGCTCCAGCTGGCGCAGTGCGATGACGCGAAGATTGAGGACGTTCAGGTTCTCGGCATCGGTGCGTAGCAAGCGCTCGAGATGTTCGAGGGCAACGGCGGGGCGGTTGCCGCGCAGGTCAAGCTCGGCGAGACGATGATAGGCGGGACCACGCCAGGCCGCTGACCACGTGGCCTTATAGAAGGCGTCATAGGCGTCGCTGTCACGGCGCTGAAAGAGCAGCGCCATTCCGAGGTTGTAGTAGGCCTCGCTGTCAAACGGGTTGGGGTTGCGGGCGGTGAGACGGGCGATCGCATTGCGGAGACAGCTCTCGGCCAGGGCGAACTCGCCGCGGCGCAGATGCATGCGGCCGAGGGCGTTGTTGGCGCGGCTGTCGCCGGGGTCGCGGCGGACGGCTTCGCGCCAGTAAGGCTCGGGGGAGCGCGTGGCGTGACGGTATTGCTCGAGGTGAAGACCGGTGAGGTAGAGCTCGTCAGTCGATCTGATTTGTTCGGGCGCGGGCGGCTCGGTGGCTTCGTCGGGCGCAGGCGCGGGCGTCGTCTCAGCCGGTGCGTAGCGAAGAAGCACTTCGTCCGCGTTCTCCAATTGCAGTACCCATGCATGGTTGCGGGCATGCAGGGGCAGGAGCGTCTGCAGTGGATCTTCCGGCCGCAGAGGGCCGCGCCAGATTACTGAATGTTCGTCTTCATCGGTAAGGCGGAGGGTTGCCGCTTCGATGGTGCGAGTCACCAGCAGGTGGACACGAAGCTGATCGCCTTCGCGCTCGGTGCGCAGGGCGGCATGCAGGTTGGCGGTGTCGGGCACTCCGATGGCGCGGATGGGATACCAGAACTGGCTGAAGGTCTTGGTTTCTCCTGGAGCGAGGAAGGAAAAATCCGGTTGATTATCGGTATAAACGCCGGCCATGAGCTCGATATAAGGTCCGTCGGCATCGGTGAGGCTGCGATCCCAGGCGTAGCCGAATTCATGGTTGCCCCAGGTCCACTGTTTCTTTCCGGGCGAGATGTGATGGTTGGCCACATGCACCATGCCGGCGCGGGCGGCATGATCGTAGCCTCCAAAAAAGTCTTGCCGGGAGTTGGCGATCATGTAGCTCGTCGGCACGGGGATGTTGGCATACCAGCTGAGGTCGTTCGCAGGGTAGGAGCCATCGGGCACGAAGTGGCGGGGGCATTTCTTCGGGCGGTACGCCATGGCGGGCGCGTTCGCCGTACGGAATACCGTAATAGGTGCCGAGGCTTTGCGGGAATTCGGTCACCGCGCGCTTGGCATGGTCGGCGACGAAGCGCACGTCGTGGGGGAAGAAAGACTGGTAATGCTCGTGCACGCGGGCGGCGACGTTCGCCCACCAGAGGAAGGTCTGCGTGTCGCAGCTGCGATTGTAGAGGCGGACTTTCAATTCGAGATAGGCGCGCCCGGGGCGCAGGCAGATGCCATGCATACCCTTCATGCGCGACATGGGATCGTGATCGCTACACCACACGGTGACGGAGCCATCGGGTTCGCGTTCGATGGCTACTTCGACGGGGAGAAAAGTTGCCGGGCGATGATGCTGCGGCCAGTTGAACTCGACTCCACCGGAGATCCACGGGCCAGCGAGGCCGACAAGTGCGGGCTTGATGACGTTCTGGCGATAGAAGAAATCGTAGCCGTTGATCTTGTCGTATCCGATGTGGATGCGGCCACCGATTTCGGGCAAGACCATGATGCGCAGGTACTCGTTTTCGAGATGCACCGCTTGCCACGCGTGTTCGCAGGGTGTGGTCGCAACACGGTCGATGACCGGAAGGGGATAGACTTTGCCGCTGCTGCCCTGGTAGACGCGCTTTTCAAGAAAGAGTGGATTGGGGTCGGGGTCGGCGGGCAGGTAGGTCTTCATGACAACCGGCTCCTGCCAGGCCTTGACGGCGCCGGTTTCGCTGTCGGGCGCAGAGGGTAGCTGCAACCGCGGGGCATCGGCGGTCGGTGGCGCTGAGGAGTGAAAATCTGCGGTCTCATGCCGCATGGCGGATGACTGAGAAGAGAGCATGCTGACGTTAACGTTACCGTCTTGGAGTGAGAATTGGCAATAGTTTTCTCAAAAGGGGGTATTCATGCTCGGGGAAGGGTGGGTAACTGTTTTTGAACCTATGGAGATCGTCCACCGGCAGGATTTTGAGGCGCGGCTTGGACAATTTATAAATACCGGCTCTAGATTTCTTCTGCCCAAATTTGGTCTGTAATCGTTAACGTTACCGTATGATGAGGTACACATGCTCTGTGCACGAACAAAGGATGACGATCTGCAGTCGCAGATGAAAGTGGTGTCGCTGGTGGATGCATTTCCTCCCACCAGCGTTGCGAAGTAGTTCAGAAAGTCGAGGTCATTGCACTTTCTTCTCGTTATTGCTGCGGTCATCGTCGGGCAGCACATGATCGGGGTCGACAAGTACGGAGGCAATGGGAGACTTGGATTCGAGTGTCCACGCGTAGGTGCCCTTGGAGATCCAGGTCTCGATTGGAAGTATGACGCGGGTTTTCGAGCCGTCCTGAAAGGTAACCTCGACAGGCGTGGGCAACTGCTGTTGCCCAAGATTACTAAGAGTCACGATGGAGCCTTCTATTTTGTCGACTGCGACATCGTACTTCCAGTTGTTCAGATACCATCCGCGCCAAAACCAGCTGAGGTCTTCGCCGCCTTCGCTCTCCATCTCGCGGAAAAAGTCGGATGGGGAGGGGTGTTTGTAGGCCCAATCGCGAATGTACTTGCGAAAGGCCCAGTCGAAGCGGTCGGGGCCGAGGATCTGCTCGCGCAAAAGCACCATTCCGTAGGCTCCTTTGAAATAGCTGACGGGGTGCCCAAGCTGCCAGCCATAGGAGTCTGCGAGGGCCATCAGCGTGGGGGCCGAGGGGTTATCAAGGACTTTGAGGATCGTATCGGGAGGCTCGCCGCCGGCCGAGTATTCGGAGTCGCGCTTGGGTCCATATTTTCCGGCAGCGTAGGTGGCCGACTCATCGATGTCGATGAAAGTGTTGAAGCCCTCATCCATGAAGGCGTGGCGGCGCTCGTTGGAGCCGACGATCATGGGGAACCAGTCGTGTCCGATCTCATGCGCGGTCACCCAGAACAGAAAAGATCCCTTGTCGGGGATGCCGTCGAAGACGATGCCGGGATATTCCATGCCTGTCGAGAAGCCGGCCACGTTGATGGCTGCCGGCCAGGGATAGGGGAACCACTGTTTCGAGAAGTGCTCGACAGTGTTCTTCACATATTCTGTTGACTTGTCCCAGGCATCGGGGCCGACGCTCTCTGGCGGATAGACGCTCATGGCCAGCGACTTCTTTCCGTCGGGCAGATTGATGCGCACCGCGTCCCAGACAAATACAGGCGACGCGCTCCAGGACACATCGCGGGTGTGGTCCATGCGGAAGTGCCAGGTGAGCGTGCCTTCCTGCTTGGGGCGGCTGGCGGGATCGGATACTTCGGCGGGAGTGCGGATGTAGATGGTTTTATCGCTGTTGCGCGCCTGTTCGAGCCGGTCTAATTCGACTTTAGTGAGGACGTCCTTCGGATTTACGAGCTCGCCGGAAGCGGCGACGATTATGTTCGAGGGGACGGTGAGGTAGTAGTCGAAGTTTCCGTACTCGAGATAGAACTCACTGCCGATGTAAGGCAGAGTGTCCCATCCATGCAGGTCGTCATAGACGGCCATGCGTGGGTACCACTGTGCCATGTCGTAAATCTCGCCCTTCTGCGACATTCCCCAGGAAGTGCGGCCGCCCCAGATGCCGGGGATCTGGTAGTGATACTGAATATGAATTTTCAATTGGCCGCCGTGACTCCGAAGCGGCTCGGAGAGGCGGATCTGCATGCGCGTGTCGTTTACGACATAGTCGGCTTTCGCTGCCTGCTTGCCAGACTCGATCTGTACCGAGTCGAAGATGAATCCGTCGGTTGAAGTGTCGGCCGGGGCAGGATTGGAATTGTTCTGGCGCGCGCGCCTGAGTCCGGCGAAGATCGCGTAGCCGCGCGAATCCTTGCGATAGATGTTCTGATCAAGTTGCAGCCATAAGCTCGGGAGGGTATCCGGACTGTTGTTGGTGTAGGTGATGGGCTCGGTGGCGCGCAACTGCTTGGCCGCGGTGTCGAGCTCGGCGTGCAACTCATAGCTGGCTTCGTTCTGCCAGTAGGCGGGTCCGGGCGCTCCATTGCTAGAGCGATAGGCATTGACGGGATCGGGAAGCGTTAAGGGGGCGAAGGTAAGCCGCGGGTCGTAGTTGGAAGACACATCGGGTGAGGCTTGGGCGGAGGCCGCTGCAGTTGGAAGAAGGCATAGCGCGGGAAGCAACAGCGCAATTCTGGAATGGCGAAGGAAGGACGGAGCAATTCGCACAAGGCCTCTCTCTTGGTCTGGGTAGTGTTCTGCAGGTGGATGCTGGCTACACGGACAGATTACCTTGAGCGGGGGGAACGTCCTTGACGGCTCCTATGGATGAAGCGGTAGAAGGATCATGCGGCCGGCGTCCTGCTTGTGGGCGAGACGCACGATGTGCGGCGTGATGAGGATCACGAGATTGGAGTAGTCGAGGTCGGTTGAATCGTTGGTGGTGGATTGAAAGCCGGGGAGGTTGCTTAAGCCGGGTACTCCGGAGACGGCCGAAGATTGTGTTTTCGAGAGCGCACTGACCACGAGTGCGCTCTCGCCCTGATGCAGGGTGATGATAGCCGTGTACTGCTGGTTGTCGAGCACCGGGATGCTGTTGATCAGGGTGCCCTGGAGCGAAGTGATTTTCAAATCGAGGTTGAGGGTGACGTCCTGATCTTTCTGGACGTAGGGTTTGACCTTGAGCGTCAATCCTAGGTCTTCGTATTGCACCTGAGGGATGGTCTGGCCGAAAGACGCCAGCGATGATTGATTCAGTCCGAGATTGGTAAGCGTGCTGGAGAGACCGGGAGTGGAGATTCCGGAGACGTTGAGCTGCGATCCTCCCAGGTTTGAGTAAGTCGAAGTGATGATGGGATAGCGCGTGCCGCTACGGATGGTCGAATCTTCGTGATCAAGAGCGCGAAGCGTGACCTGATCGAGAGTGCGGGAATCCGATGAGTTGAGTGCCAGATTGGCAGTAGCCGGACCGACAGCGAGGCCGCTGAGTGTGAGTCCGCCGCCGAAGAGCGCGAAGGGCTGGTTCAGGATTGATCCGGTGACCGCGCCGGAGCCGATGAGGACAGCGGCGATCGCAGCGGGGTCGTTGGGATCGGCCAGACCGGCGGAGATGATCTGTTGCACCAGCGATTGATTGCCGGAGAGGACACTGTTCAGCTGGCTGGGCACATTGAAAACGGTGGCCTGCGTGGGCAGCTGAGCGCCAATGTTTTGCGTTTTGGTTTTCGCGATGTCGTAAAGACGAAGGTCGAGCTGAATTTCGCTCTGGCCGTCGAGCAGCTCATGAAGCGTGGTGTTGAGCGCAGCGAGCTTGCTGGACGGCGCGCGGACGGTGAGTGTGGAAGTTGAAGGGGAAACCGAGGCCTGCTGTATGTCAAAAAGAGTTTTCGCGACGTTGCCCATGTCGCTGATTTCAGTGGGAGTCAGACCTGGAAAGTAGACGGTTTCGACGGCCAGCCGTTCGAACTTGGCGCGGTTGTCCTTGGTGTCCTGGGCGATGAGCACACGTTTGGGGTCGAGCGGTACAAAGAAGGTATTGGTAAGTAGCTTGACAAGGCGTGCGGCTTCAGCGAAATCGACGTCATCAACATCGAAGCGAACATTCTGGCTCTTGACCGAGCTGTCGAGGGTGGGTGTGACTCCGTAGGCGGTGAGCACCTGGCGGAGGAGCTCGGGCGTATTGGCGCGGACGTGGAAGCTGCGTCGCGCCGTATCGGGCGCAAGGATGAGCGGCGGCGCTAAGGTTTCGGCTTCGGGAAAACGCGCTTCGCGATCGGGAGCTGCGTCGCGAGCGATGTCATCGACATGCTGGGCCAGCATGGGATTGGTGGGATCGAGGCGGAAGGCTCGAGCCAGGTCTTCCCGCGCCTCGTCAGTATGACCGGTCAGCCGAGCCTTGTCGGCAGCCTGCACGAGGCCGGTAGCCTGATGCTGGAGAGCGATTTCGTTCGCAGCTTTGTAGCGTTCGTTGGTGGGATCGAGTTCCACGGCTCGGGCGAAATCCTTTTGCGCGGTGGTGAGATCTTCGTGGTCGAGGGCCTTGGCGCCTTCGAGGTAGAGTTTTTCAGCCTCGCTTCGCTGGCGCGCGGAGGGAGGCTTGGTCTTCTCTTCAGAGGGAGTTGTGGAGACGGTTGGGGGCGGAGCCGGGGAGGTCGTTTGCGAGGCCCCGTTCTGCGGGACTTGGTTTTGCGCGCTGGCAACGCATGCGGCGGAAAGAAGCAAGGCGAGATGGAGGCGGCGGTGCATGCGGGCTCGGCTAGGGCCTGACGCTCCCAAGAAGCGCAGCGAGCGTGGTGGCGCAGGCTTCCGGCTGGTGCTCCATGAGCTGATCGAAGGTGAAGTTGCCGGTGGCGACGGCGATGGTGGGCAGACCGTTGGCGCGGGCGGCGGCGATGTCGGCGGGCGTGTCGCCGACGACGCAGACGGTGACCTCGGGACTGGTATGGCGGTGAGCCTGGCGAATGGCGTGAGCGATCATGTCAGACCGGAGCTCGTAGTCGTCGCTAAACCCCCCGAAGCTGAACCAGCGGCGCAGGCCAAGGACTTCGATCTTGAGCCAGCCGATGGATTCGAGATTGCCGGTGGCTACGCCCAGAGCAGCGCCCTGGCTTTCGAGATAGGCCAGCATTTCGTCGACGCCGGGCATCTTGACCAGTTTCATCTCTGCGCGGCGGGAAAGGACATCGCGGCGCATGGTCTCGAGAACATTTGCAAGATGCGGCTGCCAGTGCGCCTCGTCGAGTTGAGCCAGACGGAAGGCGTCACGGAGAATGCCGGGATCGGTGTTGCCGCTGAGGATGACGCCGTCGAGGACGAGCTCGTGTCCCATGACTGAGCGCACGCTCGATGCGAAGGAATCGACATGGATGCGGTCGCGGCTGCGCAAGAGCGTGCCGTCGATGTCAAAGAGATACGCACCCTGCCCGTCCCAGCGAAAGCCGTCACGCACGAAGACACGAGCTTCCGGCGTGGCGGCCGGAAGGGCAGAAGGATGCGTAGATGTGGACGTCACTCTGAAATTCGCCTTTTAACCAGAGTAAAACATGCAGTGTCGATGAGCCAGCGCCCAGGAGGAGACGCTAGCGCACCGCCTGTTTTACCTGAAATACAGGACGTTCGCTGTGGGGCGGACGCTTGAGGCCGTTGCGAATTTGTGACGGATCGATTTCGAGCTCGGCAATGGTGCGGCTCAGGGTGTTGCGATGCATGCCGAGTTCCTTGGCAGCCTTACACTGGTTACCCCTGTGATGCGACAGCACTTCCATGAGAAAGCGCCTTTTGAATTCGCGCACGGCTTCCGAATAGGTAATTCCTCCGGCGTGCATTTGCGTCACAAGGTTATCCAGTTCACGTTTCACAGAAATCCTCTTTCTAAGAGCAGTTTTCCCAGCTCAGTCTCTTTCAAGTACGACAGGGGTCCCAATTTCAGGTACAGCAAACGCGGTTGGCCGTAGCCAATCCGGTTGAGCATTGCGGATCACGTTCACTCCCTGGCGAATGCGCTCACCCAGCTCGTAGGGAGTTGCAACAGCGGCCCGATGCACGGCAGTCAAAAAGTACGGCACCAGCCGTGACTGCCGAAACCATGTGGCCTGAGGCAGAAATGCAGCAACAACCAGTACTGCCATGGTGACCAAGACACAACCCTTGACCAGTCCGAAGAGCGCGCCGATGAAGCGGTCAGCCCATCCGAGTCCGATGGAGTGTACCGACCAGCGAATCAGGCGGCCCAGCAGCCCAGCCACAATCATTACCGCCAAAGCGATGGCGAGGAAGGAGATTGCCTCGGCCACCGGCTCTGTGTGAACCCAGCGGGTCACCCATGGCAGCAATCGCTGGTAATTCCAGCTAGCAAGCAGGAGTCCGAAAACGACGCCGGCCAGTGAAAATATCTCCAAAAAGAAGCCATGCTTTGCCGCAGAGAGCACAGAGACGAGCAAAACTACGAGAATCAGCCAGTCAATGAGTGCCATCCGAGGCGTTACTCCTACAGCGAAAGAGATTTTCCCGTGAGCAGGTGGAAAGCCTCTAGATATTTTTGTTGCGTGCGCGAAACGACCTCGGGCGGCAATCCAGGAGCGGGAGCTTGCTTGTTCCAGTGGATGCTTTCGAGGTAATCGCGTACATACTGCTTGTCGAAGGAGGGCTGCTGGCCTCCGGGTGAATACTGATCACGCGGCCAGAAGCGTGAAGAGTCGGGGGTGAGGACTTCATCGGCGAGGATGATTCCTTCCGCGGTGGTTCCGAATTCGAATTTAGTGTCGGCCAGGATCAGTCCACGCTCTTCGGCGTAGGCTGAGGCTCGACGGTAGATCTCGAGGCTGAGACTGCGGAGCAGTCCAGCGCTGTGCACGCCGACGCGCGCGGACATTTCGGCAAAGGAGATGTTGATGTCGTGCTCGCCGTCGAGACTCTTGGTAGCCGGAGTGAAAATGGGCTCGGGCAGCCGGTCGGCTTCGCGCAAGCCGGAGGGAAGCGGAATGCCGCAGACCGCTCCGGTGGCGAGATAGTCCTTCCAGCCGGAGCCGGAGAGATAGCCGCGCACAACGCATTCGACCGGGAACATCTGCGCGCGCTTCACAAGCATCGAGCGGCCATCGAGCTCTTCACTGTACCCACACAGTTCTTTGGGGTACTGGCGGACGTCGGCGGTGATGAGGTGATTTGGGACAACATCTTTCAGGAAATCAAACCAGAAAAGCGAAAGCTGGGTGAGGACTTTGCCCTTGCCAGGGATGCCGGTTGCGAGAACGTGATCGAAGGCGGAGATACGGTCGGTCGCGACCAGCAGCAGGAACTCGCCCACGGAGTAGAGGTCGCGTACTTTGCCGCGCGCGTGCAAAGTGAGATCGCTGAACTCGGTTTCAATCAATGCTGGCAATTGGGTGAGCCTTCCTGAGTGAGGACTGATTTTCGATTCTGAAGTCAGCGAGGCGCTTTGTCAACGCAGTGTAAATATACGGTTAATGCGGCCTGCGGCGTGCATGTCACGACAGGGGTGACCTGTCAAGGTGAAAGTAACCGGAACTTCAAAAGTTATGATGGAATACACAGTTACTTACGTGACCTTGACTGTAAACGTAAGTTAACAATGCCGAGTTACGACGTCTTCCCCGATTGTACTGTGCAGATCAGGCGGTTGCACGGCGGGGCTCAGGTGAGCGCTCCTGACCGCCGAGGCGTACGCTGACGATCTTCGAAACACCGGGCTCCTGCATTGTGACGCCGTAGATCAGATCGGCGGCGGACATCATGCGCTTGGAGTGGGTAACGATAAGGAATTGCGTATCGGTAGACATGGTGCGCAACATATCGGCAAGGCGGCCCACATTGGTCTCGTCGAGCGGCGCGTCCACTTCGTCCAGTACGCAGAAGGGACTGGGCTGGTACTGGAAGATGCCGATGAGCAGCGAGAGCGCGGTGAGGGCTTTCTCTCCGCCGGAGAGCAGAAGTACGTTCTGCAGCTTCTTGCCGGGCGGCTGGGAGACGATGTCGATGCCGCTGTCAATGGAGTTCTCTTCATCGGTGAGGCGCATGAAGGCCTG
>Ga0207045_1244_pt1 | contig 9885 bp, 4 predicted proteins | sample Alteio_BWMinCont_69_FD_153299 | JGI IMG/M metagenome (GOLD analysis project Ga0207045, IMG submission 153299) | Enriched cells from forest soil in Barre Woods Harvard Forest LTER site, Petersham, Massachusetts, United States -... | ecosystem: Environmental > Terrestrial > Soil > Temperate forest >... | reverse complement strand
AAAAAATAAGTCCTGCACACCAAGGTCTAAAATAGCTCCAGGGTGGCAGGACTTATTTACTTACTACTGTCAGTTGCTAGTTGCAATTAGCTTGCAACGTGTTCTGGCTCAGTCTTAATTGCTGGCGTAGCCGCAGGAACTTTGTCCTTTGGTTTTTCGCCAGAAGTCAGAGCGTTGAACTGACGGCTCAATGAGCCAGCAGCAAACATCCAAGCAACGATAAAGCCGATCATGGCAACAGCAACGTAAGGTGTGATCGCTGCGATGGAACCGAAAACGACCAATAGACCTTGCTGGATGAATGATCCACCGGATTTACCTAAGCGGGCGCCAACGACATCAATAGCCGCTTTACCTTTAACTTTGGATTCCTGATCGAGAGGGATGTAGGCCATTTCTTTGGTAGGATCAAACAACGAGTATTTTGTTGATTTGCTCAAAATGTTTTGAGCCATACCGAAAAGAACAGCAAGCATTAAAGGTGTTGTGCCAAGAACGCTGATAAAGCCGGCCAGGTTATCTCTGAAGATAATAAAGCCGAAGAAGCCGACACCTGTTGCTAATAACATCACTGGTGTGACCATAGCAGCAAAGCCCCAACCTTTTTTGCGGATAATCCAGCCGCCAACAAACATCATTACAATAGTTGTTGCGCCGGTTAAGAATGAGAATTTACCCATAAAAGCATTGTATTCATTGGGGTTAGGATATTGAAGTTTCAATTGTCCTTTCCAGGTTACTTCAACAAGGTTGATGCAAATGCCATAAGCAATAACTACGATGGCGATAGAAAGAATGTATTTCGATTTTGCCAGGAAAGCGAAGCTTTCTAGAATGCCCATTTTAGGCTTGGATTTCTTGCCTTTCTTCTCTTCTTGTGGATCGTAGAAACGGGGGTCTGTTAGAACTTTACGATTCATCCACCAGTAGATACCGATAGTGATCAATCCGGAGACGACAACCATTGTCATCAGGTAGTTTAGAGAAACTTGCCATGCATCGACGCCGGCAGGAAGGTGCTTGCGGATGTCAGAGAAGTAAACGATTGCTGGTCCCGACATAAGCAAGGCAATGTTAGCGCCGATACCCAATAAGGTATAGAAACGTTTTGCTTCATTGACGCGTGAGATTTCGTTTGCAAATCCCCAAAACATTAATGAAAGAACTGCACTTCCCCATATTTCAGAAAGAACGTAGAAAAGTGAATAGGTCCAGTTGCGGTAGCAAGCTACGAGACCGCCCAATCCGGCAGGAAGATATGATTGAATCAAATCTGCTGACACATTTGGATGTAACATTTCGCGGTTCGGGTAGAGCACTAAAGCGAACACGGCGAAGAACACTAAAAATGGGGTAATAGCTGCATAGAAAAGATTTTCTTTGCTTAGGATATTGCTCAATTTAGCGTAAAGGAGCATAAAAATAACAGCTGCAGGAACGACGCCCCATACTTTTAAGAACGGGATAGTTTCCGCTCCGGATGAAGTGACAATCAGGGTGTCTTTGGTATCTCTCAAGATAGTATAATTAAAGGAAATACATAAGAACATTAACAGCATTGGTAGGAGCTTTTTTAGCTCATAGCTATGTACCGGCCAAAAAAATGACCGCAGTGTACCGAACTCAGCCGGCTTACTTTCTTTAGACATAAAAAACCTCAAATTAGTTAAAAAGGATTCAATTGAGCTTTAAGTTTAAACATAAACAAGTACTATAATTGTTTATTTCGATAAAGGCAAGAGGAATTTTTGAAATGAAAACCTCCGAGGCTTGAATGCTCGGAGGTAAAAAGAAAATTTCTAGAGCTAAACTAGGGCAGGAGCCGCGGCAGCAAGAGCAGCATTATTAACTACCTCAACATAGAAATGCCATAGTTCTTGTTCGACTTTTCCATGACGAATAGATGCTATGAGTTCTCGTTTAATTGTACGAAGATCTTTTTTAGGAGTAAGTTTACGAACTAAATCTTTGTCGCCTTGATGACGAGCCAATTGCAGCATTCTTTCGATATCTTGCTTAGTAAAGAGAAATTGGTCACGGCGTTTGCGTGAACCACGAGCAGCGCGGGGTTTAGGTGTTACGTTTAAGGGTTTGTCGACGTTAATGATGTATTGACTGATTAATGATTGAAGCTGTTCAGTTGCTTCAGTTTTCATTTTGCGCATGGTGAAGTGATGTATATATCCACCATTAGAAGAAGGAAGATAGCGACAAATGTCATTTTCTTTCTTAGCATTAATTTTTTTTATTGCTTGCTGGATTAGATGTTCTAACGATTTAGCTTCGCTTTTAGAATTTGCATTACTCATAGGTAACCTACCTTGTTGTGTTCATGTTTTTGTAAGATTCTTTGTAAGTTGACCAACTATTGTTTGTTCAACTCAGAGGCTGCGCATTTACATTTATTCATAACTTGAGGTCTTTTAGCAAATCATGAAAAAATACGCAACATGTAATTTGTCAATTTCATTTATAGGCACTGTTTTATCAGTATTCCTTAATTTACTAATGGAATTTATGATTTATATGATTTTTGTGCAACATAAATCCAGACAAAATTTTACAAAAGTTCATTTTATAGAGTAGAAAAAGTATCATGTCATAATAAAAATAGTTCGATTTGCATAATGATTTCATGCTCAAAAAATGAAAAATACTGCACTAGCAGAGTTTCAGGTGACAATGTGGATGATCCTAAACCAATAGCCCTTTTTTACTCCTAAGATTTTGATTTAATATTCTCACTGTGGGACGTCTAGTACCGCCATTTTTTCTGCATATTAGCGAGAAGAAATCTTCGTTTGAAATATGTTTATTATGTTCAGAAGCAAATTGACTTAATTTTGAATAGGATTCTTCAACAAGGTTATCATAATGCTTTGGATATTTCGATTCTGCATTTATGAAAAGTGCTACAATATAATCCCTTGCTAAGAGATTATATTTGCTTTCTAGCCCTGGAGATTTGTTCTGAATGGATTTTCTTTTAACAACTTCAGTAATAGCTGATGGACTGGATGGTTCCAAAATATGATAAAGATTTAAAAAGTATGGAAGTGCAGCTTGAAGAGCAATTCAAAAACTTAGAGAGTATGTAAACTCGATTTTCTGAACTCGAGCACACCCTAAAGCTACCTAAAGATTCGGGGTACGTAAACAGTCAGTCCCCATGATGATTGATTCAATGACCCAAACGAAGCGAAGCTTTGTTTGGGTCATTGAATCAATCATCATGGAGACTGACTGTTTTTTATCGATTTTCTTCTTTGCTCTTTTATGTAAATTTGTTATTGTATCTTTCTTATCTTGCAATGATTATGAACAACCCGCGTTAACTCAGGTAGTGTGGCCGCCGCAATTTTCGTGCAGTGAACACTTAGCACGAAAATACGACACCAATAAGCTCTACTGAGTTGCATACGCAACCAATAAGTAAGGAAGCGGTTTGACATGGAAAAACAAAAGCGCTGGCAGTTTTATCTGATACTAGCAGTTCTTATTTTGACTCTTTACAACATTTTGCCGACCATATTTTACTATACCAAACCCTTAAAATCACCGGTCGATGCACAAAAAGCCGGGCAAGTGGCGGTATCAATTGTTGACCGCGTAAATGCCCTCGAAGGTGATGCTAAAGATTGGTTATACTCTTTCAGTAAATTACTGAAAGTTCACCCCACATCAATAGAAATTACCAAAGAAAATCCGGAACTGATTGCAGTGACCTTCAAATCGCCAGAAGAAGCCGATTCTTTCCGTCGATTTCTGGCACGCGCCGGAACGTTAATTCCTTTTGCTCCATCGCAATTGGATCTCTATCAGGGCACGGAAACTGAACCGACAAAGGTGCTTGTTTCACGTCAAATTAATGTCCACCTCGACCCCTCTTCGACAAATACCATCTTCCAATTTACTCCGAAATATAGCGAAGATGGCGCCGTTGCTTCCCTCTATCGTACTCTTGTTAACGACAGAGCTGCACAGCTGGCTTTAGCCTTCGGCGGACCAAGCAAGACGGCCGTACAAATGGCATCTATCGTTCAACATCCCTCTGACAGCGCGTATGATGACCTGGTCATTACCGTTGCTAAAGAAATTGTAGATGTCGATACAGCTTTTAATAAAACCAACAGCTCGATTGCCAAACGCTATTATGCCACTTTTGCTCAAAATAGTAACGGGGACAGCGAAGGCATGGTACAAAAATTCCTTGCCCGCGCCGATGCCTTAAAATCCCGCTTAACAACACAGCGCGAAGCTATCCTTCAAGAGCAAAAAAAAATGAAGGCCCAAGGGTTAAGCTATGACTCAAGTCAAGAACAACTATTGGCCGTACTTGATAATCAGCGCAATACCTTGGAAAAAGCCAATGGCATCATCCTTAAGAACATGGATACCATCAAGGGATTCAAAAAGCCATTAACCCTTGAAGCCGTAACTGCCAGCTTGAAAAAAGGAACACAAGAAAGTGGTGCCCAAGTGCTTAGCCTTGAAGGCCGCAATCCTTTTATAGAAGCTTTGCTTATCGACTGGGAAAACAACAACATTTACTTGAAGTTTTATCCGGATGTTCAACAGCAGCGTCTTAGTGAAGGTAAAACCGAAGCAGCGGCTTATCAAAGAGAAAAAATAAATCAATTCGTTATCAATGATATCGCCCGCGTTTCCCGTCAAACCGATGAAGCAATACTGCCAACAGAAGAGGGCTTCGGTCTTACTTTAAACCACCTTCCTGATAGCAATAGCTTCTTGCTTGTTAACTTAGGTAACTTGGCCGAAAAGCAAACTCAACAGATAAGCGAGCAACTAGCTGCTGGCTGGTCACCGACTCAAGGCGACCTTACCCGCAAAGCTTTTCCGATCATGGATTATGCTACTTATCTTAAGTTGAAGCCGGAGGAACAAAAGCTGGGCCTAGTCATCTACGCCCCTTCCATGTCCACCGAAGCTCCTTTACAAGGATTCCGCACAGGCTCTATCTATGTAATCGCTCGCGGACTCAACAGCATTGCTCAAAAGTACCAGCAAACGCCTAATGATGCTGAAAGTCAGGCTTTTGCCAGCGATTTCAACCAACTTAAAACCCTTCTTCAACAGAATGGTTTCATTGGATACCCTGCTTCCTCCTATGGCATGGGCACGAAATTTAATAAAGACTACATTTTTGAGCTAAATGACTACTACAGCAACTTGCTAAAAGCCACACGCGAAGATTTCGCCGTTAAAGGCAGCAAACACTATGCCGTGCTTGACTTCTCCAATGTAGAGCAACGGATTTTAACACAAAACAAGATTGATGATCGCATTCAAGAAGATCTTCTAAAATGGAAAGAAGAATACAATTCCGCCCAGGTAGATCTTAATGCAACCAGCAAATATCTTGTGCCGGCTCCTACAAAAAATCCTTTTTGGGAAAATTTCAAGCTAAGTATGAAAAAATACTTCCGCGGCGATGATCGCAAAATCCTAAAATGGGGCTTGGATCTTTCCGGCGGAAAAACAGTTCGCATCGGCCTGCGCGACCATAATAATCGCGTCGTTACCGATCCTGACGATCTAAAACAAGCCGTCAATGAACTGTATACACGTATCAATAAAATGGGCGTGTCGGAACGTAATATCCACATCGAAAACAACAACATTATTCTTGATTTCCCCGGCTCACAAGGGTTGTCCGCTTCCGAATTAGTGAAAGCCTCTGCGATGTATTTCCACATCGTCAATGAGAAATTCTCTAACGGCAATGCAGCTCTTAAAGAGACCATTAATCAGTTCCTGCAAAATATATGGAACGAAGCTGTCGTCACCAATCGCAAGGATATTGAAAGTATCAATGAAATTGCCTGGCAACATCTTGGTAGTGACTCCTTAGAAGGTCAAGAAACACGACCACGCAGCGACTATGCGAAAATATTATGGGACAACGGTCTGCGTTTGGACAATCCAAAAGAAAGAAGCGTGAACTCATCATTCAACGACTCCCTTTCAGCTATTGCCATGATGCGTGGAGATGACTTTATGGAATGGGATGGTCAAGCTCATCCGCTACTTATTGTTTTCCACAACTTTGCCCTCGAAGGTTCCAGCCTGAATAATGTGATGGTTGGATTCGATGCTGCCGAAGGAAACATTCTTTCATTTGGCGTCAAACGTTCCTATGAAGGCTCGCAAGATAAACGCTCAGGAAGCCCTCGTGATGACTTCTATGCATGGACCTCGCAATTTGCCGAAGACAAAATTGCAGGCACCCCAAAAGAAGTCTACACGAATGGTCGAGGCTGGCGCATGGCTGTAATCCTCAATGGATCAGTGATCAGCAAGCCTTCACTTCGCGCTGCTTTGCGTGACGGTGGTATGATCAGCGGACGCTTTTCACAGCGTGAAGTCAATCAGTTGGCTGCCGACCTCAAAGCCGGTTCCCTGAGCTTTACCCCAAAAATCCTGTCTGAACAGAATGTCAGCCCGGAGTTGGGACAGCAAGAGCGTACCAAGGGAATAGTAGCTTCGATCGTTGCCGTAGTCTTAGTCGTTATAGCCATGATATCTTACTACCGTTTTGCCGGAGTTGTCGCTTCATGTGCTGTTCTTCTAAACATCCTGATCATGTGGGCTGTCTTACAAAATATTGATGCTGCTATCACTCTACCGATGATTGCGGGTATCGTATTGACAATCGGGATGGCGGTTGATGCCAACGTGCTGGTATTTGAAAGGGTGCGCGAAGAGTTTAAAATCTCAGGTCGCATTGCTTCAGCTATTCAAGCTGGTTACCGCAAAGCATTCAGCGCCATTGCCGACTCTAACATCACTACAATCATTGCAGCATTGATTCTAATCCAGTTTGATTCAGGCCCAATTAAAGGCTTTGCTATCTCGCTGATCATTGGTATCATCTCATCCATGTTCACTGCTTTGTTTATGACACGTTATTTCTTCGCTGGCTGGGTACAAAATCCAAATAACAAGAATCTAACAATGTCGCAATTTATTGGTCAGACGCACTTCGATTTCCTTGCTCAAACAAGAAAAGCAGTCATCATCTCGTTGGTTGTCATGATAGCGGGTTCTTTCCTGTTTATCTCGCAACGCAATACCATGTTGGGTATGGACTTCACGGGCGGCTATGCAGTCGTGATCGATGTTCAGGAAAAAGCAGGTGTTACTGACTACCGCAATGATGTAGCCGACGCCTTGCTCGCGCATGGTGCTACCAATAACGACTTCCAGATCCGTGAATTAAGCCGACCAAATCAGCTGCGCGTTCAACTAGGAATCAGCATGGAAGAGAAGGGCCATCCTTTCTATCAAATGCCGGAAAACCTGGTCGAAGGCAAATTTGCTCTGCCATATCAAAGTAATCCACGTCTAGTATGGTTAGTTAATGCCGTGCAAGATCAAGGCCTGAGCATTCAACCATTACAACTGGAAAATCTTGATAAAGATTGGACAGCAATGAGTGGTCAATTCTCCGAGACGATGCGCAATAACGCTCTCTTAGGACTTGGTATTGCCTTATTATGCATTCTGGTCTACATTACCCTGCGTTTTGAATTCAAATTCGCCGTAGGTGCAGTTATTGGCTTGATACATGACGTTATCATTACACTGGGCATCCTGGCATTGTTCCATTGGCTTGGATTCGCAGTACAGATTGATCTACAGGTTATCGGCGCGATTATGACTATCATCGGCTACTCGCTGAATGATACCATCATCGTCTTCGATAGAATCCGTGAAGACACCAAACTGTTACGCAAATTACAATTTAGCGATGTTATAAACCATGCGTTAAATGTAACTTTAGGTCGTACGATTATGACCTCCGGCACAACATTGTTAGTGTTATTAGCATTGGTCCTTCTTGGTGGCAAGTCGATTTTCGCCTTCTCATTGGTCATGACCATTGGTGTTGTTGTGGGTACATTGTCCTCGTTGTTCATCGCGGCTCCTGTGCTACTTTTCTTGCACAACAGGGAACTCGATCAGGCAAAACAAGGCGCTGTCAGTTACAAAAAAGTCTAAAGCTTTTCAGCTGTAGGTGCGTTACATTCGCACCTACAGTGCTTACTATATTGCAGGCCTTCAGCCTGCATAAATTCTTTTTCATTTACCTAGGGTTGCAGACCACTTTCGTGGTCCTTAACCCTAGGCTTTTATATTCCAGCCCTTCAGGCTGAGCACATATCCTTATATTTTAGACTTTCATATTCTAGCTTTCACTAAACCTAAATAATACTATTTTTTAAAAAACGCTTAACTTGCAATATTGCGGATCCTCTTGAAGAAACTCCGAGATTAAGTACATGTAGCTTAGCCTTAGGGGCTGAAATATAGAAGCCTAGGGTTAAAAGCTTGTAGCTCAGCCTGAAGGCCTGAAGGGCTGGAATATAAAAATCTAGGGTTAAGGACTTGTAGCTCAGCCTGAAGGGCTGGAATATAAAAGCCTAGAGTTAAGGACTTGTAGCTCAGCCTGAAGGGCTGGAATATAAAAGCCTAGGGTTAAAGACCACGCATGTGGTCTGCAACCCTAGGTAAATAGAAAAAAATTTCATGCAGGCTGAAGGCCTGCAATATAGCTAGCGCTGTAGGCGCTATACACGAAAACTTTTAAAAATGAAGTCAAAGGAAATATTAATTTTTTTGTATATACAAAAATTCCTTAACAACATATTTTTAATAAAAATTAAATATTTTCAATCATCAGCCCTAGGAAAACTATGTCTCAATCTCTTTCGAATATTTTGCTACACATTATTTACAGCACCAAACAGCGCGAAGCACTGATCGATACTGCTATTGCCTCGGAACTTTATGCTTACATTGTTGCTACTTCAGCAGCTCATGGTAGTTACGTGCGTAAAATTGGCGGAATTGAAGATCATGTTCATATTTTAACTTCATTGCCACGCACTCTTTCCGTTAGTGAATTGATGGAACAACAGAAAAAGAACTCATCAAAATGGATTAAATCAAAAGGGAGTAAATATCAGGCTTTCTCATGGCAAAAGGGTTTTGGAGTGTTCTCGGTTAGTGAATCGCAATCAGAGGCTGTTTCAAAATATATTGAGGATCAGCGTGAACACCATAAAAAGCATTCTTATCAAGACGAGTATCGCTTGTTTTTAAAGCTTAATAACATTCCTTTTGATGAAAGATATGTATGGGATTAATCTAAAGAATTGCATTTATTTCGTATAGTAATCGCACCTACAGTGCTTACTATATTGCAGGCCTTCAGCCTGCATTTTTTTTCCATTTTTACCTAGGGTTGCAGACCACTTTCGTGGTCCTTAACCCTAGGTAAATAGAAAGAAATTTTATGCAGGCTGAAAGCCTGCAATATAGCTAGCGCTGTAGGCGCTATATACAAAAATTCTAAAGACTGGAGTCCTCGTGGGGATTCCTTTGGCTTTAAGTGCTTGCGCCTGGTTTGTCGCGTTGAGGGCGGATAGTATATGGAGCGTAGGCATGCCTGCCGCCTTCCCTAAGCAACGTAGTGAATATTTTTTCGCCGTTTATCGTGATCGAATTAAATAAGGGCATTTTTGGAGCTCCATACCCAGCTGGAATGATTTGTTCTTTTAAATGTGAAGCGACAATCAGATTAATTTGTTCATTTGGCGGTTGTATTGTTACTTCAACGTTGTTCTTACAAAGTCTTCCTCCACAAAAAACAGCCCCTTTAGGCATTTTAGGCATTTTAGATCTAATTCGTGTCATATTCACTAATATTTCAACAGCAATTTCTTGTATTTCATATTGTTTGGATTTTACTATACTGCCAGAACTCCCTTCGGGTTCAACGCATAATTCTTTATATTGTTGTTCTAATGCGGAGGGTAATAAGGAGGAATTTTCTAAAAATGTTGTCATATTGATTAAACC
>Ga0207045_1243_pt1 | contig 9897 bp, 10 predicted proteins | sample Alteio_BWMinCont_69_FD_153299 | JGI IMG/M metagenome (GOLD analysis project Ga0207045, IMG submission 153299) | Enriched cells from forest soil in Barre Woods Harvard Forest LTER site, Petersham, Massachusetts, United States -... | ecosystem: Environmental > Terrestrial > Soil > Temperate forest >... | reverse complement strand
CGCAGGTCCGGCGATTAATCCTATGATTAAGATTATCAATATTGTGGCACTGCTACTGATTGCGATAGTAGCGCACTCCTCTTGATCTCCCTTATCCCCCTTTGAAAAAGGGGGAAGCTCGCGTTAGCGAGCAGGGGGATTTTCCACAAAAAACAAGGGCCCTTACGGGCCCTTGTGCTACACAGTCAAAATGGTTTTTTGTTAATTAAAATTGATAAAAAAGACCTAAACCAGCAGAGTTTACACTCTTAATGGTTTTGTTACCTTTTTGATGACGAACCATAAAGCGTGCGCCTAGGTTTTCTGTGAGCTTATATTGCGCACCCAAACCAAAACGGACACCCGCTTTGCTTTTCGTCAATTGCTTAGCTTCATTGCTCAATGCTTGAACAACATTTTTATCCTTGTTTTCCACTTTCGTGCTTAAACGGCCAACACCCACTGAAGCCAGCAGTTCTACGTCATTACTGACAGGAAGATATCCTATAGCATCAACGTATGGGTTGTTCATTTTAACATCAGTCGATAGATCCTTGTTATTTTTGTCAACGTTATGGCTTTTCTTTAAAGCAGAAAAACCCATTTCTGCGCCAAAGTTTTCAGTAACACGCGTACCTAAAAAAAGACCCGCACCAGGCGATGTTTTTTTACGAAGCAGTGACTTCCCTGTTACTGTATCTTGAAAATACTTCCCGCCTTTTAATTTATTGTACTGTGCTTCACCACCAACATAAAATTTAGGATCGCAATCCAAACCAAAAGATGCACCGCTAACAAGCAGGGCACCTGACAAAGCTATACTAGCTAACTTCTTACTCATACTATTTCCTCCAACCATTTTGATGCATAGCTTCAAACTATGAGTCTCGATGGTAATAGACTTTCGTTGTAAGGTAAATACTTTTCAACTAAAAAAAGTGAAATAAATTTAATAAGTCTGGATTGATAACCAGTTAATTTGCATTTTTTACACAACAACTATTTGTTTGATCATTGGTCAACATGTTTTAAAAACACGCTATAAACAATCATTGCAAGCAACCTTAAGATAACCTAACATTGCAATTGGAGGACTAGCTTAAATTATGTTGGGAAAAACACCTAAAGTATTAATTGGATGGCAAGAATGGTGTGCGCTTCCTAAGCTTGCGCTTCCTGCCATTAAAGCCAAAATTGATTCTGGCGCAAAAACTTCCACACTGCATGCACTCGATATTTACCCCTTCCATCGCCATGGCAAATTATTTATTCAATTTTTGGTTCATCCTCTACAACGAACGCAAAAACTCGAAACGGCCTGTACCGCATTAGTGGTTGATCAACGAACCGTTATGAATTCTGGTGGACATAAAGAACTGCGTTACGTTATTACAACCGCTATTACTTTAGGGCAAATGACATGGGAGATTGACATTAGCTTAACAAACCGTGATCCCATGACATTTCGTATGCTATTAGGCAGAGATGCACTTAAAGGACATTCCATGATTGATCCCGGTAAAATTTTGTGCCAAGGTAAACTGAAGCTAAAACACATTCGTTCACTATACGCATCACATAAGAGCATACATCATCTATGAAAATTGCAGTATTAGCACATAACACCAATGCCTTAAGCCAACGGCGTTTCACAGAAGCGGCCAGTAAACACGGGCACGAAATTTCTTTTATCCATATTTCTTATTGTTATATGAATATTTCCAGCACAGCACCAACCGTTTTTTATCGTAACAATGAAACGTTTAAAGACTTAGATGCGATTATTCCCCGCATAAATCCCACGCACAGTTTCTACGGAACCGCCGTCTTAAGGCAATTTGAATTGATGGGGATCTATACGCTCAATAGTTCTCTCTCTATTACTTGGACGCGAGACAAGCTCCGAGCACTACAATTGCTTGCACGTAAAAACCTTCCACTGCCCATCACTGGCTTTGGAGACTCCCCTGAAGAAACCGAACAATTGATTGACACGGTGGGTGGTGCACCTTTAATTATACGATTACTAGAGGGGACAGATGGTCGCGGGACTGTTTTTGCTGAAACACATCAAGCAGCCGTCAGCGTCATCAATGCTTTTAAACAATTAAAAACCAATATACTGGTACAAGAATGTATTCAAGAGGCGATGGGAAATGATATTCGTTGCATCGTGGTTGGCAATAAAGTCGTTGCAGCAATTAAGCGGTCTATTCATGAAACAGGGCCGCATTCTGCACGCCACACCACTAAATCTACCACACACATTGACATTACAGCCGCAGAAAGAAAAATGGCAATTCAAGCCGCAAAGGCCATGAAACTCAATTTAGCTTGCGTTGATTTAATACGCTCCAATCGCGGGCCGCTCGTCTTAGATATTGACTGTTCTCCCAGTATTGAAATGCTAGAAAAAATTACGAAAATCGATATTGTTGATCCCATTATTCAATTCCTGACGGAAAACGTAAAGAAGACTGATTAATCTTTAACCATTGTAAGGCAATAATGGAAGGTGAACTGACAATATGCCCTTCAAACAATAGCCTAAATGCTTCCTCTGTCTTAAGCACCCACACTTTTATGTCTTCCCCTTCATCTACAAGTCCATGATGTCCACCCATATCCGGCGCCTTTACCTGTCCACAATAAACAACTATTTTCTCGCCAAAAATCCCCGGGCTTGTTAAATAAGAACAGATTGGAATCAGTGAAAGCACCGTACAACCCGTTTCTTCTTGCACTTCACGACACGCGGTATCGATAATAGGCTCATCGGGTTCGGTTACACCCGCCACAATTTCTAATAACCAAGGACTTTCAAATTCTCGCAATGCGCCGACTCTAAATTGTTCGACCAGCACGACTTTATCCGCCAGTGGATCATAGAGTAGAACAGCTACTGCCGGTGGTCTATACACCAATTCGCGAGGAACAGGCTTAGATATTCCGCCCTCAAATAACGGGAATTGCAATTCAAATTGTGTAATCTGACAATGTCCGCTAAATACGTTTTCTTCTTTTAATATGCCAACATCCTTAAGGTGGAATTGTGGTGCCCATGACATACCCATGTTATACTCCTCATATAACTTCAGAACGGTGAATTTGATTAAGTTATGCAACTAGTAAAACTTCTTGTCCTAATATTTTTTAGCATTTCCCCTACATGCCTCTTTGCCGCTGATCTATTGGAAATCTACTGCCAAGCACAAACGAATGATCCCACCATTCAAGCCGCAAGGGAAGCACAGCTTGCCACACAAGAACAACTCCCACAAGCCCGTGCACAATTTTTACCTGTGATTGCTGCGACGGCAAGCAATATTGCATATCATCAATCTGCTGGCGTTGTTAATTCAAGCAATAGTGCAACGACGAGCACAACTTCTAGCAATAATACCTCAGATATTAGTTATAACCAAAGTATCTACGGCCTTACGCTAACGCAACCCATTTTCTATTATCAACAATGGATTCAACTTTCAACAGCGGGGGCACAAGTCAAGCAAGCCAATGCCACTTATGCTGCTGCAGAACAAGACTTAATTGTACGAACCGTACAAGGCTACTTTAATGTACTCAAGGCATACGATACGCTAAAATTCTCAAAAGCGAATCGAAAACAACTCGCTAAAATTTTAGATCAAACGCAATTAAAATTTAAAGTCGGCCTTATTGCTATTACCGACGTACAATTAGCCAAGGCGCAATACGATTCCGCTTTGGCAGACGAAATCTCAAATGAAAATGCGCTCGCCAACCAAAAAGAGCTCTTGAGAGAAATTACCGGACAGCCGACCGAAATTTTTGCTTTTGTGCGTGAAGATTTAACTTTAAAGCCACCAGAACCCACCAATCCTGAAAAGTGGGTCATGACCGCTGTTGATCAAAATTTTGAATTAGAAGCAGCTCGCTTTGGTGCCGAGGCTTCGCGCACGACTATTAAGACCACGCAAGCAGGACACTTACCCACTTTAAATATCAATAGCGCTCTTAACCGATCGACGCCCATCCCAGGCACCCCCAGCACAACATACTCAAATATTGGATTACAAGTGGCATTGCCTTTATTTAGTGGTGGTGGTGTCTCCTCAAAAACGAGGCAAGCTGTACACAACTACGAACAAACACAAAAAAAAGTGGAAGCACTGTATCGCAAAACAGAAAGTAATACACGACAAGCCTATCGTGGGGTATTAACACAAATCAGCCAAGTTGCTGCTCAAAAACAAGTGATTATTTCTAGCGATAGTGCATTAAAAGCTACAGAAGCTTCTTTTAATGTGGGAACGCGTACAATTGTGGATGTTTTATTAGCACAAACCGCTTTAATTAAAGCGCAACAAAATTACGCCATTGCACGCTATGATTACATCATACAAAGTGTGCTATTAAAGCAAGCTGCAGGCAATTTGTGTCCAGAAGAAGTACAGCACATTAATAGCTGGCTTGTTGATTAGGATCAACGGGGTCAGATCTTGATTCTCTGAGGTTTAAATCCCCCCACCTGCGGTGACCCCTATGACATCAACAATCTGCTTTACAACACCCCGATTTTTTTCCACAACCATTTTTGCACATCTCCCTGCTTCTTGACGATCGACGGGATTTGCAAACCAATGCAACGCGGCTTTTGCCAATGCATCGCTACTATCGGGAACTTGAATCAAAGCGCCTGCGTCTGCTAACTGTTTTATAACTTCCACACAATTATCAACATAGGGTCCAACAATAATCGGTATACTTAAAGCAGCAGGTTCTAACGCATTATGCCCTCCGACGGGCACAAGACTTCCCCCCACAAAAGCAACATCAGAAGCCGCATAAAAAAGCGCTAGCTCTCCCATTGTATCTCCCAAAAGTACCTGCGTCTCTGCTGCTACGGGAACACCGTTGCTGCGCTTTATGAAAATATAACCCTGTTGCGCTAACAGCATTGCAACTGTGTCAAAACGTTCTGAGTGCCTTGGCACTAATATTAATAATGCATTTGGATATTGCGCTAAAATCTTTTTAAATGCGGATAAAACAAGTGTTTCCTCACCGGCATGCGTGCTGGCAGCAATCCAAACAGGACGATTTTCAAAAGTTGCTCTGTATTGTTTTCCAGCAATTTCTACGCCTTCTTTGAGAGCCACGTCAAACTTCACATTGCCCGTAATCGTAAGGCGGCGGGGATCTAATCCGAGTTCTAAAAACCTTGTGGCATCTATTTGAGATTGTGCAAATACAACCGTAATACACCGTAATATTTGCTGCGTCATTTGATAAAACCGTTGATAGCCTCTGAGTGAACGTAGCGAAAGGGTACCATTAACAATAAAAATGGGTATTTTTTTCTGATGGCAAATCCAAAAACAATTGAGCCAAAGTTCTTTTTCCATAACGATTAAGATCGTTGGGCGTACGCGCTTTAAAAATTGTTGAACACACCACGACAAATCATATGGAAAATAAGCTTGAAAAACTGCATTTTTAAAAATGGTTTGCGCTGTTTTATAACCTGCAGGAGTCGTCGAGGTAACTGTAATAGGCATGCCTGGAAACCGTTTTTGAAATTCGCGAATCAAGGGAACCGCTGCCACAATTTCGCCCAGTGAAACAGCATGTACCCACAACCCACCGGATTGCAACGGTGCCTTAAAAAAACCGAATCTCTCTGCCCAGCGCTGCCTATAGTCTGGGTTTTTCCGGCCTTTCCACCAAAGCCTAAGTAATAAAACTGGAATACTAAGCGTAAAAACCAGGCTATATAACCAACGTAACAATGTATTGAGGTGCTGCATAGGTTCTAATCATCGCATTTAAAACACTTCAAGTCCATGCTTGTATGCCTTAAATAGTGCTCAACCGATTCTTGCATGGCCTCAAATGCTTCTTGTGGATTTCCCGCCTGAAAGGTAATCAAATCTACCGCATTCAATACTTCACCACAAAAAGAGCTGGCTTCTGGGAAAAAAAAGACCTCGGCAATAAACCCCTTATATTTAATTTCCATTTTGATATAATGTTTCCATGAATACTAAAGAGATCTCGATCGATATCGTTATTTTTGGCGGCGGCATTGCCGGGCTTTGGGCGCTTAACCAGCTACGCAACCTTGGCTACCAAGCCATTTTGCTCGAAACCCAGGCACTTGGTAGCGGTCAGACCATTAAGTCCCAAGGTATTATCCATGGGGGGATCAAATACGCACTCTCTGGCTTTTTAAGTGGTTCAGCAAACGCCATCGAAGCCATGCCCCAACGTTGGAAAGCGTCATTAGAAGGCACTGGTGAACTCGATTTACGCACGGTTAATATTCTCTCCAACCATCAATTGTTATGGTCCACCGGCAGTTTAGGTTCTGAAATTGCCAGTTTTTTTGCCAGCAAGGCATTAAATAGCCGTGTTCAAAAACTCGTCAAAACAGATTACCCCTCCATTTTAAAAAATGCGGCATTTAATGGCCATGCTTATCGCTTAGAAGAAGTCGTTCTCGATACGCCTTCTCTCATTGAAACATTAGCAAAACCCCACCACGATTACATTTTTAAAATCAACCCAAATTCAGGATACACTTTTACATCTGATCCAAACAATCCGCAAAATGTCGTATCTCTTAAAATTGGTTCAAATGCTGAAACAATAGAACTCAAAGCAAAACGCTATTTGTTTACAGCCGGTGAGGGCAATGAATTACTGGGATTAAACCTGCCAACCGCGCCCCAAATGCAATTGCGTCCATTGCAAATGACAATGGTTAAGCTCCCGTCCCCCTCTCCTTTCTTTGCGCATTGCATAGACAACGGCACTAATCCCAGAATCACTATCACCACACACCCCACGCAAGATGGCAAAACGGTTTGGTACTTAGGAGGGCAGCTTGCTGAGGATGGTGCAAAGCGAACAATAGCAGAACAAATTGCCTGTGCTGAAAAAGAACTAAAGGTTTTATTTCCATGGCTCGATCTTGCAAGTGCAACCTGGGCCAGCTTTTATGTAAATCGCGCAGAGCCTAAACAACCCGATGGAAAACGTCCTGAAAATCCTTTTATAGAAACGCTGGGAAATGTGATGGTCGCATGGCCAACCAAACTCGCACTTTCACCCCTGCTTTCTGATCTCATTCTTGCACAACTAAAACGAGACGACATTCAGCCTTCACAAATGCTGCCTGAAACAAAATCCACGCTGCATAGTCTAGAAAAGCCAACTATTGCGTTGCCTCCGTGGGAAGAATATTTTGCCTAGCGGTTCTGTGCAAGAATAATGTTCTTTTTTTCGCTCGCTAAACTCGCTTCGCTCAGACAACTCTCGCTCAAAAAAGAACATTATTCTTGCGCAGAACTTTTAATCAAAAAAGTGCCTAAAAAACCCATAGATGCTAACAATCCAAAATATAAAAATGGCACTACCGCGTTCTCTGTACTTTGCCATAACCACAAGCTTATAAAAGGCGCGCTGCCGGAAAACAATATCGATCCTGTCGCGTGACCAAAACTTAAACAACGACACCGTTCTCCTACCTCGATTCTCTGGATCACAAGGGTGCACATCGGATCTTGAAAAATAGCTAAAATTCCGGCAGTTACCAACATTAACCCTAGCGACATTTGTCCCGCTAATATCATCATGATATTCAACCCTAAAGCAACGCATAATCCATAAAAAAAAGTCTTTATGATTCGAACCAAGCCAAAGCGATCGGCTAAGAACCCTCCTATAGGCAGACATACGGTATAAATCAAAACAGCCGTTGAAGTATAACGCGAGGCTGTTTCTGAATCTAAAATATCCAAGACACTGCTTAAATATTTTCCTAAAAATACCAAATAAAAATGATACGTTCCACCCGATGCGCCACAAAAGAGAATCGCCGTTAAAATAATCCGCTTATTGTCTACGAAAACTTTAAAAAAACCATTCCGAGACTGTGAATTTCGTGTTTTAAGGTGTTCTACATAGTCTACCGTTTCAGACACTGTAAAGCGCAACCAAAAAACAACACCACCCATCATACCACCGATAATAAAAGCAATGCGCCATGCAAAATTCGGATCTTCAGCTGCCATTACCCATGCCGATGCCAAAGACGCCAAATAGATACCCACAAATATCGAAACGTTTGATAGACTATTGGCAAAGCACGGTTTGGACTTTAAAAAAGATTCAAAAATAAAAATGCGAACGGTATCCGATTCCCCGGCGGTTAAGATCCCTTGCAAGATCCGACATAGCAATAATAAACACGGCGCAATCCAACCAATCTCCTGATAAGTCGGCATCAATCCAATGGCGGTTGTCGGTATTGCGATACCCAGCATACTGATTTTTAATGAAATACTACGACCAAACCGATCGCCAATAAAACCGAAAAGCAATGCACCCAATGGTTTTGCTAAAGATCCTGTTAAGAAAATACCAAAGGTTTTGAGTAATGCAACCGTTGGGTCATCTGTTGGAAAAAATTGCGAGGCCAAAAGACTTGCGCAAAATCCATAAAGCGCATAATCATAATATTCAACAATAGTGCCGAAGATAGCAGGAAAAAGTAGCCTAAGAGATGCTACATTGATTTTTTTTTTGGAATTGATTAATGCAAGATATGTCGACATGCCACTCTCCCTCCGCTGGTATTACCCAGATCAGGTCTTAAGGGTTAAACGCCCCATGCGTTTTTTCAGCCGATGGCACATTTCGCACCGGCACCCCTGGTGAATCTCTAAACTATATTAAGACGAATGAGATGTCAACGGTAGCCAAACTCGCGCGATGGATGATATCATTTCTCTTGTCGGGGTCTGACCCCATACTCTTACAGGTGTGAATGTGCAACAAAAAATACTGGGCAACACGGGCATAACGGTTTCAACCCTTGGATTGGGAACCGTTAAATTTGGACGTAACCAAGGGGTTAAATATCCACAGGCTTTCGAGATCCCAGATGATCAACATCTCATGCAACTGCTGCACACTGCACGCGATTTGGGTATTAATCTAATCGATACGGCTCCCGCTTATGGGAATAGCGAAACACGTTTGGGTACCTTATTGTCGGGTGACAGAAAAAACTGGGTGATTGTATCTAAAGTTGGAGAGGAATTTGTAAACGGAGATTCCCTCTATGATTTTACACCCGAGCATGCAGAAAAAAGCATTAAACGTAGCCTAAAACGACTGAATACAGATTATATAGATATTGTACTTGTGCATTCTGATGGTAATGATGTTTACAATATTCAAAATTTCGGGATTTTGGACTTTTTATCTGAATTAAAAAAACAAGGGCTGATCCGCGCCTTTGGGATGTCCACCAAAACTGTCGAGGGGGGTATTTTAGCCATTCAGCAATCGGATGTTGTAATGGTTACTTACAATCCCATTGAGACCGCAGAACAACCCGTTATTGCAAAAGCATTTGAATTAAATAAAGGTGTACTGATTAAAAAGGCGCTTGCGAGCGGGCATATTCAAAAAATACCCGGCAGCGATCCCGTCAAAACTTCTTTAACATTTATTCTGCAAGAACCCGGTGTTAGCAGTATTATTTTGGGAACGCTCGATCCTACACATTTAGCCCATAATGTCGCTTGTGTTACAGGATAAATGAAATGACAACCTATAAAAAAATTCTATTGGGTACCTTGTTTTTTGTTTTGACAGCCAGTATAGCGATCTGGGCCAAGCCTTATATTGAACCCTACTACAATGCGCATTTTACATCGTACGGTTATCAGCACCCCGCGCTTGGCCAAGATTTCGTGCTGGGCGTGGAACCTCATGACAACCCTGCGCCCAAATTTGTTTTGAATATAATCAAATTGGCTTTTCCTGATAGAAATGTGGTTGTCTCAAACGATAGGCAACCACACCTGATCTTAAGATCTGAACATGTAAAAGAAAATTTATCTAATTCGCCTGAATACCAACGTT
>Ga0207045_1234_pt2 | contig 9913 bp, 3 predicted proteins | sample Alteio_BWMinCont_69_FD_153299 | JGI IMG/M metagenome (GOLD analysis project Ga0207045, IMG submission 153299) | Enriched cells from forest soil in Barre Woods Harvard Forest LTER site, Petersham, Massachusetts, United States -... | ecosystem: Environmental > Terrestrial > Soil > Temperate forest >... | reverse complement strand
GCCGCCATTGCCCGGCACCTGAGGTATGCCCTGAATGCCAAATTGTGCAGGGAGGCCGCTGGTATTTTCAGTGGTCAGCCTTTGGTCCTTGTCGCTGTGTCCAAAGCCCACATGAAGTTCATTGGAGAGGGTGGGCGTAAAGACGTGTGTATAGCCTCCGGCGAACGCATAGGACGGAAAGGCATCGTTCTGATCGTTCTGCCCTGGCAACGCTCCCGGCGCGAAGGCGGTGTAATAGCTCCTGTCCCAGACTCCAAAAAGCGTGTCCTTGGAGCCGAAGGTCTCATCGATGCGGAGGTCGAAGGCATTGATGTTGGTGTTCGACTTTGGATTGTTGAGGAAATTGTTTGATAGCACCCCGGAATGGGTAGGCGCAGGGTATAGGTTGAGCAGCTTTACGGCGTTGGGGTCAAGTCGGCTTCCAGGAATCTGGTTGAGCTGCGATGCCAGGCCGGTAAAATCTTTGATTCCAGCGACGCTGCCTCCGCTATAAAAAGGATCGCGTACGAAGACCGCGCTGCTCGATGTGTTTGGTAGCCCGGAGATTGGATCTACCTGCCCGGGCTGGACCTGGCGGGTCGTAGCAGGATCGAGCACCGTGCCATGTGCGAACTTCCGGCCCAGGCCATCGCTGGAGGTTCCACTGTTGAACGCGATGAGATCCTGCAGATTAGTGAAGCCGCTACTTTGCATGTCGGCGGTAGGAACTGTACTGGTTGCCTGCGCCGGAGTGACGATACGCGTGCCCTGGTAGTCGAAGAAGAAGAAGGTCTTGTTTCTCCCGTCGTAAAGCTTGGGAATGTACACCGGACCGCCGACGGTTCCGCCAAACTGATTCTGATGATACTCAGCCTTCGGCTTACCCTCTTGATCGGAGAAATAATCGTTGGCATTGAAGGCGTCGTTGCGAACGTATTCCCACAGATTGCCGTGAAGTTCGTTAGTCCCGGAACGAATGACGGCGTTGATGACTCCTCCGGTTGAGTGCCCAAACTCGGCGTTGTAGTCGCCGGCCTGCAACTTGAACTCCTGAACCGCGTCAGGAGGAGGAGTGATGGTAGCGTCGGTCCCTACCGAGCTGCCACCAAAGAACTCGATGTTATTGTTGATGCCATCCAACCGAAAGTCATTCTGGTACAACTGCACGCCATTCACGGAGTAAAAAGCGTTCTCCGCAGTTCCTCCGTTCTGTCCGATCGGAGCGGTCGCCACGCCAGCGGCGAGTTGCCCCAGCGAGCCCCAGTTGCGCGTCTCGAGAGGCAGGTCGTTGATAGTCTTGTATCCGATCGTCTGCCCGATCGATGCGTCCTCAGCCTGCAGGAGCGGAGCTGCCGCGGTAACCGTAACTTCCTGTTGCACATTGCCGGTGGCGAGCAGGACATCAATCGTTGCTGTCTGCTGTACGTGGACTTCAACGCCGCGGACCACGCGTGTTTCAAATCCGGCGAATGAAACTGTAATCGTATAGGTGCCCGGATTCACTCCGGTGAGAGCGTAGGTCCCGGCCGATGTGGATTTCGCGTTAGAACTGATTCCGGTGAGATCGTTCTTCAACGTAATCTGGGCGCCCGACACAACGGCCCCCGATGAATCCTTGACGATACCGGTGATTCCACCAGTATCGATCTGAGCCAGCAGCGGCTTCGATGAGAAGCTCACCAGGACCAGAAGGCAGACCAACAACCAGGTCAATCCTTTGGCGCGCGGATGTATCATAATGTTCCTCCTAAGAATTCGCTCTCGAAAAAACGCTCTATTCCTGAGTGCGCACACGTCCGCGCAGACCTGAAGCAGGCCTTGTGGCGGCCATCAACGCGCACTGCAGCGTGCATGGCGCCCACGGGTTGGTCGATTCAGTAGCGCTTACTGGGAGAGACAGGTAGGAGGAGGAATATTTGTCAATGCAGGATGAATTGATTCGAGGCCCGAACCCGAATCAAAAAGAAAGGCGCAAGGCGAACTGCATCGTTCTCTGATCGCCCGAGAGGTCGGTAATCTGTCCCGCGCTACCACTATTGAAATCGCTGTTGGGCTGTCCGAAGAGTGGTGTGTTGGCCACATTGAAAACCTCCCAGCGAAATTCCAGATTGGCTCGGTCTATCGGGAACTCACGCAGGAGTGCGGCGTCGAAGACGTTGGTATGCGGACCCCGCATCGTGTTCCTTCCGAGATCTCCAATGGAACCATGACTGGGGAGACTGTAGCTGTCCGTAAAATTGGGCGCATCGATCCTGCATGCCTGGTTTTGACTTGCATAAAACCAGCAGTCGACTTTCCCGACCTTGTGAGGCTTGCCGACTACGTTGGGGACATTTGTCGCCACACCATAAGGATCAATCGAGTCGGCGAGAGCACTGCCGGCATTCACCTGGTAAGGAATACCACTGTAGAAGGTGTAAACGCCCGAGGTGCGAAAACCTCCGAGCAGCCAGGAGAGCGGTCCGCGATTGAGCATCGCCTTGCCCTGCCCGAAGGGCAGTTCATAAATGAAACTGCCTGAGACTCGGAGCGGAACATTGAAATCACTCGGCCCGTACCAGGCGGCCAAGTTTCGACCATTCGGGGCTCCTCCAGAACTGGTCTCCAACTCCTCCGGAGTGTCGTCGAGACTACGGGAGTAGGTAAAAGAGGCACGCAAGGTGAGACCATCCCGCGTTCTGCGCAATAAGCTGCCCTGAAGCCCGTTGTAGTTCCCATAGCCAACAGGGGTCGTGTATTCGATATTGCCGAAGTCAGGGTATGGAGTTATGCCGGTTGAGTTGTTGCCCGCGACAAACGGCTGGTTGTAGTCATAGATCAAATCCAGATGGGTGGATTTCGTTCCCACATAATCAAGTTCCGCAGTCCAGTGATCGGCAAATTCCCGTTGCAAGCCAAGGCTCCATTGCTGCACCGTAGGCGACGGCGCATGTCGACTTACGGCGCGGATGTGGAAGCCTTGCAGGTTGCTATAGTCGATCGTCGCCGGATCCAGGAAGTTGGCCGGAAACCCCTGCCTCGCGACCAGAGCAGGGACGCCTGCAGCAGCCGTAACCTGTCGATTGATAAGAAAAGGAGGATTCAGAGCCAGCTCATCCTCACTTCCGAAGCGCTCGAAAGACGTATAGTAAATTCCGTATCCGCCACGTAACACGGTGCGGGCGGCCAAGGAATAGGCGAAACCGACTCTGGGACCAAAGTTCCTCGTGTCTGTATCGACAAGCGCGCGGCTGGCCAGCGAACCGGGATGTGCGAAGATCAACGACCCATTTCCATCGGGATCAAAATTGGCGATGTGGTTGCGGCCTTCGACTGGAGGCGTGGAAAACTCGTAACGCAACCCGAGGTTCAATGTGAGCTGCGGCAGTATTCTCCAGTCGTCTTGGAGAAAGCCGGCAGCCAGCCACAGCCGCTGATCGACGACATCGCTATTGGTCAGTTGCACCTGGTTCGCCAGCCCAAGCAGTCCGTCAGCATAAGCAAAATTGGTGAAGGTCGATTCAAAATCCAGCGAACCACGAACGGCCGCTTCATCCTGGAAAATATTCCGCATCGGCGCCGACACAGCCGCACCGAATTTGAGATTGTGTTTGTCGGCTGACAAGACAAGCGTGTCGTTGTATTGAAACTGTTGCGGAATCTGCTCCTTGGGCAAATAGATTGGGGATCCGATAAAGGCATAAGAGCTGCTGAACTGAACCAGAGGCAAACCACCCCCCTCTGCAGGAACGTCAGGTATTCCAGAGATGTAGTCATCTGCTGTTTCGGGCAGAGAAAATGGCAGCTGTTCACTCAACGCATGGTCCCGGATATACCCTAAGCGGAGATCGTTCACTACGGACGGGCGAAAGACATGCGTCCAACCGAGCACGAAGCTGTTGGAGCGCAGAAACAAATGCCCCCACGCAGAGCTCATCGCCCCATCCGTCAGACCACCAAGATAGCCTGGCACCACGCGGTTGCGGTTCGCGTAGTTGTAGCGCCCGAAGATCACATTGTTAGGCGAGGGCGTCCAGTCGATGCGGGCATCGTAGCTATCGTTATCGTCCGTCGTGAGAGCGTTCCTCGCGTAGTTGTTCAGGTTGTTCTCGCCTTGCGGGTGAGGCACATTCGGTAATGGGAAAAGGTCAATAATCTTTTGAATAGCCGGATCGAGATCGCTGCTGGGAATCTGGTTGTTCGGAAACGCTTGTCCGGTAGCGGGGTTCACGATGACCGGATAGTTCACGCCAACCTGTGCCGCCGTGGCGGGGCTGAAGTCCCCTACTCTCTCGTTCGGAAGAGGAACAGTCGACGTGCGAGAAACACCTTCCCGGATGCGTGTTCCCTCATAGTTAAAAAAATAGAACAGCCTCTTCTGGAGGACTGGCCCACCTATGCTCGTCCCAAACTGATTATGATTGTTCTCCGGTCTCCTGAAGCCATATCGGTTGGAGAAGAAATCGTTCGCATCGAAGAAGCTGTTGCGTATGTATTCATAGATGGCACCATGGAGAACATCCGTTCCGCCCTTGGTGCCGTATTCCGATGAATATGGATTCGTGATGATATTGAATTGCTGAATCACGTCCACCGATGGGTGTGCTGCTTCGGTGCTCAACTCCTGAACATTCTCAGAGAACGTATTGTTATCGATGCCGTCGAGAATGAAATTATTTTGGAGCGAGTGAACACCATTTACATTGAAATCCCCGGTACGTCCGGGAGCACTGCTTCCGGCCTGTTCCGTATAACGGCTGATCTGCACTCCGGCAACCGTGCGAAGCAGATCATCCCAATTGCGGAGATAGAGCGGCGTGTTGGCAATGGTGTTCTGGTCAATGACGGTGCTGAGCGAGGCGTCATCCAACGACAGACGGCTGTTGTCGGCTTCGTTCACCTTGATGACCTGCTGAAGCGGTTTAATCCGCAGCGTAAAATCGCGCCTGGCTTTGCTGCCTACATTCAGTTCTACGCTTTCGTCCGTTCTGGCAAAGCCCTCCCCTTCCACCTCTACGGTGTAGCTGCCGATCGGCATGTTCGATAGCGTGTAATAGCCGGAGCGATCCGTGGTCGCCTCTCTGGAATACCCGGTCGATTGGTTCAATGACTTTACATGGACGCCAGCCATCGGCGATCCGGACGAGTCCATAACCAGACCGCTGAGACTGGCCGTATTGACCTGCCCCAAAAGATTCCCGCAGCAATAAAAATAGAAGAGAACAACAAACAGCGAAAAAAGACCAATGGCACGCCGCATACATGTTCTGATTATGTAGCCCTCTCAACCAAACAAGGCTATCGGGAACGAAGTTTTCACCGATGTCTTTGCGGCTCAGATTCAGCACGGGAGAGGACTGAGCATACGGATCCCTATTCCAATCACACATTGAATGCGGTGAAAAGGTGTCAATCTGGGGTGAATTCGTCAACTTCAGGAAAAGTCTACTTTGGCTCGCCACAAAACACTTATTTAGGAAGAACGGATCTTCCTGTTTCCTCATACGGATGTTCATAAAATCCAAACGGCGTGGCCCGCTAAAAACAGCGCGCATTCCTTCATCTTTCAGCCGCACGGTGTGTGCCTGGATTGGCCCCGTGGGAAACGTAAATTGCCGGAGTCCATGTTGACGAGTGTCATTGTGCGATCTCACACTATAGTTTGACCCTCCGCGCGAGTGGTACGTTCTCCTGTTACGGAGTGGCGTTGTGAAAGGAGAACTGATGGAGTCAACAACCCAATCCTCACATCTGGCTTTGAGCACAAAGGACACAGTCAACGATTCAGGTCTGTTTTCCTCCGAATCGGTGCTCAACATTCTGAGGATGATTTTCGCCGGAGCGCCTTTGGCTGATGTGCTCACAATCATTGCTCAAGTGGTTGAATCTCGAGGCGACGGTACATTGTGCACCATTTGGCTTCCGACTGAGGACGGAAAGCAACTATACTGCGCCGCAGCTCCAAGCCTTCCCGGATTCATTGATCACGCAGGGTCGATGCTTATTGGCCCCAAGGGCGGATCTTGCGGCACAGCCGCTTACCGAAGGCAGCCAGTATATGCGAGCGACGTCCTCGAAGATCCTGTTTGGGATATTTATCGTGACCGGCTCTTGCCGTTTGGAATTCGTGCAGTGTGGTCGCGGCCATTGTTTACGCACGGAGGAGAACTACTGGGGACGTTCGCCATTCATTATCGTGAAGTGCGTAGCCCTGACGACGCGGATCTGGAATTGATCGAGAACGCCAGCCATATCGCCGGAATTGCGATTGAGCGCCACCTGAGTGAGGAACGATTGCGGCTTGAACGAGATCGGTTGCGCTTGCTGCTGGAAATCACAAGCAGCGTGACATCCAGGTTGGACCTCCGGCAAGTGGTTGAGGCGCTTTCGACGAATCTATTCACGATAATGCAGTGTGATGTGTCCGCCTTGCTGCTACCCGACTCCGAGAGCGGCGAGTTACGCGTCGCGATCTTGCACAATCCTGACGCGAGAGGACCCTTACGCGAGGGATCATTGGTGCCGATGAATAGTTCGATCTCGGGGCAGGTGTTGCTGAAGGGTAAGAGCATCCGGATCGATAGCTTCGAACAGGTCCGCGAGAATCCAGAAATTTACGGGAATCCTGAGGGCCGGATTCTTTATGAACGAGTGATCGAGGAAGGCCTCAGCGTGGGGTGTTATCTTCCGCTCGTAGGCCGTGATCGCGTGGTTGGTGTTCTGATGCTCTCCAGGCGCCCACACAATCCATTTAAGGAAGACGACGTCATCTTGCTCGAGCAGGTGGCCTATCAGGTAGCGATTGCTGTTGAGAACACGTTGGAGTACGAAAAGGCGACGAAGGACAGAGACAAGGAGACGAAACGAAGACTCTATCTTGAGGAGGAAATTCGCGGCGAATTTGGGGAAATCGTCGGAGAGAGCCCTGCGCTCAAGACCGCTTTGAATCTGGTGTCCGTAGTGTCGCCTACAGATTCGAGCGTGCTGATTCTGGGCGAGACGGGAACCGGAAAAGAGCTTATCGCACGGGCAATCCACAATTTGAGCGGGCGACGGGAACGAGCCTTTGTGAAATTGAATTGTGCCGCGATCCCACTCGGGCTCCTGGAGAGTGAATTGTTCGGCCACGAAAAAGGAGCATTCACCGGAGCGATCGCCCAAAAAACAGGACGCTTTGAACTCGCAAACAAGGGCACGCTTTTTCTTGACGAAGTCGGCGACATCCCTCTTGAACTTCAAGCGAAATTGTTACGCGTGCTGCAAGAGCAGGAATTCGAGAGACTAGGTAGCAACCGTACGCACAAAGTTGACGTCCGCATGATCGCCGCCACCCATCGCGATTTGCCCGCCATGGTAAAGCAGACGACATTTCGCGAGGATTTGTATTATCGGTTGAAGGTATTCCCTATCAACGTTCCGCCCCTTCGACAGCGTACTGAGGACATCCCCAAACTGGTTTGGCATTTCACAGCACTGTACGCACGACGTATGAATAAGAGAATTGACGAAATTGCTCCTGAGACGATAGATGCGCTCGTACGATATCGCTGGCCTGGAAACGTCCGGGAGTTGCAGAACTTCGTCGAGCGAGCGGTGATTCTTTCTCCTCACACAGTATTGCGCGCCCCAATTTCAGAACTGGAAACGTTCAGCGCGCACAAGGAATCCAATATACGCATGACTGGCCTTGAAGAGGTAGAACGAGATCATATCCTCCGTGCGCTCGAAGCAAGCAATTGGGTAGTGGGCGGTCGAAATGGCGCCGCCGCGCGACTGGGAATTCAACGGACTACGCTGGTGTACAGAATGCGAAAGCTTAGCATAAGTCGTCCGACGTCCCTCGGGAAAAAAGTGCCGTCATGAGCCACTCAGGCGATAACTGATTTTTCCTCGGTTTTCTTCACCTTGGGGTGCTGCGACGATTGTCAGGACGAAACCACTGGCAGTGGCGGACATTTGGCACAAATCCGTCAGGGTGAATAGAAGCCAATCGATCGGTCTAAATCTGCATCTTTCATTGACAGAATAGTTTAGCCCTCGCTTCTCCCTTCGATCCGGACACTTCTCATTTTGGCAGGCTGGTTGCCTCGAAGGGGCATGCCCGACATCGGTTGCGAAGAGGCCGTGTCGCGTTTTGAGCTGCGCGAGGTCACTGAGCTCACGTTGAGATCGGAGTCTCGGCGCATGGAAGGACACAATGTCTACTCTCGAGTTGAAATACAAAGCCGTGCGATCGACGACGCATTCCCTCGCCGCGAGTTTGTCCGCCGAGGACCAGATGGTCCAGACATGCCCGGAGGCTAGTCCGACGAAATGGCATCAGGCCCACACAACATGGTTCTTCGAGACTTTCGTGCTGCGTCCATTTCTTCCGGACTACAAACCCTTTCACGAGGAGTTCCATTGGCTATTCAACAGCTATTACATCTCGCTCGGTGAAGAGATTCCGGAAAAGAAGCTGCGTGCATCCTTTTCCCGCCCCTCACTTGAACAGGTCTTGGCCTTCCGCGCGCACGTTGACCACGCAATGGAGAAACTCTTTGCTCGCTCCGGTGACGAGGAACCGATGCGTCGCATCATGCTGGGCCTGAATCACGAACAGCAGCACCAGGAACTGGCGCTGACTGACATCAAGCATGCTTTTTTCTCGAATCCCCTGCGTCCCTCGTACCGATCTGCTCCTCTTGCGGAAGAGCGTGGCCATCTGGTTCCCAAGCTTAGCTGGCATAGCTTCAATGGTGGTCTGATCGAAATTGGTTATCTGCCTCGCACGGGTAATCCTCTGGATTTTTGCTTTGACAATGAAACTCCTCGCCACAGGGTGTATCTGCGACCCTTCCAGATCGCAAACCGCAATGTCACGTGCCGAGAGTACCTGGAGTTTATGTTGGATGACGCGTACACGTGCCCTGGACTTTGGCTATCTGATGGCTGGGAGACGGTGACGCAGGCGGGCTGGGAGGCGCCGCTTTATTGGGAACGTGATGCCAGTGATGAGACTGGCTGGCGCATCTTCACGCTGAGCGGTTGGTATGGACTCTCAGCACTACTTGATACGCCCGTATGCCATATAAGTTTCTTTGAGGCTGACGCCTTCGCCCGCTGGCGAGGTTGCCGGCTCCCAACGGAGGCGGAATGGGAATCCGTCGCGAACCAGGCAGTGCTGCACGGAAATCTGCTCGACACGGGAAGATTGCATCCTGCAACGGCCAACGGTGCGGGCGTTGAGCAACTATTCGGAGACTGTTGGGAATGGACTGCCAGCCCCTACACCGGCTATCCCGGATACACGCCCATCCCTGATGCACTCGGCGAATACAACGGCAAATTTATGTCTAGTCAGATGATTTTGCGCGGAGGGTCATGCGTGACACCTGCGGATCATGTACGTGTTACCTATCGCAATTTCTTTCAACCGGCAACGCGTTGGCAATTCACTGGAATACGTTTGGCAATTTAAAGGGTCGTTCGTATGAGGACTCGCCCCTAGACGAGAATTGTTGCTCCTTGTGACAAGCTCCATTTCAATTCGTGGTGCTTTCTGGACAAGTTCCTCTCCCGCATTGTGCTGGGAAGTGTCTCGAACGGTTGACGTTGCAGAACGCTACTTCCTTCGACGAAGGTCGCGACCAAATCTCGCCAGTGTTGGGCATCCGTCACAAATTGGTCAGTTTGGAGGTGGAGATTGTCCGTGGCCCTTGCGATGAGATCTTCCCCAGCCAGAACAACTTACCTCCGCCAGCCGCCTCGACTGAGATCGTTCCTCATTTGGCATTTTGCATGCATCACAGGCGATGTAGTTACGCCTCAGCAAAGCCGCAAACGTGAGAGAAAAAGAAACTATCATGAGTCCGGTTCTTGCCCCGACCGAACCGGTTTTACAGCGACATCAGTTGAGTCGTTGCCGGCCGAGCGACGCCGCCTCCTTGTGAGCGTGAGCGAGAGTTCATCCTCG
>Ga0207045_1238_pt1 | contig 10086 bp, 11 predicted proteins | sample Alteio_BWMinCont_69_FD_153299 | JGI IMG/M metagenome (GOLD analysis project Ga0207045, IMG submission 153299) | Enriched cells from forest soil in Barre Woods Harvard Forest LTER site, Petersham, Massachusetts, United States -... | ecosystem: Environmental > Terrestrial > Soil > Temperate forest >... | reverse complement strand
GATTCACCATTAGAATTAACAGAAAGACAAAAGCAAATTGGTATTTGTTTGCTGGCTGGACTGTTGCCTAAAAGAATTGCACGTCAATTTAAGCTGTCCGTAAGTACGGTGAGAGAACATCAAGCGTGTATTAAGAAAAAATTGCTTTGCCAAAATGCGTATCAAACAGGATCTAAATTAGCAGTGCTTTTTGGTTATGACGCTCAAAATCTCAAATTGTATCTAGAAAAACTCGGTTTTAAGGGTGACCACCCTCACTTTTGAGGGTAGTAATGCTGGAAATGGTTTAGATATCATAGATTTTGTAGTGTATGTTTTTTTTAAGGTGGAGTAGAAAATGGCAAACGATATCGAGCAGGTTTCAGAGCATGTAAAAAAAGGAGCAAACAATGATTAATCTGTCGTTCAAGAAATATCAGGAAAATATAAATGTATTATATAAAATGCCCACTGTCTTTTCATTGTTAACCCTTCTCAGCGCGAGTTGTCTTTGCTTGTTTGCAGGAGAAAGCGCTGCGCTCGGTGCACAAGACCATGTTGCCGAGATTGCCGAATTAACCACACAGGTTACGAAGATTGCGAAGAATGGTTGTCATATCGCGGGTTGCGCTTCTGCGTTGATTGGGGCTATTTTTGCTGTTGCCCAGCAGAGCTTAAAAATCTTTGGTGTTGCTGCAGCGGTGACACTGTTGGCTTTTAAAGCGCCTACTTTTTTTACTTCTGCGATGTTGATTTAAGACGTTATGGAACAAACTCAAGTCCCAATCCCTGTTTTTTTAAATGAGCCAGAAAAAGTTATTTTTTGGACTTGGCATGAGATTTCGTGGTTTCTGGGCATATTTTTTCTGGTGTGGATTTTATGTTCTTTTTTATTGGGTCTATTGCTGGGAGTTGGCATGATTAAATTGCTCAGGTTAATGCAAAAAAGCCCTTTGGGCGATTTGACTAAAGTTGGGGTGTATTGGTTTTTGCCGACTGGAAACAGCTTTAAGACGTTGCCGCCTTCTTATATTAGAGAGTTTATGGGATGAAGACTGAAAATTCAGTGGAGTCCTGCAATCAAGCATTAACAGGACGCAATCGCTTGTTACTGGCCTTTACAGTTTCGAGTGGGTTAAGTCTTTTACTGGGGTTTTCTGTTTTTTGCTTGGTTGGAAGAGAACGGGTGGTGATTGTGCCACCTATTGTTAATCGAGACTTTTGGGTTGCAACGGATACCGTTTCAGATAGTTATTTAGAACAGATGGCAGAGTTCTTTGCCGGACTATTGTTGAATGTTACCCCCAATAGTTTTGCAACGCGCTCAGAGCATTTGTTACAACATGTCGCACCCAATGCTTACCCTACCCTTAAGACACAGTTGGTGGAACAAAAGCTCGAACTTGAACGCCGTGCCATGTCAACCACCTTTCACCCATCCAGCTTTAAAGTGGATAGAAAAAAACTTTTAGTGGAACTCAAGGGCGAACTTAAAATTCTGGTAGGCAAAGCACCCGTTGAGTCTCAGACCAAAACTTATCGTATCCAATTTAGTCAACATCACGGTCGTCTTTATATCCAACAGTTTAGCGAGGTTCCCCATGGTTAAGATTTTGATATGCACACTGTCGTTATTATTTTGTTCTTTGGTAGTAGCACAACAAAAGATCCCCGTACAAGAAGGGTCAGAAATTACCATTACGGTTTCATCCAATACGCTCAATCGATTGGCAGTTGAGAATGACCGCATTATGACCGTGAAGGGCATTACAGGACAGTTTCAGCTTGATAAAGATGGGGAATCGGGGCAAGTATTTATTCAACCCATCGCAACAGATAAAGAAGAACTTATTCATTTATTTCTATTGACTGAAAAGGGGCATACTTATCCTTTAAGCCTTACGCTGCATGAAGGCCCTGCGGAAAGCATTCTATTAATGCCTATTGAGTCAGAACCCACCCAGTGGGAGCAATCCAGCAATTATGAAACCTTATTAAGAACACTGGTTCAGGCAATGCATAACCAAACCGCATTAGAAGGATTTGTTCTTAATAGAGTTAAAGCACGCGTGCCTACTATAAAAGATGCGAAGGTTACATATCTTCAAACCTATACGGGCACGCAATTACAAGGCCATATTTTAGAAGTTACGAATGCCTGCAAAGAAGAATTGATTTTAACCGAGCAGATGTTTCAGTTAAAAGGCATTAGAGCCGTATCCATCCTAAATCCCATTTTATGCTCACATGCTAAAACGCGTGTCTATGTGGTGAATTAATATGAGGCTCACTTTAATTTCAACAGAAACTCTTAGAAAACACCAACTACGAATTTTTAGTGTGGCTGCGATTATTGTGATTGCGGTTAGCTTTTTATTGTTTTTTATGGGCACTGATAAAGAACCTTTAGTACCCGAAACGATGAATGATAAAGCCCCACTTTATGATGTCACAGAAGCCCTAGAAGATAAAAGCTTCTGGGTGTTTAAATCAGAGTATAGGCTTGCTGAGCAAGAAAAAAATCAAGAAAAACTGATGGGTGATTTGGAAGAAATTCGCGAGTCTTTAAAAAAGCCAGAAACTGAAGATGCTAAGACAGAAATAGAAACCTTGCAAAATCGCGTATCTGAGCTTGAGAACAAATTAAGCCTGTCATCCTTTGGGCAAGACTCTGCTGAACAAGACGAGGCTAATACTAACTCCGCATTTGAAACATCCGCACAACCTTATGCCTTTAGCAATAACCCTTCTCCAAATACCAACACAGAGATGGCGCATATTCCTCGAGGCCCTACTATTTTTTCAGAAACCATAGTGCCTAAAGCAGAAGGCGAAAGCCCTAAATTCCATCATGATAATTATATTCCTGCGGGTAGCTATGTGAAGGCGGTGTTGTTAAGTGGGGTTGATGTCTCTGTGGGGATTTCTTCTCAATCTAACCCACAACCCGTGTTATTAAGACTGGTTCACCCGGGAAGCCTACCCAATCATGTATTAGGAAAAATGCGGGATTGTCGCATTATTGCAGCCGCATCAGGAGAACTATCTACTGAACGAGCACAGTTTAGATTAGAGAAATTAAGCTGCATTGCACCCGATGGCCATGTGATTGAAACCGACGTAGATGGCTATATCAGTGGCGAAGACGGGAAAAACGGTATGCGAGGGCGCATGGTGATGCGCGATGCAGAAGTTTTAAAACGCGGCTTTTTAGGCGGATTGCTATCGGGTTTGGGTAAAGCCACCAGCCAATCGTTCAATACCACCAGCGTCTCGCCTTTAGGTGCTGTTAATACTGTTAAAGGCGGGGATGTTTTTAAACAAGCGGGCGCTGAAGGGGCAGGCAATGCCTTTGAATTAATGGCTAAATACAATATTCAAAGAGCCGAGCAATATCAACCCGTTATACAAATCAGTGCTGGGCGAAAAGTCTTTGTGATTTTTCATTCGGGCAGACAATTTGGCGAGCATCGCGCAAAACCAATAAATCATTCCCCTCAACCCAAACCCCATTCACTATTTGGAGATAACCCATGATGAAGACCGTTCTATTGTTGCTTTGCTTAAGCTTAACTGCGTGTTCTGCATCACAACAGTTTGATTGCCCGTATAAAGAAGGTGCGCGTTGTTTAAGTGTGGGCGAGATTGATCAAAAGATTAATACGGGCCAATTGGGTCTTTCTGAAAACAAAAACGCCTCTCATCCTAAGAAACTAGAAATGCTCTCAAATAGCACGATTGCTCCAACTTCCTTACGAACCCCAGAAACTGTGCTAATGGCTTGGATTGCGCCTTATTACACCACGGATGGCGTTTACCATGAAGGACACCGCATTCATTTTGTGGGAAGTATACCTACTTGGGTTAATACCAACCCCGAAGTCAATATTCCAGGAGATAATCCCTAATGTTTTCATCCTCTCTTAACAAGACCAAGAAAATCATTGCAGACTTTTTAAAGTCCAGTTTATTGCAAGACGATGAAAAGCCTTTTCAATCAGGTACGCTAGAGAATTTGAATAAAGTATTAGGATTGCATTCTATTGCGGAATATTTGCCCTACGAAACCTACAATCCTGAAACTGAGATTTACGAAGCTAAGGGTGCCAGGGGGATTGTTTTAGAAGCTAACCCGATGGTGGGTGCTTCAGATAATAATGTGGATGCTTTTTATGCCTTGTTACAACGTATTTTACCCGAGGGTACGATTGCACATTGTGTATTATATGCTTCACCTTTTCTCGGCCAATCATTTGATGCCTTTATTAAAGAACGACAACATCCGCATCCTCTCATCAAACGGTTGGCTGAAAAGCGCATTGATTTTTATAAAAAAGGCGTTTTTGATACCCTTGTTCCAGGCCAACAAACCATTTTGCGTGATTATCAATTACTCGTGTGCTTAGTCTTTGATAATGCTTTAGGTTTGACAGATGATAAAATACTGTCTTTAAAAAACAATTTAATGACGACACTTAAAAGCAGTGGCATTTCTTCAGCTTCACTTTCCCCAGAACCATTTATGCAATGGATAGATGCGTTATTAAGACCCTCTGATGCTTTATACCCAGAGTCTTTTCACTGGAATGAATTAGACACGATTGCACATCAATTGGGATCCTCTCATCAAGCGAGAATTATGACACCTTCCAAGATATTTTTCTATGAGGGAGAGAACGAAGGCAAATGGCAAATCCGAAATTTTAGGGTCAGTCATTTTAAAAAATATAGGCCACATTTAAGTGAGATGTCTGATTTTATTGGCAACCTTTTTGATAATACAGCACAAATTGGTTGCCCTTTTTCTTTAAGCTTTATTATTCAAATCTGTAAGCAATCAACAGAACAGAATATTGCCGCCACTCGCGCTTTCAGAGCCATGCAAAGAGCTGAGAAATTAGCCAAGCATAGTCAAAAAGCGGTTAGTGATGCAGCAGATGCCAGAGCCATTATGCGGGCGATAGAAGATAAAGAAAGGGTGGTTTCAGTTTCTTTTCAGGTATCGCTTTATTGTAAAACCGAGAATGCTGAAGAACAAGAAGCCGCTCTGATGAATGTGTTTCAAGCTTCGAGTTGCAAATGGCAATTGGTTAAAAATTATTTAACACAAATGGTGATGCTCTTAGCCCATCTGCCTTTAGCGCAGAATCATATCATGATGAAAGAACTCAGTCGTCTTAAATTAACGTATAAACTGTGGGCGACCGATGCCGCGAACATGCTACCAGTGATTGCCGAGATGAAGGGCATGAACAGTCATCGCCTAATGCTAGTCGGTAGGCGGGGACAAACGCTTTTTTGGGATCCGTTTGGTAATCAAAAGGGCAATTATAACACCTGTGTAGCCGGCATCTCGGGTAGTGGTAAATCCGTTACCGTGCAGGAAATGGTTTCCTCTCTGATTGGCACTGGGGCTCGCGTTTGGATTATTGATGTAGGCCGTTCTTATAAAAAGCTTTGCCAAGTTTTGGACGGACAGTTTATAGAATTTAATGAAAATGCAAAACTCTGTTTAAACCCTTTTACAACGGTTAAACCTACGGAATTTAAAGAATTCATAGGTTTTATGACCCCTTTTATTGGCTCCATGATTAATTTTAATCAAGAATCGGATTCTATAGAGATGGCTTTTATTGAACAAGCGGTTAAAGCCGTTTGGGATGCGGAAGGCAACCAAGGCTCTATCACGAGCATTGCTGCTTGGTTATTAAATCATGCAGACAGACGTGCTCAAGATTTAGGCACTGTTCTATATCCTTATACCACGGAGGGTCAATATGGGCCTTATTTTAACGGGGCAGCTAATATCAATTTTGATAATGCGATGGTGGTTTTTGAGTTAGAAGAAATCAATTCAGATAAACGCTTGCAAAGCATCATTTTTATGCTGTTGATGTATCACGTCACTGAAAAAATGTGTTTAGGTGAGCGTAAAATTCAAATGGCCTTAATCATCGATGAAGCCTGGGACATGTTAAAAGGCGGGCAGGGTGCCAAAATCATTGAAAGCATTGCCAGACGCGCACGTAAATACGCCGGCTGCTTAGTTACCATTACCCAATCCATTGCGGATTATTTCGCGTCTGATGCCGGCTATGCTGCTTATAAAAATTCGTATTGGAAAATTATTCAAATGCAGAACAAATCGGACATTAATACGTTAGTTGACGATAAGAAACTTATTTTGAATCCATTTCAAAAACGATTGCTGTGCTCGGTGACCACCGAACACGGCCTTTATTCTGAAATGATGATTTTAGGCGATAACAATGAGTGTGCAGTGGGACGCTTATTATTAGATCCGTATTCTCGCATTCTATATTCCACGCAAGCCAAAGATTTCTCCGATGTCAACGAATTATGCGAAAAAGGTATCCACCTGGTAGATGCCATTGGCATGATTGCAGATCAACGTTTTCCCGCAACGGCATACAATAAGGAATAACACTATGCTCATTATCCAATCCCCCAAAAACACTTTAAGACGCGATAACGAATTACTATATGCAGTAATTAACCCTGAACCCAACTTTCAAAAAAAAGAAAAAGAGTGTTTCAGTCTTAAGTTCAAACGCTTTAAGAACTCTGAAACCTTTCGTTATTGGCCATTGTTACTGATTCCCTTAGCTTTTTGGTTGGGCAACCATTTTGCAATTGTCGTTAACCAAACGGATAGCTTGCCCCAAAAGGTTTGGGTAATGGCCTTAGATCAAAAGCCTAAAAGAAACGATTATGTGGCGTTTAAGCCCTCGATTAAAAGTGGTTTATCTCAGGGTATTATTTTACACAAACAGGTGCTAGGTGTATCCGGTGACATTGTTACGCTCAAGGGTAGAGATTTTTACATTAATGGAAATTATATTGCCACCGCGAAAACCCATTCGCTAGTGGGCGAACTTTTAACTTTAGGCGCTACGGGCACATTGAAAGAAGGACAGTATTATGTTTCAACACCCAACATTGATAGCTTTGATTCCCGTTATGAAAAAATGGGCTGGATTAATGCTGATCAGTTGTTGGGTGTGCTGTATCCCTTATGGTAAGAGTTTGGCTGCAGATCTTGGGGTACAAGGCAGTATTTATGAAATTGGAGAACAAAACGCATTAGAGTGGATTACAGAGAGGTTAAGCGTGATGCAAATCAATGGTGAAATAGAGGCTCAAAACCAAAAGCTTAAAAATCAAGCGCTCAAAACATTAGAGCACCCCACGCCTATCTATTTAAAACCCACCAAACAGCCTAGAATTTTTGAAAAAGATTTAACGATCACACTTTCCACAGATATTAAAGACACGAATGAAAAAATAATACACAAAGCGGGCACTCGTATTAACCCGCTTAAAAATTTTTGGAGTGGTAAATCGCTCATTTTTTTTGATGGTGATGATTTAGAGCAACTGAACTGGGCACTACAAGCATATAAAAACAAAAATGGCCTTGCCAAATTAGTTTTAATAAAAGGGGCACCCTTAGAACTGATGCGCCAATATGATATTCCGTTTTATTTTGATCAGGCAGGAAAATTATCCCAGTATTTTAAGTTAGAACAAGTGCCAGCCACCGTCCATCAGGAAAACGATAGGCTAATTATTTCAGAGATTAAAATATGAAAGCCCTGATGCTAATGGGATTGCTCAGTATTTTACTGATGCCATTGGCATTAAGTGCCCATATGTCGTGTAGCGGTAAGTTTGTTAATCCTATTACCGATATTTGTTGGAAGTGTCTTTTTCCACTGTCTATTGCGGGCAGAAAAGTTGCAGATCCGAATAAGGATAATGCAACGCCGAGCGAGAATAAAGACTTTGTTTGTATGTGTAGTAATCCTATTCCCAGAATTGGCATACCCGTAGGGTTTTGGGAGCCTTTTAGATTAGCGGATGTTACCTATAAACCCTTTTGTATGGTGAATCTGGGGGGTATTGATTTAAAGCTAAACTTGAGAACGCCTGCTGGCACTGTAAGTGTGAAACAAGGTGGTGAAACTGCTAGAAAAACGGCTTTTTATCATGTGCACTGGTATGTTTATCCTGTGCTTTATTGGATGAACCTAGTCGTAAATCTTGCCTGCATGACATCCGAGTCTTTTGATATCGCTTATATGACGGAACTAGATCCGTTATGGAATGATGATGAAATTTCTATTTGGCTTAATCCCGAAGTGGCGTTATTTGCCAATCCCATTGCACAGATCGCCTGTGCTGCGGATTGCGCTGCATCCGCAATTTCTACACCTATTAATAGTTTGTTTTGGTGTGCAGGCTGCCAAGGCGGTGTGTATCCCTTAACAGGCACTCTGGGCTTTCACAATGGGGGAGCGGATGCAAGCACTTTGATGCTAGAAAAAATGATTTTTAAATTACACCGAGAGATGCTGCTGTGGGGTTCTATGGGTAAAAAGGCCGCGTGCAGTCTTTATCCCATGCCTTGGTGGCGTAAAGATCAATATAAATTACAAATGACGTATCCCTCGGTTACGAAAGATCCTAAAAAAGCCTGTAATCCTATTGGTAGAAGCACTTTCTTTTGGGGAATGAATAAAGAGTATCCCATTAAAGGCGAGGACTTTGGGTATCTTATCTGGAGGCGGAGGAATTGCTGTGTCTTATAAACGATTCATTTTTGGGGTTTTTATGATGTTATTTTTTGTCTCGGCTTATTCGGAAGAGCAGCAGGATGATCCAAAGTTGTATATTTTTGTATCTTTCAGCATGCCTGAACAGAGTTTAAAGCTTTGGGCAATCAATGCAGCTCGTCTAGAGGTTCCATTATTGTTACGGGGCTTTGTGGATAACGATTTACAAAAGACAACGGCTAAAACGATGGCACTTTTTGGAGCAGACGCAAATATTGAGCTTTCAATTGATCCTGAGAAATTTCAAAAGTTCAACATTAAGGCGGTTCCTGCGGTTGTGATTGCAGAGCCGGAAACAGCAGCATCAGAAAAAGAAAGCGCGAACGATGGTTCGGCTCCAAGTTTCGATGTCGTTTATGGGGATACGTCTTTAGAAGAAGCGCTTGAGCGCATTGCAAAAAGTGGATCACCTGAAAGCCAAAAATCAGCAAAACTTTATCTTAAAAAATACCGAGATCAGCATGAGTAGATTGCGTAGAAGAGAGACTGCTATCTTTAGGAATGCAAAGCGTGTAATGGCATTTTTATTGTTAAGCGGTCAATTCATTAATGCTATGGCAGATCCGGCTAAAGAGGGTAAATTGTTTGCAGAGCAGTTGCATGGGCAAGGATATAGCAACCAACAGGATGCGATAAATACCATGCAGCAAGGGTGTGGTCAGAAACCCGAAAATCAATATCTACAACCACAAGCCTGCGAGCTTAGTGCACTCTTTGACGGACATTATGACAGCGGAGATAAAGAAGATTTGCTTAAAACGCAGTTTGCTCAAAAAAATACGGAGGCATCTCAACATAAAAACCCTAACCAACCCACATTGGTCGACGCTGAACAGCTTTTAAAAGAGAAGCATCGATTTCAAATATCCCCTGAAAGTGCCGTGTTTAAAAAACACCAAGAAATTTCTGAAGCTGCCATAGACAGCAAAAGTAACCCAGAGAACTTTGAGAATGGCTCGAAGCCCATTGAGTCAAAAACCGCATTGGAAGACAAAGTAGTCACATGTAGAAAAGGGGTAGCACCTGAACTTCGAACTTGTGTAAAACAATTAGTGGTAAAAGCCATTCCCCAAGAAGATTTGGTGAAAACGGTGACGGCTTATTTTACGGCGCGATGTTACAACTTGGTGACTTTTAGTATTAATTTAAAAACGGGAGAAATTAATGTATCGCAATGTGAAAATCAAGGCCCTATGAGTCTCTCAGTTGATAATCCTATAGGAGAACCGGATTATCCAGACAGAACAACGGTTGAATTAATCAGTAAACACCACATTGGAGAAAGTGGCGTTGATTTTAGAGCGAATGGACTCAAGCCGACACATGCCAATGGTTTTACAGGCTCTTTTACCGCCTTTCAGCCACACACAGGTAGAAAGAAATCGCATACAAACAATAAAAACAACGTGCGAGGCGGTAACTATACCTGGAAAATCACCATGCCAAGAAAGCCAATATTACAGGAATATTG
>Ga0207045_1236_pt1 | contig 10114 bp, 9 predicted proteins | sample Alteio_BWMinCont_69_FD_153299 | JGI IMG/M metagenome (GOLD analysis project Ga0207045, IMG submission 153299) | Enriched cells from forest soil in Barre Woods Harvard Forest LTER site, Petersham, Massachusetts, United States -... | ecosystem: Environmental > Terrestrial > Soil > Temperate forest >... | reverse complement strand
TGACCCGGAGATATTAAAACCATATTTACCCGCCGCAACCGTGCTTGACCAATGGCAACGGAAAACCCTTGTTAGCATGGTTGGCTTTATGTTTTTGGATACGCATGTACTCGGGGTAAAGTGGCCATTCCATATCAATTTTGAAGAAGTAAACCTTCGTTTTTATGTGAAGCATTTCGATGGAAAAGAATGGAAACGGGGTGCTGTATTTGTAAGCGAAATTGTGCCTAAAAGCCTGATCGTACTTATTGCCAATAATTTATATAAAGAACATTACCGCGCGCTGCCCATGCGGCATTCGGGTATCCGCATGGGAGATAACCACACAAAGTTTCTGTATGAATGGAAGCTAAAAGGAATATCGAACAAACCCGGCGGCACAGTAAGCAATAATTTTGAAACTATTAAACCCGGAAGCCCGGAAGAATTTATTTTCGAGCATTATTGGGGTTATAACGGCTTAAGCCCTGCCAAAACTATGGAGTACCAGGTTGAACATATATCGTGGCAGGTAGCCAATGTTAACAACCCTATTTTTGAGGCTGATGTTAGCGAATTATATGGCGAAAAATTTGCGCCTTTTTTGAAGGCTAAACCTTATTCGGCATTTTTTGCAAATGGCTCTGATATCAACGTGAGGATTGGGAAGAAGATAGTGGTTGACTTAACACCTCCAAAATCGCTTTTGCCTTAAGCAAGCATTCTTCATACTCTTTTTCTGCATCAGCGTGCCAGGTTATGGCACTTCCTGCCTGGAACGACAAGTATTTGCTTTTTTGGTTGTAGAGCAACGTACGTATCACCACGTTAAAGTCAAAATCATTGTCGGGGCCGAAATAACCAATAGCACCGGAATAAACTCCCCTCCTGCTGTGTTCAAATTCCTCCATCAACTGCATAGCGCTGATCTTGGGTGCGCCCGTCATGCTGCCCATCGGGAAGCTGTTTTTTATAGCTTGTATCACCGAAATATCTTCTTTCAATTCGCATACCACTGTCGAGATCATTTGGTGCACCTGTTTGAAGCTGTAAATGCCAAATAGCTCTTCGGTTTTAACGGTACCCTTTTTTGCTGATTTGGTAAGATCATTGCGTACCAGGTCAACTATCATTACATTTTCCTGTAGTTCTTTTACATGATTACGCAATTGTTGTTTAATGTTCTCGTCTTCCGCGGGATTTTCGCCACGCTTGGCAGTTCCTTTTATTGGCTGTGAAATTAATTTGTTACCTCGTTTGGCCAGGAAACGTTCTGGTGATGCACATAGGATATAATTACCTCTCCATTTAAAAAAAGAAGTAAAAGGTGTTGGCGAAACATCATTCAATTTCAAAAAAACAGCTAACGGGTCAATCTCGGCACCCTCAGCAAAAAACTCCTGGCAAAAGTTGGTTACATAGATGTCACCGCGGTTAATATGTTCTTTGATTTTTGCAATGGTATTTAAATAGGTGGTTTTGTTTATACGGGATAAGACATTTACGGCAGATGACGCACGATCAGGGTGAATTATCTGTTTCTCAATAACTCCAAAAATGTATTGAGGATCATCTGCAATTATTTCCACTTCATTTCCTTTGAACAGGATAAGGTATTGTGGTACAAAAAAATAAAGATCAGGGAAATTGAGGTGATCTATGTTAGATGATGTAAGATTTTCCGTTTCATTTTTAAGATCGTATCCAAAAAAACCTGTCATCCAGTCCGGATGCTTTTTACGGAATTTTTCTAATTCTTCAAAGGCATTTCCGGCATTGGCAATGATTTCATCTTTAGCTCCAATTGCTATTAAAGTATCGAATTTTGAATAGGGGTCGTTAAAGTTATTTGAATCGAGATAGCAAAAAGCATCAAAGGACGATGCCCACTTTAGGGCTTTGGCTTTAAAAGCTTGAGAATTATTTACTAATTGAACCACTATAAAAAATTGCGGGGACGCATTGTATGCATCCCCACGAAATTAATCCAAAGAAATTAATGCAGCACCAATGTCTGTACCCTATCAGGTCCTACTGATAAATATTTTACCGGCACGCCTAATTCTGCTTCTAAAAAGTTGATATATGATGCCAGCTTGGCGGGTATTTGCGAAACCTGGGTAATACCCGTTATGTCTTCATTCCAGCCGTCTATCTCTTTAAAAACAGGTTCAGCGTCAACAGCACAAATATCATAAGGCATATAGTCTATCGTTTCGCCTAAATATTTATAGTGTGTACATGCATATATTTTGTCAAAACCGCTTAATATATCCGCTTTGGTCATTACCATTTGGGTAACGCCGTTCAGCATAATGGCATATTTTAAAGCCGGCAGGTCAATCCAGCCAGTACGGCGGGGCCTGCCGGTTGTAGCGCCAAACTCGTGACCTATGCGGCGCAATTCTTCACCGGTTTCATTATTCAATTCTGTTGGGAACGGACCACCGCCAACACGTGTGCAATAAGCTTTAAATATGCCTATTACCTCGCCAATTTTGTTAGGGGCAATGCCAAGACCGGTACAAGCACCGGCGGTTGTAGTATTTGAAGAAGTTACAAAAGGATATGAACCAAAGTCAATATCAAGCATAGTGCCCTGCGCACCTTCGGCCAAAACTTTTTTACCTTTTCGCAGGTACTTGTTTACCACATGTTCCGAATCAACCAGCGGAAATTGGTTTATAAGATCAATAGCCTCAAAAAATGCCGCTTCGCGTTCCGAGAAATCATCTACTTCGCCATATAGAGCTTTCAACATCGATACATGCTTGTCTGTAAGCTTCTGGTAGCGGTCTTTAAAATCAGGTAACGTTATGTCGCCGATACGCAAACCGTTGCGCCCGGTTTTATCCATATAGGTTGGGCCAATACCTTTTAAAGTTGAACCAATTTTTCCTTCACCCATCTTCTTCTCCGAAGCTGCATCAAGCAATTGGTGGGTTGGCAATATCAAATGCGCCCGTTTTGCTATCATCAGGTTCTTTTTAGCAAGAAGGTCGTGCCCTGCGGCTTTTAGCTTGTCTATTTCCTTTTTTAAGGTAATGGGGTCAATTACTACACCATTGCCTATAAGGTTCATGGTGTTTTCAAAAAATATACCCGATGGTATCGTATTTAAAACAAACTTTTTACCATCAAATTCAAGCGTATGGCCTGCATTTGGGCCACCCTGGAAACGTGCGATCAGGTCGTAACCTGCGCTCAGTACGTCAACAATTTTTCCTTTACCTTCATCGCCCCACTGGAGGCCTAATAATACGTCAACAGCCATTAATTTTTTATTTATCTATATAATAAGGATTGTTTTTATTTGTTTATGGAGTTTTAAACCGCTTCAAATATCATGATTTTTATCACGTTCTCAGGAAATTTAAACTTTTCTGTCGCAAAAGCCTGCACGTAATTTTTCGCAATTGCCGTACAGGTTTAAGGAATGATGTTTTATTTCAAATTTAAGCAGGCCGCCCATCATACTTTGTATCTGTTGTATGCGGGGGTCGCAAAACTCAACCACTTTGCCACAGTCAATGCATATGATATGGTCATGCTGCTTATAGCCGTATGATTTTTCGAATTGCGCCATGTTTTTGCCAAACTGGTGCTTGGTAACCAGGTCGCACGATACCAGCAACTCTAAAGTATTGTAAACAGTAGCACGGCTAACGCGGTATTTTTTATTTTTCATGTGGATATACAACGATTCCACATCGAAATGATCTGTGCGCGAATAAATTTCTTCGAGTATTGCAAAACGTTCAGGGGTTTTCCTGAGGTTTTTATTTTCGAGATAAGCCTCGAAAATTTTTTTAACCATTGCTATGGTTTCCTGTTGAGGCATGTTGTTTTATTAAAGGACAAAGTTATTAATAATTAGTTTATAGTTGATTAAGTTTATTGGGTTGATTAGGTTAGTGATATCGGTTTATTGGTAATTGGTTGATAAAAACCACCCACCTAATCAACCATTCACTTAATCAACCAATTAATTTAAGTTGATTAAGTTAAAATGCAACTACTCACTTAATCAACCACTCACCTAATCAACCAATTAAGACACTTTTTCGGCCACCGAATCAAACCGGGTAACACCGGTAACGCCCTTTACAGTCTTTAGCTTTTTTATCAGGTTATCAAGGTGTTCGGTATCATTAACATAAACCATTATCGAGCCTTCAAAAATACCGTTATCGCTGTCAACCGTTATCGAGCGCATGTTTACTTTAAAATCGTAAGATATTACTGTAGTCAGCTTATTTATCAAACCAACATCATCAATACCGGTAATTCTAAGCCCGGTTAAAAACGCCAACTCCTGCTGGTTTGTCCACCTTGCTTTTACAATGCGGTAACCGTAGTTAGCCATCAATTTGGCAGCGTTAGGGCAGTTGGTACGATGTATTTTTATGCCATCACTAACTGTAATAAAACCAAACACATCATCACCGGGGATAGGATTACAGCAATTGGCCAGCTTATAATCTATCTTTTGCATATCCTCACCAATCAGCAGCATATCGCTGTCTTTGGCTTTCAGGTTACGCATCAGGCTTTGTACTTGTTCGGCCTCTATTTTGTCCTGCGGCTTATTCTCAATTACTTTTTCGGATGCCTGGTAATCTTTCAGGTCCTTCATATCTATGATGCCCTGGGCAACATTAAAGAAAAGATCCTGGGTCGAGGGCAGTTTAAAATAATAGCTAAGCTTATGTATATTTTCTGAATTGTAAGTGATCTTCAGCGATTTCAGCTTACGCTCCAATATCTCCTTACCATCTTCGGCAACCTTGCGTTTTTCTTCTTTTAACGCCGATTTTATTTTGGCTTTTGCTTTGGCAGTAACGACAATATTGAGCCAATCTTCTTTTGGCGTTTGCTTGCTCGAAGTAATGATCTCTACCTGGTCGCCGTTCTGTAATTTGTGGTTAAGGGGAACAAGCTTATGATTAACCTTTGCACCAATACAACTTGCCCCCACATCGGTATGTATCTCAAAAGCAAAATCAAGCGCAGTAGCATTTAACGGTAATTGAATAAGTGCCCCTTTCGGCGTAAAAATAAATATCTCGTCAGAGAACAGGTTCATTTTAAAATCATCCAGGAAATCCAGCGCGTTAGAATCAGGATTTTTTAACATCTCCCTAACTTTTTGCACCCAAAGGTCCAATCCGCTATCTGTTGATGATTCTTTATATTTCCAGTGTGCCGCAAATCCTTTTTCAGCAATTTCATTCATTCGCTTGGTGCGTATCTGCACTTCCACCCATTGCCCACGCGGCCCCATTACGGTGGTATGCAACGACTCATACCCATTAGCTTTCGGCGATGAAATCCAATCGCGCAGCCTATCAGGATTAGGGCGATAAAGGTCGGTAACTATTGAATACGCTTTCCAGCAATCGGCTTTTTCATGTTCGGGGGCGCTATCCAATATTATCCTGATGGCAAAAAGATCATAAACCTCTTCAAACGGGATAGCCTTCTTCTTCATTTTATTCCAGATGGAATGTATTGATTTCGGCCTGCCAAATAAGTCGGCCATTAAACCCTGCCCTTCAAGCACTTTTTTTACCGGTTCGATAAAATCCCTGATAAATTTCTCGCGCTCCGCCTTCTTCTCGTTAAGCTTAATTTTTATCTTTTGGTACATTTCCCTCTCCATGTATTTCATCGAAAGGTCTTCCAGTTCAGATTTGATGGCATACAAACCCAGGCGGTGCGCCAGTGGTGCGTATAAATAAACCGTTTCCGACGAGAGTTTGAGCTGCTTATCACGCGGCATATACTCCATCGTACGCATATTATGCAACCTATCGGCCAGCTTTATTAATATTACCCTTACATCATCGGCAAGCGTAAGCAGCATTTTACGGAAATTTTCGGCCTGTAATGAGCTATTGGTATCAAAAACACCCGATATTTTTGTCAGGCCATCAATAATCATGGCCACTTTTTTACCAAACTCCCTTTCAATATCGTCAAGGGTCATATTGGTATCTTCAACAACATCGTGCAGCAAAGCGCATACTATGGACGTTGTGCCCAATCCAATTTCTTCGGCAGCAATTTGGGCAACAGCAATAGGGTGATAAATGTAAGGCTCGCCCGATTTGCGGCGCATATCTTTATGGCTTTATAATGCCATTTCAAATGCTTTGCGTATCATGGCCCTATCACCCTTTTGCATGGTTGACTTACTGGCCTTTAACAAAGCACGGTATCTTTTTAATATTTCATTCTTCTCTGCTTCCAGGTCTATCACTATTTCTTTCATCGCCGGGTATTAATTATTATTATTGTAAAGATCATTACCTCGCAATAAAAATTATAATTGCGGGTTATTATCAAATACTAAATAAAATTGCGTTAATTTTGTAATACGTAAAATTATGAAATTTATTGGCTTTTTGCTTCTGTTTTGTTGTGCGATAGGGACATTAAAAGCCCAGACAGACAAGCCTACGCCCAAAATTGAGCCATTAGCACTTGGCAAAAATGATACCATCCAAACTTACCTGACGGTTGACAGCGGCAAATTAATGCCATGGATAGTGATTAGGGAAGTGGTGATAATGGATACGCGCATATTTAAAAGCCAGGCTGACCTTGATAACTACAGGCGTTTAAGGTATAATGTATTGAAAGTATTGCCGTATGCGCGCTTTGCGGGCCAGCGGTACAGGCAGTTACAGCGTGACCTTGCTTTAACAGGCGATAAGCGCAAGCAAAAAGAATTAATAAGTACATGCGAAAGTGAAATTAAAACGCTGTTTAATAATGAAGTTAAAGACCTGACAATTAGTCAGGGTGAGATATTAATAAAATTAATTGACCGCGAAACGGGGTATACCAGTTATACTATGGTAAAAGATCTGAAAGGCGGGTTTAACGCCTTTTTGCTTCAATCTGTGGCACGAATTTTCGGGCATGACTTGAAAGAGACTTACGACCCTGATGAACAAAAAGATATCGAAGCTATATTACTGCAAGCAGGGTATACCTCTTCTAATGATTGATAATGATTGATAACAACATCTACCGGTTTAATATTCAAAAGTTAAACGGTGAAGAAATCAGCCTGTCTGAATATAAAGATAAAGTCCTTTTAGTAGTAAACACCGCTTCCCAATGTGGTTTTACACCCCAGTTAAAAGAACTGGCGGAATTAAAGGATGCTTTTGCAGGAAAAGATTTTGAAATAATTGCATTCCCCTCAAACGATTTTGGTGGCCAGGAGCCCCTCGAAGGCAGCGAAATAGAAACATTCTGCGAAATTCAAAGGGTTAATTACCCTGTTTTTGAAAAGATAAGGGTACGCGGGCCTTATGCGCATCCACTGTATAAATTTTTTGCCGAGAAGAAAGAAAATGGCAAGCTTAGTTCCGTGCCCAGGTGGAACTTTCATAAATTCCTGATCGACAGATCAGGTGTAGTTACAGATTTCTTTTATCCCTTTACCAAACCATTATCGTCAAAGATCAGAAAACGGATAAGCCGTTTATTAGCCAAAGGCAAATAACTTTACATTTTTTATGATAAAACTGGATATATTAATTTTACCCGTACACCCGGATGATGCCGAATTGGGTTGTGCAGGCACTATTTTAAAACATATTGCAGCCGGAAAAAAAGTCGGGATCGCTGACCTAACACGGGGTGAATTAGGTACCCGGGGCTCAGCTGAAATACGTGAACAGGAAGCTGCAGATGCTTCGCATATACTTGGATTAACAGTAAGAGAAAATTTGGGTATCCCCGATGGCTTTTTCCAAAATACCCGCGAATACCAGCTAAAGGTTATTGAAGCCATACGCAAATATCAACCCGAAATAATAATTACTAATGCCCATCACGACAGGCACCCCGATCATGGCCGCGCAAGCGAATTGGTGGAAGCTTCGGCATTTTTATCGGGCCTAAGAAAAGTAGAAACCAGTTTTAACGGCGAATTGCAGCAGGCCTGGCGCCCAAACCTGGTATTACATTTTATACAAGATAATTATATTAAGCCCGACGTATTGGTAGACATTACGCAACACTGGGATAAAAAAATTGAAAGTATACGTGCTTACGGCTCACAATTTTACAACCCTGAGTGGGAAAATGAACCCCAAACCTATATATCATCACCTGAGTTTATACAGGTAGTGGAAGCCCGCGCCCGCGAGTTCGGCAAAAGCATCAGCGTAAAATATGCTGAAGGATTTACTTCGAAGAAGATTTTAGGGGTGGATAATCTGTTTGACTTATTTTAGCGATTTTAGGCAGGTGAAGGGTAAAAGGTAAAACCTACACCTTTCGCCCTTTACCTTTCGCCTTTAACCCTTTTACGCACGCACGTACTCAAACCTGTTATTCTCGTTACTTCTTTCTCTCCGTAGCTTATGTTCGTTTGCAAGCTTTAAAAGAATACCCGATAATTCGGATGTTTTAAAATCAGAATCAAATGTATCCTTACAATAATTTGCTATGGATGAAATTGAATGCGGTATGTCAAAAAAATCAGAAGATAAAAGTTGGTTTAAAATTTTGGTAGCGCCTGGTTTCTTCGCTCCCCTTGGCGAAGAATAACTTCCTTCGTCACTCCCTCTTTGTTTGTAACTTCTTTTATTAAATATTTCAACGCCATCGCCATCCGCCTTCTCCAATTCAATCATAGCGTCTAACAACCTGTCAACAACCTTCACCTGTACTGCTTCCGATTTGAATGAATTTACAACCTCGGAGATTTCCAAAAGTTGTTTTTTTAATTTCTCAATGTGCTTGCTCATGCTATTTATTTCCTAATATCTGCTTATCTTTCCTATCCAAATTTAACACGCGTAATAACTAAAAATATTGCCTTTATTGGTGAAAAAATAGCATATTTTAACGCCCTAATACTTAAATAAGGCTGTTTTTACGTGTTATAGGTAAATAAGTAGGAAAATCTAACTGATTTAATTGTAAAACCGACTTTTGTATTAAAAGTTTTACACTTATTACAGATTTGAGGAGATATTTTCGAGTATTGTCAGGCCATCGTCGATATGTTTTTTATCAATAATAAGCGCCGGCCTAAACCTTATGGTATGGTCGCCGCAGCCCAGGAACATTACATTACGTTCCATACCTGAATTAATAAATTTATCCCTTCTTTTTTTATCCGGGAAATCAAAAGCAGTAAGAAGGCCCTTACCACGCACGTTACTTATAACAGGATGCCTGCCAGCAATATCAATGAGTTGGTTTTGTAAATACTCGCCCATTTGGGCAGCATTGTCACATAAATTATCTTCTTCAATAATTTCCATTATTTTTGATGACCGCACCATATCAACCAGGCTGCCGCCCCAGGTGGAGTTAATCCGCGATGGCACTTTAAACACGTTGTTTTCAACCTCATCAACTTTTTTGCCTGCAAGTATACCGCATACCTGCATCTTTTTGCCAAAGGCTAATATATCGGGCCTGGCGTTTTCGCCAAAATGTTCGTGGCACCAAAATTTACCGGTGAGGCCAACGCCTGTTTGTATTTCGTCATAAATCAGTATGGCCTCATTCTCGTCAGCCAATTGCTTTAACTTCTCTAAAAATTCCTGCCGCACATGGTTATCCCCGCCTTCCGACTGGATTGGCTCAATAATAATAGCGCAAACGTCATCTTTATTTTCTTCAAAAGCCACTTTGATCTGGGCGATTGATAGCTCTTCCCTCCGTAACAAATCCTCATGGTTGCTGTCACTATACGGGAAATTTATTTGCGGCAGCGATACCCGTGGCCAGTCGAATTTGGCAAACCACTTTGTTTTTGCCGGCTGGGTATTGGTAAGGCTTAAAGTATAGCCTGAACGACCATGAAACGCCTGTTCAAAATGGATCACTTTAAAACCTATCTCTTTTGTATAACCCTTTGCAAAGTTTTTCTGCACCTTCCAGTCCATCGCCACTTTCAGCGCGTTCTCGATAGCCAGCGAGCCCCCTGCAATAAAGAAAGCATGCGGTAGGTATTCTGGTATGCCTATCCTGCCGAAAGTTTCAACAAACTGCGCATATTGCGTTGTATATATATCCGAGTTCGACGGATTGGTTAACGCCGCCAGCATCAGGTTCTTTTTAAACTCCTCATCATTCACCATTTTGGGATGATTATAAC
>Ga0207045_1233_pt1 | contig 10155 bp, 7 predicted proteins | sample Alteio_BWMinCont_69_FD_153299 | JGI IMG/M metagenome (GOLD analysis project Ga0207045, IMG submission 153299) | Enriched cells from forest soil in Barre Woods Harvard Forest LTER site, Petersham, Massachusetts, United States -... | ecosystem: Environmental > Terrestrial > Soil > Temperate forest >... | reverse complement strand
AACGCAGACGAAGGTAGTTATCGGCGGATGACGGATCGACATCGGCTAGTGGCTGGACAGGTGTTGGCGTTGTAATCGGATTAAGTAAAGCCGTATCGAAGATTGTTCCCTGATCAAGATATTCAGGATGATACGGCAAGCTTGTAATGGCAGCTTCACCGAACCGTTGCAGCTTGTTCGGCTCCCTGAGAGGGTCCGCCGCCTCTTTTAGCTTCTGGCGAACGCCGGGACGTTGAGACTTGGGAAGATATTTTGCTGTTTTGACACCACTGATCCCTACTGTGGTGTCGGTATGAATCGGCAGCGAAGTTCCATCGGAGAGAATGAGGCGGTTGAAAGTTACATTCGCTGTCCGGGGAGGCGTGAAATCACCACTCAGAAGCCGCCCCGTGCGCTTGCTCAAAGGTGCAGTGGAAACGGAAGAGACATGTCCTTTGATCGTCGAGCCCTCCGGGATAGCAAGGACAGTTCCGATGTACACTGGCTCGACCAGCCTCGCGGTAATTGGTTCGCCTGCCTTGGTGAGGCGCAAACCCTTATCGAGCCTGCACCGAAGATCACTTCCCGTTCCAACAACGATCGTATTGGGGGAAGGCTGAGTTTCCTGCGCGACCGCAAGTGATATAGAAACGGTCAAGACTGAAACTGAGAAAAGCATACCCGTGATGTGCGAGTTCATAATTCACCTCTTATGGTTCTGACAGGTACGATCCTGCGGGGGCTGAACAATCGCACCTTAACTCCGTTGTCTTGAAAGTAGCTGCGCTGGCAATGCAATGCCGTCAGGATGTGTGGAAGATGTGTAAGGTTTTGTATGGATTTTTCGCACAATTGAAGCTTCACGTGTGCCCAAGCAGCTACTCGCCTAACATGATTCATGGGCGGTCAGTGAGGACTGTCTTACCGCCTGCTGAAGCAAGCCGGTAGACAGGACCATAGTGGGAAAGGTCATTAGCGCGAGCAGGATCGGATGTAATCAGGAAGAGACGATGGTATCCGGAGGACCATAGCTTGTGCAGCGAGTTGTTTGTCTCAAAGATACGTGGTGTGTCTGGCCAATAGCTGCCGTACCAGGTGCCATTGATACGACCGTCGACCAGAGCGACCGGGTGCTGCGTGTAGAAGTTGAGACTTGAACCGCGCGTGTACTCGCCATCGATGAGAACACGGTCGCCTGGCTGATAAACGTTGTTGATCGCGAGCGCAAGAGGCTTCGATCCAAGAATCGGATAGAAGCGGGTGAGCCCTTCGTGTACACACAGCAAAACGACAATGCTTGCGGCAGCCAGGGCAAGGTTAGCGGAGAGATGCCAGCGCCGTACTCGAAGAAAATGACTCAGAGGCCCACCTATGAGCATTGCAATGCATACCGCCGCCAGCGGTTCTCGGAATAGACCCATCGCGCGGCCGGTGAGGTCGAAGATATGGCCGAGCGAGAGGGTATACATTTCCGGGTTGGAACAGAGCAGAGATGCGATGTCAGCTCCCGTGGGCGGTGCGGAGGCAGTAATGGCGAAGTAGCCAGTGACACCGGAGATCAGCAGCGACATGGGCAGCAGGAACCATCGGCTGGCTGTGAGCACTCGCCGCCGAGCAATGAGGTTGCCGTCATCTACCCGTGCTAGGAGACCGCCGATCAAAAGTGCCAGAGCCGGCAGGGCAGGGAGCGAATAATACTCCTGCCGGGATGAGAGGCAGAAGAAAGAAAGAACAATGCCAGCCCACAGCAGAGGGATGAGAGCCGTATGACGCACCTCGCGCTGCGCGGGAGAGCCGCTGCTCAATGTCCGAAGAGATCGTGACAGCGCTGCGGGTAGGAAGCTGGCCCAGGGCGCTAGCCATAGTGCTGCAAGAGCAAGAAAGAGCACAACCGGCACCTGACCGTAATCGTGGGGAACGCGCTTTCCGAAGAAGCGCATGAAATGCTCATTGACGACGTAGAACCAAAACCAGCCACGGGCAATGGACGAACCGGGGACGGCAGGATTGTGAAAAGCGACGAGCAGATGCCAGGGTGCAGCCAGAACAAGGAAGACGGCGGAACTGGATAAAGGGCAGAGACAGCGAATGAGGCGTAGCTGACGGGTCGCGGCGAGATAAAGCGCGGCCAGCCCGAGAGGAAAGATGAGACCTATAAGACCCTTGGTGAGTACGTTAAGAGCCATGACAGTGGCGAATGCCCAGCAGGTGACTCTAAGACGACTATGGCCAACAATGGGTTCATTCAGCAGACTGAGTGCCTTCAGGAGAAGGTGGGCGGCGAGCGTCATCCAAAGCGCAAGGAGCACATCCGGGATAAAGAAGCGGGTAAAGAGATAGGGGCCAATGGAAGTGGCGGTAACCAGCGCAGAATAGAAGCCTCCGCGTTCGCCAAAGAGCCGTGAACCAAGCAAGTAGACCGCAAGAAATAATGCGAGCGAGAGCAGAGCCAGCGGTAATCTCGCGGCCCAGTCATGAATACCGAAAAGGCGCATGGAAGTGGCCGCGAGCCAATACATGAGAGGTGGCTTGTCGAAGAAACGTATGCCGTCGACGTAGGGCGTAACGAAGTTGTGGCGGACGAGCATCTCGCGAGCGCTCTCGATGTAGACGGAGTCGACATCGTCGAGCAAGCCGGGAGAGAATATCCCAAAAAACTGAAGAACTAACCATGAAGCAAACAGTATGAAAAACGACAGAACACGCCAGAACCAGGCAGGAGCTGAATGTGGTGAGTGAGTGTGCTCCGCGCGGACTTCAGCGCTCAAATATTCTTTCCTAGGATCTGCTGTTAAAGCAGCCTCTTTCACACCAGCCTGCATATACCGACTCCCCCCTGATCGTCCACTGATTGGCTATGTGTCCCGGATGCAGCGGAGGAATCCCTCATAGACATTCCGAATGCGGGCTATTTCGGTTCTGATCGTGGATTCCGCTTACTCGTCTGTTGAACAACAGCGCTTCACGCAGATACTGATTTTTGAGCAGGAGTTCGACGACCAGCCGTTGCAAACGCGAATTCTCCAGCCCCAATTCCGAAAGTCGATCCTCCACAGATCTCTTTGTCGGGTTCAACACTTCTAGCTCTCCCGAGGACATGCGTCGTCTGCCCGAATCTCAGATCGTGCACGAGACTGAGGTACAGCTGGGAACATGCGCTCACTCCGTGCATCGTGGCTCTACTAGTGCTGCCTCAGCCCTGTGGACGTTTTTCCACTGTGGCTGATGGCGACTATTCCTCTGTAACCATTGCCAGCTTATCGAGTGAGGAACTGCGATGCGGTCAGGATGTGTGGAGAGAATGTATAGATTTGTATCCAGAGGGAGATGCGGGCTACGCTTAGATCCTTTGGTGTGTGATCTACTTAAAAAACCAAGTCGAGGTCAAAACGCATGTGCCGATCATAGTTCCCGAAGAACTCTCCATATTGCGGGTCGGCAGTGTTGGAATGAACTTCAAGTGCGTTGAAGTGGTTCGTAATATTGGTAATTGATATGGAAGGTCTTAATGTGTACTTGGAGTTCAGTTTGACATCCTTAGCCACACGCGCATCTGCAGAGAAATATGTAGGAAAGCGAGCGCTTTCTGCCTGCGCGTTTTGAATGTAATTCTGGTACACATCAAAGGATTGATAGGGAAACCCGCTTCGTAGTTCGATCATGGGAAACACCTTCATTTTCCATGGAAGCGAAACGCTGCCCCAGGTCAGGAAACGGTTAGGAAGATCGCCCGGCCGGTTCGTGTACAGGTTGCTGCGGATGAACGGCGAAGAGAAGTCGCCCAGGTAAGTATCCGATTCATTGAGCGAGCCTTTAGACAGGCTACGCACATACGAGGCATAGATATTATTGCCGGGTTGAAGCGAAATCTGAGTCGTCAGTTCAAATTGCCGATACTGTGAGCTTCCGTTCCCAGCGAGTACGAATGCGTTTTGTCCTTGGACAACCTCCGGAGAGATGGTGATCAGTCCGCTTCCGTGGCTTTCAAGATACTTCGCGCGCATCGTCAGATGTTCTGAAAACCGATGTTGCGCCTGGAGATTCCAGGCGACCGTGTACGGCGCGAAGTTACCTATCCTATGATCCCGGTCAACGAACGGGAATTCTGAGTTTGCGGCTTCCGCGGTCAGGTTGAGATAGTGCTGTGGACTGCCAACGACCGATCCATCCGGTTGAAATGTTGTAATAATCTGCTCCGGATAGTGGCTAAAGGCATAGACATTCAGCGGCACACTGTCGTAGAAGGTGCCAATCCCTCCACTGACTGTTGTGCGCCCGCCTATGGATGGATTCCAGACGAATCCCGTTCTAGGAGCAAAGCGTGTCGTTGCCGTGATGGTCTGTGCTTCCACTCGTATGCCAGCATCGACCGCCAGATGAGAAGTGAAGGCCCAATGATCCTGCACGAAGATTGCCGGTTGCCGGTCGCTTCGATCAAACTGGCTGCCGCTGGTGAAGTCGATCGTGCGAATTTTCAATCTCTGGTTATCGAACATGGTGATCGTCTTTGCATGCTGTTGCCCCTCGTCATCCGCGCTCGCGAGGGAAGACCCAAATTGAATTTTTTGTATGCCGAGACTGTTGATGGGTTTCAAGGACCACAACTCATTCCATTCAAAGCGTCGGGAATGCCGTTCCTGTTCAGCAAAATAGTTTCCGCTGTTGCCAGTGGGAAGAACGGTCATACCGAGGGTACCTTGGGGCGAGATCGTAGTACTTAGATCGCTCAAGGAAATGCTGCTTTGCAAGAGACCTTCGCCGATCGCCAGTCGATGCGTGACGATGCCGGTATAGGATCGGGCGTCGCCGTTCGGAGTGACCTCCTGCGGATTGAAGAAGTCGAGGTTTGCATATCGAATGTTCTGAGGAGCCGCATGAAAGCTGGTGGTCAGGGTTTGCCTGGGCGTCAGCGTGAAGTCAGCCTGAGTAAACGAATTGGTGGAGGTAGTTTTGGTTTCATTGAACGGAAAGGGCAGTGTGCGAATCGGTATCTTGTTGTCGACAAACTCCAGCCCTTCGGAGAAAAATGCGCGATCCTGCACAATGGGACCGCCAAAGGACAATCTGGGCGTGGCTGACTTGAGGCCGCGCAAGTGGCCGCTGCGAATGCGAAATTCCGGCAATGGATCATTGAGATCGTAATGCCATTTGTTGCCACCTGGTTTCGTCTCCGCCGTCACCACTCCAGCTGTGAAACGGCCATATTGGGTCAAATATGGAGAGGTCAAAACATGGAGCGAGTCGACAACATCGATGGGCACGCTTAAGCCGAACCGTCCGGTGGCCGGGTCAACTGTATCGACTGAGTCGACAACAAGAGCGCTGTGCATCTCGCCGGCCCCTTCGATCTGTGTCTGGCCATTCGGCGCGCGCACAACTCCAGGGACAAGCGGTAACGTATCGGTCAGAGTCAGGGGGCGCAGGGGGCTTTCATTGACCTCCTCAGGCTTGATCGACGCGCCCGGCGAGGAACTCTGTTCGGTGATGTCCTCATTCGAGGCCTGGACATTCACCGTTTCATGCGCCTGGGGGGCAGGTGCGAGTTTGACTTCAACCTCGGACGTAGATCGTGTGTCGACATCCTGCTCAACGGGTAAATATCCGGTTTGATGGATGGAAACTGTAAGAATGCCCCGGGGCACTCGAACAGAAGCCCGACCGTCCGCACCAGTCTTCATCTGAGCGAGCAGTTTTCCATCCCCCATGAGATTCACACTGACATCCGAGATGACAGCGCCCTGACCGTCGGCGATGCTCACCATGAAGAGCTGATCGGCCAGTGCTTTATCCTGGACATCCTGATGTGCCTGTACCTGAAGTACAAAAGGCCCCAGGAGTCCAACGATGAGAAGCGCAAGTCGGGTTGCCCCTTGGCAGACTCGCCCGGTCCTCACGTGGTCGTACGTCTGCTTATCACAACTGGACCATAGTTTCATTGCTCTGGTCCATTTCTGCGATCGTAAAGCAAGTCTGCATCGTGGGGCTTGGTTGTTGGAATATATGAGCCCAACCCGACTCTCAGCATCACCTTTTCCAATTGCCGAGCACGGAGAAGCGTGAGCAGCTGATCCCTTTGTTTCCTGTTGTCAAAATAGAGCACTCGGGGTCGTCCCAAGGCGCTGCGGAGAAGTAGCTTTCGGCGAGGGAAATCCACATGTGAAAGCGAAACTGCCGCACCTCCGAACCACACGCCCGTCATGTTTAGGAGGAGGCGTTGAATAGAGGAGAGATGCAACGAGAGGGACATCTCCATGTCGCGGGAAATTCCGAGCGCAGTAAACAACGCGCTAGCCATGATCATGGCAAAGAGTGCCAGGCCTACGCATAAACTTCCTTCAGCAATCAACACGTCGCTTAGCACAAACGAACCGGCGGCGACTCCCCTTCGGTAGAGAGTGATGATCGAGCCACGGATCACCAGGATCGGCGAATTCCAAACTGTATGAATCTGCCATATTACTAACAATGTGCTTAACGCTAGGAACGCTGCGGGCCACATCCATAAACCTAAGCGGTAGAAGAGGCAGGCAGTCACAACGCAGCTGAATGCGGTCGTGAGGGCGAAGATCGGAGCTCGCGGAATGATACTGCCCCGGACGTGAGTCCTGTCCGGATATCGTGATCGCTCCGGCCTAGTTCGCGAAGGCACCTTTGCCACTGTCTTCATAGTGTGTGACACAAGCCTCAGCACTTTGACTCGAATGTTGGTGCCGACTTGCGTATTTCGCATGTCTTCACATCGTTGGTGAAAAGACAGCAACTCTGGGGTGTGCGAGAAGGCTTGCGTAGGCCACGTAAACCTCGTGCGTGATCGGGTCTATCGCGAGCGTGTGAGCGCCGTAATGGGTGTGTATTTCGTCCAATACCCGATATGCGTCCGCGCCGTCTTGCTGAATGACCGTCAATTGTCCGGTTTTTCCCGCAGAGTAGATCCGATGAAGAGTTTGGTCGAACGCGACCACATCGGGGCCACCACCGATGTTCACTGACGTGATGATCCGATGCGTGTCCAAGTCAAACACCACTAACATTGCGTTCCCCGAGCAAACCGTGAAAAGACGTCGTTGCCTGGGATCGATGGCCATCCCCGACGGTCCTTCGCACGGAGCCAGAGACCATTGCCCTGTGATGAATCGCTTGCGAAGATCAATAGCAACAATCGAATTGATGTCTTCGAGGTTCTGGTAGAACAACCCCGTTTGTGAATCTTCCGCCGCAAATTCCGGCTTTCCAGGAAGAGAGATGATACCGACTGTTGTGCGCTTTTCAGGATCGATCAGGGTCGCCAGCTTTCCGTCTCCATTAGCTACATACACGAGTTTCACTGACGGGACATACTGTATGGCGTCCGCATCATCCGCGACCGGAATACTCCCAAGCTGCTTAAGAGAGTTTGGATCAAAGACATCCACTGTGTTCGCTTCGCTTCGTGTAATGAACGCGACATTCTGACCGGGAAGAAGTGCGACTCCGTGAGCAGCGCCAGCCCCATGCATCTCCGATACGGTGCTCGCGGTCAGGTTGCTTGAATTCAAAACGACTTTGAATAAAGCACCCGACGACGCATTTGTAACGAACAGAGTGTGATCAGCGAGTGTCAGGTAATCGAGAACGGTGAGGAGCCGGCCCCGTGGAAGCGTGATGAAGCCGTCGAAGGCCATGAATCTGGATCGGCCCGGCGTACCGGGGTAGGCAAGATAGGCCAACACCGCACCCGCGAAAACTGTTAGTGCAACTACGACGATCATCACTGCCTTAAGCGCTCTTTTCATACGGGACTCTTTTCGGGCCTCGCGTCAATGGCGATACTGCCGTTGGTGGTTGGAATGGACATAGTTCTTACCTGCTTCGGAAGCTTGTGTGCGTTCTACTCAGAATTCAGTCGGATGCATTAACTCGATTACCTACAAGCTCCTCGAGCGCCTTTTCGATGCTCGTATCCGGAGTTTCTGGCGTGAAGCCGCTCTGTGTTTCGTCCTGCTGCTTGCTGATGGTCTTCAAAAGAAGAATGTGACCGTTGATGTCGATCCTGGTAGAGCTTGTCTTCCATATCCCCGTCGAGAGCCTGGTCCGCTTCACTTCGATCGTGCCCCCTCTTTTCAGCGAGCCGATCAATCCATGCCCAAACTCCACTTGCTGCGTCAAAGTTGCGGAGATCTGAGCCAGGCGCTTCTCCTGGAGATCGATCAGGAGGATACCGGTCATAGCGTGCAGTGCCATCTCTTCATAGGATTTCGGCTTGTATGCAGGATTCGGGCTAAACTCAAGCTTCTCAAAGCCTCCCTGCTTGCCCTGATCGTCGAAAAGAAAGGCGTCGGGTATTACGCGAAGAAGGTCGTCGACCTTCCTTTCATCTGCCTCTCGAGCCTTCAGGATGGCCTCTTGAGTGTTTGGGTTGTTCATCAATTTGCGAAGCCGATCATCGTCCTGCCTTCGTTCCGAAGGCGAAGGTTCATGACCATCCACCAAGAGCAGGCGATGAACTGGACCGCCGGCCGTCTCAATTTCCTTTTCGAGATAAACATGTCCGCCAGTTCGGCGTTGTACCTGGCTGGCCCATAACGGATCTTGTTTGCGTTGTTGAAGCTCGTTGTAGCATGCATCGGCCATCAGTTCTTTTGCTGTCTGCCCTGATAGCGAAGGCAGGACCGAAAGCAGGCCAGACACAACGAGCAGGAGGTGCCTGCGATGGAGGTATAAGTGTTCAAATATCAACATGAGGGAAGAATCCATGGTGGTGTTCAAGTGCGAGGGGATCTTTTGCCGCGTTGGAGAACAGTCGGGCACGCGATCAGTTATTGGATGAGGATGGCGATGCGGATTGCAAAGAACGACACCGTCCATGCGATTTGACTAACATTCACTACGATGCTGCGTTTCATAGATTCCTCCACGACTTTCATTGTCGGGGGTATCAATCGACGGTGCTGTCAGGAAAGCTCTCGAAAATGTCAGGATTTGTAAGCTTCGCTGACATTGTGGATCCATGCGCCAAAGGGATGACAGATCATTGGAGAGCGCGTCAGAGATATCATGAATAAGAGCCCCGTCTTTGGCTCGCGGAGATACAGACCTTGCTCCCCTCGAAGGAAGTGACACAGCGAGCGAATCCACGCCTGCTGGTAGTGGACGACGACCGTGACTTGTGCCATCTGGTGACACAATACCTGGAGCCAGAGGGGTTTACTCTCTCCGTTGCCCATACGGGAGGCGAGGGGGTAAAGACCGCAGTTGAAGGCAACTATGAACTGATCATTTTGGACGTTATGTTGCCGGATAAGAAGGGCTTTGACGTGCTTCGGGAAATCAGAACGCGTGTGCGCACGCCTGTCCTGATGCTTACGGCCAAGGGAGATGAATTTGACCGCATCCTGGGTCTGGAACTTGGCGCCGATGATTACTTGCCGAAGCCATTCAGCCCGCGCGAGTTGATTGCGCGAATTTCCGCCATACTCCGCAGATCTGGCTGGCAATCCGAAGGTAGTACAGCTTCGCGTCCTCCCGTGATCCGCTCTGGGGATATCGAGCTCGATATCGCGGCACGCACGGTCTTTAGGGCTGGCGAGTTGCTGAAATTGACTTCTGCGGAATTTGATCTGCTTCGCGCCTTCTTAGAATCGCCGGGACAGGTTCTGACCCGTGAGGCGCTCGTTGAGAATGTTCTCGATCGAAAGTTCTCCCCTTTCGATCGCAGCATCGATCTCCACATCAGCAACCTTCGCCGCAAACTGGGTCCGCAGAGCGATGGAGCCGAGAGAATTCGGAGCGTGCGTGGAATTGGCTATCTTTATGCGTGGCCCTTGCAAGGCTGAATGGCTGTTCCTACCCCTTGCCTCCCTGATCACGTCTCCTCAAGTAGGCGAGACGTCTCCTCCTCGTTTGCATTAATGACAAGCAGGCCCAGAATCCTATTCGTTCCAGTCAGTCTTGCATCGGCGATCAGTACGCATCCTCGTGCGCTCCTTTTATAGTCAATCATCTTGTTCATGGCTTTCCGTCGTTCGGCACGTTCTTCGTCAGGCGCTTGCCGAGGAACTCCTGGAGTACCGTTGTACCTGCTAATCCGGCTAGACCAACGAAGGCATTAGTGAAGACCAGATTCGCTCCCCGATCCGCATGGGGATAGTACGCATTGGAGAGTGCGCCGGAGCACATATCCCCGAGGAGATAGGAATA
>Ga0207045_1232_pt1 | contig 10162 bp, 5 predicted proteins | sample Alteio_BWMinCont_69_FD_153299 | JGI IMG/M metagenome (GOLD analysis project Ga0207045, IMG submission 153299) | Enriched cells from forest soil in Barre Woods Harvard Forest LTER site, Petersham, Massachusetts, United States -... | ecosystem: Environmental > Terrestrial > Soil > Temperate forest >... | reverse complement strand
TGGGCGGCTTGAAGGATCCGAATGACCGGCTGCTGGCCGAAGACCTGTTGCCGCTGGAAATGCTGGTAACGCGCCTGGCGGCAGCCTACGAGAATGGACTGCTGCTGCGGCGAGTGTCGCAGACCGAGAGACTGGCCGGACTGGGGCAGCTGGCCGGTGGCCTGGCGCACGAGCTGAACAATCCTCTAACCGTGGTGCTGGGCTACGCGGAGCTGATTGAAGAGTCGGTGGCGGAGGATGGGGCGCGGAGAAATGCGGCGGTGATCCGGCAGGAATCGCATAGGATGAAACAGATCATCGAGAGCCTGGCGCGCTTCTGGCGGCCGTCGTCGAGCGAACTGGCGCCGATTGCGGTTGGCCAGATGCTGACCGATATTGGAAGGCTGAGAAGGCAGGAGTTTGAACGCGCGGGCATTCAGTTTGAGGTTGCGGTTCCCGAAGACCTGCCGAGAATTATGGCCAACGGCGACCAGCTGCGACAGGTGTTTCTGCAGATTCTGAACAATGCCGTGGCGGCGTTGAAGGAATCGTCCGCGGCGAGCGAAAAGCGGCTGCGGATTTCAGCGGCCAGCGAAGGGGCAAACGTCCGCGTACTCTTTGCCGATACGGGGCCAGGGTTTCCGGATCCGGAGCGCGTCTTCGATCCATTTTTTACGACCAAGCCGCCCGGCGAAGGGACAGGGTTGGGCGTAAAAAATGGATCGAAGACATGATGAAGATGCGGCGGTTGGGGGATATCGCCGTGTCTCCCGATGGCCGCTGGGTAATGTTTGCGGCGACCGACGTCGATTTGGCGAAGAACACGCGCACGTCACATTTGTGGATTGTGCCGACGGCGGGAGGCGAGTCGCGAGCGCTGACGGCTGGGATGACGGGTGAGAGCCGGGGACGTTTTGCGCCGGATGGCAAGCGGATTCTCTTCGAGAGCGCGCGCGAAGGCGGCCAACAGATCTGGCTCGCGGACTTTGATGACGAGAAGGGAATGATTGGCGAGCCGCATAAGCTGACATCGCTGAGCACGGATACGGATGGCGCGACGTGGTCTCCGGATGGCAAGCAGATTCTGTTTACGTCAGCGGTCTATCCATATTGTAATGATGATAGTTGCAATAAGCAGCACGATGAGGAGAAAGCGCAGTCGAAGGTGAAGGCGATGGTCTTTACGCATCTCCTCTATCGGCACTGGAATGTTTTTACCGGGGATAAGCGAAGTCATCTGTTTCTGGTCGGCGCAGAGGGAGGCACGCCGCGCGATCTGAATCCGGGGGACGAGCATGATGTTCCGCCGTTCTCGCTGGGCGGTCCCGATGGGTATGCGTTCTCGCCGGATGGGAAAGAGATTGCGTTTGAGGAGAATCTCGATTCTGTGCCGGCGATAAGCACAAATTCGGATATTTTTACGCTGCGTCTCGATGATGCGAATGCGAAGCCGCTGAAGATTTCAACGGCGGAGGGCGGGGATCATTCTCCCGCATATTCGCCGGACGGGAAGTATATCGCCTGGCGCTCGCAATCGCGTGCGGGATATGAAAGCGAACGCTTCAGGCTGATGGTCTACGATCGGGCGGCGAAGAGTATTAAAGAGCCGCTGCCGACTTTTGACCGGTGGGTGGATGAGTTCGCGTGGGCTCCCGATTCGGAGAGGATTTACTTCGCGTATGGCGACTATGGACAGGTGCGAATCGATTCGGTGCAAAAGGATGGAACGCACCTGGCACGCCTGACGAAGTCCGGCGAGTATGGCGACCTGCATGTAACTCCGGATGGTAAGTTGCTGATTGCCTCGAGGATGACGGTGCGGATGCCGGGCGAAGTTGAAGAGCTGGAGCTTGAGAAGAAGCAGCAGGTCACGGCGGAGAGACTGCATGGGCCGGAGCTGCCCGCGGGCAGCGAAGCTTCGGCGGCGTATGCGGTGGTGAAGGAGCGGCAGCTTTCGCATCTGAATGACGAACTGCTGCGCGAACTCGATCTGCCAGAGATGGAGTCGTTTTTCTTTCCGTCGGTCGGCCGGGTGCGCGTGCAGGGATTTTTGATTAAGCCGCCGGGATTCGACGCGAGCAAGAAATATCCGGTGAAGTTTTTGATTCACGGCGGACCGCAGGGTGCGTGGGGCGAGAGCTGGAGTTATCGCTGGAATGCCGAGCTGTTTGCGGCGAATGGATATGTGGTCATCATGGTCAATCCGCGCGGGTCGACGGGCTATGGGCAAACGTTTGTGGACGGCGTGAATGGCGACTGGGGCGGTAAGCCGTATTTCGATCTGATGCATGGGTTGGACTATGCCGAGGAGCACTATCCGTTTATCGATAAGACGCGCGAGTGCGCGATGGGAGCAAGCTACGGCGGCTACATGGCGGACTGGATTCTGGGACACACGCAGCGCTTCAAGTGCGTGGTGACCCATGATGGGATGTTCAATCCCGAGTCGGCTTACGGGACGACGGACGAGCTGTGGTTTAACGAGTGGGAGTTCAAGGGCACTCCATGGACGAACCGGGCGATGTATCGGAGATGGTCGCCGATGCTGACGGAGACCAATATGAAGACGCCGACGCTGGTGGTGCACGGGCAGCTCGACTATCGGCTGGATGTGTCGGAGGGGTATCAGCTTTTCACGACGCTGCAGCGGATGAAAGTGCCGTCGAAGATGCTGTATTTTCCCGATGAAGGGCACTGGGTGCTGAAGCCGCAGAACTCCCAGCTCTGGTACAAGACGGTGAATGACTGGGTGGATGAATGGACGAAGTGAAGTATGCCTTTCGGTCGCGCTAAGAAGAAATCCGAGCCGATGGATGAGAGCGGGCTCTACGAATATGCCGTGAAGGCGCTGGGGCGGCGGATGCGCACGGTCTCTGAGCTGAAGCGGCTGATGCGGAGCCGCGCCGAAGAGGGCGAGCGCGGCGAGGCGGCGATGGAGAAGGTGATTGCACGCCTCAAGGAGTATGGATTTCTCAATGACGCCGATTATGCGGCGAACTATGCGCGGCTTCGGCAGGAGAATGCGAGCTTCGGTAAAAGGCGCGTGCAGCGTGACCTGGGGCAGAAGGGCGTGCACGCGGAGGTGATCGCAAAGACCCTCGACTCGGCTTATGAAGATGTGAACGAGGAAGAGCTGGCGCGGCGGCATCTGGAGCGCAAAGGCGTGAAAAAGCCGGCAAATGAGAAGGAAGCGGCGCGGGTGATGCGCATGCTGATGCGCGCGGGCTTTGCGGCGGGCGTGATCTTCAAAATTCTGAAGAAATGGGATGTGGATGAGGAGGCGCTGGCCGGGCTGGATGAAGTGGAGGAGGAAAGTGATCTCGAATAGCGCAAACTAGTAATTGACGGTGGGTGTGTGCTGTTTTGCCTCGATCAGAATGTCAGAGATGCTGTTGACCGTGACGCGCCGAAATCCGAGATCAGAGAATTCGGGAAGAATTTTGTAGTTGACGATGACAGTTTGAGTACAAGCATTGTGGGTTCCCGGCGAGTCCCATTCGAGCACCATGCTGTTTACATAGTCCTCAGCTTTAGCCGTGAACCAATTTGCTCCGGAGTTCAGACGAACGTTTATGATCTTCGCGTCTTTGCTCACCTCAATCGACAGGCTGACCCTCGCGTCCATACGCGCGGCCACGCCGATGGGTGGATACACAGGCATCTGCGATTTTACAATCCTTAATCCATCGCATTGCTCTGCATATCCTGTCAGGCCAGTGCACGCAAGAAAGATTGCTAACCCATAGCTTTTCAGTCGCCCCATGCTTTCTCCCACATCTCTGCCATCCTACTCGCACACCAGTTAAACTCAATATATGCAATACCGTTCAGGCTCCGAGATACGCGAGACCTTTTTGAGGTTTTTTGAGACGAAGGGGCACCGCAGGGTGCACAGCTCTTCGCTTGTTCCTGCCAACGATCCCACGTTGCTGTTTACCAATGCGGGGATGAATCAGTTCAAAGATGTCTTTCTGGGGATCGAGCGGCGCGATTATTCGCGCGCGACGACATCGCAGAAGTGCGTAAGGGCGGGCGGGAAGCACAACGATCTCGAAAACGTGGGTTTTACGCGTCGGCATCACACCTTCTTCGAGATGCTGGGGAATTTCAGCTTTGGCGACTACTTCAAGAGGGACGCGATTGCTTTTGCGTGGGAGCTGGTGACTTCTCCGGAGTGGTTCGGGATTCCCAAGGACAAGCTGTACGTGACGATCTTCAAGGGCGAGAATGGCGTGCCTCGCGACGAAGAGGCGTACGAGCTGTGGCGCGCGGAGGGGGTTCCGGCGGAGCGCATTCACGAGTGCGGGGCCAAAGACAACTTCTGGCAGATGGGGGATACGGGTCCGTGCGGTCCGTGCTCGGAGATTTTCTATGACATGGGGATCGAGGCTGCTGAGACTCCAGGTGTGGACAAGCCGTTTGGCGAAGACGACGCTCGCTATGTGGAGATCTGGAACCTGGTCTTCATGCAGTTCGATCGGGCCATCAATCCAAAAACGGGGCAGGGCGAGCTGAACCTGCTGCCCAAGCCCTCAATCGATACCGGCATGGGCCTCGAGCGCACCGCTGCGGTGCTGCAGGGGAAGATTTCGAATTTCGAGACGGATTTGTTTACGCCGCTGATAAGGCGGGCAGCGGAGCTAACGCGCCAGGGATCAGGGATCAGGGATCAAGGCTCAGAAAATGTCGAATCGGTGAACGAACGATCTTCGGCGAGCCTGCGGATCATTGCGGATCATGCACGCGCGGCGACGTTTCTTATCTCGGACGGAGTGCTGCCGGCGAATGAAGGGCGCGGCTACGTGCTCAGAAAGATTCTGCGGCGCGGGATTCGGCACGGACGGCTGCTGGGCCAGGAACGGCCATTCATGCGCGAGATGGTCTTCGCGGTGCGAGATGAGATGGCGCACGCGTATCCCGAGTTGAAGGAAAGTGCCGAGCGGGTTGCTAAGGTTGTCGAAGCGGAAGAGCGGCAGTTTGCAAGAGTGATGGAAGTTGGTGCGAAGCAACTCCAGGCAACGATGCAGAATAGGTTTCTGTCCGGAGAGGAAGCGTTTCATCTTTACGAGACATTCGGCCTTCCGCTGGATTTCATGGTCGATGCGGCGCGTGATGCCGGGATCGATTTCGATCTCACAGGTTTCGAGAAGGCGCGTGCCGAAGAGCAGGCGCGTGCGCGGGCTTCATGGAAGGGCGGGACGAAGCAATCGGCGAGCCCGGTCTTTCGTGAGCTTCCGAAGACCGAGTTTGAAGGCTATCGGCAGCTGCGCGTGGACGGAGCGGAGGTGCTCGCGCTCATAAAGGATGGAGCAGGCGTGCCGAGTGCGAATGCGGGCGATGCGGTGGAGCTCGTTTTCGATCACACCAGCTTCTATGCCGATTCGGGCGGGCAGGTGGGCGATATCGGATGGCTGTATTCCGATGACCACAACTCGGTCGTTGCCGATGTGAGCGGGTGCACGAAACCGGTGCAGGGAGTCTTTGCGCATCGCGCGATTCTGCGGCAGCCATTGAAGATTGGCGACAAGGTCGATACGGTGGTCGATGCGAATTATCGCTCGTCGACACGGCGCAATCATACGGGCACACACCTGCTGCATGCAGCGCTGCGCGAGGTGCTGGGGACGCATGTGAAGCAGGCTGGCTCGCTGGTCGATCCGACAAGATTGAGATTCGATTTTTCGCACTTTACTTCCGTTGCCGATGAGGAGTTGCAGGATATCGAGGACCTTATCAATAAGGAGGTCCTGAACAACATTCGCGTGGAGACGCTCGAAGATGTGCCGATCGATGTGGCGATCAATGAGTATCACGCGATGGCGCTCTTCGGTGAGAAGTATGGCGAGCGGGTTCGCGTGGTGAAAATCGGCGATTTCTCGACTGAGCTTTGCGGCGGCACGCACACCGGCGCTACGGGCGAGATTGGCATGGTGAAGCTGCTGGGCGAGGGCTCGGTTTCTTCCGGTGTTCGTCGTGTGGAGGCGGTCACGGGGCTGGGCGCGCTGAATGAATTTCGACGCGACTATGAGGTTGCGCAGCTGGCGGCGCAGTTGGCTCCCAATGCGGAGGTTGCTCCGGCGGAGGCGTTGCGGGCGAGGCTGGCGGCTCAGGATGAAGAACTGAAGAAGCTGCGGCGCGAGCTTGACCAGGTGAGGATGAAGTCGGCGGCTGCGTCGGTGTCGAATGCTGGCGAGCAGGCCGTCGAAGTGAAGGGCGTGAAGGTGCTGGCGCAGCGTGTGGATGGTCTGGATCGCGGGCAGATGCGCACGCTCGTTGATAATCTGCGCAACAAGCTGGGGTCGGGTGTGGTGGTGCTGGGCTCGGCGCAGGAAGAGGGTAAGGTTGCGCTCATCGCCGGAGTGACGAAGGATCTGACGGGCAAGGTGCAGGCGGGAAAGATCGTCGGGCAGATTGCGAAGCAGGTGGGCGGATCCGGCGGGGGGCGTCCCGACATGGCCGAGGCCGGCGGCAAGGATGTGAGCCAACTCGACGCGGCGCTGAAGAGTGCGGTGAATGTGGTTGGTGAGCTGGTGGGGTAGCGGAGAGGCAGCGAAAGGCAGCTGAGGAGCGGTTAGCTGCGAGAAAAGCAGATCCTTCGACTTCGCTTCCCCACCCCATCGACGAAGACCTGTCGCTGGGGGCCCCGGGTCGCTCCGCTCAGGATGACAATGTTGCTTGGGACGGTAGATTTTCCCGAAACATGAGGTTCCGAACTGGGTCCCTCCAGATATTTTCAGCGAAATCGGTAGAAGCTCGAGAAAAGCAGATCCTTCGACTCCGCTTCCCCACCCCATCGACGAAGACCTGTCGCTGGGGACCCCGGGTCGCTCCGCTCAGGATGACAATATGCTTGGGACGGTAGATTTTCCCGAAACATGAGGTTCCGAACTGGGTTCTCCTTGATTGATGGGGCTTTTGCTGCGCACCTATAATCTGAGTGTCCCTTGCCTCTTATGCCGGCTCCTATTCTCCGCGCAGGACGTTCACGCCTGCTTTCGATTGCCGGATGCATTTGCCTCCTAGCGCTCAGCGGATTGCGGTTGCCGGCGGCTCCGCAGCATGGTGCGGCTGCATATGAAAAGGCACAGCGAATGCGCGAGGCGCTCGAGGGGCGTCCTGAGCGGCAGCGCACGCGTCGCGATTATGAGCGGGTGATGGATGCGTATCGCGTGGTGTATCACGGCGATCCGGCGGCGTCGCGGGCGGACGCGTCGATTTCAGCGGTCGCGGATATGCTGGCCGAGCAGGGGCGCATTTTTCAAGACGAGAAGGCGCTGCACGATGCGATACGGCAGTATGAGTTTTTGCGCAAGGAGTATCCGGGCAGCCGCTATCGCTTCAGCGCGCTGCTGACGGAGGGCGAGATTTATCTGCGCGATTTGAATGACCGCGAAGCGGCGCGGGCGACCTTCCAGCAGTTCCTGAAGATGTATCCGCAGAATCCGCTGGCGAGTGAAGCGCGAGCGGAGCTGACCAACTTGCGCAAGGGCGCAAAGAGCGGATATGGAAGCGCGCTGGTCGCGGAAGGCAGGGCAGGCAGCGGGTCTCCGACTCCGAGTGCGAATTCAAGTGCGAGTTCGGGTGCGGTAGCGGCACCTCCGAAGACGGCGTCGAGCCGGCACAATGCGGTGCTGACGGCGGCCTTGCAATCGCAGGGGCACAGTGCGGGGAGCGGGGCCGTAGCTCAAGGGAAAAATGGTGCAGTGAGCGGCGGCAAGACGCCGGCGTCGAAGAATGCCCAGAGAAACGAGATGGAAGAGAGCGATATTCCTCCTCCGTCGAATCCTGCGCCGTCGAATCCTGCTGCGGAGCCCTCACGCAACACGGCGAAAACAGAACCACCGGCGGAAGCCACGATCGAGCACAAGATCGAGCCCAGGACCGAGCCAAAGACAGACGCTTCGCACCTGAGCGAAGCCGCGTTGAATGCGCCGCCTCCGCCACGCAGGGGAAAGTTGCCGCTGGTGACCGGCATTCGCCACTGGTCGACGCCGGTGTATACGCGGGTGGCGATCGATCTGCAGGATGAGGTGCAGTATGAGGCGGTGCGGGTGCCGAATCCTGACAGGATTTTTTTTGATCTGCATGGCACGCGGCTGTCGCCGGAGTTGATCGGGAAGTCGGATGAGGTGATCGACGATGGGTTTCTGAAGCAGGTTCGCGCGGCGCAGTTTTCCAACGATGTGACGCGGATCGTGCTCGATGTGAGCGATGTGAGCGAATACTCGGCGTTCTTTTTGCCGAATCCGTCGCGGTTGATTATTGATGTGCATGGAAGGAAGTCGCATGCGCCGGTGGTGTATACGGCGACGGTTCCTCCCGCGCCTGCGCCGGCGAGCACCGCCAAGCCGGCCGCGAAGGTGGCAACGGTGAAGGCTCCGGTTGCAAAGACAATCCAGCAGCCGCAGATGGTGGCGATAGCGAAGCCGACGATTGGGATTGGGCCGGTGACGACTGCGGCTGATGCGTTGGGTGATCCGCTGCCGGCGAGTTCTACGAACGCTGCGGGGAGGACTGCTGCGCGTGCGGCGAAGAATGCAACAGCACTAGCGAAAGCTCCGGCGGCGACAACGAAGACTCCGGAGACGACGAGTGCTTCAGAGACGACGAGCGCGACGAATGATTCGTCGGCGCTGGCCGATGTGGCTTCGCTGAGCCAGCAGCCGAATCGGGTGAAGGCGACGAAGCGGCCGACGAAGGCTCCGGTAGCGCAGTCGGTGGCGGGAACGAGTCCCGCGCCGCAGCCGGATGAGGTGGTGGCCGCAAATGCTCCGCCACCGATGCCGGCGCCATCGTCGCGAAAATCGAAGAAGAGCAGCGCTACAGCGCCGGCGGATACGAGCACGGCGGAGATTCATGCCGCGGCACCGACGGCAGATGGGCAGCGGTCGATGGTGCGGGCTCTGGGATTGAAGATCAATCGCATTGTGGTGGATGCGGGGCATGGCGGGCATGACTCGGGGACGCTGGGTCCGGATGGAATTGAAGAGAAGGACGTGGTGCTGGATGTGGCGCTGCGGCTGGGCAAGCTATTGAAAGAACGGCTGGGCGCGGATGTGATTTACACGCGCGATGACGATACCTTTATCCCGCTGGAAACGCGCACGGCGATTGCGAATAAGGCGCAGGCCGATCTGTTTATCTCGATTCATGGGAATTCGAGTCCCGATTCTTCGGCGCGGGGCGTGGAGACGTACTACCTGAACTTCACGACTTCAGCAGATGCATTGGAAGTGGCGGCGCGCGAGAACGCGGTGTCGGATGAGTCGATTCATCAGCTTTCGGATCTGGTGAAGAAGATTGCGCTGCAGGACAAGATCAATGAGTCGCGCGAGTTCGCTTCGGATGTGGAGCAGAGCTTGTATACAGGGCTTGAGGATGGGAATCCCGGATTGAAGGATCGCGGCGTGAAGAAGGCTCCGTTTGTGGTGCTGATTGGTGCGAATATGCCGTCGATTCTGGCGGAGATTTCGTTCCTGACGAATCCCAGCGACGCGCAGGAACTGCGTGAGGGGCAGTACCGGCAGCGCATCGCGGAGTCGCTGTATCACGGAGTAGCGCGGTATGTGGGAAGCCTGAGCGGCGTACGAATTGCGGATGCATCGCCGCGGGGCACGACGCGCTGAGGCTGGGTGGCGAGAGAGCCTGCTCACCATCGACGGCTGGTGGTAGTCTCAAGCTGAGATGGTTTTTTCTCTCCGTTCGGTTTGGGCGGGCTGCATGGGATTCGTTCTGGCGGCTGCCTCTCCCCTGGCTTTGGCGCAGGCTAAGTCTGCTCCTGCTCCGCCTCCGACACAAAGTGCTGTGCCGGCTTCGCCAGCAATGGCGCCTGCTTCGCTCTTGCCTGCGGACTTTGCGGGATGGACGAAGGATGGTGCGACGGAAACCGGCACGACGCCGGAGGATGCCGATCATGCCAACGCAGATGTGCTGAAAGAGTATGGATTGAAGGACTTCGCTCTAGCGAGCTACGTCCGTGACGGGGTCCATGGCGGCGGCAAGGCGACGCTGCGAGCGATGCGCTTTACGGATGCGACCGGTGCATATGGGGCTTTTACGTTTTATCGCAAGCCGGAGATGCGGACAGAAGATATCGGCAAGGGCGCTGCTCTGAATGCAGGCACGAACGAGGTGTTGTTCTGGAATGGACAGACACTGTTCGATGCGACCTTCGATCATGCAG
>Ga0207045_1231_pt1 | contig 10191 bp, 7 predicted proteins | sample Alteio_BWMinCont_69_FD_153299 | JGI IMG/M metagenome (GOLD analysis project Ga0207045, IMG submission 153299) | Enriched cells from forest soil in Barre Woods Harvard Forest LTER site, Petersham, Massachusetts, United States -... | ecosystem: Environmental > Terrestrial > Soil > Temperate forest >... | reverse complement strand
CGACCGACCCGGAGCAGCTTTATGCGCGCGAGAAAAAATTATTGGAAGAGCGCCGCGTTCTCCCGCTGGTCGCATTGCCGGAATATGTCGGAGTAGGTCAGAATGTTCGGGACTGGATGCCGGCGCGCTGGGGCGAATGGCACCTTGCGGATGTGTGGCTTGATTTGCCGGAACCTGCGCAGGCGCAGGCTGGCAATTCGAATTCCGCCGGGAGTCCGGCGAATCCGCCGGCCACTGCGCCCTCCGGAGCTAAACCATGAGCTTTCGAACAAAACTGCTGCTCATCGTATTGCTCATCATTTTTGCCTCCGTGACGGTGGTGGCCTACGGCGTGACGTACTACACGCGCGAGGCGTTCGAAGAGATGGACGCGCAGCGCACGGAAGCGCTCGTCGCTCAATTCAACAAAGAATTTGCGCAGCGCGGGGAAGAGATCGCGCGTCAGGTGGAAAACATTGCGAATGCGGAAGTGACGCTGCGCATGGCCATTGACCTGGGGCGACCCAACGCGGACCAATCCCTATATGTGCGCGATGCCAATGGCGCGGCGCAAGATCATGGCTTGGATTTTGTGGAATTCGTGAATAGCGATGGGACCTTGATTTCCTCGGCGCAGTATCCCGCGCGCGTCGGTTATAAGAATGATTGGCTTGTTTCGACCGCCGATTGGAATACCTCTTCCGCTTTTCTGTCGCGGGAAGAACTTCCGACGGAGGTGGCTCTCTCGTTGACGGTGGTTCGCACACAACCGAATGTTCCCAAGCCGTTTTACATTGTTGGCGGGCGCCGCGCGGTATAACGCGATTTACAATTTGCACGAGAATCGCTGCTTGCCGCGCGTTGATCGCCACGCGTTCTCCCAGAAGTTTTGCCAAATCACCGGGCGCGTCCACGCGCAGCCGCAGCGACTCTGCGCCGCCACCCGCGTTGGCGGGAAGCGCGGCGCGAATTTCCCTCGCTCGTGCGATGTTGGTCTCCATCGTGAAGAGGAAAGCATATCCCGAGAGCCACTGCGGCAAAAGGGCCGCTGCAGGTTCGGCTTGCTTCTGCAGCAACACGTTGGCCATGGTCTGCCGGTCGAGCGAGAGGGAGAGCGCCTCGCGCAACTGCGCGTCCGCCACCGCAGGCTGCGTGTCATCGAAACGCAAACCATACAGAACGACCGGCGACGACGACCACACGCGCAGATTATCCTGCATGGCGCGCCGCACGAGATCCGGAGACAGTTCCACCAGATCGGCTTTGCCCAATTGCAAATCAAAGAGCTGCCGCAGCAGCGGAACGCCCAGCGTCACATCAATGGCATCCAGAAAGGGCCTGCCCGACCACGTCTCCTCATTCGCGCGGAAGTGCAGATGCGTTGACTTCCCTTCGCTGCGCACAAGCGCGGCGCTAGAACCTTCCGCGGGCGCGGAATCAGACTTGTCCACACTCTTCGAAGTTTCTTTCGTCTCCGCCACAAAAAATGGCCCCGTCCCAAGCAACGTGCCATCCGGCTGCACGCGATACACAAAAAAACGGCCCGACGCCAACTCCTCGAGCAGATCCGGCATGGCAGTTGCCGATTGAATCACAACGCTGCTCCCGGTCGCCGTAATCTGCTGCCCTTTGGGAAGCAGCGGTTGGAGTGCCACCACAACATCCGTCGGCGTGAGTGTCGAACCATCCGAGAATTTCACACCGGCCCGCAACGTAAACTGCCAGCGCTTGAACGTCGCATCGTGCGTCCATTCCGTCGCCAACTGCGGCTGAAACCGTCCGTAATTGTCCAGCACCTCCAGCCGGTCAAACACCAGCGCCGCCAATTTTTCGTTCGTGGCCGACTCCATCGCTCCCGCCTTCCATTCCCTCGGATCCAGCGACAAACCTGTCTCTCTCAACTCTACTTGCAGAGTTCCGCCGTACCTCGGCCGAACTGAGGATCCCGCCGCGGGCGGAAAAAGCAGCAGGAGACCGAGCACGCTAATGATTGCAAGCCAGGGATATTCGAAATGCTTCATACTCTCCGGTCTTAAGGTTTCGGACTACAGCAATCGCCCCGTCGTGGGGTCCAGCAAACTCTGCATCAGATGGAATTTGCTCCGAGCCGAGCGAAAGGACTGGCCCAGGCAGCGCAACAGGCTGGTCGTACGCGACAATATGCTGCTCTTCGACCCGATAGGCCGTAATCTGGTCGGCATCTGTCCAGTCCTTGCGTGCGCTGGCCAGGACGTTCCAACCATCGTCGCAAGTGCTGTGGATGGTTGTGATCTCATTACCCCAACCTGCAAAACTTTCTAACTCCTTATCACTGTGATCTAACAATCGGGCGCGCCCATCAATGCCTGCCGCAATGAATAGACCCGATGGTTCATCGGATTTCAAGGCCAGGAATCCAGCAGAAAAAAAAGGCTTGATGTGCAACCTGATTCCGCTCTCAGCGTAGATCTCGCCCGTAAAATAGGTGCCTGATGAATCCCATTTTGCTCCGTTGTCGATCAAGTATGGCCCAGCGGAGAGAAGGCTTACCCCCACCAGTTCCTTTTCCTCATCTGAGCTGCACTCGATCCGAAGGGAATCTAGCGGCCCGAGAGGGTTGATGGAGCAGAGAAGCTTCGGAAAGCTCGCAACGAGACGCGGGTTGCCATTCTCGCTGAACTGGAAAAGTTGCCCTCGCGGAGCTCGCGATTGCGGGCCCGAATGAGGGATAGGAAGAGATTTCATGAGCGACCAAGTGGTTTCCTGACGCTGATAGATGGACAACTCTTTTTGGCCAAAGACAGCTATGCGCTGCTGATTCTGTTCTGAAGGTCTCAAGAACTTTAGGTCGAGAATGGGGCTTTCCTGTCTCCAAATAAGCTCCTACACAAGCGTTACCCTTCGCGAACTGGGATCGCCGGGTGGAACCGTTCCAAGCGCTACGCGCTCAAAGGAAAAACGGGATAGCCCATTCTCCACGAGCTCAGCGATCTCGATCGCGCCGGAGAGATTTTCGGAAAAGGTCAACCGTACCGCGGCAGAAGATGAATCATCGTGTGAAACTTTGTGCCCGCGACTCTGAAGCTCTCTTTCAAATGTCTGGCTAAGACTAGTTATCTGGTCGGAACTCAGCGAAGAGAGATTGCGAACTCGAACGCTGACCCCCTCGCGAGAGTTCAAAAGGGAGGCTACCTTATGGGCAAGAGCGCGCGCTGCGTCTTCGAGTGAGTCAGCGCGCGAGGCAATCGGAACGAAGAGTAGCGCGAATCCCAAAGCTAGGTAGAAAAGAGTGCAGCCGAGAGAGCGCCGCGGGGACAATTTTTGCTTGGCGGACACGGGGTTCCGGGTTGATGATATCACGGCTGCAAACGAAGGTCGGTGCGGCGCTCGGACCTTTGCCGCGGCGGCGCGGTAAGACGCTTGGACAAAGGAATTTTTTCGAGCCAAAGTCGGTATCTAGCACCAGCGAAACGAATTGCCCCGGCCAGCCGTCCATGTAGAAGCCAGGTATCCCCGGGAATGCATCTTCAGGAGCGAACGGAATGAAGCCCATGCCCACGCGAGTGAACGTCTTATTGTGGCTAAGTCTGGCGCTAGCGGTCTGCCTGGCCGCAACGCCGGCCAAAGCGCCTGCACAGGCGGCCGCCGACCAAGTGCCCGACGGCCCCACCAAGCTTCTCCGGTATGCTGATATTTCTAAGGACAAAGTAGTCTTCGCCTACGCCGGCGATCTCTGGATTTCTTCGCGCGAAGGCGGCAATGCGCGCCGGCTCACCTCGCACGTAGGCGACGAGCTCTTTCCGAAATTTTCTCCTGACGGAAAATGGATCGCCTTCACCGGCGAGTACGACGGCAACCCCGACGTGTATGTGATTTCTTCCGAAGGCGGCGAGCCCAAGCGCCTGACCTTCCATCCCTCGAACGACATCGTCCTCGGCTGGACGCCCGACGGCAAAAACATCCTCTTCCGCTCCGACCGTTTCAGCGCGCCCCCGGGCCGCTTCACCAAACTGTTCCTCGTCTCTCCGCAAGGCGGCACGGCCAAGCAGCTACAAATTCCGCGCGGCGATTTGACATCGTTCTCGCCCGACGGCACCAAAGTCGCCTACATCGAAACCTCCCAGGAATTCCGCACCTGGAAGCGCTACCGCGGCGGCTGGAACCTGCCCATCGCCATCTACGACCTCAAGAAAAATACCTACGAAGAATTACCCAAGTCCGCCGGCATGGACATGTTCCCCATGTGGCACGGCAACGCCATTTATTTCATCAGCGACCGCGACGGCGTGATGAATCTCTACAGCTACGACCTCGGCTCCAAGCAAACGAAAAAGCTCACCGACTACAAGGAGTACGACATTAAGTGGCCGAGCCTCGGGCCTGACGCCATCGTCTACGAAAACGGCGGCGTGCTCTACGAGTTCAATCTTGCCAGCGGCAAGACGCGCAATCTCCCCATCATCGTGCGCGCGGAAGACATCGAAGCCCGCGCGGAGTTCAAAAGTGTCGCGCAGAATGTCGGCAGCTTTGCCATTTCGCCTTCCGCCGCCCGCGCCGTCATGGAAGCCCGCGGCAACATCTTCACCGTTCCCGCCGAACACGGCAGCATTCGCACTCTGACCACGCAACATTCCAGCATCCACGAACTGAATCCCGCATGGTCGCCGGACGGCAAGTGGATCGCCTATCTCTCCGACAAAACCGGCGAGTATGAGCTCTACACGCGCCCACAAATGGGCGGCGAAGAAACACGCATCACCACCGACGGCGGAGTCTACCGCTACGGCCCGGCTTGGTCGCCGGACAGCAAGAAGCTTCTCTACTGGGACAAACTGCACAAACTTTGGTACGTCAGCGTCGAGGATAAGAAGCCCGTCCTTGTGGACGAGGCCGGCTACGGCGATATCACCGACGGAAGCTGGTCGCCGGACAGCCTGTGGCTCACCTATTCGAAACCGCATCGCCGCGGCTCGAACGACATCTATCTGTACTCGCTCGGCACCAAGAAAGTCACGATGGTTTCCGCCGGTTTTTACAATGACACGAATCCGGTCTTTGATCCTGGCGGCAAGTACCTCTATTTCATTTCCTCGCGTTACTTCTATCCAAGCATCGGCCAGCTCGACCAGCGCTACAACTACTACACCACCGATGGCGTCTTCGCCCTCACGCTGAAGGCCGATGAAGCCTCTCCCTTCAAGCCGGAAAGCGACGAAGAAAAAGCTGCCGACGAAAAGAAGGACAAGGACGAGAAGAAGGACGAAAAGGCCAAGAAGGACGAAAAGAAGGCCGACGCCAAAGCCGGCGATGCCAAATCCGACGAACAAAAGGATGAAAAGAAAGACGAGAAGAAAGAAGAGAAGAAACCCGAGCCGGTAAAACCCATCCAGATTGACTTGGATGGCCTCGCCTCGCGCATCGCCCCCGTGCCCGTCGCTCCCGGAATCCTCAGCTCTCTCGTCGCGCGCAAAGACAAATTCTTCTACGTCACAACACCGCAAGAAGCGCGGCAATTCGGCACCAACGACCACGGTCCCAAGAGCGCTCTTCACGTCTACGACATCACGAAACGCGAGGACAAAGTTCTGCTCGACGGCATTGACGGCTTCGACCTCGACAAGGAAGGCAAAAAAGTTCTCTACAAAGCCGGACCCGTCTTCGGCATCGTCGAAGCCATCCCCGGCAAGGCCAAAGTCGGCGAAGGCAAGCTGAACCTCGGCGAAATGCAAGTGAAAGTGAACCCGCGCGAGGAATGGCGCCAGGTCTTCCACGAAGCGTGGCGCATCGAACGCGATTTCTACTGGGATCCCGCGATGACCGGCCACGATTGGAAAAAAATCGGCGAGCGCTACGAAGCGCTTTTGCCCTGGGTCGCGCATCGCAGCGATCTGAACTACCTCATCGGAGAAATGATCTCCGAGCTCAGCACCTCGCACACCTACGTCGGCGGCGGCGATCAACCCCAGAAGCCGCACGTCAGCGTCGGCTTGCTCGGCGCCGATTTCGAACCTGACGGCGGCTATTTCAAGATCACGAAAATCTATCCCGGCGAAAACTGGAACGACAACACGCGCTCCCCGCTGACCGAGCCCGGCCTCAAAGTAAAAGCCGGCGACTATCTGATCGCCGTGAACGAACAAGAAGCGAGTTCGAGCCAGGACGTCTATTCCTACTTCCAGGAGCTCGCCGGAAAACTAGTCACGCTGAAGATCAATACCAAACCCAGCCGCGAAGGAGCGTGGGAAATCACCGTAAAGCCCGTCCCCAACGAAAGCGGCCCGCGTTATCTCGCCTGGATCGAAGCGAACCGTCGCAAGGTCGAAGAAGCCACCGGCGGCCGCATCGGCTACATGCACGTGCCGGACACCACCATCCCCGGCATCATCGCCTTCGACAAGCAATTCACCGCGCAGCTCGATAAAGACGGCATCATCGTCGACGAGCGCGATAACTCCGGCGGACAAATTCCCGATTTCTACACGGAAAAACTGAAGCGCACGTTGCTCGCGTTAGTCGCCCCGCGCGACACGAAAGACGTCCCTTGGCCGCCCGTCGCCATCTACGGCCCCAAAGTCATGATCGTCAACGAACTCGCCGGCTCCGGCGGCGACGCCTTCCCGTGGTTTTTCCATCGCGAAAAAATCGGTCCCATCGTCGGAACGCGCACCTGGGGCGGCTTGGTCGGCATCGGCAACGTGCAGCCCCTGCGCGACGGCGGCTTCGTCACCGCGCCCGGCTTCGGCTTCTGGAGCGTGGACAATGGCGGCGAATGGGTCGTCGAACAGCACGGCGTCGATCCGGATTTCGTCGTGCCTCAGCGCCCCGACCTCGTCGTCGCCGGCCACGATCCGCAACTCGAAAAAGCCATCGAGCTCGCCAACGAAGCATTGAAGTCCTACAAGCCCATTCCGCCAAGGCCAAAATATCCCGTGGCCAAGCAATAAAATCCGTTTCGTAAATCACGCTGCTCACTCACAAACAAAAAGGACCGGCGAAAAGCCGGTCCTTTTTGTTTTGCAAGCGCGGCACGCAGCCGCATCCTTCATTTGAACGCCACTTCCATTTCCAAACCGCTAGCCGGGTGACGCGGTCCGCGAAACTGGCGGAGGATCAATCTCTGGCTGATCTGGTCAAGCGCGGCGGTGCTTGCCTTCCGACTCATGATCGTTCCTCCCTTCCAGCGTCGCGTCCCGGGCCACCCGCAGGGGTGTTGGCTAGCGGAGCTCGCTCGCATCGACATCAGCCGATGCGAATTTTTCTGAAAGCTAAGGCCTCTTCGGCTGCCGTTTCTGCGCCGAAGCCGAAGCCGTCGGCGTCACATCTTCCGACCCATCGTCCGCAGAACTGCTGCTCACTCCCGAAAACGCCGACCGCATCACGTCATTCGCAAAGAAATTCTTCCCATCCATCGGCACCATCATGATCTGCAGCTTGTCCGACAGCCGCTCCGCGATAATCTTCTGAATCAGCATCGGATTCGACTTCAGCACCGCCGCCTCGAATTTCATCCGCTCGGAATCCGCCGCAGCCGTCACCCGGATGCGATTCGCGTCCGCGTCCGCCGTCACGCGAATCCGATTCGCCTCCGCGTCCGCCAGATTCTTCTGCCGCTCGATCTCCGCCTTGCTATCAATAATTTTCGCTTGTGCCGCCGCTTCCGCATTTTGCAGCGTGGACTCCTTCCGCGCCTCCGCCTCCAGCTTGCTCTGCTCGATCTGTTTCTGTTTCAGCGGCAGCGTGTACTGCATCGCGTCCGCTTCCGCCTTGGCCTGCAGCACGCGCACCTGTGCCTGCGCCTCCGCCTGCTTCACCTCGCGCGCCTTCTGCGCTTCCGCTTCCAGCTCCGCAATCTTCACTTCTTTCCCCTTGATCTCCGTCTCCGTGCCCAGTCGCTCGTTCTCCTGCTCCTTCAGCAGCAGTCCTTCGAGCCCCTTGGCGTATTCCTCCGGCAGTTTCAAGTCGCGCAGCAAAACTTCGCGCACCACAATCCCGTCGCTCGCCAGCCGCGTAGTAATCGCGTCCGCCGCCTTGGTGCGCAGCTCCTCCCGCTTCGTCGCAAAAATTTCCCGCGTGATGTAATTGGGCGCCAGTTGCCGGTAAATCGTCGAAACCACCGGAGCCACCACCTGCTCCCCCACCGGCTGCGGCAGATTCGTGTGAATCGAATCCAGCCTCTTGGGGTCCAGCCGGTACCGCACGGAAACCGCCAGCCCGATGTTCAACCCTTCGCGCGCCTGCACCGTCAGCACGTCACCCTTGTGCTTTGGATCTTCGGCCACCTGCGTCGAATACACTTGCTCGCGCGTGTCGTAGATCGCCACGGAATCCACCAGCGGCGTAACCACATGCACGCCGGGATACAACGTACCCGGCCGCGCGCCCCAGATTTGGCTGACGCGTACGCCGGCCGTTCCATCCGGAATCACCACCACGCTCTCCGTAATCAAGAACGCCAGCACTCCCGCCGCAAACAATTGTAGCGCCAGCCTCCATCGCACCGGCCGGAAAGGGCGCCGAGCCAGCGCACCCACCTCCCCGCCGCCTTCCTCCGTCTTCCCCCGCGACAGCAACCGCCTCAATTGCTCCGACAGAAAAATGTCATACGCCACCAGCGCCCCCGCGCTCCCAAACAGCACTGCCCCCACAATCGTCAACAAATATTTCAATGCCAGCATCGCCTAACTCCCTTCTGTTCCATTTCCGGAGCCAGTAGCACAGACACTCTTGTCTGTGCTCTTAGCTCTCGGCCAAACCCCAGTAGCACAGACACTCCTGTCTGTGCTCTTAGCTCTCGGCCAAATCCCAGTAGCACAGACACTCTTGTCTGTGCTCTTAGCTCTCGGCCAAATCCCAGTAGCACAGACACTCCTGTCTGTGCTCTTCATTGCAAATCCTGTAGCTCAGGCCGTCCATGCGCCCGCCAATAGAGCGCCCATAACCACCACTCACTCACCGCCCCGAATACGCCCGCGCCACCCGCACCGTCCCGTACCCCAATTCCGTCCTCCGCGCAGGAACCCGCCCAGCCGTAGCCGGCCGCATCATCCAAAACGCCCCGCGCAACAGCATCCAGTTCAATCCCGCCGCAGCCCCAGCCGCAAACATCGTCGTAACCACCAGCCCGGCAAAATGCAGCAAACCGCTCATGACGTGCCTCCAAATCCTGCGATTTGGTGAATCGCACGCCCATGCCCTATTCGAATGTATTGGAAATAAACGACTTACAGGAAAGCCCTGCCCAAAACTCCGTGGCCCACGTTACACGTCGTGTCGCCCTACCCGCACATCCGCCTTTGTAGCACAGTCACTCCTGACTGTGCTCTTCTCCTCTATCCCCGGATCTGCCTTTGTGGCACAGCCATTCCTGGCTGTGCTCTTCTCCTCTACCCCCGGATCTGCCTTTGTGGCACAGCCATTCCTGGCTGTGCTCTTCTCGCCCATCCGCGTAGGGGCACGATACATCGTGCCCCTCTGGCTCTCCGTGTAGGGCTCGCCTTCCGAGGCGGGCCGCTCCCGCAGCGCCGTAGGCGCACCACAATTTAGCCCAGCCCGTAAGGGCTGGGAATCGTAGCCAGAAAAAATCCCAAGCACCGGAGGTGCGACACCCCTCCGCGCCCTTTGCCTCCCGGACGCGATTGTGAGACGGAGGGATCCTCCAATCCTTCCCAACCTGCCAACCTTTAAACCTTCAAACGTTCAAACGGTCCTTCTCCCCATCCCCGCATCTGCCTTCGTAGCACAGTCACTCCTGACTGTACTCTTCTCCCTATTCGCACTGGCGCACGGTCCATCGTGCCCACTCCCCCGCGTCAACCCTAGCTATCGACTTGGTCATAAAACCCCCACACTCCCGCGCACACGATTCAAAACTGCGACATGATCGCCTTCTTGCGCGCCGGACTGACGCAAGACCGTCTTGCCCGCGAGACGAGCCAGAGGTGGCAGACAATGAATTGGATAGCCAGCACGCTAAGTCTCCTGGCGTTAGGCATCGGCACTCTTTTTTTTGCTTGGCGGGGCCATATCTCGGGCGAACTCGCTATGGCACGTTTCTTTCGGATGTACCGGCCTAACCGGCAAGACCATCCTTTCGCTTTCTACTTCTATCTCGCCCTCCTCATCGTGGTGGGCACCGTTGAGATTGTCTGGGGAATCCTTATATTCTTGCGTCTCCTAAGACCGCTTCCCTGGCGCTGAGCGGAACGGTCCTTCGCCCCTCGCCTCCCTCATTTC
>Ga0207045_1224_pt1 | contig 10294 bp, 9 predicted proteins | sample Alteio_BWMinCont_69_FD_153299 | JGI IMG/M metagenome (GOLD analysis project Ga0207045, IMG submission 153299) | Enriched cells from forest soil in Barre Woods Harvard Forest LTER site, Petersham, Massachusetts, United States -... | ecosystem: Environmental > Terrestrial > Soil > Temperate forest >... | reverse complement strand
CCTACAGCGTACCGGTCTTCAGCTACTACCACTCGCTGAATTTTTTTGGACGCTCAGCGAACATAACGGCTGCACTGCCTTATGGGGTGGGAACTTTTCAGGGCGACGTGTTGAGGCAACACACATCGGTCTACCGTTCGGGGCTGCTGGATTCCAGCTTTCGCTTTTCGGTGAACCTGATGGGCGGGCCGGCGATGCAACCGAAGGATATGGCAAAGTGGAAGCAGAAGAGGCTTTTGGGAGTGAGTCTGAAAGTGATTGCGCCCACTGGACAATACAGCGGCTCGAAATTGATCAACTGGGGCGGCAATCGGTGGGCTTTCAAACCGGAACTTGGCTATTCCGAACGCTGGGGCCATTGGGTGCTCGATGGCTATGCAGGTGCGTGGTTCTATACCACAAACCCGGCGTCTTACGCAGGACTGGTCACCAAACCGCAAAGTGAAACGCCGATCGGGGCCTTGGAGGGGCATTTGAGTTACGACGTGCAGCCGCGCTTGTGGGTGTCGCTGGACGCGAACTTCTGGTGGGGCGGCATTACCAGTTTGAGTGGAATACAGAACCTGGCGACAAAGCAGACCGGCTCGCGCCTTGGAGGCACGGTTTCATTCCCTATCAGCAAACACCAATCCATCAAAGTCAGCTACAGCAATGGCACATATATTCGCTTCGGTGGAAACTATCAGAGCGCCTCCGTGGCGTGGCAGTATTCCTGGTTGGGCCGGCCGAAATAAGAATTAAGATTTCGGCCCGCGTTCTTGCCAAGCGGTAGCTCTGCCTTTTGAGTAATGAAAGCTTGACATTCGGGGATAGATCTTGCGCTAGTGGCTGCTGTTTGGTGGGCAAGACCGCATTGATGAAGACAAACGGGCTGGGCAAGTTGGGGTGACTTGATGAACGGTAGTGACAGGAAGAGATGCACTTCACACGGGCGCAGGGGTGTGCCGGAAGAGAGCAGAAATCCAGAAGGTGCTCTTGCAACGGCCTGCGTCGGCAGCCTAATCTGCTGAAGGAAATTGGTCATGCTGCTGATCCCCTGCAGCGTATCTCATCGATGGAAACCATACGCACGCATATCGGATGAAGCCCGATGAATACCTAAGGAATTACACCACGGGCAAAATCTCGGCGTGGAGAAAGATTATGATTACGGCGGAACAGCAACGATTAGATGATGCGCGACTGGGAAAATTTCCTTGGAAGAAGTGGGGGCCCTATCTTAGTGAGCGGCAATGGGGCACGGTCCGAGAGGACTATAGTGAGGGGGGTGACGCCTGGAATTTTTTCACCCACGATCATGCCCGCTCGCGCGCCTACCGCTGGGGCGAGGACGGACTCGTCGGAATTTCCGATGACAAACAGCACCTCTGCTTCGCGCTGGCCTTGTGGAACGGCAAAGATCCCATTCTCAAGGAGCGGCTCTTCGGATTGACCAACAACGAGGGCAACCACGGCGAGGATGTGAAGGAGTACTACTTCTACCTCGACAGCACGCCGACACACTCCTACATGAAGCATCTCTACAAGTACCCGCAGGCGGCGTATCCCTATGCCGATCTGGTAGAGACCAACCGCCGGCGTTCTCGGAACGAGATGGAGTATGAACTCTTGGACACCGGCGTCTTCAACGAAGATCGATACTTCGACGTCTTCGTGGAATATGCCAAGGACGGCCCGGAAGACATCCTGGTCCGAATCACCGCAGCCAACCGAGGACCTGAGGCGGCAGAACTTCATCTATTGCCGACACTATGGTTCCGCAACGACTGGTCGTCGTGGATTGCCGAATCAAATAGGGCCCCCAAGAAACCAAACCTCACGCAGATCGAGGCAGCCGCGGGCACGAGTGCGGTTGCGGCGACCCATCCGCTGCTGGGTGAATTGATCTTTTCCTGCGAAGGCGAAGTGCCGCTGCTCTTCACCGAGAACGAAACAAACCATGAGCTGCTTTTCCCTGGGCAAAAGAACGATAGCCCCTACGTTAAGGACGGCATCAATAACTGCGTGGTACACGGGAATCAGGGGGCAGTGAACCCCGAAAAGCAAGGCACCAAGGTTGCGGCGCACTATCGGCTGGTCGTGACTCCCGGCCAGTCCTCAACTGTGCGGTTGCGTCTGACTGGCCAAGCCGAGACGGCCAAGGGCGGAAAAAGCAAAACCATCGCATCCAGCTTCGGCACGGAGTTTGACAAGATCCTGACCGCGCGGCTTCAGGAGGCGGACGACTTCTACCGCTCGGTGACCCCACCTTCGGTCTCCCCGGACGCAGCGAACGTGATGCGCCAGGCTATCGCCGGCATGCTCTGGAGCAAGCAATTCTTCTTCTTCGACGGTGACAACTGGCTCGACGAGCACCACTCCAACCCACTCCATACCGGATATCGAAATTCCCGGAACTCGGAATGGTTCCACATGTTGAACCAGGACATCATCTCCATGCCCGACAAGTGGGAGTATCCCTGGTACGCGGCCTGGGATCTGGCCTTCCACACGCTCCCTCTCGCAATCGTGGACCTCGACTTCGCCAAGGAGCAGATGGAGTTGATGCTGCGCGCCGTCTACTTGCACCCCAACGGCCAGATGCCTGCGTACGAGTGGAACTTCAGCGATGTGAACCCTCCGGTCCACGCTTTTGCGACGCTTTTTCTGCACAAGACCGAGCAGGCCCTGCACGGCAAGACAGACGTCGATTTCCTTACGACGACGTTCAGGAAGCTCTTGCTGAACTACACCTGGTGGGTGAACCGCAAGGACCGTTTCGGCAAGAACGTGTTCGAGGGGGGCTTTCTCGGCCTTGACAACATCGGCGTTTTCGACCGCAGCGCGCCGCTTCCCACCGGCGGCCACCTGGAGCAGGCGGACGGCACAGCTTGGATGGCCCTTTTCAGTCAGAACATGCTGGAACTCGCCTTCGAACTCACCCTTCACAGCCCTACCTACGAGGACATGATCGTGAAGTTCGTGGAGCACTTCAGCTACATCGCCGCGGCCATGAACCGGCCCGGTCAAGACGGCATGTGGGACGAGGAGGACGGTTTCTATTACGATCTGCTGCGGCTCCCGGACGGTAGCGCCACGCGGCTCAAGGTTCGCTCAATGGTGGGACTCCTTCCCCTGTGCGCGACAACAATCGTTGAGGCTAGTACTCGAGAACGCGTTCCGGGGGTAATGGCGCATGTTGGCGAACGCCTGCGCCGGATGCCCGAACTCTTGAAGACCATGCATTCCACGGGGCCAGGACACTATGGCGTGGCGGACCGGGGGATCATGGCTCTGGTCACCCAGGACCGGCTCCGCCGAATCCTCACCAAGATGCTCGACGAAAACGAATTCCTCAGTCCGTATGGCATCCGCTCGCTTTCGAAGTTCCACGAGCAGCATCCCTACGTCCTCCACGTACAAGGGCAGGAATACCGAGTGGACTACTTGCCGGCCGAGTCGAACACGGGCATGTTCGGCGGCAACTCCAACTGGCGCGGACCGATCTGGATGCCGGTGAACGCGCTCATTCTCCGGGCGCTGCTGAACTTCTATTTGTACTACGGCGACAATTTTAAAATCGAATGCCCCACGGGATCCGGCAAGCTCATGAACCTGTTCGAGGTAAGCAAGGAGATTTCGGACCGACTCACCCGGATCTTCTTGCGCGACGAGCATGGCCGGCGGCCCGTCTATGGTGGGACGGAAAAGTTCCAGAGCGATCCATTCTGGCGCGACAACATCTACTTCTTTGAATACTTCCACGGCGACAATGGCGCCGGGCTGGGCGCCAGCCACCAGACCGGCTGGACCGGACTCGTTGCTAAGTGCATCCAGCTTTACGGCTTCCTCGATCCAAACCGGGGCCTGGAGGTGGGCAAGCAGGCCGCGTTAACTGAGGTGGCCCGCCGCGCTGGGTAAGGAGGACGAGGAACAGCGAATCTATTTTCGGCGGTTCACTGGCATGAACCATCCTCGACAAACTGTCCGTTGGCAGCCATTGCCGCCAGGGAATGCCCGCAATCGAGAATTTTCCGGTTCAGCGGGTCGTTCGCCAGAGAATCTGGCGCGATGAACTGCATAGACTGACGCATGGCAACGTAATTGTTGCTCAACTGCTTCATATTTTCGAATTCCGAGTTTAGCAAACGATAGGCGTTGCGATCTGAATCGGTGGAGATGGCGACGAACGACAACCGGAGAGCGGTCGTCGCCTGATTGCGGTAAGTCGACAACCAGTCCTCGGTGATCGGAAATCCGTTCTGGATGGCGTTCGCAAGTGCAGTCCGCCACTCGCGTATAACGGTCATCTGTTCGATGCCGGCCCTCATGAAACCTTTCGAAAATTCGGAATTCGAAGCCAAGTTCGCGGAGGCCGGCGCGGGAGTGACACCGGTTCCCGGCAGCGTCATCGTAATTTGATTTCCATTAAAAATGAGGGAACCGTTCGCGACTCGCGCCAGTGCTTCAAGGTCGACGTAGGAGTGGCCGTTCATCTGAACAACGCTGATTGGGGTCGGCTGACCGTTTACGATGAGGGTCTGGGGCGCTTGCGCGGCTCGACACAAAGCAAGTGCGGGAACAATCATAAGCACTCCCAGGAACAGTGCTGTCCAGGGCGATTTTCTATGCATGGCTGCGCTCCTACCTTGGCTGCGGCCCTTACCCCTCGGCAAATATAATGAGACAGGTCGCGGAAGACGCGAACTGATGGAAGGTGGCTTGGCCACCTCCCATCGACTTGTGCGTAACTTTGGCCCGAGTGGCACAAGCAAGTGGGAAAATCCTGCTTGCGGCCTTGGTTCGTGGTGCTAGGCGATCCGCGCGAGAACGCTGCGAACGGCCGTTATAGAGAGCGAAACACCGCAGAAGAGCAGGCCAAGCAATCCGATCAACGGCAAATCGCTCGCTGTCTTGGGTAGCTGCTTGGGCGCTGGTTCGGCCGCTGCGACTTCGACTGGGGGGGGGAGCTGGCCGCTCGACAGCCACCAGCATCGGGACATCGGGTTTCGGCGCTTCCGGCGGCGGCGGCGCGATTCCGGTTCTCTTGACCTGCTGGGTAACCAAGGTTTCCGGCTGCTCCACTATCTTTTGCGCATCGATCTTCATGCCCTTCTTCAGACCGAACGCGTCTACTTGCTGGCCATCGACCGTGAATTTCTGGCCCTTGGGGATGGTGAACTTCTGGTTCTTGCCGTCTGCAAGAGTCAGGATAACCATACTGGGCGGACTAATCTGCCAGATGGTCCCCGTGACAGTCTGAACGGTAGTGATCATCCTCGGGGTGCTTGTCGTAATGGTTTGTTTTTCGATCACCATCCCTGGCTGGATCTGGTGAATGTTGAGCTGTTTCCCGCCCACAGTGACGGTGACGCTTTCCGGAACGTTGTCGAAATGGCGGAGTGTTCCATCCTCCGCTTTGATTACGCAGCTGTTACCAGAGACGTAGACCACCGTGCCGCGTTCGACTTTGATCGACTTTGTAGCGTCCCCGGCTACCGCTGTACTGGTGTTGGTCTGCACTTGTCCGGAGGCCGTAAGAGTAAATGCGATACAAAGGACTCCTACAGCTAACAGGCCGCGCATTACCTTTCTTGAGAACTGAATCGAGATCATCTTGCATTCTCCTTTGTGTTGATTTTCTTGCCCGTGGAACTTGAGGTTGTATTTACACTCTCATCCGGTTGGCTAGAAACTTGTTTGGACGCGGTCACGATGTAGCGCTGGGGAGCGCTGCCGACGAAATAAAATGGATAGCAGGTGACAAGAGTTAGCGTGGGAACCGGGGTCGCATCCAGAACGGAAACATTTTCAGGACCTACGATCTGAATACCGCTGATGATGTACTCAGCGGTGCGCTCCGGCAGAATCAACTCGATGACGTCGTCACGGCCCACATCTTTCAGGCCACGGAAAAAGCCGTCCCTGTGGCCCGCAATCCCAATGTTGCCGGGTTGTCCGATCTGTGCCGTGCCAACAATCCGTCCGACGCCACGATTTAGCGTGAGCTCGTCCGTGCCGTTAAACACTGGAACTTCAAGATGAATTCTTGGAATGCGAAGAATGGCAAGCGGAAGATCCTTCTTCGCCGCGAGACTGCCCTTGTAAGCCTCGATCCTTTGCGGAGACCATTGCGTAAAGTCCACTCTTCCCGCGGAGGGCGCGCCTAGTCTCTGCGACGCTTCCGAATAAAATCGTTCGATGGCAGCATCCGACGCCGTCCTTCCATGGAATCGCGCAGCTGCCCAACCGAGCAGGAGTGACAGACCGATGGCGAGCAGTATCCTTTCGGCGATCCGAACCTTCCCGGGACCATTTGGACTCATCGTTTCCATGATGTTCCCTGGCTGTTTCGTTTGGCCCGAACTACACCCCCGTTCTTCCAAGGTGGGCGATGTGTTGAGGCGAACTCCGGCCAGCATGGGCTGAAGGTAGGCAATTCGTTGGCTTAAGGATATTGTCAGAAGTAACAGATGAGGAACTACCGGGCCGGCGCGCCAGTGCTACCCTGAGTTGATCGTTTCATACTCGGGTGGCCTATTGAATTTTCGCGCTCTGGGCGACGAGAGAATCCGCAAGCATTGAACAGGCAGGAATCTCTCCGGGCAGAATGCCCCTGCCTCGACGGCACAATATTTCATTGCTTCGCGATGATATTGTCCTTCTCGAGTTGTTTGGTCACAACTTTGACCAGGCTCTTGATTGTTTTCATCACCGAACCGATTTCAAACGTGTTGGTAATTCCCGTCCAGACGAGCTCTCCATCGGGTTTGGCGGTGGAGTACATGTTGACTTCGACTTGGCCGACTCGTTCGGTTTGCATATAGCCCGGGGTGTAGACGACGGGATAGAGCGTGTTGTAGTAGCCATAAAAAGTTCCGTAATAACCGACAGGAGTGTAGACGGTGCCGGGGACGTAGGTGGTCGTAGTGTCGTGCTTGGTCACGCGCGCGACGACGATGGCGTCAAAGTGCTGTTCCTTGACGAGTTCCCGCATATCCTTCATGTCTATAGGGGTCACATCAGGCCGCATGATGAATTCGTAACTCGGATAAGCTTTTGCCCCAGGCCGGGAGATCGCGGCCACCAGTTGATCCTCGAACTCCATACGGTTTGCCGCTCTTCCGTTTAGCGCCAGCACCAGAATTTTCTTGAACTGTCCGCCAGAGTAGCCCGGATTCTTCCAGCTCATCTCCAGTTTAGGGCCCGCAACCGCTACCATGGCCAGGCATGCCAAGGCAGTAATGAATAGTGCTGTTTTCTTTTTCAACCCGGTTCCTCCGTGATGTTGACTTCAGCCGCCCACGACGCGCGCTCGGGGAAATCGACTGGCGGCTGATGATTTCGAGACTCCACTCTGAAACGATCAAGATGATTCGTTGGGAAGATGACCGGAGGTGAAGAAGAGTTCGGCTAATTTGTCTTTGCCGAAGATGTTGCGCAACTCCGTGAATGCAAAGAAGGGAACCAAGAGCACGGCGAGAATCGCCGTCATCGCGATTATCCCATTCAGTGTGCCGCCGGCGACCTCGGCAATGCTCTGCCCAGCCGACTTACCGTGGAACAGGCTGACGCATATTTCCTCGACAATTTTGAAGCAGCCCAAAACTGCGGCGAAAGCGACTGACTTAAAAAGGGTTGAGTAAATAAGGGGTTTCCCTTTGAAGTTCTCCGCAAAATGCAGCTCCTGGGCGACCAGCATGACTTTGCCGAGGGCCAGCGCGTTGATTAGAGCTTCTCCATGCGCGACTATCGAGATTCGCTCGGACAAAAGAACCGTTCGGTAGATGACAAACAAGCCGAAGACTAACCATAGATAGCAAGAAATCCCAAGATACTCTTTGAGTCCCCGGTAAGCCTTTTGCTTCAAGGTTCGTTTTGGCTCGTCCATGAGGTCATCTCCAAGTCGCCCCACCTTGAAAGCAGGGCCGCAGCATTGGATAAAAGGAGGCCCCGCTGGAGTTGATGGAATTCTGCAATTTCTGATTCGAACGAATATCCCTAACTCGATCTCCGTCAGGCAACGCGCGTCCTAGAGGTGCTGATAAGTCGAATTCTGGGTGGCAATGTTCAACTGTTTGCTCGCGCCATCAATGGTCACGTTGCTGACATGGTTGGTGCCGTCGGGCAGGCGGCTGAACTCAACCGTCAGTTTCATCGCATCCTTGGGATCGTCCATGTAGGAAGCGATCTGCAGGCTGAGCAATTGCTTCTGTGCTTTGTCAAAGATCAGCGTCATGGAGTCCTGTGGCTTCACAAAATTGTGGAAGACGAGCTTGATTTCAGTAGGAAGGCCTCCGCCGGGAATGATGCTGATATTCCCCGAGGCATACGCCTGCTGGATCATCTCTTTGTCGGGCGGAACGTATTGCTGGGCCAGAGCCTTCATCTGTTCGGCGTATTCTTTATACTCTTCCTTTTTCTTCTCGACGATGTGTTTTTTTAGCCTGCCTCCGGAGGGAGGTTCCGGCGGTGGATCCAGCGAAGTCTTCTGAGGCTTACCGTCGGGGCCCAGGCGCACCTGGAAGCGCTCCTGCTTCTTGAGCTCGCCCTTGAGACTGATGTTCACTTGCTCGACCCAGGTGTATTGGGCGAGAGACATCTTGTTTTTCGCCATTGACTCCTTGAGTTCCGCAACCCGCTCCTGGAGTTCCGGACCTTGGGCCTTAGCGGGAGAATGGAAGATGACTCCCCCCGAAACGACAAGGAGTGGCAGATATAGGATTCGAAACACGTGCGAAACATTGATTTTCATGAGTATTCTCCCGAGATGTTTTCAAGAACTAACCGTCGCTAACTGGCCTTCGGCGGAAAATTCTTCAACAACTTCTGCATGGCCTTGTCGAGATTCTTCTGTTTCTTTCCCTGATTGGCGCTGGGATCGAGGGTCTTGGATACGCGTCCCGTCCAAACGAGCTGCTTGGTGGAGGGATCGTACATGTCTAGGACGAGAGTGCCGGTGCTAATTGTGGATTGTTGTGCCGAGGCCATCCCGCCGCCCCAACGCATGCCGCCCGTACCGTAAGCGTTCCACTGTTTTTCCTGTTCGATGGAGACCTGATAGCCGATAAGAAGGTCGGCTTTGTCGCTATCCGTCTTGGTAAGGCCTTTGGTGGCTACCTGCGAATCGATAGACTGCTTGATCTGGGCATCAACAATCTGGTTGGGTTGAACCGCGCCATCAATGGGGACCCATTTATAGGTGTGGTATTTGCTGAAGTCAGCCCCGGGCATGGAGTTGCTGGTTACATCCTGAGCTGGTGTCAAGGTGCATGCCAGCATTGCCAGCGCAAGACCCACGCCCACCTTTGTCATCGCTTTCCGAATTTCTTCCAACATTGTTTTTCTCCTTTTCATACCTGCCTCACGAGAGCCCAATGGACTCCGTCTGCTAATTACAATGGCAGTAAGTCGCCTCTGGCAGGACGTGCGTGATCATCTTTTGGCCCCACTGCTTGAGACACAACGAAAGCCCAGGTGATTTGTTCCCGTGGTCACCTCGCCCTTGCCCCGAGTCCCGACCATGTAGCGGGAGCAGTACTGATCCGTGCAGAGGAAGGAACCGCCACGATGGACCTTTTTCTTTTCGTTAGGTTCCGTGGGATCGAGGGGAGTTTCCGGACCTTTTGGATTGCGCGCCACTCCGCCAATCTTGGCGAGTTGAGCGTAGTAGTCCAGGCGATACCAGTCGGCGGTCCACTGCCAAACGTTGCCAGCCATGTCATAAAGCCCGTAACCATTGGGCGGGAATTTGCCGACAGGAGAGATCCCAATGAAACCGTCAGCGCCGGAATCCTGATCGGGGAAATGCCCCTGATAAGTGTTGGCCATCCATTTTCCTTCGGGCTTAAATTTTTCTCCCCAAACATAAGGCTTACCCGCGAGCCCGCCGCGTGCCGCGAATTCCCACTCCGCTTCGGTGGGCAGACGCTTGTGAGCCCACCGCGCGTAGGCTTGCGCATCGGCGTAGGCCACCTGGACGACGGGATAGACTTCTTTTCCTTTGATGAAACTGTTTGGGCCGGAGGGGTGCCGCCAGTTCGCGCCCTTAACGTAGCTCCACCACTGGAAGTGATCGTTCAACGGGACTTCATGATCCGGCGGGGAAAAGACGACTCCTCCGGCGACAAGATTTTCGGGCGGAGCGCCGGGGAATTCCGCCCGAGTGGGAGTTTTCTCCGCGATGGTGACGTAGCCGGTTGCTTTCACGAACTCCGCGAACTGGGCATTGGTCACGTCAGTTTTGTCCATGAAAAAACCGTCGACGTAAACTCTGTGGATGGGCCGCGACTCTGTGATGGCTCTCATCCCTACC
>Ga0207045_1227_pt1 | contig 10312 bp, 8 predicted proteins | sample Alteio_BWMinCont_69_FD_153299 | JGI IMG/M metagenome (GOLD analysis project Ga0207045, IMG submission 153299) | Enriched cells from forest soil in Barre Woods Harvard Forest LTER site, Petersham, Massachusetts, United States -... | ecosystem: Environmental > Terrestrial > Soil > Temperate forest >... | reverse complement strand
TGGAAGTTGTTGGTAAAATTCCGCCTGCTGCAGCGCTTCATGTAACATTCTTATTTCATTTTCAAGCGTCGTGATTTTTTTTGGTAAGCCCGCTAATTCACGCTTCTCAGATTGTGTGATTTCCTGCTTTTTACTTTTGACTACTGCTTTTTTTTCTGGTTTAGAAGCTGCTAATTTTTCAGATGTATTATTTTGCGTGATATTTTCCCAGTCAAAATGGCCGCCAACATGTTCTTGAATATGGCCATTTGCCTCCATCACCCATAATTGGGTAACCACATTATTTAAAAACGCACGATCATGGCTCACTATTAATAAAGTACCTGAAAAATCGGTTAATTTTTCTTCTAATAATTCGAGCGTTTCAATATCAAGATCATTGGTTGGTTCATCCATCACAATTAAATTAGCGGGTTTAGAAAACAATTTTGCCAATAATAATCGATTTTTTTCTCCGCCAGATAAAGAAGAAACCTTAACACGCGCACGATCTGGACTGAATAAAAAATCCTGTAAATAGCTAATGACGTGTTTGTCTTTTCCGTTGACCGTCACTTTTTCTCTGCCTAATGCGAGATTGTCGATGACCGTTTGTGATTCATCCAATTCAAGGCGATATTGATCAAAGTAAGCAACTTCTAGGTTCGTTCCGCGTGTGATGGTGCCTGAAGTCGGCGATAATTCATCTAATAATAATTTAATTAAAGTCGATTTTCCTGAACCATTTTGCCCTACAATACCAACGCAATCTCCACGAGCGATAATAGCTGAGAAATCATTAATGATTTTTTTATCCGCATACGAAAAAGATAATGCTTCAATATTGAAAACAATTTTTCCTGATTTGGTATCCGTTTGAATTTCTATTTTGGATTTTCCTTGTTGTTTAAACTGCTGTGATTTTTGTTTTCGCAATTCTTCTAATCTTCTAACGCGTCCTTCATTTCGTGTACGTCTGGCTTTGACGCCTTGACGTATCCACACTTCTTCATCCGCCAAATGTTTATCGAATAATGCTTGTTCTTTTTCTTGCGCAGAGATGAGTTCTGCTTTTAGTTTGCAATAATGCGTATAATTTCCTGGCCAGCTAAATAAATTCTGATAATCAATTTCAATGATTCTGGTTGCGAGATTTGACATAAATTGACGATCATGTGTGATTAACATAATCGTTTTCGTGTATTTTTTTAAGAACGATTCTAACCAAATAACAGAATCAATATCCAAATGATTGGTTGGTTCATCCAGCAATAAAATATCAGGGTCATTGACGATTGCGCGTGCTAACAAGACTCGGCGCTTCAAACCACCTGATAATGTGTTGATGTCGTGCGATCCATTTAAATCCAGTTTAGATAGTATTGTTTGAATTTTTTGATCAAATGACCAGCCGTCACATGCATCAATTTTTTGTGCGAGGGTGGCTTGTTGCGCCAACATTTTTTCTGATACATCAGATTCTAATTGGCGAAGTACTGCCTGATAAGATTGGAGTAACGTGCCCATGTTTGGCAAACCGGTTGCCACAATATCATAAACACTGCCCTGTAATTCCAGAGGCACTTTTTGCGGTAGCATGGCGATCAGTGTGTTTTTTGAATATTGGACAGCGCCACCGTCTGGTGTTGATTCGCCTGCAATGATTTTCAATAAGGTTGATTTTCCAACGCCATTGCGTCCAACCAAGGCAATGCATTCCCCCGTGTTAACTTGTAAATTTGCCCCTTGAAATAGAGGTTGATGGCCAAAGCTGACCATTAAATCTTTAATACTTAAAATTTGCATTATTGCCCACGGGGTTATGTTCCATTGTTAACGCAGATCTTACCTTAAATGAGTGGTTCGTGTGGAATTTTAAATCAAGGTTGTCAAAAATAGAACAAATCCTTTATACTGTACACTCCGCTTAAACAACAAAACAAAGGAGTGTGTTATGAAAATAGTATTAGCGATATCGGCAATGTTTTTGTGTGGTGTGTTTGCGTCGACGTTTGCGGATACAACTGCGCCAGCAAAAATGCCATCAAAAAAACAGTGTGAAAGAGCAATGAAAATGTGTCCGACTCATATGCAGAATAAAAAATGTCAGATGCATTATAAACAATGCCAAGAGATGATGGCAAAAATGAACACAAAAACAAACTAATATGATATTCGTGATTGCGCCTCACTGCGCAATCACGTTTTTCATTTTCATGGATGATGAATATGAGTTTGTTTCAGGATCTTTCCACCCTTTATCATGCTTCTCAACCTGTGACAGTCATTGGAAGCCATCTCAATTATTTATTTATTCTGGTTAAGTTATTTATTTCTGTCTGCGGCGCATTAACAATTTTAATTGGTGCTGCAATCGCAATATACCGTTATGTTTTATATCGTTTCACGCGTTCGACGATGGAAGCCAATTTAAATAATATTCGGCTTGATTTGGCGAGAACCATTGTTTTAGGTTTGGAATTTTTTATCGCTGGCGATGTTATTGAAACAACTATTACGCCTGATTTTCAAGCATTAGGCATTTTATGTGTTTTGGTAATTATCAGAACGATGTTGAATTTTTCGTTGCATAAAGAGATTAAAGATTTATCGGCCATTCCCGGATCAGGAGTGGATATTAAAGACGAAAAAAATAAATAAATTATGGGAGCGTTATTGTGCGACTGATAAAAAACATGATTATCCTTTCGATTTTAATCGCTGTTCTTATTTCTCCGGTTATTTCGCATGCTTGTAGCAGCCTCATTCCACAAATAATCTCACGATTTTAATGCATATGTTGAATGAGTAGACAATATATTGCGATCGCCTTAATATACCCATCTTGTCTGTATAGCGCATCAGGATTGACTCATTATGTCTTCAAAAAAAAATGCAATTGCTCCAACACGCAGTGAAAATTTTTCAGAATGGTATCAGGCTGTCATTAAAGCTGCTGATCTCGCAGAACATTCTGCCGTGCGCGGTTGCATGATCATTAAACCGTGGGGTTATGCCATTTGGGAATTAATCCAGAAAAATTTGGATAAAATGATCAAAGACACGGGACACGACAATGTCTATTTTCCGATGTTAATTCCACTGAGTTATCTGCAAAAAGAAGCAGCGCATGTTGATGGATTTGCTAAAGAATGCGCTGTTGTCACGCATTATCGATTAGAAACAAATGATGCGGGTGAATTGGTTCCCGCGCCTGATGCCAAATTATCTGAACCCTATATTATCCGACCAACCAGTGAAACCGTCATTGGTACGGCGATGGCATCGTGGATCAATTCCTACAAAGATTTACCCGTGAAAATTAATCAATGGGCAAACGTCATGCGTTGGGAAATGCGCACGCGATTATTTTTAAGAACATCAGAATTTTTGTGGCAAGAAGGGCATACTGCGCATGCGACCGAAGAAGAAGCAATGTCTGAAACGCGGATGATGCTGGATGTCTATGAAACACTGGCACAAGATTATTTAGCGATTCCTGTTATTAAGGGTGAAAAAACACCATCCGAAAGATTTCCGGGTGCTGTCAATACGTATTGTATAGAAGCAATGATGCAAGATGGCAAAGCACTGCAAGCCGGTACGTCTCACTTTTTAGGACAAAATTTTTCGAGTGCATATTCCATTGCATTTGCAGATAAAAATCAGCAACGTTCTTTTGCGTGGACAACATCGTGGGGTGTTTCAACACGTTTAATCGGCGCACTGATTTTAACGCACAGTGATGATGACGGTCTTGTTTTACCACCTGTTGTTGCGCCAGTGCAAGTGATTTTAATTCCGGTTGCTATGAATGCAGACGATCTGTCATCCGTGATGGAATATTGTGAGGTGTTGGTAAAAGATCTTCGCGCACAAAAATATCATGATGATTTTGTTCGTGTTTCAATTGATAAAACCGATGAGCGAGCGGGTACAAAATTTTGGAATGCTGTAAAAAAAGGAATACCATTGCGCGTTGAAATTGGTATGCGTGAAATCAATGCCGATCTTCTGTCTATTTCAAGAAGAGATAATCCTGCAAAGGAAAAAAAGCAGATGAAGCGCGCTGACGTCGTATCTGATGTTGCCGTTTTGCTCAACGAAATACAGGATGCGTTGTTAAAACGAGCCACTGCATTTAAAGCGCAGCATACTTTTCATGTGAATACGCTAGATGAATTAGAAAAAGCATTTGGTGATGATGAAGCACATTGTTGTGGATTTGCGACTGCTTATTTTGATTTTGCTGTTGAAAACAATCCAGCCACTGAAGAAAAGCTGAAAAAAATGAAATTGACAATTAGGTGTATGCCATTAGATAGGGATGCAACGACTGGACATTGTATTTTTTCAGATAATGTCGTGAATACCAAAGTTATTTTTGCGCGGGCTTACTGACGGCGTCAATTGAACTCGTGTAACTTCTAAATAACCCGGGGCGTTACGCACGAACAACGATGCTCAGATTTGTGGGCACAGATTGTGGCTGACTGCGTAACAAGTTTTGAAAGAATGATGTTTTTGCTCGACATAAATTTTGTAAGCGGTCACGAGGCCGCGACCCGCCCGAGGCCACCGCACCGTCCCGCTCAACACCCCAGCCGCCGGCGCCGCAAATATACTTAAAAATGAATCCACGCCAACACAAGAAGAAACTAAATTTCGAATATCACTACCATCCCGACAAATAAATGAACGATGAGGCGCAATTTTTTTATTGCCTAGGTCTTCAATATCTTGCGTAAAATGTTGTAACCAGCGCGGCGATAAAAATTGCTGAATGCCGCCGATGATTTTTTGTGAGAAATAACAATCTCTACCAAAATCTGACGCAAGAGACGGCAGATTAGCATAAATATCGTATACGATTTGCAAAAGATAGGGATTATGAATGGGGTGAGTTTTTACATACTCAAATATTTTTTGTAAAAACACATCTACTTGGTTTTGTAGTGTTGTTGAAGTTGTGCTCGCAACATAACGTGCATCATGGGTGAAATCGTTCAAATTTAACTTGGGATCAGTAAATATTGTTTTGATATCAGCGCACAGTACTTTTGCCTCTTCTTGTTGTACTTCGCGCAGCATATTGAGGTAATTTTCTGTAATCGCATTGCCATTTTTTAACGATGCGATTTTATCTTTTAATGCTAGTTTTATTTCGTCGTTTGTATTGTTGATCGCATCTTCAAAAACTTCTCTGCATTGATGGTGAAACTCATCCTCATCCAGCTGTGTTTTAAGATAGGCAACCATTTCTTCGTCATCACTGAAAATGGCCATTTGTAATGCTGTACCAGTGCGCGTGATGCCAGGATAGCGTTCATTTAAATGTTCAACAGTAATAGTCCCTTTTTCCGACAATAGCTGTTTTCTTGCAGCAGGACTAATGGATTCCAGGTGTTGTTTTAATCCATCTTGTGTTTTTGATTTACCTGATGGAGCTGAAGGATCTGGTTTTTCCAAGCCATCTAAATTGGCATTGAAAGCTGCTTTTAATACAGGTTGCTGCAAAAAACGCGTTTTGTGACGGATGCTCATATACAAGGAATAGTCAGACGGTGTATTCCATAAGTTTCCAAAACTTTCTGTGCGAGAGCCAAGCTCATGAAAAACATTACTGGGACGATACAGTGCTAACGCAGCTCTACCCATTTGCATATACGGTTTTTTCTGTAATCCAGGTGCGACGAGTTTTGCAATATCTGCATACAGAAATTGCAACATCACTGTAAATACACCGTCATCGTAAAGTCCAGGAAAAATTTCTTGGCAATTTAATCCAGACATTCTGTTTCTGATTCGATAAAGATGTAACATCAACCAACGGAATGTTGCATAGTCTGTCAAGGTCATTTCAACATAAGGTATATCGGATGCAAAAGGGATTCTACTGACAACAAGCGGTCTGCCTCTGCTTCTGTCTCTGCCATTACGAGCTCGATTGTACGGTGCAGCAAGATAAATTTTTTTAGTGTTGGTAGATTGCGTGGTGATTGCGGTGCTGGATGTGGCTGCTGTCGCCGTTGTTCTGCTCATCGTCAATGGCCCTAATTTTTATTTTGATAGGTGTTATTGTACAGATAAAGTGTTAAGCATTTATTAAAAATCATGGGAAAAAGCGGTAGTCAAAATTAGGGAGGTATGTTCCAGATTGTCCGGCCAAGATGGTTTGGTTAAATAATTCTGCGACAGCTTGTCGCAGAATGTTAATACAGCTATTTTTTTTCGCCTGCCGTTTTTATCAATAGATTAACGAGCTGTGTATTAATGTAATATTGATTTCTTCCCGTCTGGTGTTTTTCTAGTAGTCCAATACTAACCAATTTTTCAAGATATTTTGCAGCGGTTTGTCGCGAAACATCTAAATCGCTACGCACGTAATCTATACGCGTGTATGGGTAACGAAATAAATTATTTAATAAATCTTGAGAATATAATTTTTCGGTTTCTCTGCGCATGCGCTGCTTATATTCACGCATTAACGTGTGAATCCCTTCGATTAATTTTAAAGTAATTTTTGCTGTTTCTGCGATCATATTAAGCATGTAGATGATCCAGCTTTCCCAGTTCTTATGATGATCGCGCACGGCTTGCAATAAACGATAATACTCGGATTTAGTACGATTGATTTCGCGAGATAAATATAAAATAGGTATTTCCAACAAGTTTGAACGCGTCAGATATAAAACATTTAATATACGACCGATACGCCCATTGCCATCAGGGAAAGGATGGATGCTTTCAAACTGATGATGGATAATTGCCATCTTAATCAGTGGATCTAAATGACAGGCATCATCATCGTTAATAAAGTGTTCTAACTTTGTCATATAGTTAACAATAGCGTTTGCATCTTGTGGTGGGACGTAGATAATTTCCCCTGTTGATTGATTTTTCAGTGATGTGCCCGGTGTAACACGAAACCCACCAGTTGTGCCTTTGAGAAGTTGAAATAATTCAATCAAGATATTATTAGTGATAACTCCTCGGTGTTTTTGCATGGCATCATTTCCACGCTTCAGCGCATCACGATAGAGTGCAACTTCTTTTGCTGGACCAGGTAACGAGTCATGTGGCAGTAAATTATTTTGAAATAATTCATCTTGTGTTGTGACGATATTTTCTATTTCAGAGCTGGCTTTTGCTTCTTGCAGTCCTAACGTATCAATCAGGATACCTTGGTTGGGAATAATGCCGGCCCGTCCTTTTAGCTCCGCTAAATGGCGATGCGCATTTGACAGTGCTCGAAGTACTGCAACTGTTTCAAGTTCAGCGTTTGGTGGTAAATTGGGTAATGGGTAGGTTGGTTGTAACATACTGTTTTTACTCAAAGAGGTGCGTTAAAATATAGCTGTTTCTTTAACACATTGCTAGAACATGTTAAAGAAATTTGATTTTTTTAACATATCACGATTGTTTTGTTAAATAAAGTGAAATTTTTTAACATGTGTGGCGTCTGTGAATTCTCGTGTGTCGCCTGGAGAAAAGGCTGGATCAAAAGACACTGTGATTGATTGGCCCTTAGCAGGATTGTTACTCCCGCTGATGAAGTAATTCGCCATGTAATGACCCTGAGAAAATGGAGATTCAGCAGGTTGGTATGTTCCAGATTGTCCGGCCAAGATGGTTTGAAAAAAAATTGTATTTGTATCTGGTTGTACTGCAAGAGCGCTTGGGGTAATGTTCAATAGAAGCGTGCAACCCATCATCAATATTGTGAGATATTTTTTCATGTGATGTTCCTGGTAACGTAATTAGCAAAAATGGGGCGGCGTCAATTGGGCGGATTCTAATTAGAAGTGCGACAGCCTCTTAATGTGCTGTATATTCATAATCTTAGCAGAAAGTGAATAAACAGACATAAGGAGACTGTCACGTGACGAATTATACGCATTTAAGCATGCGCGAGCGATGCATAATTACTACTTTTTTATCGATGAAGACAAAAATATCGGTCATAGCAGAAAGAATTGGGCGGCATCGATCGACCATTTACCGTGAATTGGAGCGCAATACGGAAGACGAAAAATATATGCCTGGTGTTGCGCACGAGCTAGCAAAAGAACGTCATCCACACGCAAGCAATAAACTTCAAACCAACTTCGATTTAAATAATTATGTTCGAACAGGTTTGGAAAGCGGCTGGAGTCCAGAACAAATTTCAGGCCGCATGAAAATAGAAAAACAATATTTTTATGTTTGTGCTGAAAGCATTTATCGATTTATCTATCGAAATAAAAATATTGGTTTATATAAATTTCTGCCGAGAAGACAACCAAAAAGATACACGCGATATGAGCGTAATAAGCATAAAAGAAAACAACAGATGTTGATGCGACATATTAGTTTTCGCGCGCCAGAAGCAAATTTACGTAGCACAATCGGTCATTGGGAAGGTGACACAATTCGTTTTCCAAAAGAGCAAAAAACATGTGTCACAACGCTAGTCGAAAGAAAAAGCAGATTTCTTTTTTTGAGAAAAAATGAAGATAAAAAAAGTAAAACAGTCATTGACCACATTTTTACTGGGATAAAAAATTCATCTAAAAAAATATGGCGCTCAATTACTTTTGATCAAGGAAACGAATTTATGGAATTTAGAAAAATAGAGCGACAAACAAAATGTAAGATTTATTTTTGTGATCCGAGATCACCTTGGCAACGGCCCACTAACGAAAACACCAACGGAAGATTAAGACGCTTCCTGCCAAAGAAATTTAAAATAGATGAAGTAACTCAAGATTTTTTAGATATAATAGCCAACATGGTCAACAACACTCCCAGAAAGTGTTTAGGCTATCAAACGCCAAGAGAAGTGATTACACAGCACTGGAAAGACTTTTGTCGCACTACACTGTAGAACTCCCCTTGAACTGGTCTCATAACTGTTTGTATTAAATAAAGTTGTTTAGTTGGATTTTTTGCGATGCCCCCAAAAATGCCCCCATGTGATGTTTTTACACTTGTTTTGTATCAAAAACACGGTATTGCTGAAACACAATAACTGGGTCTAAAATACACTAGTTTTCTGATGTAGTATACTTACACCAAGGATGGTGAAAACTTAAACCTTGGGTGTGTCATGGCTATCAAAACTTCAATATTTTCAGGCTGGCGATTATCTGGCAGCGATGCTGATGCTTTTTTAAAGCAGATTGATAATCCTGCGCCTAACTCATGTGCTCAAACTGCAGTTAAACGTGGTCGTCCACTTGCTGAAGAATATCTAAGCAAAGGATACGTTGCTTTTAGCCCAAAAAAGTCCGCATCTAAAAAAGGCTAACATGTGATAGATACTGAAAATCTCGTGTTGCGTCAGATGTTGCCTGGTGATAATACAAAAAAACTTTCCCTAGGTAATGAGGCGCATACGCCATTAAAAATATTTCTGCAGAAAAATGCTCTTGCTTTCCATCAAGCTGAAATTGCAAAAACATTTGTCCTTGTCGAGCATCCAGACACACCCTCATCCGTTTGGGGATATATTACTTTGATGAGCAGTGAAATTACGTTGAATGAAGGGCAAAAACCACGAGAGCCTTTCGCCGTTTCGAGATATGAAGCATTTCCAGCAATTAAAATTGCACGATTGGCAATAGATAAAACACTGCAGGGAAAACAGTTTGGCACAAGATGTTTAAACTGGTGTATCAGCCATGTGAAACTTGCAATTATGCCTCATGTTGGATGTCGTTTTTTAGCCGTTGATGCGAAGAGTGGTTCCATCGAGTTTTATCAAAAATCTGGTTTTGTTTTGTTAGATACTGAAGCTAATCGTTCTGATGAACATCCGTTGATGTTTTTTGATTTGTTCCATCAGTAACAACAACTTTATTCAAAATCCTTAAGCTCCTCGTCCACATCTTTCATCGTGTAATGAATGATTGATATTCCTAATTTACTGAGTCTCGCGATAAAGCCTTCGAGCGATTCACCTGATAGCTTTGCTGCTTTTGCCAGTGTGAAGACGCCTTCTTTGTATAAGTGCACAGCGAGCGCAGGACGCAAGCCAAACTCGATTAAGTCTTCGCTAAATGGGATAGCCAGAAAAACAGGTCGCCCATGTTTTGTTATAAGTGATAGTTTACCCGCTTCGGCGTCATGTATTAGCTCGCCCGTACGCTCACGCAGGTCTCGTACTGAAAAGGTATCCATTGTCCACCTCGGTTTATTGGTATTTGTTATCAAATGATAACGAATTTTTTTGGTAAGTCACCATTAGATTCGTGAAAGTCTTTTTTATGATTGATGAGAGTGGCATGTTATAGTGATGCTAATTTAAGTTGCTGTGCAAAAAAAAGTTGAGAATTAAAAATTGGTTTATTTT
>Ga0207045_1174_pt3 | contig 10395 bp, 8 predicted proteins | sample Alteio_BWMinCont_69_FD_153299 | JGI IMG/M metagenome (GOLD analysis project Ga0207045, IMG submission 153299) | Enriched cells from forest soil in Barre Woods Harvard Forest LTER site, Petersham, Massachusetts, United States -... | ecosystem: Environmental > Terrestrial > Soil > Temperate forest >... | reverse complement strand
TGCGAGATGGTGCGGGAAATCTTGCCGCAGCAGTCGCCGCAAGAAGTAGATGCGGTCATCGCAGAATCGCCGGAAGTGGCGGCGAGAGCACGCCGTGTGGTCGCACGTCTTTTCGTGGAAGGTCCGGGAGTAAGCAATGACGCTGAGATACGCAGTCTCTATCTGCAGACGGAACCGAGTGCGCGCCAGAGATGGCGCCGGCGATTGAGTTTCTTTGCGCCTACCCTCGAGGACTACGCCTGGGTGGAACGCCACCGGATCTACGACGGCCTCGCACCTGTCTTGAGACCCTTTCGTCTGCTACAGAAATATGGGCCGTCAAGAGTGTGGCGAATTCTCTTTCCGCCGCCGATGTAGACGTCGTATATCCACATCGGCGAGAGTATCAGCAACGTTCCTCATTGGCGCCTGGGCGTGGTCTGCACTCAGGGCCGGCTGTGAATGGCGCGGGCCTTCGACACAAACATAAACAGAGGAGCGGCTACGAGCGCATACTTTCCGTAGCGTTCGATCAGTTCGCGCCGGGTCGATGACTCTCGCGGGGTTGGAGAGCCGGACGGAGCCTGATCCTGTCCGACCTGAGAATGCTTCTCTTCATTTTGCTGATTCATGTTCTGATTAAATCTCCTTTGCTTCGTGACGCTGATTGAAGTCTCTTCGTTTTAGGTAACGCACCGCTAGGGAGCAGTGACGTTGGGAGAAGTGCTCGATCCGTACTTGCTGCTGCCATCCGGAGTGTAAGTGGCATGAAGCGTATCTCCAGGAACGAGGGCAAGCCCGCTGTAGGGCACGGAAATCTGGGACCCGCTCAACAATACCCCGGTGTTGTCGCTGAAGCAATTGGCTACCACCAGATCGGGAGTGCCATCGCCGTTTAGGTCGCCAACAGCGGCGGCGTACGGGTTATTTCCAATTGGGAACTGGCCAGACGCCGTGTAGTTTCCACCGGCACTTCCCAGCGCCAAGCTGACTGTGCCGCTCGTGTAATTTGCAGTGACCAGATCGAGGATGCCGTCACCATTGAAGTCGGCAAACATCACATCGTCTGGTCCAGTGCCAACATTGACGATTTTTTGTGCGCCGAAGGTGCCGTTGCCATTACTTTTCAGTACGCTCACGGTGTTGTTGTTGTAGTTTGCGACGGCCAGCAGCAGAGAAGAGCCGCTTCCGTTGATAGCCAACGCCTGCGGACCCGAAGCCGCGATGTTGCCGACGGGGGTCGTAGTTTTTGCAAACGTTTCGTTCTGGTTATTCAACAGGGTGGTCACGGTGCCGTCACCGTAATTTGCCACAGCCAGATCGGAATAGCCGTCATTGTTGAAATCGCCGGCACGGATAGCTTCCGGAGTATGTCCAACGGGAATTGGGCCTCCGAGCGGCGTGAGGCTGCCGCTTCCATTGCCGAGAAGAATGCTGACGGTATCGTCAATAAGGTTGGCAACGGCAACGTCGAGATTGCCGTCGTGGTTAAAGTCGCCGGTCGTGAGCGAAGTCGGAGTGTTCACCGCAGTGCCAACAGTGTAGAAGATAGGCGGCTGGAAGGTTCCATTACCGTTGCCCAGCAGCACGGCGATTTGATTGACATTGAAGCTGCCGACAATCAGATCAAGGGTGCCGTTGCCTCTGAGGCTCACAAGATGATTTTCTGCGGGGCCGAACCCCGCACTGATCAGGATGGATGTTGCCGCACCGAAAGTTCCGTTGCCATTGCCTAGTTGTACGTTTACGGAGTCAGTACCAAAGACCGACGTGATCAGGTCTAGTTTGCCGTCTCCATTCACGTCTGCCAGCGTGGTCCAATCCGGGAGACTGTTTACTCCGGTGCTGGTGGTCACCTGGGGCAGCAGAGCCGGTGCCGCCGTGGCGGTATTGAGTGTTACAGGCGCCGTGACGGGGTTGCCGGCGGTCACGTCGGTGAAGGCTAGCTGGCCGCTTGGCGGTGTGAAACCAAAGCCGAAGACGTTGATGGTCGCGGTGGTAGCGGTCAGCGCAGCGATCGTAGTCTGCGATGGTCCGAAGATGGTAAACGATGTTGATGTTAATGCGGCTGCGTAGTTGGTGTCGCCACTGTAGGCGAGAGACACGGAATGTCCGCCCGTAGCGATCAGCGTGGGAATCGAGATTGCTGCACTTCCACCTGTCAGCCCGACATTGTGGGTTGCGCCGCCGTCAAAAGCGTAGGTGATCGAGCCCGTGGGTTGGGCTCCGCTTCCTACCCCGCTGACCGTCACGTTGATCGTTCCGCCCTGTCCCTGAATCGGATTCGGGGGTGTCACGGTGCTACCGATGCTGACCGTGCCGGCTAATACGTTCAACGAGACGCTTTGCATGCTGGCAGCAAAGTCTGTGGTTCCCAGAAATTTGACCAGAAGGGTATGACCGCCCGGAAACAGCAGGTTGAAGGGTCCAAAAATCTGGTAATTGTTGTTGCCGATCAGAGTCAATCCAAAGGGATTGCCGCCAATATTCGATGCACCGTCTACCGTTACCTGGAAGTTGGCAGCGGTAATACCTGTGGCATTGCTGGGCGTGAGCTGAACGGTGAAACCGGAAGGCTGTCCATAAAGGAACGTCGTGCTGGGTATCGCCGAGATGGACAGCGATGTTGCCGTAGTACCCTGCGCCGTGAAGCTGATTGAATCCGTCTGGTTGTCAAAGGTTACATTGACCGTTCCCGGCCCGGTACTGCTCGGGGTAAGGGTCGCCGTGCCCACGCCGGAGGTGTTGAAGGTTCCAGTGGTCAGCGCGGGACTCGCCGTAACTCCCGATACGCTGAAGGTATAGGGATAGTTCGTTGCAACGGCGGGAAAGGCCCCGGAGATCGCATTGTTGTTGGAGTCGGTATTCAGACTGACCGTGAGGTTCATGCTGCCGCCTGGCGGAATAGTCGTGACATCCGATGTAAAACCTAATTTCGCATAGGGCGCGGTCGTAAGACTGCCGGCGCCGTTCAAGAGTACGGCCTGATCGCATCCGTCGGCGGATGTTGTCGGACCCGTGTTGCATCCCCACCAATTCTCGGTCGCGATGGCCTCGCCCGCACCTTCGCCGGACACTCCGTTCGCCAGGCCGCTCCCACTGCCGGTCGCAGTATTGCCGACGATACGGCTCAAACTGACTTGCAGGATGTTTCCAGCGGCCTGGGATTCAATGCCCAGCGCGATCGCGCCACCTGTAGCCGACGCAGAGTTGGATAAGAAATTCGAACTTGTGATGGTGGTTTGTGATCCGTCGCCAGCGGGATTGCTCCAGACGCCGCCCCCCGAGCCGCCGGTGGAGTTGTGGCTGATGAGCGATCCGCTAAGGAGAATACCGGTAAAGGTTTGAATGCCGCCGCCGTTGTCGTTGGCCGCTACGTTGGAACTGATGGTGACGCCAGTCAGCGTCGATTGAGGCGTGGCGGGTGGGGGCTGACGACCCTCCAGATACAATCCCCCACCTCCCCCGTCGGCATCCCCATCGCCGGGATTCACGCTGATCTGCGCCTTGTTGCCGCTGATGGTTGTATTGGTGATGGAGACCGCGGGAGGAGGGAAGGCAGTCTGTATTCCGCCACCCAATTCCGGCGTGGAGTTATTCGAGATGCTGCCTCCGTTGATGGTGAGGGTCCCGGTGCCGCCGCCCGAGGAGTTCTGCGCCCAGATGCCGCCGCCAGGTCCCCACAGGACAGTGCAGTTCTCAATGGTGGTATTAGTCAGCGTCAGATTTCCAGTGCCAAATGCATCCCAGTTCAAGCCGCCGCCGACGAAGTTCGCGAGACCGCTGTTATTGATGTTGTTTGTGTTCTTGCCGTTCTCGATCACCAGGTTTTCGAGCGCCGTATCGAATACGTAGCTGGCGCCGCTCGGATTGAACGATCCGAATGGTCCCGGATTAATGGTGAAGACAGTGTCGTTGTTGTCACCATTGATGATCGTTCCCCCGCCGGTGGTGCTTCCGATGATGGCCACCGGCCCAAGAATCTCCAGGTGAGTTAGGGCATTAGTATTCCCGTCGGTGAGTCCCGCCTGCCATGTCAGGTTATAGGTGCCTGCCGGGACCATGATGGTGTCCGACTTACCCGCGCTCATATTGTCCGACGCATCATTGTTGGCGAACGTGACAGCGTCGCGCAGGGTGCAGACCTCACCGGCTCCCTCAGTGCAGCGAGTTCCATCGCTGGGATCGGTTGCTGACCCGGTGTTATCGGCGAAGGCGTTGACGAAGAAGGTGTTTCCGGCGCTCGGTAAGGTGATGACCTCTGGAGAGATGTTGTCAGAACTTAGCATTATCAAACCCTGGCGCGCGCCCGAAGTTACAGGCAGCGAGAGGGCAGCGACTACATTGGTTGACGCAACACTACTGGTCGCTATGCGGTTGGGGTTGGCGGCTGAGACGTTTGGCGAAGACGCGATGGTGTGGCGGATCAGGGTACGTTGTTGCTGCGATGAGTTAATAACCAGGAGATCATCACCACCGCTTCCGGATGCACGGGAGCGCAGGAGAATGGGAGTCTTGTCGCCAAAAGAGTGCGTGGCCGCTCCCGGAGTTGTCTCAATCTCCACCCATGGTTGATCACCGTTGTTGCCGGCCTGCTGCGCCAGCGTTTGCGTGTTCGAATTCTTCTGCACTGGACGGCGCGTTTCGGCAATCTGTTGCGGGGTGTAAGGCCGAGAGTCGAAGCCCTCGTGCGCCAGGATCACCGCATCGCCATTGTTCGTCAGCACCGAAAGCTGGAGCTGCGCATGGCGATCGAAAAGGAACTCGCCGGCGGTCACAGATTCAACGCCTTCTATGGGCAGAGTGGTGAGCGAACCGCGCCCGGAAAGCGCATTTTTGCCATGCAGGATGAGCAGCCTGTCGCCCGCAATGATCGCCGTATCGGGAATCAGATCGGCATCGAGATTGGCAACCGTCATGGCCGCTACCGCGCCGGGCAAGGAATAGACTGCACGTGAAACCACTGCGTTCGAGTTGTAGCTCAGAATGGAGACCTTGGCGCCGTTCTTCGCCTGATAGCCGGCGAGGATCGCCTCGCCCAGCAGCGGCGCGCCGGGCCGGTAAGCGGCGAGAGCCGTGATCGTGCCACCAACCGATGCGCTGATGGGAGCAAGAAAGTTACCTTTACCATCGCCGAAGAGCACGTTCAGCTGGCTGCTGCCTTTGGTCGCATAGACCAGATCAAGGTGCCCATCGCCGTTCACGTCGGCAGAGATCATCAGATCAGGCTGCGCTGCGACCGAAACCGGCTTCGAGAGTTGGAGGAAGGGATCGGAATACGCATGCCGACCGGCCGCCTGCCAACTGGCCTCGCTTTGAGGAGCAATCGCATCGAGGTTGCCGTGAAGCAGAGAAATCGAGCCGCCTTTTTCCAGGCCGTAGCCGATGACAAGATCGATAACCCCATCTTCGTTGAAGTCACCCGACGCCATGGCAAGCGGACGCGGCTGTTCCCCGGAGAAACGAAGATTCAAGGTATGGCTTTGCAGTGGCTGTTGCAACGAGAGGGAGCGCGGTCCGGGAACTGCATTCTGGGCGAATGCGGTTCCTGCGAAAGAGAGGAATAGCGCGATCACGGCATGGGTAGACAGGGAGCGGCGAATCAAGTGTGGCGTGCACATCCTTGGCCTCCAGATCCCCGTGTCTTTAGACCGTGCGGGGGAGGGAAATCTAGCGTGGCAGGTGGCAAACTAACTGCGGACAAGATTTCCGCCGAAGTTAGAAAGAACTACGGAGGCATCTGCACTTTGCAGACGACCTCACAAAACAGAGAAAGTCTCACTTAGTCCGGTGACATTGTCAATTCAATTTCTATTCACAACTACTATCCGAATAATCTTGCCGCGGAAGCGCTCTTTGCGGGTATAGTAACCCCACTGATCGGCACGGAGGCTAAGTTCATGCTCCCTTCCCGGCGCTTTTTCCTGAGAAATGCTGCACTCTCGTTGTTAGCGGTAAAGTTACCTTTCAGTGCGTTTGCTCAGAACCATCTCAACGGTCAAGGTAATGATTTCGATCCGGAGAGCCTGGCCTTATTCGCTGGCGTTTCCCGTCAGACATTTGAGCCTTGGATCGGATCTCGCTTTCGCCTGAGCCTGAACAACAAGTCTCTGGGCTCGCTGGTTCTTCTTTCCGTCAGAGAAATCAGCGGGGACGCAAAGGAAGCGCCCGACGATGCGACTGAGATCCCGAGAGCGGGCCCAGCTCATGGAGCCTCCCATCAATCGGCTATCACCAGCTTCTCGTTGCGCTTCCAGGGAACGGGAGCTGCATTGCCACAAAATACATACATGTTGGCGCACGATTGGCTGGGAAGCTTTCCACTCTTCCTTGTCCCCTCTGGCCGCAAGGGAACAGGGTCTACTTACACGGCTGTAATTACGCTTCTGCCCGTGACCGAATTGAAAAAATAAGAGCAGCATTCGGCTTGCTTATCGGCGCAGGACCATCGAACATGAGCGGCTGAAAGTGGTCTTATACGTCCGAGGCACGGCAGACCTCATGCGTCTGGCCGAAGAAATAAAAGGTATGTAGAAGAGCGCTGTCAGAGCGAGCCAGCGATGGCCTCGGGTTCCCGGATAAAGCGCGAAAAAGCCGCCTCGTAGCGCATGCCCGCGGCGTCCGGCCCGATCGGGACAAGAAAAAGCTGGTGCTCCCGCATCTCGGGATCAACGAGCGTATATAGACCTTGCTGGAGCCATGGGAAAGCGGCACCAATGAAGACCAGCGAGAATTGCTCCAGCTGAGCGTTGGAGTTATCGGTGATTTCTGCCAGCTCCAATTCGCAGTCCGCCGATTGCGCAACGCGGAAACGGCAGCGCAGATGGGAAGCAAAATGCTGAAGGCTAAGTTCGTCTGACATTCAAGACCTTTCTGTCACGGGCAACGGGGTCCATTCCATCTGGGCGTACATCGAATCGCCGCCCGACTGTCTCAACCCCAGCCGCTGATACAGCCGGATTGCCGGATTGCCTTGCAATACCTGCAGGCACAAAATGCGGCCCTGAGTCTCGCACTCGCGCAGCAGTCCGCACAGGAGCTCGGTGCCAATACCGCGATTTCTCTGCTCCGCGAGCAGGGCGATGTCGACAAGGCGCATTCCTGCGGCATCTTCATTCACGAGCATGCGCCCCACTGCAGTGTTTTCCAGACAAACGATGCGGTCCGTAGCGCCAGGATAAACTGAGCGATACGATGCGCGCTGCGCGTCGAATTGCATGCGCAGGAACATTTCCTGTTGCTCCGGAGGCCATCCCCATGGGGCCACTTCCTGCCGCCGCGTATCGCTATACAAACGGGCGAGAAACGGAAGATCCTCGGGAACTGCGTCCCGCAGCGTAATCTGCCCCTCGTACATGCGCTTACGAACGTGCCGGAAATATCCCGACGAGAGCGATGACGAAATTCAGCGTGAGATAGGGCGGCATGTTGTTATGGGGTTGACTGCCGCCTGCCAAGCCTATCGCCTGCGGGCTCATCGTGACCGGTGTCGATGCCGGCACATAAGCCGGCTCCTTTCCACGACCACCGCCTCCGAAGACTACCGTGGGACCCGGAGTGCCGGAAGTGCTGGCCGACGCAACTCCGATAGTGTGCGTGTGCCCCGGGATTTCCGTGGTGAGCAGGGTTACCGCAGTCTCACCACCGGTTTCTCCCACCACCCGCGGAGTTAACCCTGCGCCATTCCCCTGATTCATAGGCGCACTGCCCTGCAGATTCGGCAACGCGAAAGTCGAGGTGCCGTTGCCACCAAATTGTGTGCCCAGTAGCGAAAAGAGTGCAGTGTTCTGAGAGATGGGCAGCGTTTGCCCGTCACACAACGCCCAGCCGTAGGGTGCAAAATTGAACGGGACGATCCGGATTTCTCCTACAAATTGATCAGCCATTGACCAAACCTTTCGTCAGTTGCGGGATGGAAAAATCCCGTTGAGAGCAATCACAAAATTAAGAGTCAGATACGGCGGCATGTTGTTGTGTGGCTGACTGCCGCCCGTCATGCCCGCCGTAGCCGGGCTTAACGTGGTATTCGGGGTCGTGCTGTAAGGATTTTTCGTAGACACAGCCCAGGTATTGCCTTCGGCCGAAGGGGAAGATGCGGTAGCCGATGACCCCTGCGCCTGATGGTTGTGGGACGGCATCTCCGTCATCGTGAGCGTATGGTTGGCTTCGCCGCTGATCTGCCCCAGATTGAACCCGTTTCCCGCGTGAACAGGCATGCACGCCTGCAGGTTCGGAAGCTGGAAGGTTCTTATGCCATCGCCGCCATAGGTGGTTCCCAGCAAAGCAAACAAAGCCTGATTCTGGTTGATAGGAAGAGTTTGTCCATTGCAAAACGCCCAGCCTTTGGGCGGGAAATTGAAACTTACAATTCTGATTTCGGAAAGATAGGGTGTTCCCATAACGCTCCTGTTCGTTCTTCGCGCTGTTTAGTTCTGGCTGGGAAAAACGCCGAAAAGGGAAATGACAAAATTAACCACCAGGTAGGGAGGTATGTTGTCGTGCGGCAGGCTCCCTCCAGTGGCAAGCACGGTGCTCGCGGCCATCGTATGAGTAGGCGCTTCCGTTGAAAACTGGTCCAGCGTAGACGCCGCCGCCCATAGGCCTCCGGAAGGACTTGGTTGGGCGCCAGGCGAGGAACTGGCAGCCAACGCGTGATTGTGCGCAGGAATTTGACTCGTTATAAGCGTTACATTTTCAGAGCCCGAAACCTGTCCGATCACCATTGAATTGCCTTGAGAACTGCCTTGGTCAAAAGGGATGCGGCCCTGCAGGTCGGGAAGGTTGAAGGTGGTTGTTCCGTTTCCACCATAAGTCGTCCCGATAAGATTAAATAACGCTTCGTAGTCGGAAATTGGCAGCGTCTGGCCGTTACAGAACGCCCAGCCCACCGGGGCAAAGTTGAACCCTACCATTCTAATTTCACCAATGTATGGCTGACTCATTTGAAGCCTCCAGCGTGGTCAAGATCACATTCAAACGTCATGAAGAGTATTCGTCGAAGGCCCATGCTCTCAACGACCCGCAATGAATTATGCGGCCCCAGGAAAGTACAACAGAGGATTTCTTTCTCCCTAATTCCCAGGCCGGAGAAATCGCCCCGAACCACAATATAGTGAAATCGACAAAATCGCCAAGTAATTTGCTTGTGAATTGAGAAACCTCCGGACCTCTCGCGGCCTGTCTTCAACCGCCTCGTTTCCTTGCCGGATACCTCGATTCGCAGGGAAGCGGCTTTTTGATCTGGAAGGTTACATTTGAACTTACAGCTCTCACGTTGAAGGGAATGATTGGAATGGATCGCGGCTTAGATTGTGTACCCAGTAGGTGTCCGCGGCAAAGGCTGTATTTGATCGGCGATGAAGGAGTGGTTTATTCGGAAACCCGGAATCGCTTTGCCGGACTCGATGCTTCCGCTGTAGCCGCGTACCGAGCCTTCGACGCGGGTGCTTCGATCCAGGACTTGAGAGCGTTTCAGGACAAGCGCGACCTGTCCTCAGAATTCGAGGATGGACTGGAAGCCATCTACGATCTCGCCCAGGGAACTTTTCCTCCAGAAGAAGCACGCCTGGAGTGGCCGGGCCTCGATCACCTTAAACCTGCAGACGCGGAAAGCGCAAAGATTGAGATCCTTGGCCTTCCCGTATACGTCGAATATCCCTCTGGTCCCCTTGAGCATCTTTGCCGCGACAGTTTCCGGAACTGCCCGCCGACTACGCAGCCCCCTCGCCATCGCCTTTCTGCACAGTGCGAGGATGGCCATTGGGCAATCTACGCTAATGGCCACGAGCTTTTATCTGCTCTGCAAGCAGAGCAGCTGGGATTGGGATTGCTCCATGCGGTGCGATCCCTGCTCTACGCCGAAGCGGAGTACGATGTCGCCTTTCACGCATCGATGGTGGCTGATCGCGCTCACGGCATCATGCTTAGTGCGCCGCGCGAGTCCGGGAAGAGCACGCTGGCTGCATATCTGGTAGCGCGGGAGTTCGAACTTGTTACCGATGAGCCGGCGCTGCTGCATCTCGATGACGCCTCTGTTTCCCTGCTTTCGATGCCCATAAGCCTGAAGGAAGGAAGCTGGTCCGTGCTTCAGCATGCGTGGCCGCAGTTGGCGGGAACGCCCGTTCACACACGCTCCGATGGCACAAAGATCTGCCTGCTGCATCCGCCGCAGGCGCACTTCCCTGCTCTACCGCGCCGCCTCACCCATATCGTATTTCCGGAATATCGCTCATCGTCGGCGGCCTGCGCGGAGCGCCTGAATCCGCTGCGTACACTCAGCCTCCTCAACGAAAGCGGCATGATACTTGGGAAGCATCTTGCCCGCGAAGACTTCGAGCATTTGCTGCAGACCTCGGAGGCGATGCGGCGCGATGGTCAGCCCCGCTGGATGGTGCTCACCGGTTTCATTCACGACCT
>Ga0207045_1226_pt1 | contig 10440 bp, 9 predicted proteins | sample Alteio_BWMinCont_69_FD_153299 | JGI IMG/M metagenome (GOLD analysis project Ga0207045, IMG submission 153299) | Enriched cells from forest soil in Barre Woods Harvard Forest LTER site, Petersham, Massachusetts, United States -... | ecosystem: Environmental > Terrestrial > Soil > Temperate forest >... | reverse complement strand
CCTGCTTTAAGCTTTTAATTTCCTGCTCATGAGCGGCGAACAGATGATCAGCTTCCTGTTTTAAGCTTTTAATTTCCTGCTCATTAGCTGTACGATTTGCATTAAGCAGCGAATTAAGAGCATCGGAAGCCACCTCTAGATTGGCTATTTGCTTATGAGCTGCCGCCAAATCCTTTTCCAATGCTTTGAGAGAATTCGACAACTGATTATTAACCTTTTCTTTCTCTGACAATAGCTGTCCCAATTCGGCAATCTTATTTTGATCTTTAGGGTGTGAAGAGCGGAACAGTTGAGCTTGATATTCTTTGAATTTACGAGAAGTCGCTTGCACCTGTTTTCTAAGACTTTCAATCTCGGCAGCCTGATTTTTATCTAAAGCGTTAGCTTGAGTAGCCTGACTGGCTTGATTAGCTTGAACAAAAGACGATTTATCTGGCTCTACTGAAGCCGCACTTTTAAATCCACTAGCAAAAGTAAAAGTGCCCATTGCCATACAGGCAAACATGCCTAAAGCCATATAAGATCGTTTATAGGATAGCTTTGAAAGACTAAATGGGATGAAAGGAATCGATTGCGCTTTCCCCTGTGCATCCAGATAAGCTGAATGATTTTGTTTCTTTTTTCCGGGAGTATTGTCCATCAGTGCTTCTTCTCTCTTTTAGCTGTATTAGGTTAATTTCATCTCTGGAGGTTAATTTCTTCTTTGATATTTCTGGGCTTTGCATTTTTGCCAAATTTTCCACTAATATAATCTTTTGCCATTTGTTCCAGCGTAACTATGGGAACAAGAGGCATACAGATCTCCCAATGTTTTCATGACAAAGGAAATCAGATAATAGTTTTAAAATTTAAATTCAAGGCTAAACGTATCTTGAGATAAATTTTTTGCAAATTTAGCAAAAAAAGAATAAATGAACAAAAAAAGATCATTATTTTCTTTAAAATTGATAAAATGAATTAGTTATAACAATGCCTGCAGTTATTCCCCGGAGGGATTTAAGAGATTAGCCCCGGCTTTCAAGCCGGACAGTGTACTAGAGCCTTTTTTACTCTGCACGCATCTCTTCCTGTAGTTTATCTAAATCGCCGATAATACTATTTATTACAGCCGAAAGCTTATCATTGTTAATGGGATTTAATTCATTCACTCTACCCTTAAAATTAAACCTTTGAATTTCTTCAGCAATTTCAGCTGACGCGAACACTCCGCTTGAATATTTCCCTAGCAACCTCACCACTTCTGAAAGGAGTGATTTCAGTTCAGGTTCTAGAGGATTATTATTTATAACTTCTGTAATGAAATCTGCGAGGTCACCTGCATCTTCTTGAGGCATCCTCTCATGATAAACATTTGGGCCAAGAGGAATAGAACTCCTACTCTCAGGATTCGATGAAAGCGAAAAACGTTCTGGCTCTCGATTAAATTCCGGTTGCCAATCTCTCGCCAAAAAAGCTGCTTCCTCCTTTGGGGTCTTAAAAGGAATATCTGCGATTATTTTTTTTTCATTTTTATAATTTTTATATAATACGTAGATAGCAAAAACAGTTCCAACAACTGGAATAATCTCAATTGCCCCTTTTTTTAAACCGTTAATAGAAGCTTTAAATGATGTACTCTTCTTATTTTCATTGCCACAAATAACCTGTCCAAGATTTGCCACTGTTCTCACCACAGATGTGGCGTTGCCTAAAATGGGAAATGCAGCACAATAATCCCAACCATTTAATTTTTGATGCGGATACGGGCCTATTATATCATTCTCATTCGGTTTAACTCTTTCATTGGATTTATCCCCAGTTGGCGAAACCATAACAACCCCCAATATAAGCTTTTTATGGAGGAGACACTCCATTAAAACACTATCTCTCATTGCTTATTATACTATTTAATTTATTTATTAATAAATAATAAAATCCAAACAATAAAACTCTAACAATAAAATATCAAAAAAATTATATCATGAAAAATAATAAGTTTTCATAAGAAGAATAATAAAAAAAAGGACCAAAAGGACTTAAAGGACCAAAAGGACTTAAAGGACCAAAAGGACAAAAGGGACGAAATACAAGATGAAAAGTATTAATCTTATAACCTATAATCCTAGAGTCCTTTAAGTCCTTTTTGTCCTTTTAGTCCTTGGTCTTGGCTATAAATCTTAAAATATCAGCTATATTGGTTTTTGTCAGACCTTTGACAAGTTTTAAAGCATCCTCATTTGCCTCTAGTAGCTTTTTCAGGCTGCCAAAGTGACGCAATAAAGACTGCCGCTTAACGGGTCCGATGCCAGAAATTTCATCAACAGAACTATGCAAATATTTCTTGGTGCGGAGCTTGCGATGGTAGCTTATTGCTGTGCGGTGAGCTTCATCGCGAATTTGCTGTAATAGAAAAAGAATAGGTGAATTTTTTTTAAGAATGATCGGATCTTTAATATTTGGAAGAAAAACCTGCTCGGATGTAACCCCACGATCATGCCTCCCCTCCTCTTTGGCAACGCCGATGACATCCATCGAAATGATGTTCAATTCATTTAATACCTTCAAAGCCATATTTAAATGGCCCTTCCCCCCATCAACAATCAACAAATCAGGTAAGTCATTTTCATCCTTGGCGCGACGATAACGTCGCTCAAGCGCCTCCTTCATTGCTCCATAATCATCAGAGCCTAAAAGCCCCTTAATTTTATATTTACGATAACGAGCTGAGTCCTTAACTCCTTCTGTAAAAGCCACTAATGTTGAAACAACAAGCGAGCCGGCAGTATTGGAATTATCAAAACATTCGATACGTTTTGGATAGTTGATGAGATGCAGCCGTTCTTGCATTTCCAGAAGGATTTTTTCACGAATAGTGCGAACATCTTTTTCTTTTTTGAAAGAAGCTTCTGCATTTGCCGTAGCCATGTCGACTAAAACTTTCTTTTCTCCACGCTGAGGCATAAAAATATTAACGCGACGCCTATTTGCCGACAGGATTTCCGAAATGACACTGGCATCATCGAGTTGTATCGGCAGTAAAATCTCATGAGGTAGTTCTGCCTGCTTTTCATAGTGCTGCATCAAGAATGTTTCAAAAAGTTCTGAATCTTCTTCCCAGATATTGGCAAAATCATGTGTGCGCGAGCCAAGCAACTTTCCGCCACGGAAAATCAATTGTGTCAGGATAATTTCATCGCCCTGCCGAAAGATAGCTAGGGCATCAATATCAATCCCGAGAGGTTTATCAACAGTCTGCCCCTCCAGAGTTCTTTCAATATGTTGGATCGTCTTTAAAATCATTCCTGCCCGCTCAAATTCGAGAGCCTCGGCAGCCTTATGCATTTCACTATGAAGATCTTTTAAAACTTCGCGATCCTGACCCTTTAAAAATTTCTCTGTGCGAGCAACATAGACAGAATATTCCTCGTGGGTGCATTTGTTGACACACGGGGCGATACAGCGTTTCATATCATAGAGAATGCAAGGACGGGTTCTGCGGGCAAATTCCTGGTCGGAACATTGCCGGAGGGGGAACAGGCGATGAAGAAGATCTAACGTTTTTCTAGCCGCATCAGCGCTTGTATACGGTCCAAAATATTGTCCATCGGCTTTTGGTTTACCCTTATAACGCACTAAAGAAACCATGGGCCATTTGTGTTTATTATTGATTTTTAGGGCGACGTAGGATTTATCATCCTTCAAAAGAGCGTTATAATGAGGCTTGTGTTGCTTGATGAGCGTATTCTCTAATAGCAGCGCTTCTTTCTCAGAGAATACAACGATAGTGTCAATTTTTTCGATTCTGGCGACAAGGAAAGGCACCATAAAACGGCCATCGCCTCGAGGCAAAAAATATTGCCTCAGGCGTTGCCTTAAGTTATTGGCTTTACCAATGTATAGGATAGTACTATCACTCCCCCTCATCAGGTAGACGCCGGGCTGTGTGGGGAAGTTATCCAATTCTTCGCGATTATACACGGCTAATCCAAAACTTACGTTATTCTTTCAGGAGTACTAGCGCCCCTTTTGGCTGAGAATCATTCATAAGGGTATTTTCCTGCAAGGCTAATTGACCACAAGCAGCAGCTATATCATCACCTTTGGTATAGCGGCATGTATTAACAACTCTGGAGCCAAAGAGAACACTGCGGAAGTTTTTGACCACTTTTTTATCGGGACGATTGAGCCTTAAGCCCGCAACTGGGTTGTAAGGGATTAGATTAACAGTACATTGCTTTCCATGAAGCAGGTGTGCTAACTCATGCGCATGGTCAGGATGATCGTTAATGCCCGCAATGAGAATATACTCGTAAGTAATATCTCTCTTAGTCTTAGTTGAATATTCATCCATCGCCCGAATAATGTCTTCAAGAGGGTATTTGCGTGCATATGGAATAATTTTAAGGCGTATCTTTTGATTCGGTGCATGCAAAGAAAGAACCAAGTTAACCTTGAGATCCTCAACTGATAAGCGCTTGATGCCATCGACAATCCCCACAGTTGATACAGTAATGCGACGCTGTGAAAGATTTAGTATTTTCGGATCGCTGATGAGACGGATCGATTTAACAACGGCATCGTAGTTTTTAAGGGGTTCTCCCATTCCCATATAGACGATATGAGAAACCCGTTCATTTCTTTGCAGGAGCCACTTATTGATCTGGACTACCTGTTCCACAATTTCTGCAGGGCGTAAATTTCGTTTAAAGCCATCTTTGCCGGAAGCGCAAAAAGCACATTTTGCCGGGCACCCTACCTGCGAGGACACACAGACAGTGCGTCGAGAGCCTGAGCAGATAAGAACTGATTCTACCAGACTGCCATCGCGCAACTTCCAAAGAAACTTATAAGTTTCCAAATCGGTAGAGTCTTGAATGCGCACAAGCTGAATAACAGGTAGAGAAAGGAAAGAAGGCAGCTTCTGGCGTAGCTCTTTCGTTAGGTTGCTCATAGCGTCCCATTCAAAAACGCCCTTATTGTACACCCAATCAATCAGTTGACTAGCATGAAAGCCCTTTTCTCCCTTTTCTGCCAACAATTCTACTAGCTCAGGGTAACTTAATTCACAAAAATCGTGCATATGACATTCCAAAAATATTGTATAGTTTGTTGATTTTTAAGGATTTATTTTATAGGAAACAAAATTATTTATCCAGACAATTTTTCCTAGTACAAAAATAAGGATGAAGTATAGAATGGAGGAGCTTTTTTCAGCTGCCATATGACATTATTTCGATTTATATCATAATCGGGACGATCTGGCAGCTAATTGCAAACATTTACAAACCACATGGAGAAAATAATGCTTAAGAATATTCTTTACGCATGCGCCCTTTCATCAATCATTACTTTGACAGCGTTTGCTAACGAAGATGTACGCGACACCATCAATCCAGCAGATAAAGTCGTTTTAATTGAAAATGAAACGACCCAGGAAAATAAACTGGCTTCTGACGAAGATAAAGAAGACAAAAGCAATTTAGTAGCCGTCATCAGTGAAGAAGAAACTCCAGTTGTAATCACTGAAGAAAAGCCTTTAGATGAAGTTCTAGTTTGCGATATCGAAGAAAAAGCGCAAGATGAAAAAGCTTCCATTTTAGCTTGCAATGAAGAAGAAATCCAGGAAACTAAACTAGTTTCTAACGACAACAACGAAGATAAAGGCAATTTAGTTGCTGCCATCAGTGAAGAAGAAACTCCTGTTGTAATCACTGAAGAAATCGTCTCACCAGAAGCTTTAGCTTGTAGCTCCAAGACAAAAGGGGAAAACAATGAAGCTCCTTCCTTAGCTTGCTGTTTCGAAGAAGTGGCTCCAATAATTAATGAGCAACAGCAATCTCTGGTTGCTTGTGAAAAATGCGGTAGAAACTGCAATGGCAAACATCTTGTTTTAGCGATCGACGATCAACAAGAAGAAGAAACAGTAGTTCTAAAAACAGTTAAAGAAGAAGTAAAAGCTGCCTAGCCTATACTTTTTTTAGTGATGGCAGGAAATGCAGCGGTGACGTGCCGGCAAAAAGCCTGTATACCGCTGCATTTCCTGCCATCACACTTTCAAATAAAATCCATGTTAATATGACAGCAACAACACCGAAAATATCACATTATCCTAAAGAATATCCTGTCCCAAGGAATCCAAACGCATTTTTTGAGCTTCCCATTGAAGCTTTGGCATTTGCTGTTGCAGGCGCCATAGCATCCTTTTTTAAATTAACAGCTGCATCAGCGCTGGGAGGAATCGGCCTAGGATTATTTACCGCAAAGCTTGCAGCTAAAGCGATGAATCTTTATAATCCTGAATTATTGATTGGAATTACCAAAAAAGCATGCAAGCTGGTTAAGCAGTATCCGAGGTTACAGTTTATTTCATTTATATTTACCCTGATGATTAGCATCCCTTTTCAAAATCTAGGCTTTAGCGCAGGAATCATAGTTGGTGGCTTTGGCGCTATTATTCTTGATGTCGAAAAGTATAATCATTTACGACAGGCAAAATGAGCTTATGTTATCAGTTTGGGCTTTGGCGTTAACATTTTTTATTGTAGCTAATCCTGTTGGAACCTCTCCAACAATCCTTGCGCTTCTAAAGGATTGTAGTTTTGATCGCAAAAGACAGATTATTTTTCGAGAAACCATAATCGCGCTATTGTTGGCATTATTCTTTCAGTATTTTGGCGAATTTTTTTTAAGTTTATTGAAAATTAACGATTATGCTTTGATCATCACTGGTGGGATCCTATTATTTATGGTGGCCCTGCAAATGCTATTTCATAAGCCCGAACTGGCTAAAGAAAAGCATACAAGAGAAGAACCTTTTATTGTTCCCATAGCTACGCCGCTGATTTCGGGACCAGGGTTAATGACTATTATCATGATTAATGCCCGTACCGAAAATAATGATTTAATAGTCACTTTCGCGATATTAATCGCCTGGTGCGGGGTGATGAGTATTCTAATGATAGCGCCTTACTTGCAAAAAATTCTGGGAATGCGCGGCCTGGCTGTGTTGGAGCAAGTCATGGGAATGATTTTGGGCCTCATGGGCATGCAGATGATGATTAATGGCGGCAAACTCTTTGCAGCAACCCTTTCATAGGTCTTGTATATGTCATTTTTAAATCTTGTCGTAATCCTCTTTCTTATCATGGATCCGGTGGGCAACATCAGCTCATTTATTGATCAACTTAAAGAGATAGCTCCATCCAAGCGCAAGCTTGTGATTGTGCGTGAAATGTTGATTGCTTTAGTCACCATGGTACTTTTCAACTACATCGGCGAATATATTTTCAAAATTCTGAATGTTTCTGAAACGACTGTAAGAATCACCATAGGCGTGATCCTCTTTTTGGTTGCGATTAAGATCATGTTTCCTGGCATCGACAGCATGCGGGCCAACTTGCCAAAAGACAAGCCTTTTATTAATCCTCTGGCGATTCCGCTGATTGCCGGACCTTCTTTGCTTGCTACAATTATGCTATTTGCGCATTTGGAGCCGAGTCAGCCTCATATGCTATTAGCCATTTTAGCTGCGTGGTGTGCGGCGTTGGTTGTTTTGCTGTCAGGCAACTTTTTGCAAAAGATTTTAGGCAATAATGGTTTAATGGCCTGTGAGCGATTGATGGCTATGGTACTCGCCTTGCTGGCCATTCAGCGCTTCCTCGAAGGAATCAGACAATTCGTCAAATCATGCATGTAAAGGCTGACAGGAAATTAAATTGATAAAAAGCTCGGAATAAAAAAGAGAATAAAAAGAGCAAGAATGAAGAACCAGTCCCTGGTTAGATTTATTATAACATCTTACCCACACCTACGCTAGCGCTACGGTATGGGCTACAGAATGAGAGAAAAATGAGCAAAAAAGAAAAAAAATCTTTCAAATGGATAGAATTGACTAGTTATTGGTTTTAAAACATTCTTTCATTTTTGCGCATTTTTCCCTCATTCTGTAGCCCATACCGTAGCGATAGCGTAGGTGTGGGAAAGATAGAACAGTAGATTTAACCAGGGACTGGTTCTTCTTTCTTGCTCTTTTTATTCTCTTTTTACCCCAACATTTTTTTCATTTAAAAGCTTCATGAGGTAATAACAATGCGTAATATTCGATTAACAATAGCCTATGATGGCGCCAATTATTTTGGCTGGCAAAAGACTGATATGGGACCCAGTATTGAGTCTACTCTTGAAAAAATACTTTTTCAAATTCTGCAGAAAACTGTGGTCATTCAAGCGGCCAGTCGCACTGATGCCGGAGTGCACGCCAGAGGTCAGGTCATTAATATCATGCTACCCGAAGTTTTACCAACGCTTAATCAGCTGCGCATGAGTTTGACATGTCTATTGCCCAAAGATCTGGCCGTCCTTGATATTTCGCAAGCAGAAGACAGCTTTCATCCAACCCTTGATTGTATCAGCAAAGAGTATCACTATTCTGTGTGTTATGGAATTGCTCAGCTGCCCCAATTGCGGTTTTATTCCTGGCATTATGCGTATCCTGCCTTGGGTATCGATAAAATGAGACGAGCTGCGGAATGTCTAGTTGGAGAGCATGATTTTTCAGCTTTTTGTAATTTTAAAAGTAGTAGCCAGTATGAGCATTATATAAGGCATGTACACAATATCGATATCATCGATTCGGGACCACAGCAAATTCAATTTAAAATAGTCGGAAACAATTTTCTTTATAGAATGGTACGTAATCTGGTTGGCACGCTGGTGCATGTGGGTTGCGGAAAAATTGCAGCAGAATTGCTTCCTGAGATTCTCACCAGAAAAGAGCGCACGCGGTCTGGTGTAACAGCCCCGGCTCATGGATTATGCCTTCATCAAATCAATTATGAAGACAAAAAATCATATTAAAAGATGATACCAAGGTGTTTTAGTCGAGAGGAATTTTCTTATCAGGTTCTTCAGTCAAGAGACGAAATTTCTCAGCATACTCCTTTCTTTGTTTTTTATCAAGTAATGGAGTAGAAAAAAGCCGATTAATGATCCCTTGATCGTAAATTTTTTCCAATTTATCTTTCTTCGCTTCTTCAAAGGGAGTTAATCCTTCTGATTTTTGCAATGCTCTTAAGGATAAATAGGATCTACAGTCCGTAAGATACCCTTCTGTAAGATTTTTTAGTAGACTCATTGTACTTAATAGTTCGTTATCAGGAATCGATTCCGCATTATTAATAATGCGCCTTATTATACGGTAGTTAACCATTTTCGTAAACCCTATTTCAGATAACTCATCTTTCTGACTTTGTGTGAATTGTGCTTTAAGTGATTGTGACTCTTTAGATGATGTTGCTGAGAGTTCGGGATCAGATGGTTTAGCTATTTCTTGTGATGAAGTTACTTCGGCGATTTGTGACTCTAATGTTTTTGTTGGTTGTTGTGGATCAAAAGTTTTCTCAGCGATGTCGTTTGTACTCCTAGGACCAACTACCGCAGCCAATTCAGGGTATTTATGTAGAAAAGACGAATCAGATTCAATAGACTTCATAATCATATTTTTAATTGAATTACTAGTAGCTTCATTATTATAAAATTTACTTAAGGCTGCTTTATTTGCTTCTTTCAGGGAAGATAATCCTGATTTTTCATTTAATTTTAAATATTTTATATAATTATTGAAAAAAATTACTTGAGACTTCTTTCTTAATTTTTCCGATAAATTAGGTCGGACTGTAAAATCGTAAATTCTTTTATGTTTTTTCATTGAAACTTCTATCTTTTGCAAATCTGTTAATTGTGCTTTTGCTGTTGTCGTTGGTAGTGGTATTGCTACAGCCGTTGATTCTGTTGATTGAGCAAAAGCCTTATTAGATTCAATTAATGCTTGTTCTTTTTTCTTAGATTCATTCACAATTTGTGCAAATTCAGGAAATTCTTTTAATAATTCAGGAGTAGGGGTTGAATTAGATTTGATAACTTTCCAAATAAGATCCTCATTGTAAAATTCACTAAAAGCAGCTTTCTTCTCTCCTTCGTAGTCTGATAAACCTACTTTATCCCTTAAAAGGATAAATTCCTTACAATGTGTCAAATATTCCTTTTGAAGCCGGTCTTTTACATCTGTTGCAGCATAAACTTCTTTGGATACTAAAAGATGGTTTAATTCATATTCTCGCCTTAAAGCTTCTATGGGTTTCTTCTCTGAATGAGTTTGTTGTGCTAGCGCTGCTTGTGGCTCTTCAGTTTTTTGTGATGATTCTGATGTTAATGATGGAAGACTTATTGCTGCAGCCAATTCTGGTTCTTCATCATATAACTCAGAATTATTTAATTCTATCGGTGCTTTTGCTGGTATTGTTGCATTTGTAGAGTTTGTTGTTTGTGCTGTTGATACAGCATTTGATGTTGCTTCTGGTATTGAAGTTGGTTGTTGATTAATGACACCAGCAACAGCGCTTTTTATTTTATTTTGTTGCTCACTATGTTCATGTGGTTTACTTATACGATCACCTATTAAAC
>Ga0207045_1222_pt1 | contig 10709 bp, 11 predicted proteins | sample Alteio_BWMinCont_69_FD_153299 | JGI IMG/M metagenome (GOLD analysis project Ga0207045, IMG submission 153299) | Enriched cells from forest soil in Barre Woods Harvard Forest LTER site, Petersham, Massachusetts, United States -... | ecosystem: Environmental > Terrestrial > Soil > Temperate forest >... | reverse complement strand
CGAGCCTTCAGGCTTGCTTCCGTAGAGCTTTTCGGGAAAGTCGTCTATCGCGGTCGCAAGATCCACGTGCGCGCTGCCGCCGCTCAGAAATTCAACGAGCTGGTCGCGCAGGGCGCGGTCATCGGTGGGCATATTTCGGTCTCCTGGCACTCATGAAATACGGTCTACGCGATGAGATGCGGGAATTGAAACGATGAAACAGCCCGTCGTTTTTTAAACTGTCGCGTGCTCCCGGCGCGCGGCGAAGACATCTCCCATGCGCCGTACCTGCGCGCCTACGCCACGCAGCTTCTCCTCGATGTGCTCGTAACCGCGGTCCATGTGATAAACACGGTCCAAAATCGATTCGCCATCGGCGACGAGTGCGGCCAGCACCAGCGACGCGGACGCACGCAGATCAGAGCACATGACGGCAGTGCCGGAGAGCGGAGTTTTTCCGCGCACCGTTGCCGTTCGTCCGTCGACTTTGATGTTGGCCCCCATGCGCACCAGTTCCTGCACGTGCATGAAGCGGTTCTCAAAGATGTTTTCGGTGACCACGGAGGTGCCTTCAACCTGCGTAGCCAGCGCCATGTACTGCGCCTGCATGTCGGTGGGAAAGCCGGGGTATTCCTCGGTGGACATATCTGCAGCTTTGAGCTCGCCTTCGCTGCGCACGCGGATGGAATCTTTGCCGACGATCTCGACGAGCACGCCGCACTCTTCGAGCTTGGCGATGAGCGCGCCGAGGTGAGTGGGATTGCAGTTGGCAACGCAGAGATCGCCGCCGGTGATGGCTCCAGCGACGAGGAAGGTTCCGGCCTCGATACGGTCGGGATTGATGCGATGACGCGCGCCGTGGAGCTTATCAACGCCCTGCACGCGGATGGTGGAGGTTCCGGCGCCTTCGATCTTCGCGCCCATGGCGGTGAGAAGCGCAGCGAGATCGCTGACCTCGGGTTCGCGTGCGCAGTTCTCCATTAGCGTCTCGCCTTCGGCGAGAACGGCGGCCATGAGGAGATCTTCTGTGCCGGTGACGGTGATCTTGTCGAAGTTGATGTGCGTGCCTTTGAGGCGCTCGGCGCGTGCCTCAATGTAGCCGTGTTCATAGCTGATGGTTGCGCCCATCATTTCGAGACCTTTGATGTGCAGGTCGATGGGGCGATCGCCGATTGCGCAGCCACCGGGCATGGCAACGCGCGCGAGGCCAGTGCGGGCGATGAGCGGGCCGAGCACAAGCGAAGAGGCACGCATGGTCTTGACGATTTCGTATTTGGCCACAGGATCGGAGAGCACGCGGCAGCTGATGGTGGTGCGATGCTGCGCACGTCCATAGCCGAGCTCGACCTCAGCACCCATGGAGACGAGCAGCTTGCGCTCGGTTTCGATGTCGCGCACCTGCGGAATATTCTCGAGGACGACTTCGCCTTCAGTCAGAATGGCCGCGGCCATGCAGGGAAGTGCTGAGTTCTTTGCACCGCTCACGCGAATGGTGCCGAGAAGCGGATTGCCGCCGCGAATTACGAATTTATCCATAAGATCCTGTGAGCTGTTTTTCGGCCGGTGAAGAGTTACGAGCGCTTCGGCTTAAGAAAATAGTGTAAACGCGCAGGCTGTGGGGAATCTGAGTGAAAGAGAGGGGCGATGAGCCTAAGTCGTTACCGGCTGCGTATTCTCTTCAAGCCATTGCGCCAAGCCACCTTCGGAGAGCTTTCCAGCAGCAAGGTCGTAAAAAATGAAATAGCGCTCTTCTTTCGGAGCAGTAATCACCAGACCGTTAATCAGGAGAAAGGTCAAGGTGACAACCAGCGCCGTACGCTTGTTGCCGTCTACGAAGGGATGATTGCGCGCGATTCCAAAGCCGTAGGATGCGGCGAATTGCGCGAGTGAGAGCGTCGATTCGGAGTAGGCTGCGAGGTTATGCGGGCACGACAAAGCCGATTCCAGGAGGCCCTCGTCGCGGAGTCCACTGCTTCCGCCGTGTTCTGCCAACTGTTCGGCGTGAATCGCCAGCGTCTGGTGCTTGTCGATCCAGAGGACAGGCGCCACTTATTGCGCCAGCTTCCTTAAGACGTCACGGTTTTCACGCATGATCCGGCGTGCCGCCTCCATGACGCGAGCAAAATGTTCGTCATACGGGGTGAGTTGCAGGCCATCCGGTGTCTCGGTGACGTAGAGCGTGTCACCTTTCTGAACCTTGAGCTTGCTGAGCATTTCTTTGGGCAGAACGATGCCGACGGAATTGCCGACAGTGGTGACTTTGACGGTGGTGGTCATAGCTGTGCCCTCTCTTGCGCATTATAACGCAGATTATAACGGAGAGGGCAGCTATTTGAAGTCCGGCTAGAGTTCCATAGTGGTGTCTTCGATAGCAAGACGAACGTTGCCGTCGGATTTGGCGAGGCGGCGGACGGCTTCGGGCTTGTCTACACCGGCCTTGAGCATCACCAGGGCGACAGGAACACTGCGTCCGGCAGACTTGATGACGTCGACGGCCTTGTCGCGGCTGATGTGACAGGCGCGAATCAGAATGCCGATGCCACGCTCCACCAGCTTCGAGTTCTGCATGTGTACGTTCACCATCAGGTTCTCGTAGACATAGCCGAGCCGGGTCATGGCGCCGGTAGTGATCATGTTGGTGATCATCTTCTGGGCGGTAGCGGCCTTCAGGCGGGTCGAGCCGGAGATGACTTCCGGTCCCACGTCGGCGACGATCGCGATCTCGGCGGCGGCGGCCAGGGGCGTGTTCTGGTTGCAGGTAATGCAGGCGGTCTTTGCGCCACGCGCGCGGGCGTAGGCGATGGCGGCGACGACGTAAGGAGTGCGTCCGCTGGCCGAGAGGCCGATGATCATATCTTTTCGGGTGGGGCGACGGCGGGCGATGTCGCGCTGCCCGAGTTCTTCGGAGTCTTCGTTCACTTCAACCGGGGAAGCGAGGGCTTTGGGACCTCCAGCCATGATGTACTGCACGGTCTGCGGAGAAGTGGAGAAATATGGAGGGCATTCGCAGGCATCAAGCGAAGCAATGCGGCCGCTCGATCCAGCGCCGATGTAGATGAGGCGACCGCCGTCGCGGAGGCTGCGGGCGACGGAGTCAATGACCTGAGCAATCTCCGGCAGCGCCTTCTTAACGGCGGCTGCAACTTTGGAGTCTTCGTGATTGATGATGCGGGCAATCTCGAGTGCGGATTTTGTATCGAAGCCTTGGGATGCGTCGTTGGAGCTCTCCGTAATGAGATCGTGCAAGTTCAGCGTCGGGCTATCCGGCGTATGTGTGGATTGTTTGATGCCAGCTTGCGGCGGTGTCATTGTGACCATAGTTGTTTATTTCTCGAACGTGTGCTGCCTCATTTTATCTCTAACGAACGCGACTCGCACGTTAATTCGCGACGTCAGAGCGAGGTCCACATATAGTTATCGTCGTTCGTTGGCCGATACATTTGTGAATCTTCAGGAGATGCCGGCGGCCAGAGCGTCATGAAAGGCAGGGCGTACGGACTGAATCGTTTTATTGGCGCGATCAGGCCAAGTCCGGTTGGTAAGCAGAACAGCAGCCAGCTTACGCTCGGGATCGATCCATAACGAGGTGCCTGCATATCCCAAGTGTCCGATGGATTCTTTGCTGAAGAAGTTGCCTGCAGAAGAAGACTCGCTGGGAGTGTCCCAGCCCAGGGCACGAGTAGTACCTGGGGGCTCGGGCTGCCGTGTGGCAAAGAGCTTGACGGTCGCGGGACGGAAGAGCGGGCGCGCGGCAGCAGGAAGTGCGCCGCCTGCGAGAATGCAGTCGGCGAAGCGGAGCACATCGAGAGTGTTGGAAAAGAGTCCCGCATGGCCTGAGGCTCCGCCGAGTACGTGGCAATTCTCATCCTGCACTTCTCCCTGAATCACGCGTTGACGAAATTCGCCATCGTATTCAGTAGGAGGGATTTCGTGGTGCGAGTTCTCGGGAGGGCAGAAGCGTGCGGTTTCGAGTCCGAGCGGTTTGGCGATATCGCGGGCGAAGATTCGCGCCAGCAAATCTCCGCACAGGACTTCAATCGCCTTGCCGAGCAGGATGAAGCCGATATCAGAGTATTCAGCGCGCGTGTCAGGCAGCGCTTCGAGAGGCAGTCGTAGGGCAGCGCGGAGAAGAGCCTGGGGATCGCGATGAAGCTCAAAGAGCCGGCCATAGCCTGGCAATCCTGACGAGTGCGCGAGCAGCATGCGCAGCGTGACGCGATTTTTTCCCGAGCCGGGCTCCATGCCGATGACGAATCCGGGGAGGGTATCGCCGACCGGCGCGTTCAGGTCGAGCACACCGCGATCGTAAAGCAGCATGGCGATGGCGGTTGTCGCCATCACTTTGGTGATGCTGGCGAGATCGAAGACTGTGGATGGGGTGATTTCGGGCGAGTCGGCGTTGAAGGTGAAGCGCCCCACGCTATCGAGGGCGACAACATTGCCGTCGAGGAGGATGCCGTAAGCGGCTCCGGGAAAGGCGCGTTCATCGACTGCCTTTTGCAGGACCTCATGCGCAGCGGCAAAGCGACAGCGGCCGTCGAGAGCTGTCTCCGGAATGTTGGGCGGAGGCATCGAAGTTTGCTTATCTTAGCGGAAATGATCCAGATTACGAAGGCTGACGTGCAATTTGTGATGGCGCGAGTGCAGTTCTAAAGGGGTTAGAGGCAAAGGCCGGAACGCGGGAAGTTAAGCGGCGATTGCGCCGCATTGAAAGGGCGAGCGAGGGCCAGCTAACCGGGCGGAAGCGCAGAACGTCTATAAATTTCGATAGGTCTTCCCCGGGCTTTGCGAGAGAATAGAAGCTGAACGGAGCCAAACATGATGAAGTCATGGCTTATAGCGGCGACGACTCTGGTTTGCACCTCGGGGATGTGGGCGCAGACTTCGACAGCTCCAGTGGCGCCAGCTGCTCAGGCAGCGCCTGCGCCGGCATCACCTGTTGCTCCAGCGACACCGGCAGCACCTCCTGCGGTTGCGGTTCCGGCAGCGCCTGTGGCGCCCGTTGCTCCTCCTTCGCCGGCAAGCACGAGTGCAGCCGCGGCTCCAAGCCAGACAGCGGGGCAGACAATTGAAGTTCCGGCCGGGACGAAGATACTGCTGGCGCTGAGAAGCGGCGTGAACACCAAGACAGCCAAGCCGGGCGATCCAGTTTATCTTTCGTCCACGTTTCCCGTAGTAGTCAATAACCATGTTGTTATTCCCGCGGGCGTGGATGTTCAGGGAGTGATTGACAATGTTGTGCGGCCGGGTCGCGTGAAGGGAAGAGCGCAGGTAACGATGCACTTCACGACGCTCATTTTCCCCAGCGGCTCAGTGGTCACCGTGCCGGGCACTGTGGGGGGAGTGCCAGGGTCTGACGGCGCGGCGGTAAAGGGACAAGAAGGCACGATCGAGCAGCCGGGCAGCAAAGGCAAGGATGTAGGCACGGTAGCGACTTCAACCGCTACGGGTGCGGGATTGGGCGGCATTATCGGTTCGGGAAGCGGACATCCCGGCGAGGGCGTGGGCTACGGCGCGCTGGCGGGCGGAGTCGGTGGAGTGCTCTACACCTTGTTTACCCGCGGCAGCGAAATAAACCTGGAGCGGGGTCAGACCATCGAAATGGTATTTCAGCGGCCGTTGACGCTGGAGCAGAAGGACATCTCCGTTCCGCCTGCTGGGGCCCCGACACAGCAGTATGTGCCGATTCCACCGCAGCCACCGATGGCCAAGCCTTCGGCGCGGTAGAGCGCCGAGCCTGTTCAACAGTGCTGATCTGCCGATACACTAGTAAGAGATCGATGTAACGACGATGACTGACGTTTCCTTTGAACAGCCCACCGCGCCGGAACCTCAAAAACGCAGCACAGCCCGGGCGCACATCCGTCTGTGGCTTCGCGATGTGCTGGTGTCGGTGGCAGCCTCCTTCATGATCATTACCTTTCTGTACCAGCCGGTGCGAGTGGAAGGCACCAGCATGCAGCCGGAGCTGCGCGATCAGGACAGGCTGTTCATCAACAAATTTGCGTATCGATTTGAGAACATCTCGCGCGGCGATGTAGTGGTCTTCCATTACCCGCGCGATCCGGAGAAGAGCTATATCAAGCGCGTGATTGCGCTGCCCGGCGATGCGCTGCGCATCGACGATGGGCGCGTATACGTGAATGGCCAGCGCATTGACGAGACCTATGTGCCCAGGCGCTATCGCGATGGCCGGTCGATGCCGGAGATGGTTATTCCGCAAAGCGAATACTTCGTGATGGGAGATCACCGTTCGATTTCAAGCGACAGTCGCGATTTCGGACCGGTGAATCGCGATCTGATCTACGGTAAGGCCGCCTTTGTCTACTGGCCCGCGGACAATGCAGGCGTAGTGCGCTGAGGTCAGCGGCATTCGCAAGACGAGACAAACGAGAGACAGGTCTTTCAACGTCACCTCCAACTCCGGAGCGCTGCGATCAACCAAATCCTCTCTTATAAAAACGCTCACCTTCTACGTCGTTGAATCGATCCGCTATGACTGCTAGACTCCTCAAAACTTGAGGAGAAATCGATGCAGTTGTGGAAGCCGGCAGGGTGGATGTTTTTTGTTCTTGTCATGGCGCAGGCCGCGATGGCTCAGCAGCTATCGCTCAAAGGGCTTCCGGGCGAGCTCACGTGGAGAAACACGCCGGTTGCATCGTACATCGAAGACGGGGACAAGCTGAGCATCAGCTCGGGCAAAAAGACAGATTGGTTTGTCGATCCTTTTGATGGGACGGTGGCCAAGACCGCACCGATACTGTGGTTCATTCCGGCCGGCGACTATGTGTTGAGCACCAAGGCCGAGGTGGAGTTTCACACCAAGTGGGACGCTGGCGCGCTGATGCTGTGGGGAGACGACCATCACTGGGCGAAGCTGTCGTTCGAGATGTCGCCCGAGGGACAGCCAACGATGGTGACAGTGGTGACGCGCGGGGTGTCGGACGATTGCAATTCGATTCCGATCTCGGGCAACGCGGTTTATTTGCAGATCGCGAAGAGCGGCATCGCTTATGTCTTCTACGCGTCAACGAATGGGCGTGACTGGAAGATCCTGCGGACATTCAGTATGGACACGAGGTCTCCGCTGAGCGTGGGCTTCGAGTCGCAGTCGCCGGCGGGCGAGGGGAGCAAGGCGGTCTTTTCGGAGATTAATTACGCGGCAAAGAAAATTGCGAATGTCTACTCCGGCAAGTGAAGTGTGAACGGAACCGCGGTTAAATCGGCGACCGCAACGTGCAAATGTTATTGGCGAAGGTCCGTGCTTATCGAGGAGACGAAAATCAGTGCAGCGGCGAGACCGAGCCTGAATGGGATAATGCCGCATGAGTCCTTTTCGCCATACGAAGCTGGTGATCCTGTTGGTAGCAGCGCTTGTGCTTATTGGAATCGTTGCGGTTACGATTGTCGGCTATCGGCAGGCCTCCAAATCCAACGTGCTCTGGAAGATTGTGCATGGACGCTGTGTGCCTGATATGGAGACGAAGCACAATCCTGCCCCCTGCGTGAGTGTCGATCTCAGCCAGGGCGAAGCGGGCGGCTTCGCGATTTTAAAGGATGAGACCGGCAATACCCAGTATCTGCTGATTCCAACGGAGAAAATTACTGGCATCGAAAGTCCCGCGATTTTGATGCCGGATGCGACGAACTACTTCGCGAAAGCGTGGACGGAGACAGGTCTTGTGGATCAGCGGGCCGGTCACACGTTGCCGCGCACTGATTTTGCTATCGCGATCAATTCCGAAAGCGGACGAACGCAGAACCAGCTCCATATTCACATCGATTGCATTCAGCCGGCGGTGAAATCGGCGCTGGAGCAGGTTGGGCCAGAGATCGGCACGACCTGGCAAGCGTTGCCGGTGAAGCTGGAAGGACATGAGTATCGAGCGATGTGGCTTGCGAGCGAAGAGTTGGAGCAACGAAATCCTTTTCGTGTGCTCGCGGATTCGCTGCCTGACCCAGCGCAGGAGATGCGTGGGCATACGCTGGTGCTTGCCGGAGCGGAACGTAATGGCCAGGATGGGTTCATCCTTCTGGATGGGAAGGCTCCAGCATTTGCCGCTGCAGTTTCGCCGTGGATCAAGCTCGGTTATGGCTCAGGTGAGCGACTAGAGGATCATGCATGTCGGATCGCGAACGGCAGCTAAAAGTTGATCGTCACAGCATGAACATTCGATAGGCAAGTAGCTTCCAGCGCAATAGGATGTACACGTGGGGGGAGCGCGATGCATCCGGAATGGGCAACTTACCTGCGGGTTCTGCTGGCGATTCATATCGGGTGCGGCGTGGTGGCCTTCGTGTGCGCTCCGGTGGCGCTGTTGACAGCCAAGGGCGGGAAGACGCATCGGCGGTGGGGAAAAATCTACTTCTGGGCGATGACCGGAGTTGCGGCGACGGCGCTGATTCTGTCGTTCATGCTACCGATCTTCTTCCTCGCTATGGTCGCGATCTTCAGTTTCTATGCGGCATTCGCAGCGTATCGCATTCTTTTCCTGAAAGAGATGTACGAGGGTGGACGGCCCAAGACAGCGGACTGGACGGCTGCAGTGATCACGGTGCTGTCGAGCTTTCTGCTTTTTCTGCTGGGCTTTCTTAAACCGGGCTTGATGGCTGTGGGCCTGATCCAGGTGGCGGGGCACACGGTGAGCATCGTTTCGATTGTCTTCGGGCTGATCGGAATGCGGCTGGGGCAGGCTTCGCTTGCGAACTTCATCAAACCACCTACGGAGAAGATGTTCTGGTGGTTTGGCCATATGCAGGGCATGATCGCGAGCTATATCGCCGCCATGACAGCTTTTTCGGCGGTGAATCTTTCGCACTGGTTTGGAGCGGCATGGTGGGTGTGGCTATGGCCGACCATCGTAGGAGTGCCGACGATTACCATTTGGACGACGTACTACAAGAACAAGTTTTCGCCGAGAGCGAAGGTAGCCGCGTCCTGAGCGGACCATCAAGAAGGAAAATCGAAGGGGAAATGTTTACCGCTTTCGATGCCGCGTGAGAGCCACCGAGGGAGTAAGCCATAAGTGAGTATTTTGATCTGGACTTTCGGTTTTTTCGGATCAATGATAGGCGCACGCTGAGCCTTACTATGCCATCCATCACTTTCGAAACAGGGTTAACATGGCTGAGACTCCAGGAACGCCGGCCCGGACAATCCCCCCAGACATAATTCTTTCTTCCCGCGTTACAGGATTGATCGCAATCGCACTGCTAGTCGTGATCGCGGTACTGCTCTTCACATCGGTGCGGCAGGAGTCGCAGACTTTCGACGAGCCGATGCACCTCCTCGCCGGATTTGAATACTGGAAGCACGGTGATTTCGGGAGGAATCCCGAACACCCGCCTTTGGTGAAGCTGCTCACCGCTCTCCCTCTTCTTCCCATGGGCCTCAAAGAACCGCCGCCGATTCCCATCCCCTTTTTCAAAGCGCAGGACATGTTTGGCGGATCGCAGTTGCTCTATTCGGCGAATGCCGATGCCATCCTGATTCGAGGCCGGCTGGTGGTCGCGCTTTTCAGCCTGGCGCTGGCCGCGCTGGTTTTTCTCGCCGCTCGGGAGATGTTCGGCCCGCTTGCCGCGCTCTTCGCGCTGGGGCTCTTCGCATTTGAGCCAGTGATGCTGGCGAATGGCGCACTGGTGACGACGGACATGCCGCTGGCCTGTCTCTTCTTCGCGTCGGTCTACACTTTTTATCGCTGTTTGCGGCGGATGTCGCTGGGCAGGGTTGCGCTGTGCGTCGTAGTGACGGCACTGACGATCGTGACCAAGCACTCAGGCATTCTGATTCTGCCGGTGCTGGTGCTGCTTGCGATTCTCGACCCGCTTTTTGATTCCGGTGAGCGTTTGCCGGGCGCCGCTGGATCGCGGCAAAGCCGCTTTCAACAGCTGGCCCTGCTCCTTCTGGTCATGGCCGTCTTCAGCTATTTCTTCCTGTGGGCGATTTATGGATTTCGCTATGCGGCGCGGCCGGGCCAACTCCAGATGATTCCCACGCTCGCCCAATATTTGAGCGGACTAGGGCATCCGCTGCAAGAATCGATGATCGGCTTCTGTGCGCGTCACCAGCTGTTTCCGGAGGCATATCTTTACGGCTGGGTGGACATCCTGCTCATTCCGGGAGACAGACCAACATTTCTCTTTGGCCATGTCTTTGGCTCGGGGCAATGGTTCTTTTTCCCCGCGGTCTTCCTGATAAAGACGACGCTGACCCTTCTCATCCTTCTCGTGGCGCTGCCCTTTCTCCGTATTCGCGGTCATCGGCGCGAGTTTCTCGTGCTGGCGCTTCCCGCCGCGTTTTATATGGTTGTCGCGATCTTCTCGATGCTTAATCTCGGCGTTCGCCACATTCTCCCCGTCTATCCCTTCTGCATCGTTCTGGGTGGCGTGGCGGCGGCTTCGCTCGCGGTTCGGTCGATGGTGGGGCGAGCGGTTGTCGCAGCTCTGCTTGTGCTGACTGTTATCTCATCGCTCCATTCGTTTCCGGATTATCTTGCCTACTCGAATGAGATAGCGGGCGGACCTGGGCATACTTATCGGCTGGTGACTGACTCGAATGACGATTGGGGACAGGGCTTGAAGTGGACCAAGGCGTATCTGGACAAGCATCCTGGCTCAGATTGCTGGATTGCCTATTCCGATCCCGTGGTCGATCCGGCGTACTACGGCATTCACTGCAAGCCGCTGCTTTCCGGAATGGGCCACCTCTTCGGCATGGGAGAACCGCTGCC
>Ga0207045_1218_pt1 | contig 10974 bp, 3 predicted proteins | sample Alteio_BWMinCont_69_FD_153299 | JGI IMG/M metagenome (GOLD analysis project Ga0207045, IMG submission 153299) | Enriched cells from forest soil in Barre Woods Harvard Forest LTER site, Petersham, Massachusetts, United States -... | ecosystem: Environmental > Terrestrial > Soil > Temperate forest >... | reverse complement strand
TAGTTTCTCCAGCTCCTCTTTGCTCCATGGGCAACGTTTTTTGGTAATCTTAGGACTTTTCGTTCCTTTAAGGAGCTGGGGATTATGTATAACATTCCAAATCATCTCGTTAGGAGACTTGAGACGCTGCTCAGACAGCGCATTCATTGCTGCATTGGTGGTGGTATTGCTCGCTGATGGGACGTTTGTCCCTTTGGGAGAAGCGACAACGGATGTTGGGTTGCTAGTGAGTGCAAAAGGAGTGCAAGAGTACATGTTTACCTCCTGGGTTTGTCTAGGCATTTAAGTATAACACAGATAAAGAAAACTGTGAAGGGCAAAATGAGTATAAACGACGCCTATTATAGTAAGAAACTATTCATTAAGAATGCGTAAAATTGATATAAATATATATAGTGTGTTATTATCATATTAGTAGGATTTAGAGGTTTTTATGGATCCTTTGGGTAGAGGAGATAGTAAGCGCAAATTCGAGGACGTAGGCGACGCTACTTCTCCATCGGGCCGCGCCAAGCAATTGCGCCGCTCGGATTCCTCTTCATCCAAAGGCACTCACAAAAGAACATTAGAGGAAATGGGTGCACGTGCTGATCAGGCTGCTAGTCAAGTAGTGCGTGGGCGCTCTCGAGAGTTGCAATCGAGTCTTGGAGATTTTCATGCCGACCAAATAGAGGATGAAGATATCGACAGCGATGACGAGGATAGAATTTCCATCGCGGAGCCTGCTGTTCATGTCGATCCCCGAATCACTCCACAGATAAAACGCCGGTTATTGACCGCTGTAGAAGGCTCGGATGCAGAATCTCTCAGGGAAGTACTCTTCATCGACCTGGACTTTGAAGATCGGTGTTATGATCCACTGGTCGCTTTAGTGCTCAAGCCTCACATTGGATCGATAAAGAACGATGAGGGAAAATCCTTAGTTGATTTGGCATTAGGCGCCGGCAATTCCGCGGTGATAAAAATGCTCTATGAGGCAGGGCAAATGCCGTTTGATGCAACAGTGGCCAAAGCATACAGAGAGGCCGGCGAAGGGCTTTTGGAGCAGCTGCCACCATTTACCCATCAAGACATGACTGAGGCTCTAAGTGACAAATCTAATTTCGTAGCGATGCATTTGGATCACATGAAAAATATGGGGGATTACGAGGGCGGAAATCCAGCTTCAGCCATGTTAGTGGTCGCGCATCTTTTGCTGCAACATCCCAATCAAAAATATCAAGATCTCGCCAACCAATATAATAAAGCCGCCTCTGTGGAACGTGCATTGGATCAGATCCACTTTAAAGTGGTTGATGAAGGTGACGTGGAGGCGGATCAGTTACTAGAGTGTGAGTCTGAGCATGCACTGAGGAAGATGGCGACGCAACTCGCGGTGTCACTAATAAGTCTTGAGCCCGGGAAAAGTGTCTTGCTTCCTGGGGGATGGCACGGACCGAGAGGCGCCATTGGCCACAGTATGCTCTACGAAATCAAAAGAGAGGAGGACGGCACCTATTCTTTTACTATATTTAATTCAGGCGAGGGGCTGGAACTTGTGCATCCCGAAGAGATTGTAGGGAACAAATCTCTCCATCAACAGGGAATAAAGATTTGCGGAATAGCTCCTGAATCAATGTGCAGTCCTGAAAGACTAATAGAGTTGTTGATGCCTTTAGCGATGTCCCACCGTGAAGGTGAATGCAAGCGAATCTTTAACGCAAAGGATATCTACCACAGCTTCCTTTCGAACTTGGCATCAGCGCAGAAAGGGGAAGATCTCAAAGTGACATTTTTTTCCATCGAGGGTGATGAGAACAACTTGCCCTTCATGACACCACAAAGGAGCGGTACTTGTTCCTGGAGCGCGTGCCTCCCTTTACTTGCGATGGAGTTTGGTGTGAAGGAGTATAAAACATTTCGATATGATGGGAAGAAACTGTCGTTGGAAGATTGTTGTAACACACTCAAGGCTGATAGGGATCATATTTATCTGCTAGAACAGGCTATCGAGAGCTTTGCTCGAACAGCTTTGAAGCAAGATGATCCCAATTATTTTGACGCGTTGGAATTAATCGAAAAATGCGAAGCGAAGATTGCTGAAAAAAAAGCGGGTCTTGCTGGTATTTCAGAAGATGTTCGCCCTCCTGTCAAGGTAAAGATCGATCAAACGAGAAGTGCTTTCGGTATAGGAAAGGCAGCTTTAACGCAGCAATTGCGGAAGGTACCCAATTTCCATCTAGAAGGTAAATCGATCGAACAGAGAATAGATGTCCTTTCTGCTTTTGGTGAGGAGATCAAACAGCATAAAGATGATCTCCCTGCCACTGATATTTTGCAATTTGTCGTAATGGTGGAAACGATATTTCTCCATGAAAGTATGGAACATCTTCAGTCATTAGATTCGAAAACGATGCCGTCGCTTGTGAACTTAGCTTCCACATATATTAGCCTTTGTGAATATCCCACGCCTACAAATATTCTTACATTCTCATGCATGCAGATGGCAGCTTATGAGATGGCGTGCAAGCTCAACAAAGATCTAAAAGATCACCGACCAGTAAACGGTCTTGTCCATGTGCAGAAATGGAATGGATATATGCTTTTGAAGGATCCTCAGCTTGAAGAGCGAAACCGTCAAGTGGTCGAGTATTTTTCTGTAAACGAAGATGATAAGCTCTTTGAGTATTTACAAAAGGCTGAGATGAATGTTCACACGAATCTTGACCATGAAATTTGCTTATTAGAAGGAGCAGAAAAAAATGAACGGTTGGTCGCGGCAGGAGGGAAATTGCGCGAAGAGTACAATAGAGCGAATTCATCCATCGGAAACACCCAACCAATCCACGACGAAACGTTCGAAAATGCTTGCTTCATCGCTGACCTTGGGGAGTATAATATTCTCCAAGAACCACTTCTTTCACTGAAACGACTTTCTGTGCTTTCATTTGCTTTGGATAACCACAAGTGGACAAAAGACGATACCAAGAAGAAGCTTGAAATCAGATTTCCACAAGAAAGAAAAAAATTCCCCTTCGTCGTATGCTCATTGACCCGCCCTTATAGTCCAAGCAGGCTTGTGCTACGTGCTGTTGAAGAGCAAACTCGAACGGATAACATTTCAGGGGCACCTGTCATCAGCAATATTTTAGGAAGGGAGATGCAAGAGGATTTTTCTCTTGAAAAACATAAACCCGAAGCTTTAGCTGCTGTGGAAACACCGAAAAGTCAATCTCTGAGGCCCTTAGATCGGATAAAAACCCTGTTCAATTGCCCGGATCTTGAAGGCGAGCGTCTCTTTTTCATCCTTAATGAAATGGACGACAAATCACAATTTTCTCGATTTGAAGTTCGTAAGCTTTTTGAGATATATGCTTTTTGTGTGGATGGCAGTGTGGCAGGCGAGATAAGAAATTCACCCTTTCTCCAAGAACATATCTCCGATTTTCTTACTGGCGGGTTTAAACACTTTGCTCGCAAACAGCCTGTAGACTACTTTGGAGCTTTGTATTTTATTCGATTATCTCATTACTTTTCGAGATACACCGGCCAAAATCCGATCAGTAGTGAAAGTCATCAGATTTTTGATAGATGGGTGAATGAGGCCTTAGGCAAAGGGACCACAATGGATCCTAAAACGAAAGCGGAAATACTCGTTCACAAATGCTTGCTTCTCGAAACGAAAGAACATCTTGAGAAAGACGATGTTTATGCTCTTTTGGCAGCCGACGTACTTACAACCTCATTTGGACTTGGGCAGCTCTATCAAGATGGTGAGGTATTGTTAGAGTTTAGAAAATTAAGGCATGTTAAGGATAATGCAATAAGCGATTGGTTTGAAAAAAATGCTTCCAATCCACAGGAGATTGTTGGGCTCATCAACAGGTTAACAGAGCTCTTTTCCACTAAGGATACTAGTTCACAATGGAAGGGGCCCTATCCCGAATTTACCAATGAAAAGGGATGCCGATGGGATTTTGCTCACTCTGTTTACTCCAACCCTGACGGTTATATCACCGCACCGCCTGGACACTTCGCTGAGTATTATGGCGAGGAGATCCCTCATGTATTCAGGAAGGAAGGAGAAATCACTTTTGAACATAGCAGACTTGGAAAGTTTAGGTGCATTCTCAAGGGATCTAATTATGACGTCTATAACCTCATCAAGATTCCAATGCGAGGAGGGGTAGAGGAGTGGGCAAAACTCGGCCAGTATACTCCTAAGGTGCTAGAAAGACTATTTACACCCAGCCAGTTTTCATCCTTACAGCTGGAAGATGGAACAGTTGTCTTTGCTGATATGACCACGAGAGAAGTTACCTACTTTTTGGATAAAGATGGTCTCCATAGGATCCATCCCAAGGAAGATGAAGGGGATTGGACAACGAAACCTTCAAACCTCGCTCAGTATTTGCCATCGGTGCAATCGGTGGTAGACCCTATGTTCACCTTTCCGTTTAAATCCTCATGGGAGTTTCCGAGTTTTATTATGCAAAATGGGAAACCTCTTTCTTTAGACATCCGCCCTGATGGAACCGTATCTCATAGGGAATTGGGGATACTCCGAAAAAATTATGAAGATGGTCTTCATTTTATAGATGAAGTTGGTAACGAGAGGGTGCTCTTTCCTAATGCTCCTTTTGCGGAACCAGCGCAGATACACAGAAATACAGTTGAAATAAACGGCGAGAATGATCTTTGCGATGTGTTTATATTCGAGAAGGACAGTAACGGCATTTATAAACCCAAGACAGATGAGGAACGGGTATTTTTGATTGGCTACTACATAGCAAAGAACCAATACGAAAATGCCATAGGATTGTATAATGAATGGCATTCTCCGGCCGGCCTTTCCTTTGGCGCTACAAAAGCGATAGTCGATCTCATGAGCATGACATATTGGCTCGGGGTTCAGCCGAATCAGGTTGCTCTCATGCTAAAGCTGCTTTCCAAGGTATCCTTCGAACAAATCGCTGCTGATATGCTCAAGTCTAGCACCGGCTCTCACCGGCATGAGGACGACTTTGAGTCGTATCTTGAAAAGAATGAGGGGTGGATGCGAAACTTGTTCGCCGGTGTAGATACTGAGTCGCATTTCGGCATATTTGCAGATGCTTCGTTTGTTGGCCTGACACACGAAGAGAGAGTTCTCGTTTTGACGAAGAAATTATTGACTCTTGCTTCGAGCAAAATTGCAGGTAATCTTACTACCTACTATGATGTGGAAGGGAATGTTTCTGACTCATGTCGTGCCAATGGTAGCGAGATCCTTCCTCTTCTTGAAATCCTCGAGAAAACAAAATTCCTGACAGATCAATTGTCTCGTGCAAAACAGTTTTACACTGATCCTAAAGCTGCTGCAACTTCTGCTACAAAGTTCAAACCATCGACCTTCCTTAAAGGGGTACCTTGGGAAGATTGTGTCTGTGCCGATCTGCAGGGTTTCTTGGATCCTCCTTATAACATCTACTATCGTGTTTTGACTTCACCAAATGTTAGCCAGAACCTTAGGGAAGAAGTTCGTAATCGTCTTCGCTTTACAGAGAAACCCGAATCTCGATTTTTCAACTTGAATCATGCCAAGACCCATCTCGTTCTTGCCTACATCTATATCAAGGGATACGACGCAATTAGCAGGAAATATGACTTGTCTGGTACATACTCGAGAGATGGTTCTGCCGAGCTTCCTGATGGCCTGGAAGCTGCAACTATTGAGTATTTTAGTGGTGAAGGCAGCCAAGAGATCAAACACTTCTTTGGTCCCAATCCAATCCCCGAAGAGATAGCAGTCTACATTTCTAAAGAAAGAAAAAAAGAGATCAAGAAAGTGGTCCAAACATCCCAGCCATGGCCAACCATATCGACGAAAGTTGTCGATGTAGGCGCAGCTTTTGGCTTAGAGAATTTCCCCACCGTCGAAGAGAAGATCGAATGCATGTCTCACAACGTCGCAAAGAAACGCGGTGAGGTAAGGAATCTTGAAAATGAACTTCGAGCGCTGGCAAACAAACTGCCTGCCGACTCAATTAATTCCCACAGAATCCAACTCCTTCGCATAGGAGGTCTACAACCCCTTCTAGAAGTAAGCGATCTCGTACGTCTCTTCCTCCAACGCAATACTAAGGAACTTGAGGAAAAGACCCATCTCAATGAAACCGACTTTCAACTGCTCATGACAAGGATCCCTGAATTTTTGGAAGCTAGTGTCCACCTGCAGCAGATGGAAAGGGCTTTGAATCTCTCTGCAGTCGCGGAAGCGAACCCTGAAGACAAAGTAGAAATCTTCGAAGAGATCAACAGCATCTGTACGTCAAAAAGAGCGTACACTTTAAACGCCCAAACGGTATCGTTCCTGGTTTTCGAATATGCCACAGGGTTTATCCTACGAGAAAAGCAGGTCGAGATTCTACAGAGACTTAAAGGAGGGACCAACCTTTGCCAGCAATTTGGAATGGGTGGAGGAAAAACAAAAGTCATTCTCCCACTGTTGGCTTTGGATATAGCCGATGGAAATACTTTGCCCATCGTCATAGTTACAGAAGCCCTTCTCGAAACAAACTTACACGACATGTCAGAAGCTTCGTATGCAAAATTACGCCAAAAGGGAGTGGCATTTAAGTGGGATCTCAATACACCTATTGATCCAGGATACCTCGAAGAAAGGTATCAACAACTGCTTGCTGTGACGCAAAATCGCGGTTACCTGATTTCGACTCCAAGTGCATTTCATTCCCTTTTCCTCAAGCATAAAGAGCTTTTGGATCAGCAGAGCATGAATTATTCCCCCGAAGTGCAAATGTCCATTCTAGGCATCGAAAAAATCAGGAAGTTCTTCAAAACGCGAGGCCATGCAATCCCTGATGAGTTCGACAGCATTATGACAACACGAAATGAGTCGATCTTCGCAAGCGGCGAACCCCAACATTTGGATGTCCAACAAGTCGCGAACGTTAAAGAACTTTATCGAAAAATGGTGGAAGAGGAAAAAATTGATCTCAATAAACAATACCTTCTCGAGCCAGATGCGCTGAGAAAAGAAACCGGACACCTCCATTCCAGTGACGTCACGATGGCAGAAAGTGGCGAACCTACTAGCAGTGTAGAGGACATTTTGAACGAAGAAATCGACATCCTCATGCCCATTACCTTATCGAAAAGGGCGGGCGTCGATTACGGTCCTTCGAAGGAACATTCAGAGTCTCTATACTGTATACCCTATAAGGCCGTGGACACACCCAAAGAAGGATCAGAATTCGGCAGTCCTTTAGAGGCCATCAATTACAGTTTTCAATATTATCTCGTGAAGGGGATTACGCTGGACAACGCCAAAGATTGGCTGGGTAAAATGGTGCGTGCAGCCAATAGCGAGTCGGTGCTGCAGGAGCTCGATTTTTCTGATACAGAAACTGCAAGACAATTTTTCACGATGAGTGGAGTGTCGCTTCAAGACCTTTGCAATCGACCAGATGCTGCAGAAGCATTTCGAGATCTAGTCAACAACAATATGAGCCTTAAGTTAAATTTCGTCGAGGAACAAGTCGCCCCAAAAATTGTCTTCTTCCCAAAAACGTACACATCTAACGCACAGATTTTCTGCTCTTTCTTCAATGTGGTCCAGGGAGTTACTGCAACGCCATACAACTTTCAAACCTATCCTTCAAAGATTCAAACAGTATTCGATGACAAATTACTCAACGACATTAAAACAGAAGTCAGAAGACAGGTGGGCAGCAAAGAGATAGGCATCCTTACGGAAAATAGCGTCAAGAGTGTTTTCGCACAGTTGCCTCCTGATGAGAACAGGCGCGCCTTCATCGACGTCGGAGCTTTTTTTGAAGGGCACAAGAACGAAGAAGTAGCCCACGAAATCCTTCAGCACTTCCATCCAAGAGATGGTGCAATGGAAGTCGATAGAAATGCAGTCAAAGCAGTTCTCTATTTTGAAGGGGATCGGCTCACCTTAATGAAGATGGGGGATGATGGCAAGCCGGTAAAGATCCCATTGAAAGGGAGTGACCCTGAAGACATCGCTGCAACAGGTTTTACTTCTAAGCAAATATTCACCTATTACGACCAAAACCACACGACCGGGATGGACATCCCGCAGAAAATTGGAGCAAGCGCAGTCCTTTTCGTTAGCCGTCTAACACTCTCACGAGATTTGTGGCAAGCTGCCGGTAGAATGCGTGGTATTACGACGAAAGGTCAAAAGATTGTGCCGGTGATGAGTGCAGCCGAGGCGGCTACCATCATGAAAAAAGGACCAGTTCTTACTTTCAACGAAGTCGAAAGGCATTGTAAAGCTCTTGAGATGCTGCAAAACAAAGAAGATAACTTACGGGCCACGGTGCAAAAAATGCAGAATGTTGCGCTGCAGTATGCAGAATTTCTCATTGCTGAATTGCCTCCAAGCCATAAATTATTGGTTGTCGCCGCATTGCAAGACACACAACTTCTCTACCAAGTTGTTGAGAGTTTCATCAACAAGGGCCACAACGAATCGATAGACACCTTTACGTTTGTCGCAAAAATGAAGGACGACATCCTAAATATCGTCGACAAGATGCAGCGTCCTTTGGTTCCATTTATGGCCCCAGAGCGTTTAAAAGAATATAGAGACCGTGCTGAACATGCACTCCAACGAAGTCTTGAAAAGGTGAAGGTTCTACTTCAAAATGATCAACTTCCCCAAAAAACTATGATCTCTGCCTTTCGAGGGAAAGAGGTCCAAAAGCAAGTACAACAGCATAAAGAGGCGAAGAAACAAAAACAGACGCAGCTCAACATTACGAACGCGCATAATGTCGGGCGTACGAATCAAAAGTTTACGCATGTGAATAGTTTTGACTGGGGCCGTATCAATACTTGCGAGGATCTGCTCGAGCACTGCCTTACACTGGATAAGTCGCGCCAAGCTCTCATGAAGAACTCTGCATCAGCTTTCTCAGAAAACTTATTTGTTTCACCCCTATTGGATACACCTTTAGTTACGCAGGGTGTGAATTGCTCTCCATTTTCCGATATCGGAGAAACTCCCTATCATGTCCTCGGCATTTTTGACAAAGAAGGCACTGTTAAGTACGTTCTCCTTTCCCTCAACGATGTCAATAATTTGTCTCAAAAACCGCTTCCAAATTCGTTCCTATTCAGCAGTGTCACAGGAAAAGTGAAAAGTTCTAACCTAGATCCTTCCATAAATCTTCGTGGAATTATGCAGAGCGATGGTTTTAGGGAAATCTTGATCCAGACCCGCTTCCTTGCTGGGGATATTAACCATCTCACCAAAGAATCTGAGTTCCCACACCTGCAACGTTGGTATAGACAAGGCGGGCCAGAGCCAAAGGCTGCTCGAAAAGCGACCTTGGGATATACTCTCAATAAACAGCAATTAGAAAAACTTGCTGCCAACAAAAGGATGGTCTCTTTGCTGACCTCCTAAAAAGACCGGGCGCACTTAGTTACAAGTCTTTAATCCCTAATTTTCAAAAAAGTACTAATGTATAATATTTTTTTGTTGCAGATTAACTTATAAAATATGTAAATTCATTTTCTTGAATTACCGGAGGACTTATGTCGATCAATGTTGAAAATTTTACCATTTCAAAAACCATTCCCTGATGGTTTGGAGTACAAAGCAAATAAACTGCAATGAACACCAACCGGTGAGCTCAAGGGCAGATTTACCGTGCGTGTCATTGATCATCATAGATACATCAATGAGGAATTTGATTTGATCATCAAAAATTATGGTGAGGCTGAACCGGAAAAACATGAGGGTTGTTTGGATAAGGTTACAATGAAGGTCGCCCATGTCAGCACATATTTTTCTTCAAGAGGTGAAGATGGAGAAGGCGGTCAGGAAGACGGACAAGGTTGGTTTGTAAAGATCAATAAAAGTCTGCCTAAACAGTTCCAAATGAAAAATCTAGGTAGAAATCAAGGTGAATAGACAGTTTAGAGATAGAGCCTGCTGGGTTTCCATATCTATTTTGCTTTCTGTGTAAACAAATACTATGATGAGGGCTCCGTATCTTTTGAGCCATAACCGTTTATGTTGGGGGCGCCTTTACCATTGAGAGGCTGAGAGATTAACAAGTAATTCGCAGTAATTTGAAGTGGAAGTTCACCCTAACTTTACATTAAAAAACCGTTCACATTTTCTGTGAACGGTTTTTTAATGGTTTTTTTGTGGTCACTAAAATATAATTAAAAAAATCTCCAAAAGTACTTGAAAACACATAAATATATGTTAAAATGTGGGCACTAATACAGCGGAGAAATTATATGTATATATCAAGAAGTTCGTCTAAGCATAGTTCTGGAAAGGAATATCATTCAATTTTACTTCGTCAATCATATCGTGAGGGCAATAAGGTAAAGAAGAGAACTATAGCAAACCTCTCTAACTGTAGAGAAGAAGAGATTAAGCAGATCGAGAACGCTCTAAAAAGCAAAATGACACCCAATATATCTGGAAATGATAGTTTTAAAATCGTTCAAGGACGATCCATAGGGAGTGTTTATGTGCTTTATAAGGTTGCTGAGCGTCTTGGCATTGTTTCGGCTTTAGGAAATAGCTTTCACGGTAAATTAGCATTATGGTTAATCATTTCTCGTATTATAGAGCAAGGTTCTAGACTCTCAGCAACATGATTAGATACCCAGTACGATATTGCTTCTGTAATATCTCTACAACGTGGATTTGATGAAAATAATCTTTACGATTGCCTGCATTGGCTTAGTGAAAGCCAACAAAAAATTGAAGATTCACTTTATAAGAAAAAGAAGCGCTCACAGAATTTATTTTGGTATGATGTTACAAGTTCCTATCTTGAAGGCAATCATAATGAACTTGCAGCTTTTGGATACAACCGAGACAAGAAGAAAAGGAAACGTATCATTGTTATTGGTCTTTTATGCCAAGATGAGGGAGATCCTGTGGCTATCGAAGCATTCAAAGGAAATACACAAGACACCCAAACTTTTGAAAACCAA
>Ga0207045_1217_pt1 | contig 11012 bp, 5 predicted proteins | sample Alteio_BWMinCont_69_FD_153299 | JGI IMG/M metagenome (GOLD analysis project Ga0207045, IMG submission 153299) | Enriched cells from forest soil in Barre Woods Harvard Forest LTER site, Petersham, Massachusetts, United States -... | ecosystem: Environmental > Terrestrial > Soil > Temperate forest >... | reverse complement strand
GGGCATGGCCGCGGCTGGAATTGCAGCCAAAGGACATCGCGTGGCGATTATCGATGAAAATTTTGGACTGGGTGGCCAGATATGGAGAGGACAGTCCAGTGCTTCTGCGACAAGGAGGGTAGCAGGGCGCGTTGTTGCGGAGTGGTATCGCAAAGCACAAGAAAACGGGATCACGCATCTTGCCGGACTACGGGTCTTTGCTTCTCCGCTAACTGGCATTTTGCATGCGGAAGGCCCGGAGGGTTTGTATGAGCTTCTCTATGGCAAGCTGATTCTGGCCACAGGCGCTCGCGAACGCTTTCTGCCCTTTCCCGGATGGACGCTGCGGAACGTGATGGGCGTGGGCGGATTGCAGGCGATGGTGAAGTCCGGTCTGCCGATTTCCGGAAAACGTATCGTTGTTGCCGGTAGCGGACCGTTGCTGCTGGCAGTGGCTGCGTATCTGCATCAGCACGGGGCAGAGGTCGTTGCAGTTTGCGAGCAGGCTTCGCTTGGCAGTCTTGCCGGCTTCGCATTGCGACTGCTCGGCGATCCACAAAAGTTAAAACAGGGAATTGAGTATCGTCGGCAACTCGGGAAAGCTACCTATTGCTCCGGTTGGTGGCCTATCGAGGCGCGTGGCAATGGACGTGTGGAAACGGTCGTCATTTCAAATGGGGATGGAATTCGCGAGTTGTCCTGCGATTACCTGGCATGCGGCTATCATCTCGTACCCAATACAGAGTTACCTGCTCTCGTGGGGTGCGAGATTAAAAACGGCTCCGTCGCTGTGGACGCATTGCAGCAGACTTCGGTCCCGAATGTATTGTGTGTCGGAGAATCAACAGGTATCGGCGGACTTGAGAAGTCACTGATCGAAGGCGAGATTGCGGGGTTGGCCAGCACCGGGAGAGCCGAGCAGGCACAGCCGCTGTTACGCAAAAAGGAAAAGTCGCTGCGCTTTGCGGCTGCAATGGATCGTGCCTTCGCTTTGCGGCCGCAGCTGCGTCATTTGCCCAACGCAGGTACGCTGGTCTGCCGCTGCGAAGACGTGAGCTTTGAGCGGATGCGTGAGCATGATGGCTGGCGCTCTGCCAAGCTGCACACACGCTGCGGTATGGGGGCGTGCCAGGGGCGCGTCTGTGGTTCGGCTGCAGAGTTTTTGTTTGGATGGAGCGTGGACTCCGTACGTCCGCCAATATTACCCGTACGGTACGGGACAATCGCTGCGGCGTCCGCGGCGCAGGAATCACTTTAAAACAAATAGGAGAAACACCGCTATGCAATGGAAGGGCGTAATGCCGGCCATGACTACCTGCTTCGACGAGAACATGCAGGTGGATCACGCATTTATGACTAAACATGCTCAATGGATGATTGAGAATGGTTGTAAAGGGCTGATCATGCTGGGCTCTTTGGGCGAAGCCGCAACGCTGACGTCGGATGAAAAGAGAGCGATCCTGGACAACCTGATCAAGACGGTAGGCGGCCGTGTTCCGGTTGTTGCTGCCATTTCCTCTCTTTCGACGCAAGAGTCGGTGACATTGGCAAAGAGCGCTGCGGATGCTGGTTGCAGCGGTCTGATGATTCTTCCTCCCTATGTTTATAAAGGTGACTGGAGGGAGATGAAGACGTATCTCGGCGAGGTACTACAGGCTACTTCTCTTTCCTGCATGCTCTATAACAACCCGGTCTCGTATGGAACGGATTTTGTCCCGGAGCAGATTGCGGAGCTGGCCGATGAGCATGAGAATCTTCACGCGGTCAAGGAATCCAGCACAGACGTGCGGCGCATTTCAGCGATTCTCGCGCTGACGGAGAAGCTCCGGATCTTTGTTGGCGTCGACGATCTAATTGTGGAAGGCATCTCTGCAGGAGCCACCGGCTGGGTTGCTGGGTTGGTGAATGCTTTTCCGGCCGAGTCGGTTGCGCTGTTCGATTACGCGTTAGCGGGGAAGACGAAAGAAGCCTTCGAGCTGTACAAGTGGTTCTTGCCTTTGCTGCGCATGGATACAGTTCCTAAATTCATCCAGCTCATCAAATTTGTGCAGCAGGAGATCGGGTGGGGCAATGCGCGTGTGCGAGGACCTCGGTTGGAGCTAACAGGCAGGGAACTGGAAGAAGCGCGTCAGGCGATCCAGCATGCGCTCAACACACGGCCGGTGCTTACAGTATCGAAATAAAATCCAGCATCAGAGACTGATTCCAGGGCATCGCTTCTCAGCATGCCCTGTCTCATTTGCGCCGAGGCCCATAGGGGGCAAGCAGCCGTTACCAGCTGCCCCGCTCGCCGAAGATATCGATGACGTGGCCGAGTCGTTCAGCTCCTTTGAGCCAGTTTTGTTGCAGGCCCACTTCTACAGCGTCAGCATCCGCGTTTTCGATTGCTCGAATAATCCGCTCGTGTTCCTGTACGGAAAGGTGGAGGTCCTGAATGATGGAGCTGGCATAAAGCCTCCAGTAGCGCTCCGTCTGTGGCTCGATGGCCTTGTGCAGGGTTGTGAGCCGTGCTCCGGCACCATGTTTGATGATGAGGCGATGAAAATCGCGGTCACAGTCGAAAATCTCCCCAGGCTGGCCTCCACGGCCTGAGGCGATGTTTTCCAGATGCTTATTCAGTTTGTGGAGCTGCGCTGTGATCGTTTTGCGCTCGGCTGCCGGCAACTGGGCAACGCCGCGTCCCGCAATGCCTTCGAGGCGACCGATGATCATGTAAAGCTCGTTGGCATCTTCCTTGGTGAGTGGAGCAACGATCATGCGCGACTTGCTCACGTTGCGGTGCTCAAGGATGTAGCCCTCGCGCTGCAGCCAGTGAATGGCTCCGCGAACCGGTGTCCGGCTCATGTTCAGACGCTCGGCCAGGTCCGCCTCGAGGATCCAGGTTCCAGGGGAGAGACGTCCATGCACGATCAGTTCGCGGATCTCACGAAATGCAGTCAGCAGACTGGTGCCGTGCTCAGCTTTTTCCCGTTTGGTTACAGTGGTTGTAGCTTTTTGTTTCTTCATGTGCTTCTCAGCAAGGATAAACCGAAAATTTCTTTCTTGGACACGCTAACTCATTTGAGAGCTTTTGTATTCGGATGTTTTGCAATCCACGCCGGATGGAAACGGAGAAGGCAACAGAAGCGAGATAGATGTGTGTTGTTCACACATCGTCCCTTGTAATCCCTTTTCTATGGCGCAGAAGAAGATAGACCGGCACACCGCTGATCACAATGATCAGGCCCGGCCAGGTTGTCGTAGTGCGATAGGTGAAGAGCACCGCCAGGACAATTGAAGCACCTGCAATATAGAACATCGGCAGCCAGGGATAGCCCCAGCAGCGATAAGGGCGCGCAGCGTCGGGACGCGTGCGGCGCAATCGGAAGAGTCCGGCGACGGTGAGGATATAGAACAGAAGCGCTGCGGAGATGACGTAGTCGAGCAGGTTGCTATAGAGATTTCCATATTGCCCGGTAGCGCGGTCGTAGGTACGTGGCAGAACGAGGAACATCGACCAGAGGCACTGCAGAGCCAGCGCCCAGCCTGGCACGCATGCGCGGTTGAGGATGCCGCCGCGGCGGAAGAACAGGCCGTCCTGAGCCATGGCATAGCAGGCCCGGCCTCCAGCCAATGTCAGAGCATTGACGGTGCCGAAGGTGGATACCATGATGAGCAGTCCCATGGCGACTTTGCCTATGCCGGGGATAACCGTATCCACGACGAGTGTTGCGACGCGGTCGTCAGGGGCAGTCTGGATGTGCGAAAAAGGAAGCACGGCAAGGTAGCAGAGATTGCAGAGGAGATAGAGCACGATCACCATGGATGTGCCGATTCCGAGCGCGAGGGGGAGGTTGCGTTTTGGGTTCTTAACTTCACCGGCGACGAAAGTGATGTCGTGCCACGAGTCGGCGGAGAAGAGCGCGCCGGTTTGTGAAACGCAGAGCGCTACCAGCATTCCGAAGGCTGTCGCCACATCGAGGCCGTGAATTCTTGTTGTCGCGAGCGGATGCCAGGGGCTTGCGAAATTTATCTGAAAGACATGCGGATGTCGTAAGAGAGCGAAGGCGCCCAGTGTCAGCAGAGCGACTATGCCAGTGAGTTTTGCCACGGTGAAGATATTTTGGATGAGCTTGCCCCAGTGCACTCCGCAGGAGTTGACAATGGTCAACAGCAGGATGACGGCCAGGGCCAGAGCCTGCGCTGTCGAAAGCGAGAATGCGTAGCCTCGTAGCAAATGCACCGGGGCGACGAGGTAATGATCTTCTGCGATGTTAGGGAAGAGGATGCCGCTGAAGCGCGCGAAGGCGATGGCTACGGCTGCGATGGTACCGGTCTGGATGACGGTGAGAAGCGTCCATCCGTAGAGAAAACCTAGTAACGGTGAGAAGGCCTCGCGTAGATAGACATACATGCCTCCGGCGGTGGGCATCATCGCGGCCAGCTCACCGTAGCAGAGCGCTCCGGCGATGGTGAGCAGACCGGCGATGCCCCAGGCAACGAGCAGCCATCCGGGAGAGCCGACCTGGCGGGCGATTTCGGCGGAGACGATGAAGATGCCCGACCCGACCATGATCCCGGCAACGATCATGACGGAATCGAACAAACCTAATGCCTGGGTGAACTCGGTCTGAGGCCTTTGTGCCTGTTCGGTCTGCGTTTCGGCCATCATTTGAGTCTCCTTCTGCTCAGAGCCGCACTTCGAGGGTTGAAAGGAAGTGTAGCGTCATGGAAAGATCGGGGCTTATGCCGCGAGCTAGGCGGTCAGGTTTTTTGCGTAGACCGAATAGCGCTCGTCCATGATTTGGTTGAGTGGAACCAGCGTATGAATAGGGCTGTGGCCTTTGGTCTGGAACTGAAGCGGGTAATGGCGCGAGCCTTCCACTCGCTCAAACCATACCTCACCGGCGGCTGGCGCTGGTGCTGGTGAGCCTGCGTTCCGGTGCGCAGGCGGACGCAGGTCGACAGTCGGCATGGGATAGCCTTCATCGTTGCCTCGTGGGCCTTCGCCGAGATAAATCATCGAAGCTGTCAATCCTTCCGTTCCTTGCAGGATGGCGAGTACGAGTGGGCCATACATAGCCGCCTGCACTTGCTTGTCGTCAGGAGTGGTATTGATGTGCAGAGGCATGGGGATATCGACGGTGATGACGTCGCCGCTCTTCCAGCTGCGACCCAGTTCGATGTAGCTCGATAGAGTGGCCGTAACTTGCACGGGCTGGTTGTTCACGTTGACGGTTACGCCCTGAGTTGCCCAATAGGGAACGCGCATCTTGAGCGCGATTTCCTTCGCGGGCGCGTTGTCGATGGTAAAGGTGATGCGCTCCTCGTCAGGAAATTTCGTAGTCTGCCGCAGAGTGAGGCCGGTTGCTTTCCAGTCGAGTTTGGAAGGGATGAAGAGATTGATGAAAACTGTGTCCTCGTTGTGGAAATAGATGGAGTCGTTCAGCTTGGAGTACTCTTCGCTGCCGGTTCCGGTACAGCACCAGAATGCGTCGAATGGCGTTCCGAAGGTTTTGTAGAGGCCGGGCTTCAGGGAGACGTAGTACATCAGCATGCCGTTGCGGTCCTGCGTGCCGTAGCGGACGTTGTAGAGCAGGCGCTCGTAGTAATCGAAGTGCTTTGGATCGGGCTCCTGACCGAAGAGCAGGCGCGTTAGCTTCATCATGTTATAGGAGCAGCAGCACTCTTCGGCTGCGGGCCCGAGCTGCGCGGCGATAGCGTCGGGCTCGTGCCAGAACTCTCCGTTACTGGTGCCTCCGGTGCAATACGTGTGATGTTCGGTGACCATACGGTAGAAGTTCTGGCTGATGGCCTGATAGCGCGTATCGCCAGTGAGCTCGTATCCTCGCGCGGCGCCGATGATCTTCGGAATATTGGTGTTGGCGTGGTTGCCGCCGAGCTTGTCTTCGTTGTTGGCGAGCGAGTCAAAGATTTTCTTATGCTCGAAGCGGAATCCAAGGTCCCGGTACTTTGTGTTGTCGGTGATGGCATATAGGTTGAAGGAAACCTCGTTCATTCCTCCGTGCTCCACGAGCAGAACACGCTGCCAGTCGTCATCGGAGAAAGTTCGGGCGTAGGTATTGGCCCAGTCAGCCATTTTGGTCGCCATCTCCAGAGCCTGACGGTTGCCGCCGTTCTCGTACATGTCGACGAGACCGGCCATGATCTTGTGATAGGTGTAGAAAGGCGCCCATACCTTTTCATGCTTGCGGAGGCTGTCATAAAAAGTTACGGGATATGCGCCCAGATAGCCGTCTTTCGCCTGGCACTCGGCGAGGATGGCGACCAGATCGTTGGCCTTGGTCAGGATCGGCTGGTCATCGGTACTGGCGTATAGCAAGGCGCAGGCTGAAAGGTAATGGCCTACGTAATGGCCGCGCAGCTCGCAGTCGGGAGCCTCCCAGCCGCCGAGCGGCTCGGCGTCGGAAGGAAAACCCGCGGTGACACGGAAGTTATACGCCAGGCGATCGTTGGGCAGCGAGTAAAGGAAGCTGCGATTCAACTCCATCGTGTCCTTCCAGAAGCCGGGCAGCAGACGGACTTCGGGCATAGAGAAAGGCTCGGCCTTCCACTCCACTTTCTCTACCGAGGAATGAGCCAGATCGTGGACGGCGACGTCCACGGTGGGGTGTGTGGTGGCAGTCTGTGCGAGGACGAAAGAAGGCAGCAGCGTTGCTCCGCTGACGGCTGCGGCACCACCAAGAAAACGTCTGCGTGTTACGAGCTGATCCATGATGCACCTTTCTTGAGGCTTTAGAAGATTGTTTGGCGGACGAGCGTACGTTTACTGACGCTCGAGGCTCTGGCTGCTGGTGGGAGAACTGGCTTTTGCGTTCCAGTTGGGAGGCGGTTCGTTCAGCAGGTTACGGACGAAGAAGTCCATCAGCTTTCGCTCGCCGTAGGCTCCGCCTGCTCCATGATGGCCACCGGGAACGTAGAGCAAGTCGAACATCTTATCGGCTTTCTCCAGACGGTCTGCTACCTGGAAGGTTGAAGCCGGATCCACGTTGTCATCGAGTTCGCCGATGACCAGCATCAGCTTGCCTTGCAGACGCCAGGCGTTATCGACGTTGGAGGAATCGGAGTATTGCGGGCCGATGGGCCAGCCCATCCACTGTTCATTCCACCAGATTTTGTCCATACGGTTGTCATGGCAGCCGCTATTGGAGACGGCAACCTGATAGAACTCGGGATGAAAGAGCAGAGCACCCATGGCGCTCTGGCCTCCGGCGGATGTGCCGAAGACACCGACGCGTGTAATGTCATACCAGGGATGCTGGGCAGCATAGGCTTTGTGAAAGAGAATGCGGTCCGGGAAACCCGCGTCTTTGAGGTTCTTCCATGCGACGTCGTGAAAGGCGCGGGAGCGATTGTTGGTTCCCATTCCGTCGATCTGGACGACGACGAAGCCTAATTCGGTAAGAGGCTCTGCGCGGGTGCTGAAGGTTTTGGGGACGAAGGAGCCTTGCGGACCGGCGTAGATGTCTTCGATGACGGGATATTTTTTCTTTGGATCTAAGTTGGCGGGTTTCCACACAACTCCCCATATATCGGTTTTGCCGTCGCGGCCTTTTGTCTTGAAGGCTTCGGGCGCGTGCCATCCGGCGGTAATTAGTTTGTCGATGTTTCCGTGCTCAAGCTCGGAGACCTTTGTGTTGTCTTCGGTGCGGTAGAGCGTCAGGACGGGAGGCGTGTTGATGGTGCTGACCAGATCGACGTAATACTTGCCGTCGCCGGAATACTCCACATGATGATTGCCGGGGCCTGGCGTTAGAGGCGTAAGTCCTGTGCCGTCGAAGTTGATGCGATAGGCATGCACGAAGTAGGGGTCTTCATCGAGATTCATGCCGCTGGCTTCGAACCAGATTTGCCGCTTTTGCTCGTCAACACGATTAACGGCGCGGACGACCCAGTTGCCGTGGGTAATCTGTTGGAATTGTTTGCTGGCGCTATCGACGAGGTAGAGATGTTCCCAGCCCTCACGCTCCGAAGCCCAGAGGATTTGTCTGCCATCGGCGATATCGTAGCGGTACTTCTTGCCGGTATCCGTCTGGTTCATGATGAGCGGGCGATAATCAACGAAAGTGTTGCTGGATTCATCGATAAGAGAATGCACCTTGCCTGTTTTAGCGTCCACTTCGATGACTCGATAGAGCTGATGGCCGCGCTGGTTGTATTCGAAGGTGAAGCCGCGACTATCTTTCCACCATTCTGCGTTGGTCAGGTCGAAGGGGTTGAGAAACAGCGCATTGTCGATGGGGATTTCTCGTTTAGCTTCCACGTCGAAAAGGACTGGTTGTTGAATGTCGAGGGTATCGCCGGGCTTGGTGTAGGGAATTTCGAAGTAAATCGGCTGAAGCTGCGTGGCTGGTGACGACTCGGTGTAATGCACCATGCGCTTATAACCTGGCTTGATGCGATAGGCCACGAGATAACGCGAGTCTGGAGACCATGCGAAGGAGCTCAGATCGTAGTAATTGCCTTCGGAGCCATCGGTGCTGAGAGGGATGGTCTGTTTATGGTCGGGGGTGCGTATGACGACGTTGTAGTTTTCAACGATGGCCTCCCACCGTTTGTCGGGGGATGGGCGCGAGGGGTCGAGGCTGTTCAGCCAGATGGGAGGGCCATCGTCGTCGTTGCCGCGTCCACGGTTTCGATGTGAGGATTGCTCGCAGTGATAGGTGGTAAGGTCGCAACGCCATCTTTGCTGGCTGATGGTGAACTCCGCGGTCTTGTGGTGGTCTACGAGCTGGAGTTGGGTGAAGGGAAGCTCCATCGGCTTGATTTCGGTGTGCGCTGCTGCGTTCAGTCCTGCGGCGAGACGCTGATGATCGAAGGCCGGAGTCTTATTGCCGTTTGTGGCGTCGACCAGGAAGAATTCGTGTCCACCGGGCACGGTTTTGCTGTAGACCAGTGTTTCTTCTTCGTCAATCCATGAGGGGTTGCTGGCGACGTTCTCAGTTAGATTGCGATATTTTGCAGCCAGTCCAAGGCCGTCTTCGTAATCGCCTGGAGTGACCTGTGCTGTGGCAGTGCATGAATACAGTGCGACCATTATGGCCGTGATGCCGAGGGATATCCGGAGCTGTTTGTTTTTTTGAGTACGTTGCATGCTCTCCTTGCTTCCTGGGCGCCTGCGCGGTGCGTGACCCCATGCGGGTTTCAATTCCATTGCACAATGACCTCGAAATGGCTCTGGCCGTTGGGCGAGAGGATAGCTGTTTCCTGGCGTATATTTTCTTGCGGCAGAAGTGTGCCGTTGACAGTGGCTTGTCCGATCTTTCTTCCTTCGGGCATTCGAAAGGCGACGTGCAGCTCTTGGGGCAGCGCGCGTTTTCCGTGCAGAGAAACGGTTGCGGCCAAAGCGTTTGCGCCGTACGGCTTTAATTCATAGCTCACGCGGCCCCAGCGGGTGGGTGCTTCTTCGATGGCGATGCGTTTGCCTGAACCTACCCACGCGCGGGGCAGTGCGCGGCCAAGGTGCAATCGATCTTCGTTCTGTTCTTCGAAGACCAGCATCCAGCGCACGAGAGTGGGGATGGTGAGCTGTGCGGGAATGCAGAAGATAACGCCTCCGCCGGTGATGCCTGACACTTCGCCTGCTGTCCATGAGCCGCGAGAATGATCATGATAACGATGCGCGTAGACGAAGAGGATGTATTCTTCGATGCGTCCGAGGCGCAGGAGCATGGCTGCGTAGCCGTAGGAGATGAAGCCGAGTATGGCGCGGTCATGCGGATTGAAGCGGCCGACGTTAGCTACGACTCCAACGGTGGTAGCGCCATAGGCGCGCATGCAGTCGATGACGCGGTTGGCCTGTTCGTCTTCGAGAACATCTGGATGCAGCAGCTCAGCATAGCAGCGATGAGGCCACTGTTGTTCGCTGGGGTGCTCCTGCTCCATCGATTCTCGAAAGGTCAGTTTTGCTCCAGGCAGAGGGCCGATATAGGGCGGTGTCATGTCATGACGGGTGTTTGCGTCGATGCTCTTGCTGAGTGTGACGTGCAATTGCGAGGCGTGGCGCAGCCAGTTGCTCGCCAAGGCATCGCTGTTGCTGAGGCGCAAGGCACGCCATGTGCCTGCGAGATCAGTCCAGCCACGGATGGCGAAGGCGCTGTTGGCGAAGTAGGGTTTCCACCAGATAGATGGGTCGGGCATGAGGCATGCGTCCGATTCGCACCAGCCGTGGATGAGGCCATGTCCTGGATCGGATTCGGGCAGCTTCAGGGATTCATCATGCAACTCAGTGAGCATTGTGGCGATGGCCTCGATTTTGCCACGATGCTTGAGCAGGAGGGTTCGGTCGTCAGTGTAGTTGAACCAGCGCGATACCAGTGAGAGCATGAGTCCGTATTGCGCAGTCTCAGGGCCGCGCATGTTGACCATGCCTTTTTCATCGACAAAGTCGGTAAAGTAGTTGTCGAAGATTTCGCGGGCGAGATCGAAGCGCCCGCATTCCATGTTCGCGTAGAAGGACATGGTGAAGATGTCCTGAAAGCCGTCGTATTCAGGGCCGTAGTAGTCGCGGTCAACGGCTCCATATTTGGGATAGACGCCGCCGGGACGCACCATCAGTTCTTTGACGAAGGCGTAACGGGCCATATCCGTCCAGCTTGCGTCGGGCAGTGTGATTGGAGCCATGTCCTGCGTTTGTTGTTCCCAGTATTCAGCAAATTCAAGCAGAGCAAGGTAGAACTCTTCCGGTTGCGGCTCCTGACGGCGTCGGGTGTATGCGGGATAGCTGTAGCCGTATTCGACTTTGGCGATGCGACCATTCTCGATGTGCGCGGTGCGATGCCATGTCTGCACTATGAAGCGGTCGTGCGCGAGCACATCTCCAAAGACGACGACCTCATAGTAGGAGCTGCCGTTGCCGGGTATCACCTTGCGGGTTGCTGGCATCCATCCGCCGACAAGTCCTTCGTGGCGATGATCGACGTGCTCGGGAGTTATCTCGTGAAAATATTGGACGGGATGATAGGTGCGGGTGTTGCCGCCTGGATAAACCGGCATGGTATCGCTGCACTCGCGGGTGCCGACGAAGGTATTCC
>Ga0207045_1216_pt1 | contig 11047 bp, 8 predicted proteins | sample Alteio_BWMinCont_69_FD_153299 | JGI IMG/M metagenome (GOLD analysis project Ga0207045, IMG submission 153299) | Enriched cells from forest soil in Barre Woods Harvard Forest LTER site, Petersham, Massachusetts, United States -... | ecosystem: Environmental > Terrestrial > Soil > Temperate forest >... | reverse complement strand
ATCTTCACCAACATTGAGAAAACAACCCGCACAGGTGTCTATTTCTTCGAGAGATAAGCCTTCAAGCAATGGTAAGAAGAGAGGAAAACGTGCTCTAAAATCAGTTCCCCCCCGAAGAAAAAACGGGAGCCCATCCTTATTTGTGTGGGTTAATAGGGGGATAATGAGGCCAAGATTGTATCTCTGGTTGAGTTGTTGAAAAGACTTGACATAGATTTTTTTTCCTACCTCAGCACCGGTAAGAAATTCGGTGGATAAGGAGGCGACAAATTCCTCTTTTGTATATGCCTTGGGTAGCCATCGATGGGGTTGGCCAAATTTGAAACCATTCTGTAGAAGATAGGGTAGGCATACAAGGAGCACGAGAGGGTAATCCCAAGGGGTTTTTCCGTCGGAATCTTTTTTGAAAAGAGACTGAATTCGGTTCTCGCAGTTCGTCGCGAGGAAAGGCAACCAACATTCCGCGACACAGGGGTCATTGAATAAAGGCACCTTTTGATTGTTGCTTTCAGCACCTATTCCCACGCCATTCGTAAGAGCGCCGATTATATTGTCAGGATCAAGGAGAGCTGCAAATTGCTTACAGTTCTCTGGAGAGAAAGTTTGGTATCGTGGGAGAACCTGCTTCCATATTTTAGGTTCTTGCAATGAGTCTTTTAGTACCTCTAGGACTTTCTGAGGATCAAGGACAGAAAGAACCAATGGAAAACAGATGTTATCGAGATCCGAATTTAATAATTGATAGGCTAGTTCTAAAGATTGTGGGGGAGTCATTTTGGTAAGGCAGAGACTTACAGCTTGCATTGCCTCTTTTACTTGGTCAGGAACCGGCTTTTGCTCTGACATCAACTTGATCTTATGAAAGAGTGAGAGGGTGGACAAAGACATGATATATGCTACAGTAACGCCGGTTGTCTTAAAGATTTCACTGCACAACGTATAGGCTCTTTCAGAGGTCATTTTTTTTGAAGCTAGTGCTTTTTTGATAAACCTTATGTGCTCAGATCTACTAATTTGCGTAGAGTAATCAGTTTTTAATGTTGTTGAGAGCAGATACTGTCTTACACCAATAAGCAAATGTCCTTTATCTTCAGGTAGGCCTTCGTACCATTCATACATTGCTTTAACTTCGCGCTGTTGAACCCAGCGCAGTCCACTGTCCTTGCTTGCTTGTGTGACCATCAGATTTTCAATTTGTGATGGCATAAATTTTTCCATCAAAGGAAGAATCTGACGAAACATGGAGGGATCACTGGACCAAGGAAGACTTATTGCCCGATCAAGGAAATCCATATTTCTGGCAAATTTTAATGTAAAAATCTGGAGGAGAGTCGCTGTGGGCAATTCTCTCAACAAAGGGAGAATTTTTTCGAATGTGTCTTGTTTGTGTAGGACAAAGTCGAACACTTCAATTAAGTTTCGGTCATCGGCCGTAATTTCGCGAGCAGTCAGTTGAATTAATAGGCGATGCATGTGCTCAAAAAAGTTCTCGTCACTCAGTATAATCGCGCGGTACGAATTGATAGTCAGCATCGCAGCAGTATGTGTCCTTACTAGTATTCGCGCGATTGCCGAGCCTGGTGTGATATTGTCCATGCTGGCAAAGCGGTCTAAGGCGTCTTGCGCGTCGCAAAGAGACTCGCTGCAGCCGATAGTTTTGTGATAGGCTTCTACCCATGTTCTCAGGGCCTTTCGAACAGGATCTTGCAATAAGGCTGCATATATTGCATCTCGTCGAAGATTCTGTTGTAACTTCTTTTCAAAGATATCTAGAATTTCTGAAGGCGGTAAGAAAGGGGTGTTAGAAGACGACCCGGATGTATTCATGACAAAACTCTAAGTTCCAGTAAGATAAACTAAACAAATACTATGTCTTATTGCCCCTTTTTTGTCTAGCTTGAATGAGTATGGACGGTGGACTGAGTGGACGAAGTGGACTGAGTGAGACAATTGCAGAAGTCTAGCAAAGCCAAAGCAACACAAAAATGCGCCCAAGTCGCGGAGCGACCCAAGAGGCAAGCCCCATGTGACGCGAGCTTGCGAGCGGAGCGTGGGGTCAATAGAGACAACAAACAGAGCCGCGGCGCGGTGATTGAAATTTCGTTGGCGGGATTCAATCACCGCTCTGCGGCTCTGTCTTTTATCATATTTATACCCCACGTTCCGCTCGCAAGCTCGCGTCACATGGGGCTTGCCTCTTGGGTCGCTCCGTGACTTGGGCGCATTTTTATGTTGCTTTGGCCCTACTCGATATATTTGATACTCCTAGACTTCTGTAATTGTCTCACTCAGTCCACTTCGTCCACTGTCCACTCACTTGATGCGGGTGACGATGCGGATGGACTTGACGTCGAGGAGGGAGCTTTCTTTAATAGAAAGCTCGAGGGGAGCGAGATAGACGACTTCGCCTTTCTCGGGATCGTGGCCGAGATGCTTAGACATGAGGTCGACTAATGTCAAGGAAGGATCTTCGTCCAAAAGGTAATCGTACTCGTCTGCAAACTCTTTCACCGTCATCTCTGCGGGGAAGGTCTTATCGATCAACGTGCCAAAACGCACTGCATCGACAACTATATGTCCGATATCCCGGGAATAGTGCGCAAAAATGTCCTCCAGTATATCCTGGAGCTGAACCATTCCGACGGCTTTGCCGTGACGATCGATGATCACTGCAACGCTCTGATTGTTGGTGCGAAACTGTTTCAGCAGCGACAACCCATTCGTAGTCTCGGTGACAAACCAAGGGGCTCGCGCGTAATCCCTGACTCTATGACTATCCGAGGCGCGTAAAACCTCCCGAGGATATGCTATCGAGACGATATGGGAAGGATCCCTGTGATACAGCGGCAAGAATGCCAACCCGGTCTTCGCTAAAAACGTTCTCATCTGCCCCACAGTCGCTGTCGATGGCAAAAGTTCTGGAACATTTAAGGGGGTCATCAGATCTTTTGCAATGGTAGAGCGCAACGAAAATATCGTTTTTGTGACCGCATTGAACTCGGCTTTATCTGTGCCTTCCCATGTAGCATCTGTGGTGCCTTCAATGAGCTTTTGGAGCTCCTCCTGGCTGACATAGAGGTTTTCTTCTGTTCCTGCGACACCCAAAAGCTTGTCGAACCATCGTGTGACCCATCCTACGCATGCGAGGACAGGCGCCAAAATCTTCGACGAGGCATAAAGCAGGGGTATGCCGATCATGGCGACGTGCTCGGCATAGTGGCGTGCGGCAAACATGGGAGCAAGTTCTCCAAATATCACCACGATGATGACTTGTGTGAGGGGAGCCCAGTCCGGATTCAATCCCAAGGCGCCATAAAATTGGCGCGCGCATTCGGATCCGATCACCAATGCAATATTTACGCCGATGAGGGTGGTTCCGAACATCTTTCCGGGGTGTTGTAGGAGTTCATTGAGCCATATGGCTCGTTTGGTTCCTTTGCTTACATAGTATTGCAAACGGATTTTGTTGAACGAGACGCAGGCCATCTCCAACATGGAATAGAAGGCGAGCAGCATGATCGAGAGGATATTGCAGAGCAACCAAATGAGGGCATGGATATGTATGGGAGGGTCTACTGCGTTCATAGTTTTCGTATATATATCCGTCGTATGCGATTGGGGTCGGCGGCAAGGACCTGAAAAAGAAATCCATCGGACTCGAATTTTGTTCCGCTTCTAGGGATATCGCCGAGTTTCTCTGTAAGCCATCCGCCTAATGTGACCATGTCGGTATCGCTATGGAGGTTTGCGTGGAAGATCTCGTTGAATTCATCGAGGTCAAGTTTTCCGGTGGCAATGATCTCGTTGGGTCCTGACTGGACATATTCTTTTGTCGTGTCGCGCAAGTCGGAGATATCACCGACGACTACTTCAAAGAGGTCTTCGCGTGTGATTAATCCGGAAACGGCGCCATATTCGTCTACGACGAGGGCGATGACCTGTTTGCGCTCCTCAAATTGCCAGAGAAGGGATTGTGCCAATGTTGTCTCAGGAACATAAAAGGGTTTTGTCAGGTGGGAGCGGAGGTCTTGCGGCTTTTGGATGTCGTGCTGGTGGAGGAAGTATTGGCGCGCCGACATGATGCCTAAGATGTTGTCGATGGTGTCTTTGTAGATGGGGATTCGTGTGCACTGCTTGTCGACGAAGAGGTGTTCGAGTTTTGTCATGGGCTCTTCGACGTCGTAAAAGATGATATCTTCGCGGGGCTGCATGAGTTCTTTTACCGTAGTGTCTTGGAAGTTCACATAGCCCCAGACCAGTTCGGCCTCATCTTTGTCGAGCACACCGTGCTGCTGGGACGTTTCCAAAACATGTTTCATCTCGTCTTTTGTGATGTCTTCTTCTGGACGCAGGAAGAAAAACATCGCGCGGGAAACGGGAACGGTGATGTCGAGGATCCATTGGCGGATTGGTCGGAGCACTTTGTGGATGGCGTTAATGGATGGCGCTACAATCGATGCTAAATCGACATTGATGCGCAGGCCGATGTATTTTGGGATGAGTTCTCCCAGGACCAACATCAAGACGAGGGGAACGATAATTTTTAATATCCAGCTGCCGGTCTGGCCAAAGAGTGCCGACACATAGTTCTGAATGAGGATATTGACTAATGTGTTCAGCAAGAAAACGGTGACGAGCAGGTCGCGCGGGCGTTCCAGAAGCGACGCTATAAGCTTTTTTTTGGGATCGAGGCAGCTCCGATAGGCTCGCAAACGTGTGGCAGGGAGGGAAAACAGTGCCGTTTCGCTGGCGGAACAATAGGCTGATCCAAGGAGAAGGAGGACTAACACCCCCATGTGCAGGATTATTTCCATGTGAAGACAACCTTTTGCTGGCCTTCCGGGACCAGACCAAGTTCTCTCATGAGGACGAGCTCTACCCATGCTGGGTCATTTTGACTGCTCATTTGGAGTTCCAACGTTTCCTTTTTGGCTTCTTCGACGGCCTTTTCATGTTGCAGCTGATCGTATTCAGCAGTAAGGGCTTGCAGGGCGTTGTTTTTGCTCCTTAATCCCTCTTCATACAGAACATAGCACAGGAGGGCAAAAAGGAAAAGCCACCAGGAATTACGTATCTGTTTTTTGAGTTTTTTCATCATCGTCGTCTATCTTTTTTCAAATGAGTCAGTTCGGTTTTTTTCCTACATTTTTCTTGATTTCTTCACCTGTGATCTGCTATAAGTTGTGGTGTTTGATCTTCTTCTATACACATCACGAGGAAACAATGGCTACGCAAAACCACATTCCATATCCTTATCATGGAATCTTACCTATAACAAACATCTAACACAAGATCTCTGAACATTGTTTCCTGCTCCGGGAGGCAACACCTCAGGTGTTGCCTCCCACGAGCGTTAAGTCGTCAACCTCGTTATCAAGAATCTCACAGTAATCCAAGGGTGGGATATCGCGTACTTAAGTAATTCCCAGTAAGTCACTTCTGTTAGTTTTCTGGTAGTCATCTTTCCGCTGCGCCACTCCTCGATCCATCCTCGATGCACTGCAAATAGGTCCGTAGGCAACTTGTCGAGCGGGAAGTATCCTACCGCAGAGGTTTCTTCCGAAAGGATAGGGGTGCCTCCCACAGGCACGCTATGGTACACATAAGTTTCGCGCGCTAATCGGTTGATAGGGAAATAGTGGCCGCAGCACGATGTGATCCGGATAGTGACCCCTGTCTCTTCGAGCACTTCACGGGCCGCCGCCTGCTCTGGGCTCTCTCTTGCCTCTATACCTCCGCCGGGAAGCACCCATACAGGCACATCTTTCCGCTTGGTCAGCAGAATCGCATCACCGTCTTGCACAATAGAAAAAGCACTTTGCTGTGTTCGTTGAGTCATAGAGAAATCTTAGCCGATCCCCATTTTTAGCGTCTACATAAGACATCTCACCATCAATTATTAAGTTATTATTAACATATATATGTTGTTTGACTATTATGTTAATAAGTTTATATAATTAGATTAATCAATCGGGAGGTGTATATGTCAGTAAATCTTACTGTCAATGCAGATGGTAATGAGTATAAGTTGCCAGCTCAAGAAAAAAAACAAACATCTGGCGGCACTGAGAGCATGGTTAGCAAAGCCATAGCCTCCGTTCGCTCTACCACCACCGTTACTGTGAACGGAAAGACCTATGCAATCCCGCATAACGAAATTGCCCGACTGGAAGCACAAAATAAACTACCAGCAGGAACAATTGTTAGGCATTTTAGAGAGTATGAACAGAAGGCAAGCGGGTCGGGCGCGAGTGTAAGCTCTCCGCTCCTTGAAAAAGAGGTCGAAATCTCGGTTTCAACCGCGAGACAGCAAACAACTGCGGGTCTAGCTGCCGAGAAGAAATTGGAGTCACAAAAAACGGCGTTAAAAGAAAGATTGCAGCTATTCAGTAATTTTTCGACTACGGGTATAGAGAAAAATATGGGAACCGAACTGGCAAAGCAGGACGTAAAAATTACATATGCCTCGGATGATGAGGGATATCGCACGCTTGACGTCAGAATAAGGAATTGTGACAAGAAAACGAAGGAACAGTTTGACAGTGCAATCGGAGCACAGTTGAACGAGATCAGGGATGCACCGGATGTATTGAAGGAACAAGTCATTAACCGCTTTGCAAATGCTGCAAGTCCGGATTTGAAAGCTCTGTTGCATTGCATTATGAAATATTCGGCAGACGAAGGATGGAGCGACGGTCTTGAGACTATCATGATGGGACTGGAGTCGCTGCCTGAGCAAACACGCAGGAGTCTAGAGGTCGCGTTCAGACCGCCTCAATAAATTCACAGGATACGCAGAATCGCGGTCAGTGATGCATTTTTACAGGATAGGCAGGATCGCGGTCAGTGATGCATTTTTACAGTTGCTATGCTGAGCTTCAAGTCGCTTTAAAAGATATTTGTCTTGAAAAAGTGCGAACACTCCGATTACGGTATTTATACCAAAAAACAACCATAACGGAGGTTCGCTTATGAAAAACTATACAGGAAAAACCATTTTTGTAGGAATGGATGTGCATAAAAAAACCTATTCAGTAACTGCAATATGCGAAGGAATTATCATCAAGAGAGATACGTTAAAAGCCGAGCCTCGTGCATTGATTTCTTATCTAAAGAAACAATTTGGCTCAGGAAAAATTAAGACTGCTTATGAAGCGGGATTTTGTGGTTTTCATTTGCATAGAGCTTTAGAAACAGCTGGAATTGAAAATATTGTTGCCCATGCGGCAGGCATAGAAACATCAAATAGTCGGGTGAAAACGGACAAACGAGACTCTCTTAAAATAGCGCAACACTTGTATGAAGGCAAATTAAGGAACGTCCATATTCCGACCCCTGAAAGAGAAGACTTTCGCACCGTGACGAGGTTAAGAGATACTTTTTGCAGAGAAAGATCACGAATTGGTAACCAAATCAAATCCCAACTTTTTCTCCAAGGGTTGATTCCCGCAGATAATAAGAAAAAAGTCTCTAGAGCATGGATTAAGAGCCTTTCAAAATTAGAAATGATGCCAGGACTTAAGTTTGCTATAGAATTGTTTGCAAAAACGTGGCTTGAATTTGATGATAAGATTAAAGATATAGACTTGGAATTGGCAAAACAGGCCGCTAAAGACAGCGCCATTGATACGGTATATCAAGCCGTGAGCGGAATAGGGCCCACAAATGCTCGTGTGCTGGCCAACGAACTGGAAGACTTGCAGCAATTCAAGAATGAAGGACAGTTATTTTGTTACATAGGCTTTACCCCGAGCGAACACTCATCGGGTGAACACACAAGGCAAGGACACATTACAAAACAAGGAAAGCCTTTATTGAGGAAAATACTTGTCCAATCTGCATGGGTAGCAATACGTTATGATAAATGCCTACAAGCTATATACGAGAGAATTGCAGCAAAGTCCGGAGCTAAAAGAGCAATCGTTGCGATTGCAAGAAGGTTAATTGGTCGCATCAGAGCGTGCTTTAGGACGGGAAAACTTTATGAAGCTCAGAAGGTAGAACGACCCACCTTAAGATTTAGGAAGATTTTGGAATCCAAAAAGCATTGCAAAAAGACTGAATTGGCGGCGTAAAATAATGTGGTACATCCATTTATAAAGAACTAGGAGTAAACAAATATACCAATCGGATTCCGAAAAGAGAAATTTGATGACTTTGGGGATGACTCTGTACATTATCCTAGTGAGCATGAAAATGCATCACGTTTTACAGTTTAGAGCGTCCCGCTTTTTTTAATGTTCGAAAAAACAACTAGTGGCGTACTTACGAGTTCGACCACGAATAGCAGGTAGGCTTTAGAAATTAAGGCACAACGAACAACATCAAGTGACTTACTAAGGAAGAATGATGGATGGAGTGATCGGATGACTTGACAAATTCACATAGCAACTGTAAATAATGTATCTCTGTGGATCTGTGATAATCTCTTGCAGTTGGATGGCCTCTAGTGGTATTCTCCAGGTAACAAAAAAATCACGGAGCGCAAAAGCTATGTTTCACGAGGACTATGAAGAGTTCACCGAATCCCAACACAAAACCCTCGAGAAATATGTCACAAATACCCGCAGCCATATTTTCGTGCTGCGCAACCTCCCCGAAGTCATCAAGGGCGCCCTATTTTCGCGCTACTCCCGGTCCACATTAGGTCTGCGATCCCTCCTGCTGAAGGAATTCATCTCCAATGCCGAAGAGTCGGGCTTTGGCGATATCGCCGGAGCAGGTGCCGACTTACAAGCCGCAGCACAGCAAACGAAAGCGATTCAAAAGGCCCAAACGTTCTATGATCGAATCCTTGACGGCTACGGCGACGACTCTATCGGAGAACTCGGAGGCGCCCACGTAGCTATAGAAAACGTCTCCATGCTGGCAGCAAAAATCATCGAAGATGCCCGCATAGGGGGCTCTCCATTGGAAAAATCGACCCGTTATATATACTTCGACCAGAAAGTTCACGGCGAATATTTATTCTATCGCGAGCCTGTCCTAATGACTTCGGCCTACCGCGAACTGTACGTCGATATCTGCAATATGCTTTTCGAGACCTACAGCAAACTTATTCCCCCGCTCACAACACTGATCGAAACAAAAATGCCGCAAGATCCTAACACTTCAAAAGTCGCCTACACCGCCGCTCTCCGCGCTAAAGTCCTCGACTGCCTACGCGGTCTGCTCCCAGCAGGCACCCTCACAAACATGGGCGTCTTCGGCAACGGCCGCTTCTTCGAACAACTCATCCACAAACTCCATGTGAACAACTTGGCAGAAGCGCAAGAAATCGGAAAACGACTCCACGAGGAACTCACGAAAGTCATCCCATCTTTCATCCGGCGCTCGGACGTCGCACATCATACTCACAAAGGCTTTACTGAATTCTTCGAGACGATGCGTTCAGACCTGCGCCTAGAGACACAAAGAAACCTCGAACATGTTCCAAAAAGCACTGGTGAAGGGGTCAGGCTGGCCAATTCGGATCCTGAGGCGGTCACAAAAGTCGCTGCGGGATTGCTTTTCCAATATGGAGATCGAAGCCTACAAGACCTCTGGAATTATTGTAAGACCCTTCCAGAAGAAGACATCGCCCGCATTCTCGATGCAGGCTGCAACGCACGTGAAAACCGCAGGCATAAATCGCCAAGGGCCCTCGAACAGGCCAACTTCACCTTCGAAATCGTCGCCGACTTTGGCGCCTTTAGAGACCTTCATAGACACCGTATGCTCACGCAAGAGAGACAACTGCTTTCGTGCGACTATGGCTTCAAGATTCCTCCTGAAATCGTCGGAACAGACATGGAACAACCCTATCTCGACGCAATGCATAGGGCTAAAGAGGCCTATGACGTGATCGCGAAGGAGCTCCCAGAAGAGGCACAGTATTTGGTACCGATGGCGTACAATATCCGTTGGTATTATCACGTCAACCTACGCGCCTTGCAGTGGCTCTGCGAGCTTCGCACCTCCCCAGCAGGACACCCCAACTATCGGCACATCGCCCAAGAGATGGCCAAACAAGTATGTCAAAAATTCCCAGCCTTTGAGAGATTCTTCAAATACGTCGATTATGAGGGCTACGATCTTGGCCGCATGGACCAAGAGCAGCGCAAAGTCGAAAAGCAAATGAAAGCAACAGCAAGCTGACCGCCGCGAGCGGAGCGAGCGGTTTGGAGTGCGGCGGCCTGACGCACGCATTGAGCGATCCTTGCGCGCGTCAAGCCGCGCGCTAATAAAGCGGCGTCAGGCCGCCGCACTCCAAACCGCTACGCGGCGTTCAGCTAGTATAAATGGAATATTCGAAAAGAATTGAGTCTTGATGGACTCGAACCATCGACCCCCTCATTAAAAGTGAGGTGCTCTACCGACTGAGCTAAAGACTCATAATGACCCCAAGGGGATTCGAACCCCTGTTATCGGAATGAAAATCCGGTGTCCTAGGCCAGACTAGACGATGGGGCCGGATTAGGGACTGGAAAGAAATTAGTTGAACGATTGGACTGTGTGAAAGCTCCCGCGGCTAAATGATCGATAGTTGCCTTGTATTATAATACTAGGCAACTATCGATCGTTCAGCCCCGGGGCTTTGACGCAGCCCAATCATTTCACTAATTTCTTTCCAGTCCCTTAACTGCCTTTACAGGCAGCCTTAACATTAATGAGGGTTAATCCTACACGATGACCGGATTTTCTCGCAACACTAAATTGTGGAAACTTCCTTTTCCTTCTTGTCGGAGACGTCATCGGCTTCTTTACATGACTTGTCAGTGAGCTCTTGGACCATTTTCTCCATTTTTTTCACTTGATCTTCAGAGACATCCCCGTCGGCTTTTTGCTTGCGGACAGCGTCGTTGGCCTCCCTGCGGATGTTGCGGATGCTGACTTTTGCCTCTTCACGCTTCTTATGGCACTGTTTTACCATTTCTTTGCGTACATTGTCGTCCATGGCAGCGATCTTCAACCTGACGACATTAGCGTCAACGATAGGCATTACCCCTAAATTTGCCACCTCTATGGCCTTTCCGATGGCTTTATTGTTCTGCACATCGAAAGGAGT
>Ga0207045_1215_pt1 | contig 11116 bp, 9 predicted proteins | sample Alteio_BWMinCont_69_FD_153299 | JGI IMG/M metagenome (GOLD analysis project Ga0207045, IMG submission 153299) | Enriched cells from forest soil in Barre Woods Harvard Forest LTER site, Petersham, Massachusetts, United States -... | ecosystem: Environmental > Terrestrial > Soil > Temperate forest >... | reverse complement strand
TGGGGATTTCACAGATTTATTTTGATTTCACAGATTTGATAAATATATCAAAAATGCAAATATAGATGCACAAACAGCGCCTTGCATTTTAAATATAGAGGCCCTGATCAGGAAACACAAACAGCCTTCAAAATGGAAAAATAAAATTGTAAATTTGAATTATGGGAACATTAATTGCCTATCCGGAAAACAAAGAAAAATTAGCCGCTTTAAAAGCTTTTATGAAAGCCTTAAAAATCCGTTTTGAGGAAGAAAAGTCGCCCTATAACGCTGAATTTGTAGAAAAAATAAAACGCAGTGAAGAGGATTTTAAAGCCGGGAGATATAAGGCTATAAAAACCGAAGATTTATGGAAATAGGTATAAATCATTAATTGCCAGCAGATTGAAAACAAGTGAGACTTACGAAGTTTTGAAAACTTCGTAAGTCTTTGATCTTTTTTTAATTCTTGCCGAACTCTGATTTATTTACTACTATCACATCCGGCTATTAAAAAAGTGGTGTCCGTTTTATTTTACAGCTACTGCTACTACCTCCTGCCATTCGATCCTTCTACTACCTCCTGCAACTGCAACCCTATCCTGCTACTAAAAACCTCCCGCCCCAATCCCCATCTTGGCGATATGGTAACTTTCGTACGCCATTTTCCGGTTAAATTCTAAGGCAATAGATTTATGGTTAATCACGTCTACGATTGTTCCTATCCAGCAAAGGCCACCGGTAAGCAGGTATAAAATACCCAGGCCTATGTCTCCGGTCATAAACCTTTGTATCCCGGCTATCCATATAAAACCCAATAAGGTAAACAGTAAAATATCCTGCGGGTTTTTCCTTTTGCCGGAATAAATCATATAAAAATATTTTTTCTGATCGTCATTCAGATCGGCAGTAGCTTGTTGCAGGCAGCCCAATTCCTCGGGTGTAATACCCGGAAGTGTCATATAGGCATTTTGGTACATTTCCATTGTTTTAGTGATTTAAGATGTTTTATTATACCCTAAAACTAAGGTAGGATTAAAAATAATGCAATTCAAAATTGGTTAGCAGTTTAAAGATGTCGGTAAAATATAGGTTTAGGGCGGTGAACGGTTTTAATTTCGGATATCGGATTTTCGATTTAGGAATGTTTTGATTGTGACCCAATACTGAGGTTTCATTTCTCAAATCCGAAATCGAACATCCGATATCCGAAATAATAATTAAAATCAACGATTAAAAGCGGAGGTTAAGCCCTAGCAAAAAGTTTGCAGGCGCCTGCGGGAAAAAGTAATTGTAATTTACCACTTTGCCGTTTTCTATATCAGGATAGGTGGCCCCGTTGCTTTCATATTTTTCGCTGAATATATTGTTGATCAATAATGTAACGCCAATGTTTTTAGCCCAATCAGTCTTAAAATTATAGCTGAACCGCAGTGCGTTTAAAAAATAAGCGTTCAAATAACGGTTTGATGTAGGGTCAGCCGGTGCATAACCCGGCGGGTTAATATTTGAGGTATTATCCAGGTATTGCTTGCTTACATATTTGCTGATCAAGGCAATTTCCCCACCTTTTACGGGCATGAAACTGATGGTGCTCGAACCCACCATATCAGGCGAAAAGGCTATATCTGTTTTTTTGTAGGTATACTCAACCGTTTGGTTATTATCATAGTCAAACAAATACTGCTGAAAATTCTCCACCTTGTTGCTGCTTAACGACGCCGTTGCCGACCATGTTAACATGCGGCTTATTTTCAGCCGGCCGTCAAATTCCAGTCCTTCGCGGTAGCTGTTTTTTACATTGCTGCGGTTTTGGTCGCCAACATCGTTTAAAGCGCCGGTTAATACCAGCTGGTTATAATACAGCATATAAAAGGCGTTTATGCCGCCCGTAAATATGCCCTGCTGTGTACGGTAACCTAGTTCCCAGTCTTTCAGGTTTTCAGGCTGCGGGCGGCTGTTCGGGGTCGACTGCACATAATCGTCCCTGTCGGGTTCATGGTTACCGACGGCAAATGAGGCGTATACATTATTTTGCTCGTTAAACTGATAGGTTATACCGGCCTTGGGGTTAAAAAAATCAAGGTGGACCGCTTGCTGTACATTTTGCAAGCTATCGTTAAAGCCAAAAAACGAGTAATAAACATGGCGGTATTGCATATCAGCAAACAAGGTAACCTTGCCTACTTTATAATCGGCTTTGCCAAAAATATTAAAGTCGGTTTTATCGGCATCGTTACGTGCGTATTGGTAATCCGGCGGGATATCCGTGCTTTGCTGCGTCCACTCGATATTGTCGTAATGTGCGCCTTTATATTCGTTATAAGCGCCGCCAAGCATAAAGTTCAGATTTTTTTGCGCCTGGTATTTCAAATTATAAGTAACGCCGTAAAACTTATTGTTAAGCCATAACCTGCGGGTAAGATCAGTGGTTTTTATAGTATCGCCTGCAATTACTACCGGTGTTATGCCATAATCGGATAAGTTTTGTGCCGGCTGGTACTCCTCGTAATAGCCAAACCCGTGGGTATAATGCAGCGCACCGCTAAAGGATAGCTTGTCAGATATTTTTTGGTCGACAAGCAGTTGGTAATGGTCCTGCGTGTAATTATCCGTTTGATTGGGATAAAATGGGGCAGTCCCATAAGCATTCTCACTGCCAAGGGGATTATACCGGCGATTGCCTGCCTTTAAACTATCTTCGGGCTCGCCATCCCAGGCCTGGTAAGTATGCTCGGTGCCCCCAAAAGTATTGAACCTTATTACCGTGTTTTTACCATAATAAGCGCCGGTTAAAAAGTAGGATTGCAGGTTTGAAAATGCCCTGTCGATATAACCGTTTGAATAAATGCGCGATAGCCTTCCATCAAAACTAAACTTACCATCCAGCAAACCTGTGCCGGCATTGACGGTGTTTTTTACGGTGCCGTATGAACCTACCGAATTATTCAGCTCGGTATAAGCTGTATCCTGCCGGGTAGTGGTCTGGATATTAATGCTTGCACCGAAAGCGCCTGCACCATTGGTGGACGTGCCTACCCCGCGCTGTATCTGTATGTTATCAACCGATGAAGCAAAATCGGGCACATCAACAAAAAAGGTGGCCTGTTCTTCTGAATCGTTGTACGGGATGCCGTTAATGGTAACATTTATCCTTGTCCCATCCGACCCACGGATATGGATATAGGTATAGCCCACACCCGCTCCGGCATCAGACTGCGTAACCAGCGATGGCGTTTGATCGAGCAGGAAAGGCAAATCCTGCCCCAGGTTGTTTTTGGCAATATCTTGTTTGCTTAAATTGGTAAAGGTAGTAGCCGAGTTTTTTGCCGCGCGTGTGCCGCTTACTGTTACCTCTTCGGTTAAAAATGTGCTGTTAACCAGCGCGAAATCATTTACAGCATTGGCGCTTAAAATAATGTCTTTTGTAATGGTTTGATAACCGATGTACGATACCTTTACGGTATAAGCCCCAGCCGCAAGGTTTTCTATCCGATATAGGCCTTTTACATCGGTAACCGTTTTAACCTGCGGGGTAATTAAACTGATGGTAGCGCCGGGCAGTGCTTCGCCGGATTGCAAATCGGTAATTTTCCCTGAAACAGAGAATTGGGCAGCAGCCATAAAAGGCAGCAGCAGGGCGATGATCGCCGCAAATAAATTTTTCACAAATTAATTAAATAAAATTAGTTAAACCATCTCCGCATCAGGGCGAATACGCAGTACACTTAACTTGTTACCTCTCCCTACGCCGGCATTACCCGGATCAGGTGTATGTTTAAGTCTTGAGTCGGTAGTCTTGAGTCGGTAGTCAATTTGCTGACTTTCGACTTAGAGCTAAGACTTTCGGCTTAAACAACGGGTTTGATCTCAGCCTGTCTTTCAGTTTGGTAAAATAACCTGCAGATTATTTTGCGACCAAAGCAAGGCACCCCTTGAGAATTATGAAGCAAAGGTAGTATTTGATTTGGGATTTCGGAATTTCGATTTCGGATTTGATGTTTTTACTTAGCTTTGATTAAAAATCATCATGGAATTTGCCGGCTTTTGGAAAATAGATGGCGCTAACGAAACTTTAAAAATAACGGAAGCTGCGGCAACTGATCAATATATTTTTGAATATTCAGATACAGACAAAATCAATGAGCGCGTACAAATTTTCCCTTCAACAAAAAAGCATGCATTGCTTGCCCGCTCAAAAGTATTTGGCCGGGCGGATATCTTTATAATTGATACGGATACGTTTTTGATAGAGGAGCTGAAGTTTACCCGAATAAATGAAATATAGCGATGGGTTTGAAACCCATCGCTATGAAAAAGGACCTCTTCCTTTGTCTGCCATAGCTTAAGCGGCGGCGGATTTCCCTTTCTCCTTTCACCTCAAAAACGTACTTTTGCAAACTTTATAAAACAGTACTATGCTACGGACACATACTTGCGGCGAATTAAATATCAGCCATTTAGGCGAAACGGTTACTTTATGCGGCTGGGTGCAAAAATCGCGCGACCTGGGCGGAACAACATTTATTGACATCCGCGACCGTTATGGTTTAACCCAATTGATATTTAATACCGATAGTGATGACGCACTGCGCGAGGCCAGTCGTACCCTGGGCCGTGAATTTGTGATAAAAGTTACCGGCAAAGTGGTTGAGCGTTTCAGCAAAAATGCAAAAATGGCTACCGGCGATATTGAGATCGCTGTTGCTGAAATTGAAGTACTAAACGCGGCCAAAATTCCTCCGTTCATGATAGAGGATGAAACAGATGGCGGCGAAGAACTGCGTGCCAAATACCGTTATTTGGATTTACGCCGTAACCCGATCCGTAATAACCTGATGCTGCGCCATAAAATGGCGCAGGAAGTACGTAAATATTTAGATGGCCGCGACTTTATAGAGGTAGAAACCCCGGTATTAATAAAATCAACTCCCGAAGGTGCACGTGATTTTGTGGTGCCAAGCCGCATGAACCCCGGCGAATTTTATGCCCTGCCGCAATCGCCGCAAACTTTTAAACAATTGCTGATGGTAAGCGGGTTCGACCGTTATTTCCAGATCGTAAAATGTTTCAGGGATGAAGATTTGCGTGCCGACCGTCAGCCTGAGTTTACCCAGATAGACTGCGAGATGGCTTTCATTACCCAGGAAGATATTTTAAACATATTCGAGGGCCTTACCCGTCATTTATTTAAAAGCGTGAAAGGCATCGACCTTGCTGCAGTACCCCGTATGCAATATGCGGATGCCATGCGTTTATATGGGTCTGATAAACCGGATATCCGCTTCGGAATGCAGTTTGTTGAACTGAATGATATTGTAAAAGGTAAAGGCTTCGGTATTTTTGATAATGCGGAACTTATAGTAGGCATCAACGCGAAAGGCTGCGCCGAATATACCCGCAAGCAGATTGATGAGCTTACCGAATGGTTAAAACGCCCGCAAATTGGTGTTACCGGTATGATCTATTGCCGCTACCAAAGTGATGGCACGTTAAAATCATCCGTAGATAAATTTTATGGCGAAGACGACCTTACCAACTGGGCAGCAGCTTTCGAGGCTGAACCCGGCGATATGATGTTTGTTTTAGCCGGACAGGCCGATAAAGTACGCAAACAATTAAATGAACTGCGCCTGGAAATGGGTAACCGTTTGGGCTTACGCGATAAAAATACTTTTGCGCCGTTGTGGGTTTTAGATTTTCCGTTACTGGAATGGGATGAAGAAACCGGCCGTTACCACGCCATGCACCACCCCTTTACTTCGCCAAAACCTGAAGATATTGCCATGCTTGATACTGCGCCCGGCGAAGTACGCGCAAATGCTTACGACCTTGTAATAAACGGAACAGAAATTGGCGGCGGATCTATCCGTATCCATGACCGCGCGTTGCAATCATTGATGTTTAAACATCTCGGTTTTTCGCCGGAAGAAGCGCAAAAACAATTCGGCTTTTTGATGGATGCTTTTGAATACGGCGCACCTCCGCACGGTGGTATCGCCTTTGGATTTGACAGGCTGGTATCTATTTTCGCAGGATTGGATTCTATCCGCGATGTGATTGCCTTCCCTAAAAATAATTCAGGCCGCGATGTGATGATCGATACGCCATCAACCATTGCAGAAGCGCAGATGAATGAGTTGAAGATAAGGACGGTGTTGTAAGTCCCGCCGCCATATGTCATTGGCAGGTACGAAGGTACCGTGATGGTCAGCGAAAGGAGAAGTATTTTCAAACTTTGCATAGGTTGTCATAAATAGCACGCTCATTTTTAAAGTTTTCTATTTATTCTTCGTCAAAAAGGTATATTTTTATTCAGTAATAAAAACAACACCTTACAACCCACAATGACGACCCGTAGATCATTCATTAAAAGCACCGGCCTGCTGGCTCTGTCCCTACCCCTGGTAAAAAATAGTCTTTTTGCGCAAACCCAAAGCAAGCAATTGCCCGCCATCGGCATACAGCTATATATGGTAAAAGAGGATATGGCAAAAGACCCTGCCGGTACCCTGGCACAGATAGGAAAAATGGGCTACACCCAGATTGAAAGCTATGGCGGCGATAAAGGCATATTTTGGGGGATGACCAATAAGGAATTTAATAAACTGGCCACGGATAATGGCCTTACCATTATATCAAGCCATTACGCCGGCGATGCAGCGGGTTTTGAAAAAACTGCCGAGCAGGCCGCCGAGATCGGGATGAAATACCTTATTTACCCCTGGAAAGGCCCGCAAAAAACAATAGATGCCTTTAAAAAGATAGCGGATGAATTTAATAACTACGGCGTAATTTGTCAGAAAAGCGGCGTAAGCTTTGCCTATCACCCGCACGATTATCCATACAAACCAGTTGATGGGAAGTTACCAATCGATGTTTTACTGGCCGATACCGACCCGGAATTTGTTGATTTCGAGATGGATTATTATTATACCGTAACCGAAGGGCAAGACCCGGAAGCCTACATTAAAAAGTACAAGCCCCGTTTTAAACTTTGCCACATGCGCGATGTGCTGAAACAGCGTTTGCCCGCCGGCAGTGAAGAAGAATCAGCCTGCGACCTTGGGCAGGGGATTATCAATTATCCGCACCTGCTGTCTACCGCATTAGATAATGGCATGCAATATTTTTTTGTAGAGCAATCGCGGTTTCATCATGAAACACCGCTACAAAGCGCTAAAGTTAATTTCGATTATTTAAAGAATATTAAACTTACGTGATGCCTCACCCTGCCCTCTCCAAAGGAGAGGGTTCTAAAAGCGCGAAGTCAAAGTCCTCTCCTTCGGAGAGGATTATTCGCTGGTTGTATGTTTTTAAAGGGGCTCATGAGGGCTTTGCCGTTTAGGTGAGGCCAAACGAATGACAAGAAATTTAACCCGTATCCCAATGAACGAAAAGCAGCTAAAAACAAGGATCAGGATTTGGCTGGTGCTGTTCATCATCGGCCTGGCATTAAGGGGCATCACGGCATTTCCCATTGAAACGGAACTTGCTTTTTTATCCCGGCATTCGGGTGCACTTCCCGCTGCAATGGCAAACTGGATAAAGACGGTTTACCTTGCAGTAAAAAACACCAATACAAATTATCCTTATCTAAGTTACGGCACCGATTGGCTTGCCTTTGGTCACCTGGTAATAGCTACTGTTTTTATCGGCCCGCTGAAAGACCCTGTAAAAAATATATGGGTGTTGCAGTTTGGCATGATCGCCTGCATTATGGTTTTCCCGCTGGCATTTATCGCCGGGCCTATCCGTGGCATCCCCTTTTTCTGGCGGCTGATTGATTGCTGTTTCGGCGTATTTGGGATTATCCCGCTTTATATTTGTTACAGAAGCATAAGAAAATTGGAGAAATTGCAAAAATAACCGTAGGGGGGGGGCCCTTGTGGCCACCCTTCTGCAATTTGGGTTCTTCCCGTTTTTGATTGTCGTGTGTTTTGATTGCCCTTTTTTTATCCGCCTGTCTGATGTTAACCTTATGCGGGGTCAGGGCGGCCACAACGGCAATGTAATTAAGTTAAGAGAATTAATATCGAACACCCAACACCGAATTTCGAATAATGAAGTGAGAAACTTCGAAATTCGATATTCAAAATTCATTATTCGATATTAAATCACGTCACTTTTCCTTAACTTAATGACATTGCCACAAGGGCCACCCCTACGGGAATAAAAAAATCAAATCATTTTATGGAAAACCATCTAATCCAGCATCCTTTAACCATAATTATAACGATTTAAAGAAATGCACGTTATTAAATAACATTAACCTTGAACCATGATGTCTTCAGCTACCTTAAAAATATTCAAATCGCTGCTTGCTTTCTGCCTGTTGTTTTGCTTCAGCAAAAGCATTGCTCAGGTAAAATACGACGAGATCACTTTCCGTATTGATTCATTAGCCAACATCGGCCTGCCAAAATCAGCGCTTAAGGAAGTTGACAAACTGGACGAACTCGCCCGCAAAAACAACAATGCCCCGCAGCAAATACGGGCGGTAATTTACAGGATGACCTTTCAATCGTACATGGAAGAGGATGCACTGGCGGCCATCATCAGCCGGCTTAAAATAGATATTGACCGTGCAGAATACCCTGTTAAACCGGTGCTGCAATCGTTGTTAGGCCAAATGTACTGGAACTATTACCAGCAAAACCGTTACCAGTTTTACCGGCGCAGCAAACTTGAAAAACCCGATCCCGATTTCACCAAATGGGATTTGCAAACCATCATCTTCGAAACCAGTCATTTGTACCAGCTTTCGCTGCATGACGCCGCAAAAGAGCAAAGCACCCCGGTTGGTGTGCTCGATGGCGTTTTGGATGGCGACAGCACAACCCGCTACCTTCGCCCCACTTTGTACGACCTGCTGGTGCAACGCGCCTTTGATTTTTTTCTTACTGACGAAGCAGGCCTGAACAAACCCAAGTTGCCTTTCTCCTTAAACGACCCGGCATTTTTTAGCGACAGCCGCACATTTGCCGAACTAACCATCAAAACAAATGATACTGCTTCAACAGAATATAAAGGCATTAAATATTTACAGCAGGCCACACTATTTCACCTGCAAAAGCCTGGCGAAGAAGCGTTGGCCGATATTGATATGCAGCGGTTAAGGTTTTTATATGGACGATCAAACGTTGAGCATAAAGACTCGCTTTACCTTGCTGCGCTAAAGCAAATATCGCAGCAATTTTCTGCAACGCCCATCAGCGCCGAAGCGTTGGTATTGCAGGGGCAGTATTACCAGGGGATTGATAGTTTAGCTATAGCGCATGATCTTTTTATGAAGGCGGTTGCTACATATCCAAATAGTTTGGGCGGCAAAAATGCGGCTGTTTTGATAAAGCAGGTGGAAGAAAAGGATTTATCTGCGACGGTCGAGGACGTAAATGTCCCAGGGAAGCCATTGTTGGGGTTGTTGAGTTATAGCAACGTTAATGAGGCAAAAATTTCAATTTATCATTTAACTGTTGCAGAACTAAAACAATTAACCGCTAAAGATGAATGGTATGAAGGGATTAAAGTTTCGGCAACGGACAAAGTTTTAAAACTACTAAAACAACTGAAACCAGTCCAAGACCAACAATTGTTATTACCAGGTCCTAAAGATTACAGGAAACACAGCGCGGAGTTTAAGATCAATCCGCTGCCGATAGGGAATTATGTTATTTTGGTAAAAGATGCACAATCGAATAATAGAAAGTTACTCCAACTCACAAATTTTATCGTAACAAATCTGTCTTATTCGGCAAGGATTATCCCCAACGGGCAAACAGAGTTGAGGATATTGGACAGGGAGACAGGGGCCCGCTTACAGGGGGTTGGTATTTCTATTTACAAATGGAATTATGTCAGTGATAAAAAAGTACCTAAAGAAGTTTTGTTTTCGGGGCTGTCTGATGCCGATGGAAAATGCATTTATACTACAAAGAAAGACGACTATACAATAGAATTGACCAGTAAGGATGATCGTTATATCGATGCCGGAAAATCTTTTTCGGGTGTGACACAAACAAATAATAACGACAGTCCGCAAATAAGCACTGTTTTATTTACTGACAGACAGATTTATCGGCCGGGACAAACCATATACTTTAAAGGGCTGCATATCAGCAGTAAAAATGGTAAAAGTCAAATAATTGCGGCGGCGAATATTAATGTGAGTTTTAAGGATATAAATTATAAAACTTTAGGCACCCTTAACTTACAAACAAATGAGTACGGATCGGTTCAAGGGTCATTTATTATTCCACAAACTATCGCTAACGGACAGGTTTCGTTAGTTACCGATGATGGCAGAATAAACGTGTATGTTGAAGAATATAAACGGCCAACTTTCCAGGTAACATTTAACCCAATAACGGAAACCTGGCGCTTAAGAGATTCAATAACGATAAAAGGAAGGGTGACAGCCTTTTCAGGTTATGGCCTGTCAAATGCTAAAGTAGCTGTTCACGTTACCGCACTTGGAATGCCCCGTTTTAACGATGATTTGCGGCAGAGAAAGATAGGTTCGTATTGGACACAAATGGAAGAAATTAAGACGGATACTGTTCATTCCGATGATTCTGGATCGTTTGCTATTAAATTTAAATCGAACGCGGATAGCAAAAGTTTGAACGGTGGTTCCCTTAATTATTTTGTTACTGCCGATATAACGGATGCCAGCGGAGAAACACAGGTTGCAAATACGAGTTTAAAAGTTAGTGATAACCCGCTTGAAATTAGAGTTGAAATACCCCAAAAACTGCTTTCTACTGCTGACGCGACAATACCGGTTAAACTTTCGGATATAAACGGGCATCAGCAAAAGGGCACTGTTGATATAAAAATATATTCATTAAAAGGCCCTGAACAGGCATTTAAAAATCGCTTATGGAATAGCCCCGACCAGTATATTTTAAACAAAGAAGAGTTTAAAAAATCTTTTCCGGGTTATCCATGGAAAAATGAGGATGAATATAATACATGGGGCGAATCAGAAAAGGTCAATGAATTAAGCATAAGTACAAATGATACCGCAATAAGCGTACTCGATTTGGAAATGCTAAAAAAGCAACCGGCCGGTGTTTATAAAGTAGTTATAAATGCACGTGATGCCAAGAGCGATACAAGCTCATTAACACAGTTT
>Ga0207045_1209_pt1 | contig 11581 bp, 9 predicted proteins | sample Alteio_BWMinCont_69_FD_153299 | JGI IMG/M metagenome (GOLD analysis project Ga0207045, IMG submission 153299) | Enriched cells from forest soil in Barre Woods Harvard Forest LTER site, Petersham, Massachusetts, United States -... | ecosystem: Environmental > Terrestrial > Soil > Temperate forest >... | reverse complement strand
TGAACTGAAATGGCAGCCGTCGGGCATTCCCCGGGTGCGGGCAGAAATCCAGCTTTTTCTAAGGCTGAAAGCTGAAGACCAGGCGACCATCCTCTTCACTCGCGTAGGCAATGATGGCACGCTCTTTGCCGAGGCCTTCAATGTGCCACTTTCCATCTTTTTCAACCAATTGCATCCCATCGCGCTGCCTCCACCACCGGTTCACCTCACTCGGGGTGGTTGTCCATACATTTTTTTCATCCCGTAACTGTCTCAGGTATGCAAGAAGTTCTTTGAAGATGGCTTGTTCTCGGGGTTGAATAACGTAATCCGGATGAATAATGAAGCTTAGCAAGCCATGTTTCTTCATGATGAGGTCGATCTGCTGTTTCCATATATTAATTGAATAGTCCTTTAAGATGTAGAAAAGCGTGTAGTCTTGAATGGTGGTAACCGGCAGTTCCAGAACCTCATCCAAGAAGTACGGCATGACTGTACAACAACCGCCGCGCTGTGGATCTAAGCTCGCCACATTTGGTACGGACATATCGTAGGAAAACTTCAGAGCGTCGTACCACACCTGTTTTCGATACAGAACGCCTGCACGAAATCCTTCCGTCGAATATTCTCTGCCATAGGAATTGATTCGGTGGGCGCGCTCAAGAAACTCAGCCTTGTCTTCAAATAAATGCCCGTCATGGTTTAGATCGTGAACAGCTATCTCAAAGCCACGGTGACGAATCGAATCCAGGAAGCCGGGAGTAACCGCATACCGCTCTTCGGGAACGATTTGAAAAGACGCCTTTATTCCAAACGAGTCATCAATGTCCATCAACTTCTCGCAGAAGGCTCGGCCCAACTCTGACTCCACATCGTGAGTCATAATCGTGCAGCTGGATGCACCTTCTGGCCAAAACCAGATGAAGGGAATAGGATTCACTCCATTCGATTTCAAGGACAGTAACAGCAATTGCTGAAATAAATTGTCCACGGAACAGTCGACGGGCCAGCGCGGAAATGGCAGTTTCTCCCAGCCCCTAAAATAGAGTTTTTGCAGATGCCTCCGCACACCGACGGAAAGTATTGGGCGAATAAAGTAGTACATTCTCGATAGCACGGACATGGGCTCCGCGAGTCGCCAATCAGCTACATACTTTTCAGAACGAAGATTGTCGGCCACTTGCGAGGGAATGAAAGGCAGGTAGGTTGTTCCATTCTCCTGAACGGTGTCGCTAAGCGCATCATGAAGAATGGCTGCGGGATGCTGTGCAGCCCTTTGCCCGTGATAGCTTCCAAAACAGGTTGCGGCGTCACCAAATTGGAAGTACCCACAATCTGAGGAAACCGGCCCCCTCAGCGCGAACTTCAGGTACTGGTCTGGACAACAGAAATACCTCGCTAGTTCGCTATTCATGTCGGGTTTTGTGGATCAGCTTGATACCAATATTACCTTGTCATGTACGGGCAAACTAGGCTGATCGCAGCCAAAATCCTCATACTGTATCCTTTTGCTTAATCATTGACGATTTGGCAACAGGAACTCCGAGCCTTCGCTGGCAGGAGAACAGACAAACAATCCAAACCGGCCAGGAAGCGTGCGTATATCTTTGATTTTGGGGAAATTTTGGCTTTTCAGCCTTTATGCATACTGCAGGTACATCCGTGAGTCCCGCGTATAGGTTGCTTCAATTTGCAATAACCCTCGTCGTGCAAGTTTCTTATGGCCCGACGAAGGTTGTCACGCTGGAAGCGGGGAGTGTGGCTGAGAAGGAGTTCCCACCTACTGGAATGCTCGGTTGCGCAGCCAAGTCGTACGTCCCGGACGTTACCCAAGGCGTAATCGTATTCGCCGTGAAGCCGTTCAACACATAATCCAGTGTGACCTGACTGCTGTTGTGGTTTATGGCCACAATGGCGAACTTCCCGCTGCTCGGGTCTTTGTAAGCTGAGATCGATACCCCGCTCACTGGACTCCCGCTCGTCCCGATCCGGTAGTATCCCGGCCGTACGAATTTGCTGAAGTTCCCCATCACGTATAACCGTTTCGTCGCTTCGTTGCTCGGCCCCAGCAACCCTCCATTGTCCGAGGTCCCGGGATTCAGCAATACCCAGTAGTGCCATGCATTGGCACTGGCAACCGTCATGAAATCATTAATCTTCTGGCCCCAGTAAAGTCCGTTGCCAATGCTCCCATCGTAGGAATCGGTCGTGGAAACTTCCGTCTCCCAAAGCTTCTTGCCCATCCCCTGACCCAGCGGATACGGCGCCGCCGCCGCTCCATCGTAATTGTGCGCTGCTATGATGCTGACCCCCGCCGCCGTTGTCGGATCATCCAGGGTTGCCGTCGCCAGGTTGAAAAACCAGCCGGTTTCCTCCGGCATCATGATCTTCGTGGTGATCCCATTCTTTGTAAAGTCAGGTATCAGATTGTTCCCGATGAAGTCGTGGAAGTTTTGCCCCGTCCAGATACACGAGTCCCAGCTCGCGGTCCAATTGGGCTCATTTTGCACCGACAGTGCGTACAGATTCACACCATACGTGTTCTTCAATTGAAGAACATATTTGGTCAGATAGTCCGCATATGCCTGATAGTCATTGGCCAACAGACTGCCACCATTGGTCGTTGAACCGTTCGACTTCATCGATGCCGGTGGACTCCATGGCGTGCCCCAGATCGTCACACCTCTGGCCTTCGCCTTCTGCATCGTCGCTACGTCCGGAAAAGTCCCGTTGGACTGGATTTCCACCCGCAGAAGAGAAAGACCTACACCGCTCGTCGTCGACCAGAACAAGTCCGCCTGAGCGTCCGTCATCGCATCTGCGTTGATAGCACTCGATGCACCAAAACCATCGATCACCTGGTGCACGTCTGTCCAGTTTACGGTGACGGCTGTGCCGGTCCCATTGCTGACCGTAACTGAAATAGAAGTACTCTGCGCCGTGTTGCCTGCACTGTCTGTCGTCTTCGCGACGAGAGAATGAGAGCCGTTCGACAAGGAACCAGTATCGAGAGTAAATGTCCAGGTATTGGTTCCTGTTGCATTTGCGAAACTCGCGCCATCAACAGATAGCTGGACTAAGGAAATCGACAGGCTGCTTGAAGCCGTTCCGGATACCGTCACAATTCCAGACACCGTTGATCCGTTCGCCGGAGACGTGATCGTAACCACCGGTGGTGCCACCGGATTGTTCACCGTTACCGTATCACCCGCGCTCGTCGTGCTGTTCCCCGCCGTGTCCTTGGCGACCGCTTGCAGTGTATGAATCCCATTTGCCGTCTTCGTCGTGTCCCAACTGTAGCTGTACGGTGCCGTCGTTACCGCTGTGCCCGCGTTCGCTCCGTCCAGCTGGAACTGTACGCTCGCCACACCTACACTGCTCGTCGCACTCGCCGTTACCCCGACTGTCGCGCTTACCGTCGATCCATTCGCCGGAGCCGTGATCGTGACCACCGGTGGTGCCACGGCATTGTTCACCGTCACCATGTCGCTCGCGCTCGTTGTGCTGTTCCCCGACGTATCCTTTGCGATCGCTTTCAGTGTATGGATCCCGTTTGCCGTCTTCGTCGTGTCCCAGCTGTAGCTGTACGGTGCCGTCGTTACCGCTGTGCCCGCGTTCGCTCCGTCCAGCTGGAACTGTACGCTCGCCACACCTACACTGCTCGTCACACTCGCCGTTACCGTTGCTGTCCCGCTTACCGTTGATCCGTTCGCTGGAGCCGTGATCGTGACCACCGGTGGTGCCACCGCATTGTTCACCGTCACCGTGTCGCCCGCGCTCGTCGTGCTGTTCCCCGCCGTGTCCTTGGCGATCGCTTGCAGTGTATGAATCCCATTTGCCGTCTTCGTCGTGTCCCAACTGTAGCTGTACGGTGCCGTCGTTACCGCTGTGCCCGCGTTCGCTCCGTCCAGCTGGAACTGTACGCTCGCCACACCTACACTGCTCGTCGCACTCGCCGTTACCCCGACTGTCGCGCTTACCGTCGATCCATTCGCCGGAGCCGTGATCGTGACCACCGGTGGTGCCACGGCATTGTTCACCGTCACCATGTCGCTCGCGCTCGTTGTGCTGTTCCCCGACGTATCCTTTGCGATCGCTTTCAGTGTATGGATCCCGTTTGCCGTCTTCGTCGTGTCCCAACTGTAGCTGTACGGTGCCGTCGTTACCGCGGCACCCGAGTTCGCTCCGTCCAGCTGGAACTGTACGCTCGCAATAGCAATGTTATCTGTAGCATTTGCCGTGACATTTACGATGCCAGAGAGGTTCGCACCGGAAGGTGGCGATATGATAGAGACCGTAGGTGGAGTGGTATCGCCACCTGTGGCGGCTGTGAAATCATCACTCGCTGCCTGATTGTTGTTTGCATCGGTGGAAATCACGCGATAATGATATAGGGTGCCCGCAGCCAAACTGGTAAGGCCGATTTTGTGCGCAGTGACAATTGTTGGGATCACTGGAGTGCTGTATCCGTAGGCCGGGCTGGTTCCATACTGAACTTGCGAGTTTGCCGGGATGTTCGTCAGCCAATCCACCTGGAATCCGGTAGGTGTTGGATCGGTTGCCTGAACACTTATAATCTTCACGGCTGGAATTGGTTGCTGGCCTGTTCCGCCAGCGCCACTGACCAGGCCTGCGCAGCCGCTCGTCAACCAAACCACGCATGAAATCAACAAGAAAGACAAGATATGCTGGATATGATGCCTGCGTTTGTCCCGAAAGCTGGCATACAGAGTCATCATCTTGTATCTTCCTCAATCAACAGCAGAAAAACCGCCGCTAGGCAGCCCCCGTGCATCGAAGAGACAGATCAAGGCTCCCCGCAAAAGCTACGTTAATCGGGACATTTGATTGTTGAAACTGGTCTAAGGTCTAGATTGAGGTCAGGGCATGTACCCTGTACCTGCAATCGATCGCATAAACCGCTGTTGGGCTCGGGGAGACATTGCTCAAAATGGATATTCGTGAACTACCCATCGCCAACTGTCATTAACTTAGAAAGCCTGCCTGGCTGAGAGCGTATCCCTCGGCCAAGCCGGACCGAGCTCAACTCAACACTTGGATGAGATATGTGCACGCCGCACTCCCCGAATCAAATTGCGTCAACCTCGCACCATAGCTGCGAACTGTTGCAGGCTCTTAGCTGTAAAGGTTAACGGCCCAAACTTATACCTCATTTTCCAGTCCGCTCGCCACAACGTATTTCCCCGGGGCACCAGTTCTGACCGTCAGTTCGGAGCCGCTCCAGGAACGAGACCCCGGTCTGGGCTAGGGGCTAGGTGAGGAAAATGGTAAGCGTTCGGCCAGCACACCTAGACGGAGTGTGGGTTGGTGTGGAAGATGACCCGATGTGGACACTTACGAGAGTGTCCACTTGGGGAATAAATGGACACTTCGGAGCGGGCAGTCGTTAAGAGAGAGTCGCAGAGGCGACGTTGGCCAGTGGGAGAGAAGTGCCGAATCGTCGAACAGACTTTGAAGCCGGGCGCGTCGGTGGCACGCGTGGCGTTGGCTCACGGAGTAAACGCCAACCAGGTATTTAGCTGGCGCCGACAGTATCGGCAGGGGCTGCTGAGTCCGAAGGATGTTGAGACGGTGAAATTGCTGCCGGTGCGTGTGAGTGAGGCACAGGGCGGCAAAACGTATCGATCAGGAAGCCCAGCAATGACCGCGGCGGTAGTGGGCACGATCCAGGTGGAATTTCCCCATGGACATGTTTGCGTCACAGGCAGTGTAGATGGAGAAGCGTTGCGCATTGTGCTGGAGCATTTGCTCCGATGATCGGGTTGGCGGCGGGGACGCGGATTTGGATCGTCGCGGGAGTGACGGACATGCGGCGAGGATTTGTGGGGTTGAGCGGAATGGTGCAGACGGCGCTCCAGGAAAGTCCGTTTTCGGGGCAGGTGTACATCTTCCGCGGGAGACGCGGTGATTTGATCAAGGTTTTATGGTTCGATGGCGATGGGCTGTGTCTATTTTCGAAAAGACTCGAGAGAGGAAGATTTATCTGGCCGCAAACGGCGAGCGGGACCGTGTCCTTAACGCCCGCACAACTGTCGATGTTACTCGAAGGGATCGACTGGCGCCGGCCGGTGCGCACGCAGACTCCGCAGCTGGCCGTGTAAATCGTAATTGTTTCACCTTGCGCAATTTTCTTTACTGATTTTTTAGTTTTGATGCACTTTTTTCTTGCACTGGAAAAAGTTTCTGGCATACTGCGCGCACGATGACACATCGCGCGGCCCTTCCTGATCTCGATACGCTAAACCCCGAAGCTTTGAAAGCGTTGATCGTCGCGCAGCACGAACAACTTGTTTCCAAAGAAGAGCAACTGGCCTCGCGAGACGAAGAGATCGACCGACTGAAACTGCTGATCGCCAAGCTGCGGCGCGTGAAGTTCGGGTGCAAGTCGGAGAAGTTGGACCGGCAGATCGAGCAGTTGGAGTTGCGGTTGGATGAACTGGAGACCAGCCGCGCGCAGCAGTTGGCTGCTTCCCCAACCCCGCTGGGAAAATGGGCAGCTGCGATTCTCGGGTTTGATGTGCGACAGGCATACATCACCTTCGCGTTGCGGCCCATGCAAGCCCGAACGGCGGTTTGAGCGCGGAATCAATATTGGGACTGCCAGTTCTTTGTGTTGATGGAGGAAACAGTCGGCGGGAAGTGAGGGGAGGATTTAGTGCTCGAAGCGGTGGGGACGAAATTGCAGTCTGAAGAACAATTCAATCGATCTGGGCCTAGGTAATGGTTTTGTAGAATATGTTTTCATGACAGTGAACCACAACCCGCCAACATTGGCGGACCGGACGCCTATGAGCGCGTTTGAAGATGTGTGATGAGCCTGCCGCGTGCTACGGATCAAAAGGGACAGGCACGTCTGGACTCTTGCGCCGCCCCAAAAGTAGGTTGGCGTTGACCGCATGCCGCGGCCTGCAGTTTGCGTGCGGGCCGTGTTCCAAGGTCTCCTCGACCATGGGTCGCTTTCGGGAGAGTCAACCGATATGGGGATAAAGAAGCCTACCTGCGAGAACCAACATTCTGTCGGGGAGAATGGCGAAAACACGCTTAGCTGCCTTCAACCTCCGGCTATACACTCCACGATCGTCTCGATGTCCCGGAAATACCTTATAGGTAAGTTTAGACTGCACCGTTCCAAAACGAGATTTGAACGTGATGAGTCCCGGATTGCTCAGATCCGATCTTCCTAGATCAAATTGCGTGTCTCCCGCCAGTTTGGCTTGCTCGATTGCTTTCCAAAGCAAGAATGGCATCCCGCCGAGCCTGTGATATCTGGCGTCGCTGCAGCCATACTTGTAAGTTAACGTCTGTTTGTAGCTGAGCGTCAAAATAGCGGCGATTGGCTGGTCATTCTTACACGCCAGCCGGATTGCGGAATTCTCTCCCAAACAATCCATGATGTTGCGATACCAACGCAAAGGGGGTGGCGGAAGCCCCTGCCGGCGGCGCGTCAAAATTGTCAGCCGGTAGAATTCGCGCACATGTGCTTCAGACCTTCCCTCCTCGCACGTAACTCCCTCTCGTTTTGCGCGGATTACCTTTCGCTGAATCGAGTCTTTTTGCAGAGCGTGAAATAGTACATCCAGATTCGGACTCAAATCCAAAAGGTGAAGGGCATAGTTTTGTTCGTCTCTATAATCAGCCCAGTCTGTGAATAGCATCCCGGCATTCATCGGCCGGAGTTCGATGCTGGCCCATTTATGATCCGCTCGACCCTTTTTTAAACAGAGAAGCAAGTTGGAGAGGTCTGCGGGGTCGTCGACCAGAGGATCGGCATGATCCGAGAACGGCAGGGAGACTAGGCGGGGGTTCACCAGCCAACTTTTTACCACATAGAAGACGACCGCATTGTCCAATTCGGCGCCCAGGGGAGACGTTGTGAACGCGATCGGTTCATACCCATACGTCCGTTGCAAAGCTTGCAGCCATGATTTCGTGTGAAAAACCGACGAACGAGGATGACGATCTAAAAAAGATTCCCAGCGGGAATCCTTTAGCGGGTCAATCGTCTGAAGCGTTCTCGAAGGTATAGAAATGATAGCCGCCCTTGCCGGCTGACGGTTCATGAGGTCCGAAACAGTGGGCTACTCAGCTGCCAAACTAGCCCCGCCCTCGCGGTTCTCGCTGATTCAGGAATCAAGCATCGAGATTTCATCACCAGAGCTTTGGTCGTAGAATCAACAATAACTTGTGGAGTGAGACTCCCGCTAACGGTTTTTCCTGCCGCTGTTCTGCAACCAGAACGAGCCGCCGCCGAGGCCATAGGGCGAAGAGGCGTCGTCACGTGACCTGCCAACACCAGCAATTTCAAGCAGTGGCTGGCAAATATCGGTTAACTCCTGATCATGAACGATGAAAGCATTCGGCAAGAGTATCTTTACTCGTGAAACTCCAGCCCCAAGTAGATAAGCAGCCAACAGATATTGTTCCGAATAATAGCGGTCATTCCATTCTGGGGGATAGTCGTACGGCCAGAATATATCGTGAATGTGTACCAGTACACCTTCTCGAAGCCGCGGCAATAACTCCATGAAGACGATTGTGACGTCTGAATTCGTAAACGTCCGGTGGGAACTGTCGATAAACAGAAAGTCTCCGGCCTGTAGTTCCTCAAAGATACTGAGATTGACGTCTTCCAACGGCTGCCGTATCACGCGATCGCAAACCGCGTCAATTTCCGCACGGGGAAAGGGATCAATCGACGTTATGCGAGTCGACAGTTCATTCTGCTGGATGGCGCAGCGGGCAAATTTTGTAGAGTAGCCGGATCCGACCTCGATCAGATTCTTGGGTCTAAATTCGACGAGCATGCCACAAAGAGCGACGGCGTCGAGGCTGCTGAAAAACCTTTGAGGGCCCCAACATGGTTCGGTCGGCGCCGCTGACGGTTCGTCGGGAATTTTGCTTAGCCAGTCCTTCAGTTTACAAAATCCCAGAAGTCGCTGAGCATACTCCGCCCTTCCCTCTTCTAGGATTCGCAAGACCTCTGGGTGAGGAGGTTTGCCGTACCCGTATCTCGGAGAGATTTTTACGGGGTAGTCAAGAACAACAGCATAGTCCGGCGCCAGGAATCTATCGAGTTGTGGCCGATACTGTCGTCGAAAGAAATAGCGGAGAAATTTATCGGAGAGCATGGCATTGACCTCAAATACCGAAGGACTGGAAAGGCCGTTTCGACGCAATTGACTCAATATCGCATGGAACAGAAAGGCTGTTCAGTTGGGAATCTGAAGAACTTGTCTGACGCTAGCGGGGCGGGCAGTCCCTGTGAACGTGGTGACGCTGAAGGCGGACAATCGATAGGTGAATGTGCTTCCACTTACAACTACAGGAACCTGAGGTGCAAGCGACGAACTGGCTGACGTTACCCAAGGAATAATCGAGTCGGTAGAAAAGCCTTGTAGTGAGAACGTCTGTGCCTTTGAATAACGGCCGGTATTTAACGCGACGATCGCGAATGATCGATTCTTTGGATCCTTGAAAGCGCTAATCTGTACTGAACCTGAAACAGTTACGCCAATCCTCTGCCAGCCGGGGCGTACGAACTTGCTCCAGTGTCCCAGAATGAACATGCGCTTTGCTGGGCTGCCATGGATATCCGTCAAGCCCCCGTTGTCATCTTCATCCGTCATCAAAGTCCACCAGTGCCAAGCGTTCACATTGGCCACAGTCAGAAACTCATGGATTTTGGAGGCCCATTTCAAGCCATCCTGAATGCTTCCATCGAATTTGCCGTCCGTGGGAGCCCCTGAATCCTCCGTTTCCCATAAGTGAGCGTCCCCTGAGCTGTGTGCCAGAATCCTTTCATTTCCGTAGCCGTGGGCGGCAATTATGCCGACGTGTTGGGCTACGGAAGGGTCAGCCATGGCTACTTCGGTAAGGTCGAACGCCCAGTGGTACTGCTCTGCGATCATGATTTTTGTGTCACCGACCCCAGTTGATTGCAATGCGGAGTAGAGATGAGGCACGAAATCGTGGATATTCTGGGCGGAGTATAGGCAGGAAACATAGGGCTGGGAAATATCAGGCTCATTTTGCACGCTGAGCGCGTAAATCTGGACCCCATTGGATTGCATCATCTTGATGTATCCGGCGAGCGCGTCCGCCCAAGCTGGATAGTCGGACGAAATCAAGAAACCTCCATTCTCAAGGGTGCCATTGGTCTTGTACTTTGCCGGAGGAGTCCAAGGAGCTGCCCATACTTTTGCACCTCGTGCTGCGGCTTTTTGCGCGGTGACAATTTCGAGAGATGATCCGTCCGGCTGGATTTGTGTTCGTAATAGTGACAACCCAATACCCTTGACCGGATCAAAAAACATGTCGGCGCGAACGTCAGTTATGGCATTCAGCTCTGGCATATCTGAAGCAGACGATGCTCCAAAGCCGTCTATCTCCTGATGAAGTTCTGTCCAATTGATGTTAGCGGGCTGGCCCCTGTACCGAATGAACAGCCATACGCTTAGTCCAACCAAGAACATCAATCCCACAAGTGGTCTGATTCTTGCCACGGATGAAGCCAACTATTCGACTCCGAAGGTCAGGATATCGTGACCGGCTGCAATGGTGACGAATTGTCTTCCCTTAATCGAAAAGGTGATAGGGGCGGCCACAATACGCCCACCGGTGCTTACTTGCCACAACTCATGCCCCGTCTTGGCGTCCAAAGCGAAGAAGTTCCGGTCCTGACTTCCAAAAACCAGTCCACCTTCCGTACTAAGCAAGCCGCCAACGTTTGTTGCAGGATTTCGAAACTCCCATTTTACTTCTCCAGTCATCGGGTCGAGAGCGCGAACCGCAGCTTCCGACAAAGCGGGTTCATCGAACTCGAAGGAACCACCGGTGAAAGTTTGGCCCTTATGATATTCGGCGTGGCCCGCGTAAAAGATGCCACCCCAATCCAATGCTGAAACGTAGAAAAGACCTGTTGATGGACTGTAAGAGGGGGACTGCCAGTTTGTGGCACCTCCCACACCGGGATACAGCGATGTCCCCTTTTCGGTCGGGTGCGCTGCAGGATTTACGATCGGACGACCAGAACCATCGATATTCTCGGCCCAAGTCTGTTTGGCAAAAGACTTTCCCAAACGGAAGGCGCCTGTGTCGCGGTCCAATAGGTAGAAGAATCCGTTTCGATTTGCCTGTGCCAAAAGATGCTGTTGTGTGCCCGCAACTGTTCGATCGAACAACACGAGAATCTCAGTTGCATCCCAATCGAAAACATCATGCGGGGTGAACTGAAATGACCACTTCAGAGTCCCGTGATCGGCGTCCAGGGCAACATGCTACGAGTGGCAGGGAAGTTTGGAGATTCAACACCATACCTCAGTCCGGGCAGTCGGGCGCGGATACTTGGAATCGGCTGGCGTTGAATACTGGCGGAGGGCCGACCTGGTTGACCGGCTCATTCGATGCAACCAATAATCTGCTCTACTGCCCGGACTGAGGTATGGTGTTGAATCTCCAAACTTCCCTGCCACTCGTAGCATCGCGCGCTTCGACAAAACCACGAATACCGAACTCTCCGCCCGCAACCCCGGTGACGACGAGATTCTTGAATGCCAGAGGTGCACCCGTAATGCTATAGCCA